>Ga0164320_10000183_pt1 | contig 18348 bp, 13 predicted proteins | sample GuaBasSediGuay11_FD_113736 | JGI IMG/M metagenome (GOLD analysis project Ga0164320, IMG submission 113736) | Subseafloor sediment microbial communities from Guaymas Basin, Gulf of California, Mexico - Guay11, Core 4567-28, 0-3 cm | ecosystem: Environmental > Aquatic > Marine > Hydrothermal...
AAAGTCCCAGTCAATACTTTTCAATTTTTTTTCAAAAGTCTCAATTGAAAATGATTCTTTATATAATTTATTATATCCGTTTAAATACCATGGATGATACCAGGATTCATTTTCTTTAATATGCTTTGTTTGTAAATTAATAAAAGAATTAACTACCTGAATGTCTTTTGTAGATATTATATTATTCGTCATTATTTTATATTTTTTAAAGGGTTAATTATTTTTAAGATGATACTTTAGTGGCATTAACCATATAGTTATTAATTGTTGTTCTAGTTTTTCCAGATGCTAAAGCTGGTATTTCATCAATATATTTGACCTTTATTAAGGCATCGTTTCCCAAAATTTCCTTAAACTCATTAATAAGTATTAATTCATCATTAAACTCATCTGTAACATTTAATTTAATAATATATTCTTTTTTGTTTTCTTGAATTAACTGGCTTTGTAGAACTCCTTTGCTTAAATGAGGTCTTACAATAACTAGAGAAGAAACAATTCTTCCATTTGTATTAAAAATGACATCTGCTTTTCTTCCTTCAATATTCTTAAAAACAGGCGGTGAAACAGAATAATCTATAGCTCCTACATCACCAGTATCATACCTAATCATTGGCATCCCATAACTAAACAAGTCTGTAATTATTATACGACCTGTTTCACCATAATCTACAGGTGTATCCTCATCAAATTTCAAAATTTCAATAAAATAACTAGCCCAGTTTATTACAAAATTATTATCAGGGCTTGGGGTTTGTTGGGCAAATATCCCATTTTCGGTATTAGAATATCTGGAGAAAATAGGCGTATTAAAATAATATTTCATTCTTCCTTTAGTATAATTACTAAGATTTTCAGCTATTGAAATAACAGATTTTATGTTTGCTTTGATTAAGGGTTTGTAGTTATTATTATCTAAATACAGACATATTTGTTCTAAAGCAGAAGCATACCCCATAATGTTTTTAGATTCATTATTTGAAGTAAGCTTTTTTATTAAATTTAAAATATATTTCTTATCATTAAAACGAAGAATGTCAATAACTTCAATATTTTTGCACCACATTGCAAATTTTGAAATAGTATACCACCAAATTCTTATATAAAATAGTTTTTGCCCAACTTTAAAACCAACTAACTTGAGGAAATAAATATTGTCTGCTGTACTTCTATTACATTTATTTTTATCATGATATACCCGAATAGTTGCTCCAGTAGAACCGCTTGAAGAAACATACTTTTTTTGTTTTTTAGAATACGTCTTAGATTGAAATTGTAATTCATTAGTTCTAATAATGTTTTTATCAATTACAGGAAACTTTTTTAAATCTAAATTTTTGTAAGCTTTATAAAAATCAGTAGTTGAAGTAGCATGCCTCAGTAGGTCAATCATGTAGGATAGTTGTAAAGATTGCGATTCATCAGACGAATAATCTTGCTGTATTTTCTCTATTTCTTTAAGGTGGTTTTTAATTTTGAAACCTTTAAGTGCATCAATTAACCAAAAACCATAATATCTAATATTATTTAAAAACATTGTAGATTTTATAATTATATATTATTAATTTGTATCTAAATCAAACCAATAAAATTAAGACATAACAAGTTTGCCTTTTATACCAAAAATAGCATCAATATTTTAGTTTTAAATAATAAAATAGTTATAACATTAAAAATTTTCGTTAAAAAGGTATTCAACCAGTCATGCATTATGCATAAAGATAAAAAAGTAGATTTGCAACAATAGACTTAATTCTCCTGTGAGAAAGAACCAATATAATTACAAAGAACAAGCTTATATTTTTAACAATATTTGCACACATAATATTTGTTATATTTATCATTTTTTTTTCTAAATGAACAATATGAAACTCACACAACTCCTAAACATAAAACATCCTATCATTCAAGCACCAATGTTTTTAGTGTCTAATACAGCAATGGTTAAAGAAGCGATGAAAAGCGGAATTGCTGGTTGTATTCCAGCATTAAATTATAGAACATTAGATCAATTAAGAGAAGCTATAAAAGAACTAAAAGCAGCAAAAGCAGAAGGAGGTTCGTTTGGGTTTAATCTAATTGTAAACAAGTCTAATATTAAATATAAAGCACAATTAGAAGTGATTTGTGACGAAGGTTGCGATTTTATTATAACGTCTTTAGGTAGTCCCGAAGAAACTATAAAACAAGCACATGCAAAGGGCATCAAAGTATTTTGCGATGTGGTAGATTTAAAGTTCGCTAAAAAAGTGGAAGAGTTGGGAGCAGACGCTATTATAGCTGTAAACGATCAAGCAGGAGGACATCGTGGCAATCTTTCTCCTGGAGATTTAATTAAGCTATTGGTTGCTAATTGTAATGTTCCTGTAATTTCGGCAGGAGGAGTTGGCAGTAAAGCAGATATTGATAATATGTTGCGTTATGGAGCTGCAGGAGTTTCGGTAGGAAGTCCTTTTATTGCTTCAAACGAAGCTGGTGTTACTCAAGAATATAAACAAGCCTGTGTAAATTATGGAGCAGATGATATTGTGATGACCGAACGTATTTCTGGAACACCTTGTACTGTAATTAATACACCTTATGTGCAAAAAATTGGCACCAAGCAAACGTGGATTGAAACTATTTTAAACAAAAATAAGAAGCTCAAAAAATGGGTAAAAATGATACGCTTTTCAATTGGTATGAATGCTGCTAAAAATGCAGCTACAAAAGCAACTTATAAAACCGTTTGGGTTGCTGGACCAAGTATTGAGCATACTAATGCTATTTTACCTACAAGAGATATAGTAGCTAAGTTAGTAAATTGAAACTAACACTATATAATAGTAAAATTTGAGATTACTTTATAGTGTTGTATATGCAGTTTTCTTTTTCTTCCTTTTACCAATAAATATTTCTAAAGTCATGCTAACAGTAAAACCACCTATTGTTGTTGCTATTGCCTCGTTTGTATCAAATCTATTATTATCTTTACTGCTATCATAAACTTCTTTTAAAATGCTAGCTAATGTAGTTGTACCTAAACTATACCAAAAGGCCTTTTTTTTGCTTTTAGTACTTGTATAAACTAATGTGTAAGTAGTTGCCGACATTAAAGCTCCAGCAGCTAAATGTATTTTCTCATCTACAGTTGTAAACTGTGCGTTACAAACACCTGTTAACGATAAAATTAAAATGGTTACAATTGTTTTCATATTAAAATTGTTAAGTAGGCGTGTTTATTACGTTGTTAACGAATTCAAAAAAAACAATTACAATTTGCAGTGTTGTTTTTCTACTGTTAATCCTAATTTGGGATTTTTAGAAAATTAAATATAAATATTTTATCTAAATCCTTGCAATAAAATTCATATTCATTTATTGATTATGTGTTTAAGATCTTTTAATGTATATATTGCAAAAGCATTATAGTAATAAAAAAATTATAATGAAAACTACAGACCAACCCATTATTGTAGAACAGCTATTTAACAAATCTGTTATAGAAGTTTGGCGTGCTGTTACTGAGCAAGACAAAATGGTACAATGGTTTTTTAAAGATATTCCAGAGTTTAAAGCTGAGGTTGGTTTTAAGGTACAGTTTAATGTAAAAGCACCAAGTAGAGATTTTTTACACCATTGGACTATTACCGAAGTAATACCACAACAAAAAATTGTTTATAACTGGAAGTATAAAGATTTTAAAGGCGACTCTTATGTGACCTTTGAGTTGTTTGAAATTGAAAACCAAACCAAATTGGTTCTTACTGCTAAAGTTCTTGAAGATTTTGATGATAGCATTATAGAGTTTAAACGTGAAAGCGGTGTTGCTGGCTGGAATTATTTTATTAAAGATAGCCTTGTTACCTTTTTGAATAATTAATATTGTTAATAATTTAGTAAGCATTTAAATTATAAGTTGTTGATTGCAGGTTTTAAATTGATTAAATTCGCTTATCAGACGATATAGTTTATAAAAACAGAACCATATCTTATCCAATAAGCGTTACTTCCAAAAAACCTTCAAAATTTCCTATCAATTCTTTTGTTAAGCATACAAAAATAAATCCCTATTTTTGAATTCAATATGACAGCATCTTACCATAACTATATACTTCAATTTAAACAACCAAGTGGCACTTCTCGTGGTGTTTTAACTCAAAAAGAAACTTGGTTTATTGTTATAACCAATAATAAAAAACGAGGTGTTGGAGAATGTGGGATTTTAAGAGGATTAAGTATAGATGACAGACCAGATTTTGAAGAGAAACTCAAATGGGTTTGTAAAAACATCACTAAAGGTCTTGATAGTTTGCTGAGTGAGCTTGTCGAATTTCCAAGCATTCAATTTGGATTGGAAATGGCTTTTTTGTCTTTGCAAAGTGAAGATGAATTTGTTTTGTTTCCTTCAGCATTTACAAAAGGAAAAACTTCAATTCCTATTAATGGATTGATTTGGATGGGAACAAAAGCCTTTATGAAAGAGCAAATTGCATCAAAAATTGAGGCTGGTTTTTCGTGTATTAAAATGAAAATTGGAGCCATCGATTTTAAAACCGAATTAGAGCTGTTAAAATCTATTAGAGATGAATTTTCAGTACAAGATATCGAACTTCGTGTGGATGCAAATGGTGCATTTTCGACTTCAGAAGCTTTAGAAAAATTACAACAGTTATCCCAATTTAATCTGCACTCCATCGAGCAACCTATAAAACAGGGTCTATTTGAAGATATGGCAAGGCTTTGCGAATTATCGCCTCTGCCTATTGCTTTAGACGAAGAACTAATTGCTATTTCTTCTGTGACAAAAAAAGAGGAATTGCTACAAGCTATACATCCACATTACATTATTATAAAACCAAGTTTAGTTGGTGGTTTTAAAGGAAGCAACGAGTGGATTAAAATTGCAAACAAACAAAATATTGATTGGTGGATTACGAGTGCTTTAGAAAGTAATGTTGGGCTTAATGCTATTGCACAATGGACTTATACTTTGCAAAATAAAATGCCACAAGGTTTGGGCACAGGCAGCTTATTTACTAACAATTTATTATCGCCTTTAAAAGTAGAAAATGGTACATTGCGATACAAACCAAAACAACATTGGAATTTAAATTTTTAAAATATGTATATAGCTCAAGTTTATAACACATTACATGATTGGTGGAGATATATTATTGGTGTTGTTATTGCCATTATTGGCGTATTTGCGTTTTCTATACCACATTTAGTTGCTATAGGAATTGAAACCATAAGAGGTAATATAGATCAGTCAAGACTTGAAGATACGGCTTATATATTAGGTTTGTTTGAGCCTAATTTAAATTTAGTGTTTATTTTATTACCATTTGCAGGAGGTTTATTATTCTTATTATTCGTCGTAAAATATTTGCATAAGCAGTCCATACGAATGCTAACTACAGCAAGAGAAAAAATAGATTGGAAACGTGTTTGGTTTGCTTTTATATTTTGGGGAATAGTGTCATCGGGAATGGTAATGGCAGATTATTTTTTTAATCCTGACGGTTATATAAACAATTTTAATTTGCAACCTTTTTTAATTCTCTGTGTTATTGCGATTCTTTTAGTGCCTTTGCAAACGAGTTTTGAAGAGTATTTATTTAGAGGCTACCTTATGCAAGGAATTGGCTTAATTGCCAAAAACAAATGGATCCCTCTAATTATTACATCAACTGCTTTTGGTTTGTTGCACATTGCTAATCCTGAAGTGGAAAAACTGGGTTATATTATTTTGATATATTATATTGGTACAGGTTTCTTTTTAGGAATAACAACATTAATGGACGAAGGTTTAGAGCTGTCTTTGGGATTTCACGCTGCCAATAATTTATTTACAGCATTGTTGGTAACTGCAGATTGGACAGCGTTTCAAACGCATTCAATTTTTAAGGATATTTCAGACCCTACTGAAGTTGGAGTTGGAGAAACCATTCTTCCATTATTTATAATTTTTCCTTTACTGTTATATATCTTTTCTGTAAAGTATAAATGGACCAATTGGAAAGACAAACTTTTTGGTGCTGTTGTAGAGTCGATTCATGTTATTAAACCAACTGATGATTTTAATGTTTTAGAGGAAGAGTAATAATTTAAATATACTGAATTAGGTATATTTATAAGTTACCACAATTACAATAAAAAATGAAATTATCGAATATCAATCTTTTTTGGGTAATATTAATCTTAACAGGTTGTTCTAATAACAACACTTTTATAAGAATTACTTACCCTGAAGGTAATGTTAAATCACTTTTAATGAGTTATGATGATGGCACTATTGAAGATATAGAATTAGCTAAGCTCTTTAATGACAATAAAATTATTGGAACCTTTAACCTAAATTCTGAGTATTTAGGAATGATTAGAGGATGGCCACTACAAAATGGTGATACAGTTTATCAAGAGTATATTTCTAAGGATTTATTATATGATGTGTATAAAAATCATGAAATTTCTGCTCATGGAGCTTTCCATAAGGGCTTGACGAGTCTTACAGATGATGAGATTCTAATAGAAATTGAGTCTGACATTTTAAACCTACAAAAACTAACTAATAGGCAAATAAAAAGTATGGCTTATGCATTCGGTAACACAAATGAGCACATTGCTAAATTAATAGTTGGCACTGGGCTAACTAATGCTAGAACGATAAATGACACTTATAAATTTGATTTGCCTAATGATAATTTTATTTGGAATCCTACTTGTCATGATAGTCGAGCGCTTGATTATCTAAATGAATATTTGTTATTAGAAAGCCCAAAATTAACTGTCTTTTATGTTTGGGGACATTCTTGGGAGTTTAAGGATCAAACAAGATGGACAGGTATTACTGAGTTTTGTGAACAAATTGGGAGTAGAAATGATATATGGTATGCAGGTACTGGGACATTCATTGACTATCTGAATGCTATAAAAAAATTAGAAATCACTCAGAGCAAAATTTTTAATCCAAAAGAAAACCTCCCGATTTGGATTGAATTATCTAGTGGGATACAAATACTCAATCCTGGACAAAAAATTAAACTAGCAGCAAAAGAAATTTAGCTAGAACTGTATATAATTGTTACTTTGTGTTAATCACCAATTTTTCAGATTATTAGGTTTTACTCAATAGCCTTAAACAAGATTGATGTTTTATTAAAATCGGAAGCAGCATTAATAACGCTTCTAAATTCATCATAACGGATTACATCGTATTCGTTAGATTTATAAAACTCCTGTATGGTAATTACAATAGTATTGCCTTCTAATTTGTAACTGGATTCGAATTTGCAAATCTTTTCTCCTGTAACCGATTTAAAACTCTTATCTATATTTAAAACCTCAAGACCTTCGGCAGTATAGCCTTTGGGAATATGTATTTTAATGTCGTAATCGTATTGATTAGGATAAGTCATTTCTATTGGGTTTACACGTTCTATTTCTTGGTATAATTCACTTTGTGTGCCAATAACTTTTCCTATTTGAAAAATGTAACTATCTCCAGCTTCTTCCAAAAGAGCTTCTGAAGTAATGGTGCATCTTGTAATAAAAGGCAAATTGTATTTTAACGAATTCATATCTGCATTTTCGGTTTCAAAACTTTTTACCACTTTATCTTCAATACCAGAACTTGTTAAATAATCTTCATATTCTTTGATGCCTTGTTCAGTAGATAAACTTAATATGGCTTTGCTTGTTACTGCCCAATGTCCTGTATGTTCTTGGTATTGTTTAAGCGAAACACTTTCCATATCTTCATTAAAAGTAATATCTGTATTTCTCACAATACGACTATAATTTGGGTCAGATTGAATGATTTTACTAAAATAATATTCGAAGCTTTCAGCAATAAATAAACCATAATTGCCTAATATTTGAAATGGTGCTTCTCCAACTCTATATTCTAAACGGTCTGGTGCAATATACTTTTCTTCGGTAGGCAAATAGATTAAGAAATCTCGAAGCATATTTGGAGTAAAGAAATCGGGATCGAATTTATAAGTAAACCGATTAGCTGTAACCACAATTTCATACTCTATATCTAGAGCTTTCAAGAAATGCGCATACACTTTAAGTATGCCAAAATCGCTAGAAGTTCTGTTTTTTAAGATATATTCTAAATCGGTAAGTTCTGCATTATTATTTTTTACAATGGTAAAATTAGATTTAATAAAATTATCTATGAGTGATGCCTTTTCAAAAGTAGTTAAATCCTCTTTGTCATTAGTTAAATTCTCAATATCGGTTTTTACTAAAGGTGATGTTTCTTCAAGAAAAAACTTGCCTCCAACATTAGTTACAACATTGTTCCAAAACATCTCTTGTGTAATTTTTTGGTCTTTTGGCGTACACTGAAACACAACGGCAATTTTATTAGCATTAGGAGTTGCGTATTCTTCTTCAATCATGGCAGGCAAATCTTTTAGAGTAAGTAATTTTGCTAATTTGCCTTCAACAGTAGTAGTCTCAAAAGCAGTTTCGGTTCTATACGCTTTAACTTTTGCATTTAAATCTCCTGTTATGAATAAAAATTGTGCTTCTTTAATAAAGTAATTGCTTTGTAGAGTTTCGGTTCCATGCATGTCGTATTCTTTTTCTACAGTATATAATACTTCAATTTCGGAGTTTTTTTCTACACCTTCTATGGCAAATATTTTAAAATCTCCATATTCTTCAACATTATTAACTTCTTTAATATTGTCATTATTTAGGAGCATTATTTTTCCATCAGCATTTATAGTCCTTGCTTTAATGTCTATAACTTTTTTTACATCACGCATTGGCACATAAACTGTATTATGCCTACTTATTCCTTTTTCGTTATTTACCCTTGTTATGGTATGTGTAGTTTCGTAGCTGTTTAAATCTTGAGAAAACATGCTTTTTTCGTATTCTACAATATATTTTTCCAAGATACCCACAGAAGCTAATTTTAGTTCGGTTGATGTGAGGTCATGTAGTTTTGGGTTTTCTTTCCAATCATAAGTCTTATAATGTTGTGCAAAACAATTTGTTGTTGCAATTAATAAGATGAATATTATTCTTTTTATCATAAATTCTTTTCTATTATTATGCTTTTTTTATAGGCTTTTATGAGGCTTTTAATAAAATCGTTCCAAGTTTGAAAATCTTTATTTTTTACACTTAATGTATTTATATAAATGGTTTTTTTCTGAATGATTGTGTTGTCTTTTTGAATATAGGTTATGTTATAACCATATTCTGGGTTATCAAAATATAAATCTTTTGGAATATGATTTACTTTATAACCTTCAGGAATAGTAAAAGTAGTAGTATAATTTTTTTTGAATTTGTTATCGATTTTTTTACTGTACTTTCTGTCTTCTATATCAATCTTACTTTTAGCCAAAACACGATCTATATTCAAATTAATATAAGTTTTATTGGCAACTGTTTTTGCATAGTTATCTATTGTAAGGTCGTAACTCAATACTAAAGGCGTGGTTTTATTATCGAAGTTTTCTATTTTAATATTATTGTAATTGGTTTTATTATTTCCTAAAGCCAGAGTGGTATTTAAAAATTCTTCTTCGGTTTTATCGTCTTTTTTATAGGTATAATCCGTTATAAAATCTACTTTTTCATAACCTGAAAATGTTCTTTTTTCTGAAACTTTAACTGTATCATTATCTAAAGTAAAAGTACTTGCAATATCCGACACACTTTTATTAGCTTCTTGAATAGGAACCTTAATCACTTGAAAATTATTTGGATTAAGACCTAAAAGTGCTTCCTTTGTTTGTGTAAATGCACTTGGCATACCAAAGGGCACAAAACTATCTGTAGCATCTAAAAAAATAGTATCGTTTTCAATAATAGCAGCAGTAATCATGTGGTTGTCAACCATTGGTGTTGGCACTTCAAAGTAGGAGTAAGGTCTGTTTCTTGTCCCAATCCATGTTCTGAAAGATTCTATACCAACATGATTAAGCATTTCATAAAGTAAATTTGCCATGTCTTTACAATCGCCATAACGTTTATCGCAAACACTTGCAGCTCCTCTTGGTATAAAACCACCTAAACCATCTTCAAAAGCAACATAAGTAATATTGTCCTGTACCCAATTAAAAATTGCTTCTGCTTTTTCATGTTTAGTTGTATGTGTTTTTACAATATCATCAGCAATTGCATACACTTTATCTAAAGATTTCACGTCGATTTGTTTCACTAATGAAACATACCATTTGTACAAATCACTCACATCGTTTAAAACATTATGTGTTTTGCCTTTAATCTCATAATTTTTTATATACACAATAATATGAGGTAAGTAGTAAAGAACTTCCTCACTATTTTCTTCACCCTGAAATCCTTTAATATTGTTTACAGTCCAAGTATATACATTGTTTTTATTTAATGTTTCTTTCTTAAAATCGATAGAAATATCTTCGGTATTAAAATCAATATATCCAATTTCTACGTTTTTAGGAAACTCTATAGACAACTTTACGCTTTTTGTTGGGACATAAGTTCCAAAACGGAACAGTCCTAAAAAACGAGGGTCTTTAATTACTTCTTTATAATTTAAATTTGTAATAGCTCCTTTGGTTATAGCTGGAAACGTAAAGTCTTTAGATTCCTGATCACTATAAAAAATACCATTATCAAACTCGCGTTTGGTTTCAATATAATCAACTTTTATAGTTTTATTTAAACTCGGTAAAAAAGTATAAGCATTAATATCTTCAACCGAAGTAAAACTGTCAAATCCAAGAGATTCGTTAGCAAAATAGAGCTTTTTAGCCGTTAAATATTCGGCTTGTTCCGAAATTTGTTTAGAAATATCAAATGAGTTTTTTGATAATCCTATTTTAATATGTTCATGCCGCTTTAAATAGATATAGTCTTCTTTAGAAAAATCTTGAGCGAAAACTATAACAGGAAAAAGCAGCATTATTAAGGCTCTACTCATATTTGTAAAATTAATTGTCAAATATTTTTTTTAAAATATTATTTATTAACTCTAAACAGTTAAAAATAGTATAAATTTAACGCATCTAAAATTATACCAAAAATGGTTCCAGATTTTGCCAAGGTACATAATAAATTTAAGTTAAACAGAGAACATTTTACTCACACTCAACTTAAAGAAGTAGCATATAGTTTTGTAAAAGAAGGTGAACCATACGAGAGCGTTTTAGGAGATTTTTTATTAGATTGGTTAGATGATAAGGATTATGTTATTGTAAAAACTTCTGGTTCAACTGGGCTACCAAAGATAATAAAACTGCAAAAACAAGCAATGGTAAATTCTGCTATTGCCACAGGAGATTGCTTTAATTTAGAACCTGGTTTTACTGCGTTACACTGCTTGCCTGTATATTTTATTGCAGGAAAAATGATGTTGGTACGTGCCATAATTTTGGGTTTGGAGTTAGATATTGTTGAGCCTTCTTCAAATCCTTTACAGGATGTTTTTAAGAAATACGATTTTTGTGCAATGCTGCCAATGCAACTTCAAAACTCATTAGATAAATTGCATAAAATTAAAACAGTAATTATTGGAGGAGCATCTGTTTCTAAACAACTTCAAGAAAAAATACAGGATATATCTACAAAAGTGTATGCTACTTATGGTATGACCGAAACCATTACTCATATTGCCGTAAAACAGCTTAATGTAGTTTCGTCATTGCGAGGAGAAACTACAAAGCAATCTGTTGAAGATTATTATCAAACACTACCAAACATCACAATTTCTCAAGATGAACGAGATTGTCTTGTCATTGATGCACCTAAATTAAATGATGAAATTATAGTTACTAATGATATAGTTAAGCTATATTCTGAAACTGAATTCGAGGTTTTAGGACGCTATGATAATATGATTAATTCTGGCGGAATAAAATTGTTTCCAGAACAGATAGAAACAAAACTAAAACCTAAAATGAATCAACGTTTTTTTATAGCTTCAGAAAAAGATGAAACATTAGGAGAGAAATTAATTTTAGTACTAGAAGGCGAATCTAATAATTTAGAAACTGAAGTTTTTGAAGGTTTAGACACCTATGAAATACCTAAACAAGTTTATGCAGTTACTCAATTTAAAGAGACTTCTACAGGAAAAATTAAACGTTTCGAAACTTTAAAGTTATTAAAGTAGTCCTTTTTTTTAAACATTCAAACGTTGTAGTTGCTTTTATATCAACAACTTCAAGGATTGTACTGCTTTATTTTTTATTTTAGCAGTCTTCAAAATCAACTAAATAATGCAGAATCAAAAAAGAGTAGTGATTGATTATGTTTCACCACAATTAAATAATAGAGAATTTTTTATTAAACGTGTTATAAGCGAGATTGTAAATATTGATGCTCATATACTTGTTGATGGACATGATGTTATTGCAGCATCTATATTGTATAAACATGAAAACGAAAGAAAATGGAAAGACGTAAGAATGCAAGATCTTACAAACGACGAATGGCAAGCTGCTTTTACAGTTAAAAAGCAAGGATTTTATACTTATAAAGTTGAAGCTTGGGTAGATTATGCTTTGAACTGGCAACATGGAATTTCAAGAAAAATTGAAGACAGCCAGAATGTTTCTTCCGAATTATTAGAAGGTATTGAACATTTGAAACCGCTCTTAAAGAAGGTTAATAAATCTGAAAAGGAATACTTGACGAAATGTATAAGACTTTTTCCAGAAGAGTCTAATTATAATGCAGCTATTACTGAAGCTACAAGCAAAAAATTGCACCACATATTTGTAAAATATCCAGAGAAGGTTCTGGTAAATTCTTCAATAGATTTTAAAGTTTATGTCGATAGACTAAAGGCACGATTTAGTACTTGGTACGAATTTTTTCCGCGTTCTGCTTCACAAAAAAAGGGTAAACATGGAACATTTAAAGACTGTGAAAAATTGTTACCAAGAGTTGCCCAAATGGGATTTGATACCTTGTATTTTCCGCCAATTCACCCTATTGGAGAAGTAAATAGAAAAGGAAAAAACAATACAACAACAGCTTTAAAAGAAGATGTTGGTTCAACTTGGGGAATAGGTTCTAAACAAGGAGGACATAAAAATATTCATCCAGAATTAGGAATGATTAAAGATTTTAAAGCTTTAGTGAAAAGAGCCAAAAATTTAGGTATTGAAGTTGCTATGGATTATGCCTTGCAAGCAGCTCCAGACCATCCTTGGGTAAAAAAGCATCCGCAATGGTTTAAATGGCGACCTGACGGAACGGTTCAATATGCCGAAAATCCTCCAAAAAAGTATCAGGACATTTTACCAATTTATTGGGAAAGCAAAGATTATAAAAACTTGTGGCAAGAATGTTTAGATATTCTGCTATTTTGGATTGATTGCGGAATCAATATCTTTAGAGTAGATAATCCGCATACAAAGCCTTTTTATTTTTGGAATTGGATTATTTCAGAAGTTAAAAAAAAGCATCCAGATGTATTGTTTTTAGCCGAAGCATTTACACGTCCAAAAGTAATGCAACAATTAGCAAAACAAGGCTTTACACAGTCTTACACCTATTTTACTTGGCGTAATTCTAAACATGAACTTATTGAGTACATGGAAGAGTTAACCAAAACAGCCCAACGCGACTATATGCGACCAAATTTTTGGACAAATACTCCAGATATTAATCCGTTTCATTTACAAGGAGCTAACGAGTCTAAATATATTCAGCGTTATGCTTTGGCTGCTACGTTATGTTCTAATATTGGTATTTACGGTCCTGTATTTGAGCAAATGATTAGCGATGCACTTCCAGAGAAAGAAGAATATCTTAATTCTGAAAAATTTCAAATTTGTGATTATGATTGGTCTCAAGAAAATAAACTAACAACAATTATAAAAAAGGTAAATGAGATTAGAAATGAGCATGAAGCACTTCAGCAAACCAACAATATTAAGTTTTGTAATTTAGAAAACGATAATTTATTAGCCTTTTATAAATGGAATGATGATAGAACCAATGAGTTATTAATTATTATCAGTTTAGATTCAGATAATATGCAGCAAGGTAATGTTCAATTACCTTTAAGAGATTTAAGCTTAATGTCTGGTCAACATGTGCAAGCCGAAGATTTAATTACAGGAAGCAGTTATTTATGGCAAAATGAATGGAATTTTGTGGAGTTGCATCCTACATTGCCATTTCATATATTTAAGATAAACAAATAGCATGTCGAAAAAAGTGACAAATACCAAAATACAGCCTCCTTATAATTTTGAAGATAAGTGGGAAGAATTGCTCGACAACAAAGAGTTTGTTAAGATTTTCCTTTCCGATATTTTAGAAGATTATATAATAAAACAGCGCTGGTATGGTGGAAAGGCAAGTAAGCTAAAATATATAGAACTTGCCGAATATTTTAGAATTCAGCAAAACGACGAAGTATATTATGGTCTAATTCTAGAAGTTAATTTTAAAGAAGCATTTTATCAGCATTACTTCCTGCCAATAGCATTTGTTTCCGATGAGAATTTTGCTAAAAAAGATAGAATTCTTCCTATTAGTATTAAGGGTCAAGAAGGATTTATTATTGATGCCATTAATCTTGAAGCTTTTAGAAAGTTGGTTTTTGAACGTATTTTAAATGCTTTGCCAAAAGATAAAACAAGAGTACAATACCATAAAAGCCAGTTGTTTAAAAATGCAATCTATGAGTCTTCAAGATTTATGGGTTTAGAGCAAAGTAACACATCCATCGTATATAACGAAAAATATGTTTTAAAGTTCTTTAGAAGAATATATGCCGATAAAAATCCTGATTATGAAATGAGTCGTTTTTTATCAGAAAAGAAAGATTACAAAAACACACCAGCTTATCTAGGAAGCATTCAAATAAAAGACCATGAGAATACAAATATTACAATTGGTTTAATGCAGGAAATGATATCAAACGAAGGTGATGCTTGGGATTATATGTTAAAAGAGTTTCATAAAGTATTTTTAAATTTAGAACATAAACACATAGCCATAAATTCATTGCCAAAAACTGAAGATTTTGGACGTTTAGATATTACAGATGTACCTCCACAAATTATCGATTGGGTTGGTTTAAATGTATTTACAAAAGTTCAAACTTTGGCAAAACGAACAGCTGAAATGCATATTACTTTAGGTTCAGAGTTTGAAGATACTGCATTTACACCTACACATTTTAATGGAGATTATACGGTTTGGCTAAAAAACCGACTGCTTTATCAGTTTCAAAATAGATTGAATATTGTAGAGAATAGTCTGAATAAACTTGATGGTTTGGCGTTAGAATTGGCACATGAGTTTTTAGATAAAAAGAATTTGATTAGAAAGCGTTTTGTAAATTTTGATTGGACAAAACTAAAAGGCGAACGTATTAGAGTTCATGGCGATTATCATTTAGGACAAATATTGGTAAATGACAATGATTTTTATATCCTCGATTTTGAAGGCGAACCAGAAAGTACCATTAGAGATCGTAAAGTAAAACAACCACCTTTAAAAGATGTTGCAGGTTTGTTTAGGTCGTTTCACTATGCAATTTATGCTACTATTTTTAATAATATAGATATATATAAACACGAGCAACAAGAACTTTTTGAAGCTGGAGAAATTCTATATCAATATATAAAAGGGGTCTTTTTAGGCACTTATATAGTTGAAATACAAAATGCTAATATTAATATTGGTTATCATCAGGAACGTATTTTCTTATTAAAATATGCTATGCTCGAAAAAGCCGTTTATGAGTTAGGCTATGAGCTCAATTCGCGTCCACGTTGGGCAGTTATTCCGCTTAAAGGAATATCAAATATTATTAATCATTAATATATGGCAGAAGTTATAGTACACAGTTTATTTACGGACTTTGATATCAATCTTTTTAAATCAGGAAAGCATTACAGGCTCTACGAAAAATTCGGTTCGCATATCATAACTCTTGACGAAGTAGAAGGCACTTATTTTGCAGTTTGGGCACCAAGTGCGAAGTCAGTTTCTGTAATTGGCGATTTTAATTATTGGATGGAAGGCGAGCATCAACTTAATGTACGTTGGGACGAAAGCGGAATTTGGGAAGGTTTTATTCCTAATGTTGGTAAAGGAAGTACATACAAATACAAAATACAAAGTAATAATGGAGATGTTAAAACTGAAAAAGCTGATCCTTATGCTAGACGTTGCGAACATCCTCCAAATACTGCTTCAGTAGTTTGGGATGATAATTATGTGTGGAAAGATTCCAAATGGATGAAAAAGCGCAAAAAGAATAATGCTTTAGATGCACCATATTCGGTTTACGAAGTACATTTGGGTTCATGGAAACGTAAAATTGAAGAAAATAGATTTTTATCTTATACCGAATTAGCAGATGAATTGGTTGCCTATGTAAAGGAAATGAATTTTACTCATGTAGAGCTAATGCCAATAATGGAATATCCTTACGACCCTTCTTGGGGCTATCAGCTCACAGGATATTTTGCGCCAACATCACGTTTTGGGTATCCTGAAGAGTTTAAATTATTAGTTGATAAACTCCATCAAAGCGATATAGGAATTATTTTAGATTGGGTACCATCACATTTTCCAGAAGATGCACATGGTTTGGGTTTCTTTGATGGCACATGTTTGTATGAGCATCCAGACAAGCGAAAGGGCTACCATCCAGATTGGAAAAGTTTAATTTTTAATTATGGACGAAACGAAATCAAATCGTTTTTAATTAGCAATGCCATTTTTTGGTTAGACCAATATCATACCGATGGATTGCGAGTTGATGCTGTTGCGTCGATGCTGTTTTTAGATTATTCGCGTGAAGAAGGCGAATGGGAAGCAAACATATATGGAGGGAGAGAAAATTTGGATGCCATAGCATTTATGAAAGAGCTTAATGAAGAAATTTACAAATCGTTTCAAGATGTACAAACAATTGCGGAAGAATCCACATCATTTCCAATGGTATCTAAACCAACGTTTTTAGGTGGATTAGGGTTTGGTATGAAATGGATGATGGGTTGGATGCATGATACTTTACAGTATTTTGCTAAAGAACCAATTTATAGACAGCATCATCAAAACGATTTAACATTTAGTATGACTTATGCCTTTACCGAAAACTTTATGCTGCCTTTTTCTCATGACGAAGTTGTTTATGGTAAATCTTCAATGTTAAGAAAAATGCCAGGAGACGAATGGCAAAGTTTTGCTAATCTTCGTTTATTATACAGTTATATGTTTACCCATCCTGGAACCAAATTATTGTTTCAAGGCGCAGAATTTGGGCAAAGCGAAGAATGCAATTTTCAAAAAAGCTTAGATTGGCATTTGTTAGATTATAGTCTACACAAAGGCATACAATCTCTAATAAAAGATTTAAACAAATTTTATAAGAAAGAACCAGCTATGCATCAAAAACAATTTAGTGCAGAAGGTTTTGAATGGATAGATTATAATGATGCAGAAAATTCGGTTTTGGTTTATATAAGACATGGAAAGAAAGCTTCAGATGATGTTATTATAGCTTGTAATATGACTCCGATACCGAGAGAAAATTATAGAATCGGATTACCAAAAACGGGTAAGCTAAAAGAAATCTTTAATAGTGATTTAAAGAAATATTCTGGGACTGGAAATTTTAAAAATAAAATAGTTGCTTCCGATAATAAAGAATGGCAATCTAGAAATTATTCTGCCGTAATTACAATTCCACCATTAGGAATGGTTGCGTTTAAATATCAAATTTCTAAAAAATAAATCCATTTTAATAGAAATAATTTTTATCACTTTTATATAATAACCCTCCGAAAACGTTATAGTTAATAAAACATTTAAGTTAATGTTTTATATGTCTAAACTTATGCCTTTTTTTACGTTGCGATAAATAATATAAGTATGATTGTTAATACAGAATTGGATAAAAAAGGAAATTTGTTTCCATCAAAAATAATTGCATTTAAAAAAGATATAGATACTTTATATTTTTCTACTGATAATGATGTTGTGTTACAACTTACAGTTTTTAGGGATAGTGTATTGAGGTTTAGATATACAACTACAGGTACTTTTAGTAAAGATTTTTCTTATGCAATAACTAAATATGCCAGTAAAGGCTATAATCATTTACAAATTGAAGATGAAAAAGATTGTTATAATGTTATTACTTCGAAATTAATTTGTAAGATTTCTAAATCAGATTTAAAGATTTCTATTTTTGATGCTAAAGATAATACTTTAATTAGTCAAGATGAACTCGGTTTTCATTGGGAAGAAAGTTATGAGTTTGGTGGCAATATCGTTAAAATGAGCAAAGCCTCCCAAGATGGAGAAGGTTATTATGGGCTTGGTGATAAACCAAGTCATCTTAATTTAAAAGGCAAACGATTCGAAAATTGGGTT
>Ga0164320_10000184_pt1 | contig 18346 bp, 17 predicted proteins | sample GuaBasSediGuay11_FD_113736 | JGI IMG/M metagenome (GOLD analysis project Ga0164320, IMG submission 113736) | Subseafloor sediment microbial communities from Guaymas Basin, Gulf of California, Mexico - Guay11, Core 4567-28, 0-3 cm | ecosystem: Environmental > Aquatic > Marine > Hydrothermal...
ACGTAATTTCTGTCTTTCACGACAAAGCCTCTGTCCAGATGATCCATAGCGTCGCGAAATAACGGCGTGGGACCACGCAGGAAGTTCTTGTCGTCAGACAACGCCGACCTTACCTCGTCTTCAACCGTGTTTTGCGGATAGGTCAGGTAATAATCCTTCAACCATAACCTGGTCATATTATAGGCCGCTAATTCCTGGGTCTTTAGCAATGAAGTTGTCTTGTAGTCGAATATGACAGATTTACCTGTATCGGGGTTTATACTTCGTGCAGCCAGCACCACTCCGTGACAGATCGCTGCCACAGGTTTTTGTGCGACAAAAAAGTCAACTACGAGTTGTTGCAATACATTTGATTCCAGGTATTCCCTGACGCCCTTATCATGCCCGCCCGGCAGGAATATCGCAGCAAAAGCACCCTCCTCGGTATCAACGTACTTCAAAGGGTTACAAAATGACTCGTCTTTCTCCATCTCTGCACAAGCAGCAACGGCATCTTGTCTCGCTCTCAATACAGACTTCCATATACCCAGTTTCTCGCCACTGACCATCAGGCTATCGGGCGACGCTTTACGCCCTGTGGGCGTCGCAAATACAACGCTGACGTCCCTTTCTGTAAGTAATTTCCAGGGTATCGCCACCTCAGTAGGATCAAATCCGTAAGACGGAACCGGTATTAGTACCTTGCTCACTTTTTCATCCATTAACATCACCGCCCATGCAAGCTCGTGGAGAATAATATAGAGTCATAAGAACAATGTATCCAGCAGCCAAGATTATCCTTACTGTACTTTTGCTCATCGCCGCAGCAACTGTATTCGCGGCTGGTGGCGGCAAACACGCTGACCCGATAGCACCCGTTATTCTGGGCGTCACCGGTATATTGTTTTTTGCTGTGCTGGGCCGTTTCGGCGCGCGCAAACTGGGCCAGCCTTCCGTGCTTGGCGAATTGCTGATGGGCGTTATCCTCGGCACCATTGGCTATCTTTTCAGCGTCGATTTTCTGCTGGTGTTGCGTGAAGGTCCGGCGATATTTGAAATGGTCGACCTGGCATTGTCGGGAGCAAGCATCGAGCAGGCAGCGATTAGCACGCTCGGAGAAGAAAATGCGGTGATCATTCTCGACATATTGCAGGGCCCGGGTGGTGCCGAGTTAACCCAGATTGCACATGCGGTCGACGTGTTTTCACGTTATGGCGTTATTTTTCTGCTGTTCCTGGTTGGTCTTGGCACCAGCGTCAGAGAGATGCAGGAAGTTGGGACCGAATCTTTCAGAGTGGCCATTCTGGGCGTGGTATTGCCATTCGTTTTTGGCTTCATGATGGCACGGGTACTAATGCCCGAGTTGTCGATCAGTGTCGATTTGTTTGTTGCGGCAACATTGGGTGCAACCAGTATCGGTATTACTGCGCGGGTACTTGAGGAGTTAGGGAGAGTCAACTGCCATGAATGCCGGGTCATTTTAGGGGCTGCGGTCATTGATGATGTGCTTGGCCTGGTTATGCTTGCAATCGTGTCTGGCATAATCATTTCGGGAGGCTTTGAACCAGTCGGCACTCTGCAGACCATCGCGTTAGCTGCCTTGTTCCTGGTGACGGCATTTACGCTCGGCCCGCGCTTCCTGCGTAGATCCATAAGATTGCTGGATCACCTCGACATAGTCGAGGCCAAGATGTTCGTTTCATTCCTGTTTGTGATGGTTCTTGCATGGTTTGCGAACCTGGTGGGATTGGCGACGATCGTTGGTGCGTTTGCAGCTGGCGTAATCCTCCACGATGGCTATTTTCTAAAGTGGGGAGATGTACGTGAGCATAAATTTTCTATCCGGGATTTGATTTCACCACTTGAAGTTATTCTTGTTCCTATCTTCTTCGTACTAATGGGCATCCAGGTCAAGTTAGAAACATTCCTTGATCCGCATGTAATTGTTATGGGTTTTGGGTTGATCGTTGCAGCCGTAATTGGCAAGTTACTATCCGGGCTGGGGGCCTCGCGTGGTAGCAGCCGCCTGGCGATTGGTATGGGAATGGTGCCTCGTGGTGAGGTGGGTTTGATATTTGCATCTATCGGCAAGAGCCTTGGCGTTTTCAGTGATGCCCTGTTTTCCGCCCTGATACTGATGGTAATTGTCACGACGCTGATGACCCCGCCGCTGCTCAAGATTAGTCTCAACCGTATTCCGGATCGACGCGAAGATCGGTCAACCGCCCCATAATAATAAGTACAACTACATACCGAAATTCAATCTACACACTAGTATCCTCATGCTTTCCTAGGAAAAATCCCGAGTTTTTCCAAGTCAGGAGTTTGCACATGAGCGATAGAATGTCGTTGGGTGAGCGATTGAAACTGCACGGTATATCAAGACGTGCGCTTCTGAAATATTGTGCCTGCACGGCCTCGATGATGGCTATGCCACCTGGCATGGTATCAGCGGCGGCAGCCAACCTGGAGAAACTCAAAAGGCCCTCAGTAATCTGGCTATCATTCCAGGAGTGCACCGGCTGTACCGAATCGCTGACAAGATCAGCTTCTCCAAGCATCGAAAGCCTGATTTTCGACACCGTTTCTCTCGACTATCACCATACTTTGCAGGCCGCTTCCGGCACTGCGGCGGAAGCAGCCAGGGAAGCCGCAATGGAAGAGAGCTACGGCGAATACATCCTGATTGTTGATGGTTCTATCCCAACCGGCAATCCTGGATATTCGACTATCGCCGGTATCGATAACCTGAGCATGCTAAAGGATGTTGCGCGCGGTGCCGCGGCTATTATTTCAGTCGGCACCTGCGCAGCTTTTGGTGGTCTCCCGATGGCGGACCCTAACCCCACTGGTGCAGTGTCCGTTGCCGACGCGCTGCCGGACAGATCCATCATCAATGTGCCGGGTTGTCCACCAATTGGTGATGTCATAACGGGTGTCCTGGTGCAGATTCTTGCGTTCGGCGACATTCCGGAACTCGACCATCTCGGACGACCAATGGCGTTCTACGGTCAGAATATTCATGATCGGTGTTACCGCAGACCATTTTATGAACGTGGTTTGTTTGCTGAATCATTTGACGATGAAGGCGCCCGTAAAGGCTGGTGTCTCTACAAACTGGGCTGCAAAGGCCCTGTTACCTACAACGCCTGTGCCGTGACCAAATGGAATGGCGGAGTGAGCTTTCCGATTCAGGCCGGACACGGCTGTATCGGTTGCTCGGAACCACGTTTCTGGGATAAGGGCGGCTTTTACCAACCAATCTCGCAAACTACGTTTACCGATCGCACGCAACTCGGTATTGCCGCCGCCGCTGGGGTGGCAGCCGGAGTTGGCGCCACGCTAATGGCACGATCAAAACAGAAAAAAATTCGTGCACGGTTAGCCGAGGAAGAATCATCATGACGTTACTCGATTTCGCCAGAGGCCCGGCGATGCAATGGGCTTTGATAATTTTCCTGGCTGGCGCCACCTTTCGTTTGACCGGAATCTTACTTTTCGGCCGCAAGAAACCACTGTCGCCCGCCCGGGGCAATGCCAGGTTAGAGGGGTACAAGACCATAGTTTCCCGCTTCATGCCGAACGCGGTATTTCACCGACGCATAGGTACTGTGCACATCATGAGCCTGGCGTGGCATATGGGTTTTATTTTTGTGGTGCTGTTTTTTCAACCACATATCGTTTTCTTCGAAGGACTGCTGGGCTTGTCGTGGCCCGGGGTTGCAAACAGTATAGTAATGCCCGTGGCCGGTATAACCCTGGTCTTGCTGGCGCTCGCGTTTTTACGCAGAATTAATCATCCGGTACTGAAGTTACTGTCCGGTGCCGGTGACTTCGCGACCATCATCGTCACTGCGCTGCCTTTAGTTACCGGCATGCTCGCATCGGCACATTTGGTCCTGAAGTATGAAACGATGCTGGCCTTGCACTTGCTTAGTATTTCCCTGTTTCTGGTCTGGGTTCCGTTCAGCAAGTTGATGCACGTCGTGCTGTTCCTGCCGTCGCGGAAACGACTCGGTGAGAAGCTCGGTTATAAAGGAGTCAAGGCATGAGTATGGACAAAGAAATGCAAGACTCATTCGCGATGTTCTATGGCATGTCGCAAAGTCTCAAGGGCCTGGTCGAGCCGGTTGATATGGAGGACGAGGAACGCGTCCGCAAAGCGAAACAGGTATTCCTGAACAAGGCCAACCGCGATACGGCCATTAATCTTGAGGCCTGTGTTCGTTGTGGGTTGTGCGCCGAGGCCTGTCAATTCTACATTGCCAGCGAGGACCCGAAGTACACGCCGATCGCGAAACTCGACCTGATGAAAAGGGTCTATCAGCGCGAATTGAGTCCGTTTCGCTGGTTGCACCGCATATTTACGCCGGACATTACCATTGGCGATTTGCGTGAATTTCAACCGAAGGTGTTCGACGAGTGCACGATGTGTGGTCGCTGTTCGATGATATGTCCGATGGGCATCGACATTGCCGAAATGGTGCATACCAGCCGCGAGGCGATGGTCGAAGCTGGCCTGATGCCGTCCGAACTGGATTACATGTGCCGCGAACAGGATGGTGAGGGCACGATTTTCGGTGCAAACGAAGAGCTGCTGAATTTCCGACTTAACGACCTTAAAGAGAAGCATGGGGTCGAGATTTTTGTCGACAAGCCTGGTTCCGACGTAATGATGCTGACCAGCGGCCTCGATATTCATTTGTTTACCGACGCCTTGCTGGGAACCATCAGAACACTGGATCATTTGAAGGTCAACTGGACCTTGTGCAGTCACGCGTTTGAAGCGGCCAACTTCGGCCTGCTGGCTGGATCCGACAAAACGCAGAAACACATCACCATGAGAATCGTAGACGCCGCCACTGAAATGGGCGTCAAAACCGTTTTGACGCCGGAATGCGGACACACTTACCCTGCCATGCGCTGGGCCGCCGCGGAAATCTCCGGAAAGCCTCTGCCGTTTGAGGTGATGACGGTTTCCGAATTCTTTGGCAGGCAAGTTATGGAAGGCAAACTTAAGCTCAAGAAAATTCCGGGCGACAAAGTAGTGACCTTGCATGATCCCTGCAAGGTCGGCCGCCACGGCGGCGTATTTGATGAACCGCGTGCGATTATCAAAGAGCTTGGATTGAAGTTGAACGAAACCGAGTCAAATCGGGAGCTGAATTTTTGCTGCGGTGGCGGCGCCGGTAACTTCCTGGTGCAATCCGCCGCACCGGTAAGGAAACTTGGGTTTCAGACCAAGATGAAGGAAGTCAACAAGACGGGTGCAGAGGCACTCCTGGTTTCCTGTGGCAGTTGCCGTCTCAATTTCGAGGCGGGAAAACTGAACACCGGCGACACGATCCAGGTTGACAGCATCGCAGCACTGGTCGGCGAGAACTTGCCAGATTAAACAGGAGTTACACGAGTGAGTGAACTATTTTCACCCGAGTGGATGGGTGCCTACAAAAATGCCTGGAATGAAGAACCCAAGCTAACGGAGCCTTTGGGACAAATCGACTTTTCCACAGCGATTGGCTATGGCTTGCTGAACGAAGACCAGCCGCGGGGCGTGTTACTGGTGGAAAACGGCAAGGCCACATTTGGCGGCGCCTATGACAACCAGGACATGAACTGGGACATCAGGGCAGGAGCTGATCTATGGGATCAGTGGATGAAGAACCCTCCCAACATGACGCAGATCGGCCTGGCCTATACGATGCGGCGACTGCAATTCGTACAGGGTGACTATGGCGCCATGTTAAAAGAGCCGCGGATGGCAGGCCCGTTTATAAAGAGCTTTGAAACGATGGGACAGGTGTAGCCACATCGATCCGCATATCGTAGGAGTGGCATCTTGCCGGGTTAGTACATATAGCAAACAGCACGCTATCTTGTTCGATGCCTCAATATTCGGCGTCGAATAACTGCCAACATCACTATGCTCGTAACTATCAGGCCAATAGTGTAGGGCAAGTGATGAATACCCACAAGCTGATGCCAGAGTGATTCAACCAGACTGTGCTCACTGTCCAAGGTATGACCAAATGCAATGTCGGCCAGTCCGATCGAAAGCAGAATAACTATTATTTGTCGCATTACGTTTCCTTTTCTCACCGGATCTTCACGTTGACCAGCTCCTGACCATCTGGGTCCGTCACGTGTACCGCGCAGGCGATACAGGGATCGAAGCTGTGTATCGTTCGAAGAATTTCGATAGGCTGTTCCGGATCATGCAGGTGATGACCGACTAACGCTGCCTCATAAGGACCCGATTGTCCCTGCGGATCTCGCGGGCCGGCGTTCCAGGTGCTGGGAACCACTGCCTGGTAGTTCGCAATCTTCTCATCTTCAATCACGATCCAGTGAGCGAGACACCCGCGCGGAGCCTCCATAAAACCAACGCCCTGCGCCTGGCGAGGCCAGGAAGACGGCTCCCATAATTTGTCATTAAACGTTTGTGTCTCACCAGCCTTGATATTTGCCACCAGGTTGTCATACCAGGTTTGCATGGTGTCGGCGACGATTTTGCTTTCCAGCGTACGTGCGGCCGTGCGTCCCAAAGTTGAGAACAGCGCATCGACTGGCACATCCAGTGTGGTCAGTGTTGACTGGACCAGCTCTTTTGTTTGCTCATGACCTGATGCATACAACATCAGCACACGAGCGAGCGGACCAACCTCCATAGCATGACCCTTCCAGCGTGGTGACTTCAGCCACGAGTAGTTTTGCTCCACGTCCAGATGTTCGTAGGGTGGCGTCGGCCCGTCGTAATTCAGTTCCGTCTCACCCTTGTAAGGATGCAGGCCCTTGTTTTTACCGCCCTCATAGTCATACCAGGAATGCGCCACATACTCCTTTATCTCGTCCTCTGCATCGAGGTCGACCTCATGAATTGTTGACAGGTCACGGCCGAGGATTGCGCCACGCGGAAACAGGAAGGTGGACGGATCATCAATGCCGGTCTCCGGAAAATCGCCAAAGGTCAGGAAGTTTCCGACACCTTCACCTTGTGCACCCCAATCCTTGTAGAAGCCAGCAATCGCCAGCGTATCGGGTACATAGACCTGATCGACGAATGTCTGCATCTGCGTAATGATGTCCTGCACCTTTGATAGTCGCTCGGCATTGATTGCAGAATCGGAATCAAGATCGATAGCGCAGGGAACACCACCAACCAGAAAATTCGGGTGCGGATTCTTGCCACCAAAGATGGCGTGTAGTTTTGAAACTTCACGTTGCCACTGCAACGCATCAAGATAGTGAGAAACCGCCATAAGGTTTGCCTCAGGTGGCAGCTTGTAAGCCGGATGCCCCCAGTAACCTTTGGCAAAAATTCCCAGCTGACCTGCCTCCACGAAATCCTTGAGCTTTTTCTTCATATCCGAAAAGTAGCCAGGCGAGCTCCTGGGATATTTACTAATACTTTGTGCTAATTCCGATGTTGCCTTCGGATCTGCTTGCAGTGCGGACACGACGTCGACCCAATCCAGTGCATGCAGATGATAAAAATGCATCACATGATCATGCACATACTGTGCTGCGATCATCAGGTTGCGAATCAACTGCGCGTTCTTCGGTATTTCGTAGTGCAGAGCATTTTCAACGGCTCTTACCGAGGCAATACCATGCACCAGCGTACAGACGCCGCATATTCGTTGTGCGAACGCCCATGCATCACGCGGATCCCTGTCACGAAGTATGATCTCGATGCCACGCACCATGGTACCCGAGGACCAGGCCTCAGCGATTACGTCGCCATCCATCTGCGCTTCAACACGGAGATGCCCCTCAATCCTGGTAATAGGATCAACTACAACTCTTTCGCTCATAGTGAAACTCGTTCGTTATCGTTCGTTTGCCGAATATTGATCTGCATCTGTCTCAACGCTGTCTGAGAGGTGCCCATCAAGCCGTTCGAGGCCAATTTCAATATCGTCCTGCTGCGATTTCAGGAGATCAGGACAGAGGGTGACCTCAATGAATTTGCTAACAATTTCCTGTGCTGCATTGCTGTGCGTGACAAACCAGACGCCTGGATAGGACGATTCCCGAATCGTGGTGGTCCCCTCGGCGTATAGCTCTGCGTAAATTTCGCCCTGCCCCAGTTCGGATTCGATCTGTTCTTCTTCTCCGGGTGCCAGCGGGAGACTGCGCAGATCGATCACGGTACCGGCCTCACCTTCTGCAACTCGCTGCAGTGCGTGCCGGATTTCGTGCAGCAACGGCTGGACGTTACCGGTAAATGACTCGATGTTTACTGCGATGTTATCCAGGCCAGTCATTGCCGTGCCACTGTAGTGCCTTGTTCCGGCCCTGCCGGTTTCCGCAGTGACCATTTCCTGATGAGTGATGTCGCATAGTCAGCGGCCACAGGGAACGCGGCTTGTACCGCCGCGCCAGCATGCTCGCCCCAACCAAGGTTGCCAGGCTGAATACCGATCAACGCCCGGTTAAGTGGCAGGCAATCCTGCAACCGGGCGATATCCATGAGGTCTGCAAAGCCAACTTCATGCACACTGCGTCGGCCAAAACGCAAAAAATTATCCAACTCGTCATTTTCGAATACGCGCACAGCTCCCGCTTCTGCATCGAGCTGCGCTGCATCGAAAATAATGAGATTGGTCGCCGACGCGATATCGTCGGCCAGCGTAAAACTCAGGGTGCCGGCATCAAGGAATTCGGTATCTGCCAGATCGGGGTTATGCGTCTGCATGTAGTGCATTGCGTGAACGCCCGCTCCCTCGTCGGAAAGCAGCGTATTGCCCACACCGAGTATCAAAGTTTCGCTCATTGACCAGCCTTGTTGCGGCTCGCACGTACGTATTCAGCGACACCTGATACAAGCACGCGCCAGCCTGGGATTAACGCTTCTTCTCAGAGCATTACGATAAACGCACCTATATAAGGAGAGAATAGGCGTTACTACGTACTGTAAGCGCCGCCTATATCCGAATAATAGGATGCGGTCGTCACTATTTGGCGGCACCAGGACGTGGAAACGGAGCGAATTGAAACTATGTGTCTTGCCGTCCCCATGCAAATCAAGACCATCACTGATTTTCAGTGCCTCTGCGAGGCGCGCGGCATTGAGCGCGAGGTCAGTTTGTTCCTGATGCAGGGTGAAGATGTTGCGCCGGGCGATTTCGTGCTGGTGCATGTCGGATATGCCATTCAGAAAGTCACAGAGACTGAAGCTGCAGAATCCTGGGAACTGTTCGACGAAATACTGGCCAGCAATGCATGAGCTCGCGATATGTCAGGCACTGATCACGCAGGTGACTGACCTGGCGACAGAACGCAGTGCTACATCGGTCAGCGACATTTTTGTTGCGGTTGGCCCGCTGTCGGGCGTGGAATCAGCGCTACTGCAAAACGCTTTTCCTATTGCGGTAGCAGGCACCGTCGCTGATGGTGCCGAACTTCACATAGACAGCCTGCCGGTAAGAGTGCATTGCAAAGATTGTGATGCTGAATCAGAAGTCAGTGCCAACCGTCTGTTATGTGCGCAATGCGGTACCTGGAAAACCCGGCTGGTCAGCGGCGATGAATTGCTGCTGACGCGTGTCGAACTGGAAATTGATAAACACACCGGGCATCGCGATCTGTCGCGGACCAGTGAACTGGCCGCGGAGGGCTGACGACAATGTGTGATACCTGTGGCTGCAATGTGACCTCCGGCAACCAGCATCTTCTGCAGGACGGCGGACACCTGGCAAAGACGGCCTCCGGTGCAGAGTCTGTAGCTGTTTTAAAAGGACTGCTGGATGCAAACGACCATGAGGCCGCTCACAATCGGCAGCACTTCGACCGGCATTCGGTGCTGGCGATCAACCTCATGTCATCGCCCGGCGCTGGCAAAACGTCACTTCTTGAGGCGACGATTGACAGATTGGGCAGCGAGCTCAATATCGGTGTGGTCGAGGGCGATCTCGAAACAGAGAACGACGCCGAGCGAATCCGTGCCAAAGGTATTCCAGCCATCCAGATCAGTACCGGCAGCGCCTGCCACCTGGACGCTCACATGGTGCATGATGCGCTACATAGCCTGGACCTCGATGCACTCGATATCGTGTTCATTGAAAATGTTGGCAATCTTGTTTGTCCTGCAAGCTTCGATCTCGGCCAGCATCTCAATGTAACCCTGCTTTCCTCCCCGGAAGGCGATGACAAACCGGCCAAGTATCCGGTCATGTTTCGCGCTGCCGACCTCATGCTTTTGTCCAAGTCAGATCTATTGGAAGTACTTGGTGATTTTGACCCGGACAAGGCTTTGCAGCATTTACGAGACCTCGCCAGTCCGGCCCACGCGATCACTTTATCGGCCCGCACTGGCATCGGTATGGATGCGTGGTGTAGCTGGTTGCGGCAACAGCTGGTCGACTGCCGCCTGCGTATCGCCTCCGGAGAAAAAATCCGGCCGGCAATACAACCGGACGGAGCCTCACTGCACAGCCTGCATTCCCCGTGACTCAGTCGGCTGAATACTGGCTTGGGAAACTGCATGAGCTAAAACTCAAGCAACGTGTCCGCATCATGAATGTCTGTGGCGGACATGAGCGCTCAATATCGCTTGCTGGCCTGCGATCTGCAATTCCGGACGCTATTGAACTGGTTCCTGGCCCGGGTTGCCCGGTCTGCATTTGTCCCGAGGAAGACGTCTACGAAGCGATTCAAATTGCGTTGCACGAAGATGTCATCCTCGTGGCATTTGGAGACATGCTCAGGGTTCCCGTTAACGCGCCAAAGAGGGAGCCGAGAACACTCGAGCAGGCGCGGGCAGCCGGCGGCGACATTCGGCCCATTGCGACACCAACTGAAGTCGTTCGTATCGCCAATGAAAATCCGGACCGACGTGTCATTTTCTTTGCCGCTGGTTTCGAAACCACCACAGCACCTGTCGCGGCCATGCTGGCGGAGAAAGTGCCCGCAAATCTGCTGGTCCTGTTGTCTGCGCGGCTAACCTGGCCCGCTGTAGCGATGCTGCTGGATTCCGGCGAACCCGGTTTCGATGCATTGATCGCGCCCGGTCACGTCTCGACCGTCATGGGACCCGAAGAATGGCAGTTCGTCGTCGACAAACATGATATTCCGACTGCGATAGCAGGTTTTCGACCGGACACATTGCTGGCCGCGATGTACTCGGTTCTGCGTCAATTGCAGGAGGGCAGACACTTTCTTGATAACTGTTATCCGGAAGTCGTGCGTCCAGGTGGTAATAAGACGGCGACAGATTGTTTGCGCAAGGTCATGGATGTGACGGACGCGAACTGGCGTGGCATTGGTGTTATCCCCAATTCCGGATTCAGTTTGAAGAGCGACTACGCGCAACACAACGCACGATTGGAATTACCCTCATATGCGGACGATTCACGCAAACGCGTTGGACAGATGCCACCCGGCTGCGACTGCGCCAGCGTCGTCCTTGGTAAAAAATACCCCAATCAATGTCGCCTGTACGGGCTGGCCTGCACACCACGCAAGCCAATTGGTCCGTGCATGGTGTCTGACGAGGGTGCGTGCCGGATCTGGTGGGCCAGCGGCTATCGTGACAACGAATCCGGATACAACAAGGCCCGCAGAGCAACAGGCTGAGCGCGCAAGATGCTTATCCAGGAAACACAACCAGACCGCGCCAGCCAATCTGCCAGCTGCGCAGACACGACTGTAAAAACGGTCGTACTCAGGTTGGCCGGGCACGTCCAGGGCGTGGGCTTTCGACCGTTCGTTTATCAACTTGCCCAACATCACGAGCTTTGCGGGTCGGTACAAAATCAACTCGGCGAAGTTGAAGTGATCGCGCAAGGCGATGCAGGTTCGCTGTTCGAGTTTGAAAAAAATCTGATCGATCAGGCCCCACCCTTATCGAAACCACACATCACGGCAGTCGAAACTGTCAGCGCCGAAGCGTTTGACTCATTCACGATCGTGCCAAGCTCAGATCAGTCAAATGCACAAATTTTCGTTCCACCCGATTACTTCACCTGCCCGGATTGCTTGCGAGAGATGCAGGATCCCAACGACAGGCGTTACCGCTACCCCTTTATCAACTGCACACAATGCGGCCCGCGTTATACGCTGATCCGTTCACTGCCTTATGACCGGCCGAATACGAGCATGGCCGGCTTCCCGCTATGTCCGCAGTGCATCGCGGAATATGAAGACCCGTCCGATCGACGATTTCATGCAGAACCCGTCGCCTGCCCTGCCTGCGGACCGCAACTAAACCTGGCATTGGCGGATAACCAGGAGCTGCTAACCAGAGAAGCTGCACTTGAAAGTGCGCTGATGCGATTGCGCCAGGGAGAGGTACTCGCTGTCAAAGGCATCGGCGGCTATCACCTCATGTGCGATGCGACCAACGCCACCGTAATCGAAAAACTCCGCCAGCGTAAACAGCGACCAGACAAACCACTGGCCGTCATGTTTCCCATGACCGGAACTGACGGGCTGGAGGCTGTGACTAAAGCCGTTGACCTGACCGCAGCTGAGATCAGGTTGCTATGCGGGCCAACCAGGCCCATCGTACTTGCACGGAAAAACTCTGTGGCCGCCGATCTTGCAGAGAACCTCGCACCCGGTTTACGTGAACTCGGTGTATTCCTGCCATACAGCCCTCTACATCAACTCTTGTTAGATGGATTCGGTGGCCCGCTTGTCGCGACATCGGGCAATCTCAGTGGCGAACCGGTACTGACGGAAAATGCCGAAGCGTCGCGGCGACTTGGCAAGGTAGCGGATGCTTTCCTGCATCATGACCGACCAATCGTGCGACCCGCCGACGATTCCCTGTTTCGCCAGATTGATGACGCGATGCGCCCGTTGCGACTGGGCCGTGGCTCTGCACCGACGGAGTTGATCCTGCCCTGGCGGCAGCAGCAACCGCTGCTGGCTGTCGGCGGGCATATGAAAGCGACAATAACCTTGAGTTGGGGCAACCGCGCCGTCGTGTCACCGCACATCGGCGAAATGGACAGCCCACGCAGCCTGGCAATATTCGAACAGGTGGCGGAGGATTTGCAGGCGCTTTACGGCGTACGTGCACAGCGAATCATCTGCGATGCACATCAAGGTTACACGACACATCGCTGGGCAAATGAACAGCAGTTGCCGGTTACGACCGTTTGGCATCATCGTGCGCACGCATCTGCACTGGCGGCAGAAATTGCAGCTCCGGGTCCGTGGCTGATATTTACCTGGGACGGCGTTGGCCTCGGGGAGGATTCGTCGCTGTGGGGTGGTGAGGCATTGCTCGGCGAACCGGGCCGATGGCGTCGGGTTTGCAGCATGCGACCGTTTCGCCTGCCCGGTGGCGAACGCGCAGGTCGTGAGCCATGGCGAAGTGCTGCGGCGCTGCATTGGGAAACCGGTCGGTCCTGGCCGGACTGTCCTGATGAAGACGGTTTAGCCAAAGCCGCCTGGCAACGGCAGTTGAATTGCCCACAGAGCAGCGCCATAGGCCGGCTCTTCGATGCGGCCGCCGCAATCATCTGCGAAGTACAACAAACCAGTTTCGAAGCCCAGGGCCCGATGCAACTCGAGTCAATGTGTCGCGATGTCGGCACGACCATCGCGCTGCCACTTGACGAGGATCAGGAAGGCGTACTGCGAACTGACTGGGAGCCGTTGCTGGTCGAGATCTGCAATGAGGACAAAGATCCGGCCCGACGGGCCGAGACATTTCACACCAGCATGGCCACGACATTGCTTGAGCAGGCAAGACGAATGCGCGACACGCACCAGATTGCCCAGGTCGGGCTAGCCGGTGGCGTATTTCAGAACAGAGTATTGACAGAACAGGCCGTCGCACTTTTACGGAGCGATGGTTTTGATGTTTATTTAAGTAGCGAGCTGCCATGCAATGACGCAGCCCTTGGTTACGGTCAGGCAGCAGAAATCGCTGCTCTTGAACAGGACATAACAATCTAATGGAAGACGACAGAATTACGCTCGCACACGGCAACGGCGGTCGCTTTATGCGCGAACTCATCGAAGAAGTATTTGCGCGCCATCTTGCTTATTCTGATTTGGATACCGAGGCAGATGCCGTACCGCTACCGCTCAATGGTGGCGAGGCCATGATTACCACTGACGGCTTCACGGTCCAGCCACTCGAATTTCCCGGTGGGGATATCGGTTCGTTAGCCGTACATGGGACAACCAACGATCTCGCTGTAGCCGGCGCGCGCCCCCTGTACCTGACCCTGAACGCGTTCATTGAAGAAGGAATGGAAATAGCCCAGCTTGATCGCATTGTGCAAAGCCTTGCGAAAACCGCCCGGGCCATCGGGGTGAAGGTAACTGCCGGCGACACCAAAGTGCTGCAACGCGGTGAAGGTGGAGGGCTATACCTGGCAACAACCGGGGTCGGCGTACGAATTCCTGGTGCACGACCAGCCATGTGTAACATTCGGGCCGGAGACAGGATTCTGATCAGCGGCTCTGTCGGTGACCACGGAACGGCTGTGATGCTCGCAAGAGAAGATTTTGGTCTGCGTGGTGACCTGCGCTCCGATGCGGACAGCGTTTTACCATTGACAGAAGCGATGCTGGCATTCAACGGGCTCAGGTTCATGCGTGACCCAACCCGCGGCGGGATTGCCTCGGTTGCTCACGAGATTATGCGCGCTACCGGCCTGGGTGTGCGCTTTGATGCAGCTATTCCGGTAAAGGATCAGGTTCAGGCAGTTTGCGACATGCTGGGCTATGACCCTTATTACCTTGCCTGTGAAGGGCGCGTGCTTGCGATTGTTTCTGCAGAGGAGGCGGAGGCAGCTCTGCACACCTGGCAGAGCATTCCAACAGGTCGTGACGCGGCGATCGTTGGTCGAATCACGGAGAAAAATCAGCGAGTAATACTCGAGACGGAGCTCGGCGGTGAGCGCTTCCTCGAGGAACTCGAAGATGATCCATTGCCGCGAATTTGCTGACCGGAAAATCCGTAAATCCTCTTACATCAAACGAATAAATTCAAGAGCCCCGAATTCATGAAAACCATCATCGAGCCATTCAGAATCAAAATGGTAGAACCAATCAAGCTAACGACTCGTGAACAACGCGCACAGTTCATGCAGGCCGCCAACTACAATCCATTTCTGTTACGTGCGGAAGACGTCGTTATCGATTTACTGACTGACTCAGGAACGAGCGCCATGTCGGCAGAAGCATGGGGTGCCATGATGCGCGGTGACGAGTCCTACGCTGGCGCCCGAAGCTGGTATCGGTTCCGTGACACCGTCAAGGATATCTTCGGCTTTGAACAGGTTATCCCTACCCACCAGGGACGCGCGGCTGAGAGCATTTTGTTCGGTGTGATGGTGAATGCGGATTCCATCGTTCCAAATAACACCCATTTCGACACGACAAGGGCGAACATCGAATTCAATCATGGCACGGCACTGGATTTGCCATGCGCCGAGGCCAGCGACCTTGAATCCGACTATCCATTTAAGGGCAACATGGATATTGCGGCTCTGGAAAAACTCGTTGCCGCAGAGGGACCAGAGCGAATTCCGCTAATTATGGTCACTGTCACCAATAATTCCGGTGGTGGGCAGCCGGTTTCAATGGCCAACATTCGCGAAATCAGCAGAATCGCACGCGGCGCCGGCATTCCCTTTTATATAGATGCGTGCCGATTCGCTGAGAACGGGCACTTCATTAAACGCCGTGAAGCAGAATTCAAAGATGTGTCTTCCATCGATATTGCTCGTGAAATGTTCAGCTATGCAGATGGCTGCACGATGTCGGCCAAGAAGGATGCTTTCGCGAACATTGGTGGTTTCTTGTGCACCAACGATGCTGACCTGGCACATCGTGAACGCAACATTCTGATTTTGACTGAAGGCTTTCCAACATATGGAGGCCTGGCAGGACGCGACCTCGAAGCAATCGCCGTTGGCTTGCGTGAGATTCTGGACGAGGACTATCTCGACTACAGGCTGCTATCGACACGTTACGTCGTAGAACATCTGCGCGAACTGGGAATCCCCGTGGTGGTTCCGGCAGGCGGCCATGCTGTTTATCTCGACGCGCGACGATTCTTGCCGCACATAGAACCACTGCAGTATCCCGGGCAGTCACTGGCGGTTGAGTTATACCTGGAAGCCGGCGTTCGAGGTGTGGAAATTGGTACTGTGATGTTCGGTTCCGATCCACATACCGGGGAAGAAAAGCCTGCCCGCCTTGACCTGGTGCGCCTGGCTATTCCTCGCAGGGTTTATACACAAAGCCACATGGACTACGTGGTGGAAGGTATAAATCTTGTATGGGAGAGAAGAAAAGATATCCGCGGCATGCGTATCGTGAAGGCCCCGCAGTTTTTACGACATTTCACAGCCGTATTCGACTGGATCTGACTACCAGGTCAGGTGATGCGGAATTTGCGTATTGTCGTGAGCAGCGCCAGACGCCATGCTGCATAAGACAAAATAGAATGACATCGATTCAACTGACGCATGTGAGCAACTAATGAACTACGACATAATTATCGTCGGCGCAGGCCCTGCAGGTCTGAGTTTCGCACAATCTTTAGCCAATACCGGATTACAGATTGCGCTGATTGAGAAACAATCCGAGCAACAGCTTGCCGCGCCGGAATTCGATGGACGTGATATCGCGCTCACGCATTTGTCAGTCAGAATCCTGAAAGAACTCGGCATCTGGGAGCGCTTCGAGCCTGATGAAAGGCCGCCGATAAAAGAAGCCCGGGTTCTGGACGGAACATCGCCCTATTGCCTCAACTTTGATGGCAAAAGGGATTCGATCGACGCGCTCGGCTTCATCGTCTCAAATCACGTTATTCGCAGGGCGCTATTCGACGCAGTACAGACGCTCGACAATGTTGAAATCCTCACTGACCTGTCTGTAACGTCTGTTTTAGCAAACGATAGCGAGGCATCAGTTGTATTGTCCGACGGACAGACGATTCAGTCACGACTGGTTGTCGCTGCCGACAGCCGTTTCTCAGAAACCCGCCGCATGATGGGCATTGCCGCGTCCATGCATGACTTTGGACGCGTCTGCGTTGTTAGCCGCATGCAGCATGAAAAACCGCACGACGGGATAGCATTTGAATGCTTCCATTACGGCAGGACTCTCGCCGTGTTGCCACTAACCAGTCATCGCTCATCCATCGTCGTTACGGCGCCGATGGATCAGCGTGCCTCAATTATGGAAACGGATGACACACAATTCAGTAGCGACATACAGGAACGGTTTGATAATCGCTACGGAGATATGCGACTCGTGAGCAAAAGATTTGCATATCCTTTGGTAGGTGTACATGCAGCGAAGTTTTGTGCGAAACGTTTCGCGTTAATCGGTGATGCCGCAGTTGGCATGCACCCGGTCACTGCGCATGGCTACAATCTCGGGCTCAGCGGCCAGGAAATTCTCGCAAAGGAAATTATTGACGCAGCAGCTCAGGGGCGGGACATAGGAGCGACATCTTTATTGCAAAAATACCAAAACAAGCATATGCGGACGACAAGGCCTATGTTTCACGGTACCAATGAGATTGTAAAATTCTTTACCGATGACCGTGCGCCGGCGAAGCTGGCGAGATCGATCGCTTTACGACTGGCTAACAGGATCCCGCCAATCAAACGGGTAATACGGAACAAGCTAACCGAAATTTCGAACTGAGTTTGGCGATCGCGGCGTCCCGCCGCGATTATAAAGTTGCCACAAAAAAACGGGCCCAATAAATGGGCCCGCCTTTTATTTCTTCAGCAGCCAGTCTTACTGTGCCGGCGCTTCCTCAACGGAAATTGCCATAGACTCGGCGATCGTAATTACTACAAGGTCTCCGACTGACGCGCGTTTCAGGTTGTCAGGATTGCGAGCGGTGTATTCATTGACATTACCGTCCGGTCCGAGCAACTTGAAGGTGTTAGCTTCGATGTTAATTTCCTCAACCGAAGCGACCACGACTGTTGCATTAATAACTGCACCGCCGGGCATTTCGCCCAAGTCAGTACGATCCGCAACACCAAGCTCTCCTACCCTGGGACCCTTGCCATCGTCTTCCATGACCTGGATGGAAACGCTTTGTGTGTAGTTGGCAGTAACGATATCGCCAACATCTACCTGGCCAAGATTACGGGCTTCTTCGCTGGCAATAAATGTAATCAGTTCGCCGTTACCTTTGCGAAGTGATACCTCGCGTGTTTCGTGATTGATGGCCTCAACGGCTGCGTTAACTGTCATTGATTCACTTACATACATAGATGGCTTTTCCTGCGCCATCTCGTCATTGGCAAATGCAACAGCGCTTGCCAGGAACAGAGCCACAACGGCTGTGTACTTAAAAATCTTCATTTTCGGATTCCATTGGTTAAGTTGGACACGCATAGTATGTAACAAAGCCGGGAAATGGAAGAAA
>Ga0164320_10000185_pt1 | contig 18294 bp, 20 predicted proteins | sample GuaBasSediGuay11_FD_113736 | JGI IMG/M metagenome (GOLD analysis project Ga0164320, IMG submission 113736) | Subseafloor sediment microbial communities from Guaymas Basin, Gulf of California, Mexico - Guay11, Core 4567-28, 0-3 cm | ecosystem: Environmental > Aquatic > Marine > Hydrothermal...
CCTAGTTCCCTTGTAGCTTGTCTCGCCGGTGATCACGTCTGTAGCCGCGCCTGGCCAGTGGGCAGGTCGGGCCCTCGACGTAGCTTGACGAGAGATCATAGAGCACCGGCGCGCCGTCGCTCAGGTGGCGAGCGGCCAGCTTCTTCTGGATCGTGTTCTGGCGCTCGACTAACCAATCCATCGCCGCGTACAGATCATCCTCATCCGCATCGCTCACGCCGAACTCTTCGGCGAGCGTTGACGTATGCCACCAACGGGTTGTCGCCAACTTCGTTGCCGGTGCGAGGATGCGAGCGGCCACCATCGCTAACACCAAATCGCGATCACGACATGCTTTGGAAGACACCAACGCGGCGAAGCCCAGGCGTTGCATCGCCGTGGTGACCGCCTGCACATGCCCGTGCGGGCGCGACCGGGTGATCTCGAAGGCTTCGGTGACGGGCACAAACGTCTCGCCGCGCAACGAGCGGCGAATGAGCTCGATGACCGGCTTGGGCAGATGCGACAGATTGCCCAGCGTCTCGTTCTTCACTTTGTCGCCGTCGCGGTAGCTGCGCCGCAACAGGTGCGTCTCGTAGATTCTGTCCTTGTACTTACGCCTCGTAGTGACGACGTGCACAGCACCTGTTCGCGTAGGCATAAGGCGAATATAGTCTAACGGACCCTAAATGCCAATATCTTTAGTAACTACATAACGGAACGAAAAAAGCCCCATATCAGCGATAGAACCCTAACAAAAACAGGGACCTGATGTAGGTAGTAGTGACTACCTGCGAGGGAACTTCAGCCTAGTTCGTCTGGCGATTGGGGTTATGCGACCGGGGTTCGCCACTCATTCAGCCAAAAACACGGGTTCGGCCTCGAGCTTATCGGGTCACTCGAAAGCAACGGTTCGTCGCAAATACTGCTCGGCTACTACGGCGAATTGTCAAAGCGATTTTCCCTGAATGCTGGTGTTGGAACCGGATTTGACGATGGGCCGGACTGGTCGGCGCGCACGGCATTCATTTGGCAATTCAAGTGAAAAAACCTGGTTGCCCAAGGAGTCTGAGTGGTCTGTAAGCTTTCATCGAATGTTCTCTCTTGGCCGACTGCCGCCCGATACATGACTAATGGAGAAGGTCCGTATATGGACTCCTCCTCATTTGCAAGCAAGCTGTATTTGACAGACATGGCACGACTGCATACGTATATCCGGCCTCTTAAGTTGGCATACGTTTATTGATGCCGGGCCATAATGGTTTATTCGCGCGCCAGCTCCCAATCGCTTTGTCGTACTTCGCGTACGTGGACATTCCCGGGTTTAGCCGACGCCGGTCTCACCTGTTTGCCATCATTCAGTTTGCTTAAGCAATCGTCTTGGAGGGTCTCCTTATATACATCCTGTCTCAGCGAATTGCGAAGTCAGGATCGTAATCCGTTTCATTCCTGAGCATAGTCCAGGCCATGCGTGCAGTCTTGTTGGCTAATGCCACCGCAGCCACGTTCGGATGTCGTTTCGTGGCGATACCCGTAAGCCAGCGACTGAGCCGATCGTCTTTGTGTTCTGCTCGAGCTACCACCGCTCTGGCACCGTGGATCATCAGCGTACGAAGATAGACATCACCGCGTTTACTAATACCGAGCAGGCGATCCCTGTCCCCGGAGCTGTGTTGTTTGGGTGTGATCCCAATCGCTGCAGCCATCTGCCGACTCTTGTGGTACTGCCTGGCATCACCCACCGTGGCGATCATGGCCGTGGATATCATCGGACCCACACCACGCAGTTGCTGCAAGCGCACACACTCTTCGTGGTTCTCGGCCAGTCGCTTGATCAACTTATCCATCTCGCCGACGCGATCATCCAGCGCCAGCAGGTCGTCCCACACACCATGCAACAAGCTGCGGAAGTCTGCCGTCAGACCGTTCTCCGCATCTTCAAGCCAGCACGGGATCGCGACACGAAGTGAACTCAAATGCTTCGGCGCCACCAGGCCGTACTCGGCCACTAAGCCACGGATCTGGTTGCCCTTGGCGGTGCGCTGCGTGATGAACTCAGCGCGGATGCGATGGGTCGCTTGAATGTCCTGTTGCTCGACATTTTTTACCGTCACAAAGCGCATGTTCGGCCGACTCATCGCCTCACAGATCGCCTCTGCATCCTTGGCATCGTTCTTATTGCTCTTCACGTACGGCTTCACGAGCTGCGGCGGGATCAACCTGACTGTATAGCCTCGTGACTGCAGCTCCCGACCCCAGTGATGCGCACTGGCACAGGCTTCCATGCCAATCACACAGCCTGGCTCTGTTTTATCCAGCAACACTTTGAACCATTGATGACGCTTTAAGCGGCGCTTCCATATCGTCTTGCCAGACCGATCAACTCCATGTAACTGATAAACGTTCTTTGCCAAATCGATTCCAACTCTACTAAGCTTCATGGTGGACTCCTCTTTTCCGTTGACTGGTGGATATCGTTTACCAGTGTGGCACTTTGATGCCGTTTAGGGGAGGAGGAGTCCATACCATTGCTTTAGGTGAAAGGCGTCGGTCGCAACATGGTAACTACAGGCGCTGACAGCAATTGTGCAAATCCACCCGGCTCGAAATGGCCGCTCATGACAGCAACCGGGTCACTACCCCTACATGCACGATGGCAGTATCAAATCGCTGGGCGACGTGATCCGCCACTATGAAGCCGGAGGCCGCAGGATAGAGCAGGGCGCATGGGCCGGCGACGGCAGCCGAAATCCCTATAAATCCACGTTTATTAAGGGCTTTTCATTGTCCGATGAGGAGCGTACTGACTTGCTGGCATTCCTGGAGTCGCTCACGGACCGGACGGTACTCGTGGACCCGCGGTTTGCCGATCCTTTTGCCCGGACCAGTGACGCCGGTCAGTAGTGCTCAATCGGCGCTAGATTGGTCGTCTTGTCGGGACGGCCAACAAAAACAATGAAGGGGGTTTGTCATGAGCATTCTTGATCTCTGGATGCCTATTCTCGTTGCATCGGTACTCGTCTGGATTCTGAGCGCCATGGTCTGGATGGTCTTTGGCTGGTATCAATCGGACTACTCGAAAACGCGGGACGAAGAGACTACACGTGCCGCGCTCAAAGATATCGGGCCCGGAATTTGCAGCTCATCGTTTCAGTCGTAGGGGAAGAGCAGAGTGTCCGCAGCACTTGCCGCGAGTTCGAGTGGCAGGGTTGGCTGTAAACCGAAATACACATTCAGGCCAACGACTGACCAGAGCACCGCCAGCATCCACCGCGGTGCTTCGGTGAGCTTGTCGGATTGATTTGCCGATGCAAAGTAGGCGGACTCGATGACGCGCCAAACATAAAGAACCGCGATCAGCGAACCGACCAACACCGGTGCAATCAGCAGTGCGCCCCACGGACCGAGTTCCAGGCAGGCACGAACGAGGTACCACTTGCTGACAAAGCCAGCGGTACCGGGTATGCCGATGAGACTCAGGCCAGCGGCCACGAAGGCCGCCATTGTCAAAGGCATTTGCCGGGCTGCGCCGGACAGACCGGTGACCGACAGGCGGGCGCCGCCTGCAGCGAGGCAGGCGACAGCGAAAAACAAAGCGCCCTTCGCAAGCGCGTGGTTGAACATATGCGAAATTCCGGCAGTTAAACCGGTCACCGAAACCAGGCTCGCGCCAAGCAGTATGTAGCCAATCTGGGCCACCGATGAAAAAGCCAGCAGGCGCTTCAGATCGTTCTCAACCAGAGCGATGAGTGATGCCAGAACAATTGCGATGACCGCGAGCGGCATGAGGAAGGCGGTGAATTGCGCGACGTGCCCCGGCAGATTGTCCTGAAATACAAAGAAATCGAATCGCAACAGGACGTAAAGCGAAACTTTGGTAGAGCAGGCCGCAATAAACGCGGTAACGGCATGCGGCGCATAAGTATAAGCATTTGGCAACCAGGTATGCAACGGAAAGATTGCTGCCTTTATCGCCAGACCGACTGTAATGAAGCCGCCAGCGACCAGTATGGGTTTCAGATCTGCGACGTTGTGCAGCCTCGCTGCCATGTCGGCGAGGTTCAGAGTTCCTGTCATCATGTAGATCAAACCGACGCCGATGAGATAGAAAGTTGCCCCGATCGTTCCCAGGATCAGGTACTTGAAGACGGCAGTCAGTGCCTGCCGCTGTTTCCCGCCGGCGATCAAAATGTAAGTCGCAAGAGACGATATTTCCATGAAAACAAAGATATTGAACGCATCCCCGGCAACTAGAATTCCGGTCAATCCGGATAGCGCGAGTAACCAGGCAGTGTAGAAAAGATGCTGCCGGTCTTCGGGTACCTCATGCTTCAGACTGTTTCGCGCGATCAGCAATGCGAAGCTCGACGCACCGCTGACGACAATGAGGAGCAACGCAGAAAATGCATCGACATACAATTCGATGCCGTACGGTGCTGGCCAGCTGCCAACCTCGTAGCTGACCGGGCCCGCTTCCCGAACCCGATTCGCGAGATTCATTGAGATTGCGAATGCAAACAGGGACGCCGCCATTGTTGCGAACCACGCGAGGTTGCGTCCGCGCAGCAAGATGACCAGCGGCGCCGCCATCAGCGGTACCACAACCTGCAAGATCGGAAGTTGGGCGATGATCGGCATCATTCGCGATCGATTTCCCGGACTTCGTCTTCCTCGATTGTGCCGTACGATTCGCTGATGCGAACCACGATGGCCAAGCCGAGTGCGAGCGTTGCAACGCCAACCACAATGGCTGTAAGGATCAGAACTTGCGGTAAGGGATTGGAGTAGATTTGCCCATCAACGCCGGGCTTCAGGATGGGAGCGGTGCCGCCTTCGACTTTGTCCATCGTGATGTACAACAGAAACACTGCGGATTGGAAAATCGACATGCCAATCAATTTCTTGATCAGGTTTGCTTTGGACATGACGGTATACAAGCCGATCATGAGCAGCACTGCAAACACCCAGTAATTGTAAAGACCAAAGAATTCCATTAGTGGTCTTTCCGCCGTGCGGCGATAGTGTGAAAGATTGTGAGAAGCACGCCGGTGACGGTAATACCGACGCCAAGCTCAACCAGCATGATGCCAAGGTGCTGGCCAGCGACAGGGTTCGAAAGCAATACCGAGTAGTCCAGGAAATTGCCGCCAAACAGCATGCCGACCACGCCAACTGCGCCGAACAGGAATGCGCCAAATGCGATCATCCCCACAAGTACGCTGAGTGGTATCGCTCGCAGTGCTTCTTTCTCTCCCTCCACCAGTGCATAAAGAATAAGTCCTGCGCTGATGAGTGCGCCGGCCTGAAAACCGCCACCCGGTCCGTATTCCCCGTGGAACTGAACGTACAGTCCAAACAGCACAATGAATGGCACCAGCAACCGGCCGACAACGCGCGGTACCAGGTGGTGCCGGAGTCCGGTGGAATCAGCGCTGGGCACCATCGTTCGTCGACCATTTCCACTGCCATTGGCCAGAATGAACATCACACCGACGCCAGCCGTGAATATGACAAACACTTCGCCGAGCGTGTCATACCCACGAAAACTCGCCAGAATCGCGGTGACAACATTGGGTATGTCGATGACTTTCGGTGTTTCGCTCAAATACCAGGGCGCGACATGCTGGTGAACCGGTGCCTGCGGATCGCCGAGACGGGGCATGTCAAACGTTGCGTAAATCATCATCAGCGTTGTGACTGTGACGATCACAATCGCTGGCCAGCGACGCCGCCGTCTGCGCTTTTCCTTGTCCTTGGTCAGAGCAAGTGCGCCGAGCAGCAGCATGGTTGCGACACCGGCTCCGACAGCTGCTTCTGTTAGTGCCACGTCGGCAGCATCGAGAACAAAGAATATGGCAGCCATCTGCAGACTAAAGATGCCCATCAGCATGACTGCAGCGAAAAGATTGTCCGCATTCACGATGCCCAGGGCCGTGATCACCAGCAAAGTCAAAAGAAAGAGACCGAAAAGGACTACCATCGCCTCACCTTTGTTCGTTCGTTGCGACTACGTGCTCCGGATTTACACCGGACAATCGTGCGGCATTAGCCAGCGCGTAGGCAGCCGTTGGGCTGGTCAAGAGCAGGAATAACGTGATGGTTATGAGCTTCAGCGCCGCTAGTGATACGCCAGCCTGAAGCGCTATACCGAACAGCACCAGAATCGTGCCGAGCGAGTCGGTCAGGCTGGCGGCATGCATTCGCGTGTAGAAGTCCGGCATGCGCAGTGCACCCAGCCCACCCGTGAAAACGAATGCGCCACCCGCGATCAGGAGCGTCCAGCTTGCGATGTCCAATGCGATTTGCATGTTTAACTTCCTGTGTCCTGCTCTCGGTAGCGTAACGCATAGTCCTGCACAAACTTCAGCACGGCCAGAGTGCTGATGAAATTGATAAGTGCGTATGCGAGCGCCAGATCCAGAAAGTCCTGGCGTCCATACAGAAATGCGATGACGGATAACAGCAGGACCGTTTTGGTACCGAACATATTGACGGCCAGCACGCGATCATAAACCGTCGGACCCAACAAAGCGCGCGCCAGGGCCAGGGCCATCGTCGCGAGAATCGCAATTGTTACGGCGTAGTACATAGGGTCAATCTCCGATTAGCCGCTGCATACGACGCAACATTTCTCCGCCTTGTAAATCGGCGGCTGCCTCGCGTGTCAGGCAATGCACTTCGATTTGCCCAAGGTTGAGGTCGACGGTCAACGTTCCCGGGGTCAACGTGATCGAATTGGCAAAAGTGGCCTGGCCAACCGCAGGTAATGAACGGGCGTCGATGGTTACGATGTTCGGGCTGATGGGCAGGCGAGGACTCAGTACAGTCCGCGCGACGATAAAATTCGCCTTGATAATTTCTTTTAGCAACCAGGCCCAGAATTGCGGCAGTCGTTGCCATAGGTGCAGCGCGTACACATCGGCGGAAAAGAATCCAGTCCGCAACGCGATGACAGTGACCAGAGCGCAGGAAAGCGTCCCAAGACCGACTACCATAGGCTGATAGTTTCCTGACCATAGCAGCCAGGTGATGGCAAAAAGTGCTGCGGTGACTGCTATACGCATTTTCAACTTTCCTGCTGATACGAGACTATTTTTAGCGCCGGCATTTTTCATTCGGCAAAACTCACTCAGGTGGATACGTAGTAAAACAACAGGTATACGGCCAGCATTGCGCCAACGAGGAGGGCGGCAGTACTCGTGTCCGCCGACCTCATCAGGGCGCTGCGCGGACTGAGGAACATTCGTCGCCATCGCTGTGTCGTGCCGGGAACGACACCCGAGGCCGTGCGAAAAATTCTCACAATGGCACCCGCACCGGCACGATAAACGTTCGGCACCATGGTTCGGTAAAGCCAGTCCGCATCGAGATTGACGGAGCGCAACTCGGGCGGATAGATGCCGGTCAGCTTGAGCCAGGCGAAGGCAAGTGCGGAGAACAACAAGAGTTGCAATTGCACGATCACATGGGGATACGTGTAAGGCACGTATCCGGCATCCCAGGGAAGCAAGCCATAAAGCATCGCCGGATACGAACCGAGAAGGACGCAGAAAATTGCTGCTATGGCCATGGCAAGCAGCATATTGAATGGTGCCTCCTTGACTCGGTGGCCGGAGTCATGCGCGAAAAACGCAAAATACGGAATCTTGATGCCGGCATGATGGAATACACCGGCGGAAGCGAACAGCAGACCCAACCATCCGATCGTATAGCCGTGCTCGATCATCGCTGCCATTATCATCGATTTCGAAACGAAGCCGCTGAACAAGGGAAATGCTGAAATGGAAGCGGCGCCGACGACGCAAAAGACCGTCGTCATGGGCATGGACTTGTACAGTCCACCCAGGTCGCTGCCTAGCGCATGCCGCATGCGGAGCAGTACGGCGCCCATGCTCATGAAGAGCAGTCCCTTGAACAGTACTTCGTTGAACGCGTGGGCAACGGTTCCGTTCAGAGCAAGCTCTGAACCTATCCCGATCCCGACCACCATGAATCCGATCTGATTGATCATGCTGTAACCCAGTACACGACGAAGGTCGTTTTCAATGACCGCGTAAAAAATCGGAAACAGCGCCATTACGATCCCGACTGAAATCAACAGCTCGGTACCGGGGAATCCACGCGCCAGTGAGTAAACCGCAACTTTTGTCGTGAACATGCTGAGAAAAACGGTTCCACTCGGCGTAGATTGTGGATACGCATCCGTGATCCAGCTGTGAACAAACGGAAAGCCACATTTGATGCCGAACGCGAGAAGTATCAACCAGCCGGCAATGTTGTCGGTGCCAACAAACTCAAACGCAATATCGCCGGTCTCCTGATAACTGATGACGGCTCCGGCGAGCAGCAGAAGGCCCGACAACAGGTGTAGCAGCAGATAGCGCAGGCTGGCGGCGGCGGATTCCGCGGTACGACCCGCGAAAACCAGAAGAGCCGACGAAACCGCCATTACTTCCCAATAAAAGAACAGGGTAATCAGATCGCCCGCGAACACGGCACCCAGGGCGCTACCCGCGTAGACGAGAGCCGCGCAATGTTGCAGCGTGTCGTGAACACGAATGGCATAGATCGCACCGATGAATGCGCCCAGGTGAAACAGCAATCCAAAAAGCTGGCTCAGCCGATCGACGCGAAGCTGCACCAACTGGAAGTCAAGTACTTGCCAGGTCCAGGACATTCCGGAGTCGAGCGCCAGCATGTTCAGCGCACCAACCAGCGGCGTTGCAATCAGAATCAATTGCTGCAACCAGCGCAGTGACTGGTCCCGGCAAAGTACGATCAGTACTGCAGCAAGAAAGAACAGGAATGCAGGAGGTACGGCAGGAACTGCCCAGTCCAGTTGCAGTGACAGCTCGGTGATCATTGTTGTTCACCGCCATAATATTTCTCGTGCCGCATGATGAGACGGCGCAGCACAAGACCCAGAAGAACAAGAATGACGCAGGCAACGAAACCGTAGACCGCGTAGGAAGCGACAAAGTCAAGCGCGTGGACCCGCTCCACAGCATGCTCATCCGCCGGAAACGGACGCACGAGTTCGATCAGAACTGCAATTGCCGCGACGATGTGCAATGCAATCACTGCGACCCGTGCTCCACGAGCCGACAACCAGAAGACTGGGGCGGGGGAGGTACTGCCTTGCTGATGAACTTTCCCGTGATGTGCCGTCATGTCAGTTCACGTATCCATTGAGGAAGCGAAAAACGGGTTGGGCTGCAAAGAAAAGCAGTATCGTCATCGTGGCCGTGGTGACCAGAGCAACCAGGGAGGACAGCGGTGCTTCGGAAGCTCCTGGCAAGATGGGTGCTGCGCGCGCGTCTGCGGGCGACGTGTAAAAGGCCCGAACTGCCGGCGGCAGCAGATAACCCGCAGCCAATAGTGATCCAAGCAAAATGACGGCCATCATCAGTGGTTCACCCGCATCCCAGGCGCCACGTGCGAGATACCATTTACTCCAGAAACCCCCCGTCAGTGGAAGACCGATGACGCTCGCGCTCGCGACAATCCAGGCGGTCATAGTGATCGGCATCGACCGTCCGATGCCACGAAGCGAAGAGACCGTGGTCCTGTTCAACGACACCAGGATCATCCCCGCGCAGAAAAATAGGGTGATCTTCGCGAAAGCGTGTGCTGCGATATGCATGCCGCCAGCAACCATTGACAAGCGGTTCGCAAGCGTCGCTGCCAAGACGATATACGCCAGCTGGCTAATTGTTGAATACGCCAGTCGTCGCTTCAGATTGTCTTCACGAAGCGCGTAGATTGCAGCTATCAGAAGCGTTCCTGCGGCAACATATTGCATTGCCCAGGCGGCGTCGAAGCGTGTCAGCGAATCGATACCAAATATGTATATCGTGACCTTCAATATTGTGAATACGCCCAGCTTGACGACAGCGACCGCATGCAATAGTGCCGATACCGGAGTCGGCGCCACCATCGCTGCGGGCAGCCAACCGTGAAAGGGCATTAATGCCGCCTTGCCGGTTCCAAACAGAAATAACGCAAAAATACATGCCAAGGTCAGCGAGGTGATTCCGGGTCTCAGCTCGTCACCTGCCATGAACAGGCCGCCGTCCACAAACGAAAGCGAACCGGTTAATGTGAAGGTCCAGGCGAGAGCAATCATCAGGAAAATCAGAGATGTCCCAAGCAAAATGGAAAGGTAGGTGCGTCCGCCGGCCCTGTCCTTGTTTTTTCCACCGTGTGTGACTAAAGGGTAAGTGGCCAGCGTCAGAGTCTCGTAGAAGAAATAGAGAGTCAATAGATTCGCGGATAACGCTCCACCAATAGTTGCTGCTATTGCAACTGCGAAAAACAGGTAGAACCGTGTCTGATGTTGTTCATGATGCGCACGCATGTAACCGATCGAATACATGACGGTGATGAACCACAGAAACGAGACAACAAGTGCAAAAGCAACGCCCAAAGGCTCGGCGTGAAACGAAAAGCCGATGCCCGGCAGGAACTCAAAGAGTTGAACTGTGGGTCGATGTCCGTTGGCAATCGCGGGTAAGAGTGTCAGCACCAGGGCGAATAGGATTGCTGCAGCGAAAAGCGATACCGCCTCGCGCCTGTTATTGTTACGGCGAAGAAACAAAATACCCGCCGCGCCAAGCAGAGGCGTCACGACGATCGCAATTAACAGGAGTTTATCGCTCATGTGCCATTCGCCGTAGCCGCAACGACTGCGCGGTCAGAGTCACTGGATCCCGGTTACTTAGCGCAGCGAAAATTGTTTATCAGCGCTTCCCGGACCGCCTCCGAGTTAGTCAACTGCAGCGTTTCCGGATGCTCTTTCAAATAACCGACAATCTTCTCTACGATAATGACTGCGGTTACATCGTCACCGATGCAGTAATCGCTTTTTCTTGCTGCACGAATCTCCTGTAAGCGCAGTGTGCCGAGGCGGGTGCGCGCAGCCCGCTCGCTGAAAGTCTCGCTCTCACTGGAAGAGTCGTTCTTTCGGGAGTCTGCATCCGCGACGCCAACCGAGTAAGTGCCAGCAAGGAAGCCTTGTATGTACGCAAGGCAAAGTGCGCCATCGGTCTTAACGGAGTCTGCAAGAAAAGTATCGCAGGATTGTTCGGGTTCGCTCGCGCTAAGCCACTCCATCGCTGAGGATGGTGTGGTAGGCATCAAAACAACTATCAAAACGGCTGTAGCCATAGCTGTCTGTAACATCCGGATTCTCCTGACGGGGTTGTTGGCCCAAACCGCCGAAAATCTGCAGTAGTGTGAGACCGTGGATTTCGCACGGTATCGCCTATGATAATGGTTTTGCGAGGCAACTGCCATGCCGGATCCCGTTGATACTAATGAAGATATCTTGCTGCCGCAAAGCGATCGCCTGCAGATTCTTTCGCCCGAGGAGTACGAACTGCTCTGGGTCGTACCGCGATTTTCTCAGTACGACCGGGATCTGTTTTTCGCGTTAACGGCACGGGAACGCCATACGTTAGTGCGCCTCAGAACGGTGCGCACCAGGGTGCATTTTCTGTTGCAGCTCGGCTACTTTCGTGCTCGACAACGGTTTTTTCGAGTAGAAGCAGAAAGCGTCCGCGATGATATTGAGTACCTCAGCCGTCGCTATCTGGACGACGCCATCGTTGCTGACATTAGCGTTTCGGATCACACTCGCAAGCATCACGTGGAGCTTATTCTCAGACTGTTCCGCTATCGGCTTTGCGAACAGGACCGGCGTCTGCAGCTCGAAGAGCGGGCGCTGTCCGCCGCCCGTATTTCAAGCCGGCCGCTTTACGTGCTACGCGATCTGGTTGATCACATGCGCCATAAGCGGATTGTTTTGCCCGGTTATACGTACCTGCAGAATCTGGTTCGGCGCGCGCTCACCTTATGAACGCCATCGCATATCCGGCGCTTTGAGCAAGTTGATCACAAATGAAGATGCGCTACTGCTGGACCGCCTTCTCAAGGACGATAAGGGCCTACACGCCATCACATCGATCAAGCACCAGCCGCGCGATTTCAGCCACAAACAACTGCTGGCCGAGATAGAGCGAAGGCAGCGGATTCGGGACTTGTTCGAAGTCGCCAGGCGCGTGATCGACGAGGCCGGCTTGTCGGCAGAGAGCGTGCGTTACTACGCTTCATTGGTCGACTACTACACCGTTGACAAGCTCAAACGCATGAGCACGGAGATGGTACATTTGTATCTGTTGTGCTTTATTCACGACCGCTATCAGCGGCTGAATGACAACTTGTTGAGCACCTTTTGTGCTTTAGTTGCCCGTTACGCTGACGAAGCTACAGCCGCTGCTAAGGAAGCCGTGTACCGGCACCGGATCGAAGCCAACGACGACCTCACTCAAGGCGCCAAAATACTGGAGCTTTTTCTGGATTCAAGCATTCCCGACGAGACGCCATTTGCTGACGTGAGACAACGTGCTAATGGGTTGCTGCCACCCGATCGCCTGGCACGTTTGTGCCAGCATCTTGTCGACGATGCCGGGCTCGATGAACTCGCCTACGAGTGGCAGGCAATTGATCGCGTGATGGGTAAGGCAAAGCGCAACATTCGGCCACTGCTGCGTTTTATCGCACTCGAAGGCACACCAGCGAACCACGTGTTGCTGCAGGCTTTCCGTACGATGTCGCAGGCGTTTCGGGATGGCCTGCAGTTACCGCTGTCGGATCTTCCAACGACGCTTATCCCGCAACGGTCGGCCCGCTATCTGGTGGGTACCGATGGCACCATCGTCCGGGATCGCTACGAGTTTATATTGTACCGTCAGCTGCGTGAGCGCCTCGAAGCCGGCGATCTCTATTGTCCGGACAGCGCACGCTACCGCAGTTTTGAGGATGATCTCGTCGATGAGCATACGTACGGGAAGCGCCAGACGCTACTACCTCAGCTGGGCCTGGTCGGTGCTGCAACGCCGATTCGAGAGCGACTCGACGCACTGCGCAGCCAACTCAATGAGCGGCTTGATCGTGTCAATCAAAGCATCCGAGACGGCGACAACGCGTTCGTTCGCTTACGCCAGGGGAAAGCGGTATGGGATCACGGTCGCCACACCCAGGAGCCGCTTCGTCATGAGCCCTTCTTTGATGCCATTGAACGCACTGATATCGATAATCTGTTGTTATACGTGGATTGGCGAACCGACTTCATGGCTGCCTTCGAGCACGTGCTTGGGCGTTACCAGCGTGGCAAAGCATCGAAGCCAGTCACTATTGCCTGTCTGATGGCGTACGCCACCAACATCGGCCTGGGTCGGATGGCGGAGATTTCCAACCTCACCTATCAGCAACTCTCAACCACGGCCACTAATTTTATCCGTCTCGAGACGCTGCGCGAGGCGAACGAGCGCATTGCCAATGCGATCGCAAGGCTCCCCATCTTTCGGCATTTTGATATCGACGAAGCGGTGCATTCGAGTAGCGGCGGGCAGAAGTTCGAGGCGGCCATTCCGATCATCAATGCGCGTCACTCAGCCAAATATTTTGGCCTTAAGAAAGGCGTGGTGGCTTACACGTTGCTGGCAAGCCATGTTCCGCTGAACGCGAGGATTATCGGCGCCAACGAGCACGAAAGTCATTATGTTTTCGATGTCTTGTTCAACAATGCCACCGACATCGTGCCAGATACGCATTCCACTGACACGCACGGCACCAACCAGGTGAACTTCGCATTGCTGCACCTGTTCGGATATCGCTTCGCGCCGCGGTATCGGGACTTTCGTCGCAAAATCGAGTCAGGCCTGTACGGCTTCAAGCACCCCAATCATTACCGCGGGTATCCACTCAAACCGATACGCAAGATTAAGGAAGGACTGATCGTTTCCGAGTGGCCAAACATCGAGCGTGTCTTGTTGTCACTGGCACTGAAAACGACGACGCAGAGCGTCATAGTCTCAAAGCTCAGCGCCTATCGGCGAAAAAACAGAACCAAGCAGGCACTGTGGGAGTTCGACAACATCATCAAGAGTCTGTACATGCTCGACTACGTGGACTCGCCCGCACTGCGCAGAAATGTGCAAAAAGCACTGAACCGAGGCGAGTCTTATCATCAATTGCGCCGCGCCATCGCCTATGCCCACGGTGGCCGCTTTAGAGTACGATCCCAGCACGAGCAGGAGGTTTGGAATGAATGCGCCCGGCTAATCGCCAACGCTGTCGTTTACTACAACAGCCTCATTTTGTCGGAGGTCTTGGGCGAGATGGAAACTCAACAAGCTCTCGCCTCAGCAGAGGATCTCAAGCGCGTCTCACCACTGGCATGGCAGTACATCAACTTCTACGGCCGCTACCAATTCGATTCAGACGCGCCACCGGTTGATATCGCAGAAATCGGCCGACGGCTAGCCGCGAACAGGTTCTCTAAGTTACCGAAAGCCCAGGTTCACTAGTGCAGATTTTCGGCGGTTTGGGCCAAGAACCCCGTAATGGTGCGCGCGACAACCGGACGTAGGTCGTTAGCGGTTAATACAAAACAACCCTGCAGGATCGGCCCATGACTTTTGGACTGGATTACCTTAATAACAGCGAGAGCTATTCCGCCAGCGATCCTGATCCGTTCACCGCGTTCAACCGGGACGAGACGGACGGTTTCGTCGCGTCGGTCAGCTATGGTAAGACGAATCCGGGCCATTGGCTTGCCGCATACTACTACGCCGATGTAGAAACCTTCGCCATGAACAGCTCGTATTCACAGGATGACTGGATGCGCTGGGGTAGCGCAAACGAGACGCGTAGCAGCAACTTCAGCGGCCATGAGTTTCGATTCGTGTACGGGCTGATGGATAAGATGAACTTGGTAGCGCGCCTGTATATCGTCGAGGCGAACGCCTTGCGCTCGGTAAGCGCTACGGCCAAAGAGGACGGCAACCGCCTGCGCGTCGACGTCAACTATCGGTTCTGAGCGCTAGGATTGGATTTCTAAATCAACGGCCATGTTTTTGACAGTCTTGCGGGTGTCTCAGAAGTCGATTTTGAAATCCCCTTGGCTGTACATTGCGTCCAATACATAGAAGTCTATCCACGTGGTTGTGCCGTTCTTCTGCGTGGTTCTGGTTGATTTATTGGACAAGCCGATATCATCTTCTGTAATTGAATCAATTGTTTATGTGATTTCGAGTACATAACTAGAGTCTGCTCAGAAAGTCAGAGAGCAGGCATTTACGATAACACACCACGGTCGGGCGGATACGTTCGCCGATGACAGAACAGCATCTTCCGAGTTCGCAATTGCGGTAATAGGACTTCTGCAACGGCCTTTTTACACCGCACAAAAAAGATCCTCAACAGGATCAGCAGGTCCATCACCAGGAAGATGCTGTTGATCCAGGCACTGGAAGTATCAGCCCGCTTCGCCCGAACATAGTTGAGCCGATAGCCGTTCGTGCCCTGACCGAACTTGCCTTCAATCGGAATGCGCTGTAAGTATTCTTCTCTTCGCTGCGCCTTCAATCGCTTCAGTTCATCCCGGTTCGCTGCCGTAACTTTCTTTGGGCGACCCAACGGTTTGCCGGCAAAGTGGATGCCTTTGCTCTTGAGATAACGCCGGTTGTCGCGTGTGCCATAGAGCGGATCGCCCAACACGGTTTGCGGATAGTAGCCATAGCGCTTGCGGTAAACCTCAACCTGGGATTGCAGATCCAGCCCTTCATGAAAGGCATCCCAACGCAGATGATCCACCCGCGCCAAGCCCTGGCCGGTCAGACTGACACTGAGCTTGGCACCAAACTCGACCGGCTTGCTCTGCTTGCCGCGAACGATCGGACGCACATACGGCTGAGAGATACTGACAATACGATCATCACAGCGGCGGCTTTTGTCGCGGTACATCTGCCACTGCTGTGCATAGAGATGCTGAATCACCCAGTAGCGATGTAATAACCAACGCGGCAACGGCAGCTCCGTCCCGGCCGGCCAGTGTTCCAGCAAGCCCTCGATATGCTTAAGGTTACGGCGCAGATACTGCAACTGCTGCCGGATCCCGCGACGCACTACCTTGCCACCAGGTCGCCTCCGTTTTGCCATCGCCAGGTAAGCCTTTCGCGCCTTCTGGCGATACGTCCGCGGTTTCTTTTTTACTTGAGAGCCCCGAGTTTTAAAGGATCTTCATTAGGCGTTTGGTTCACTATTCATCGTCAAATTTCGGGTTAAACATTTGCCCCACAACATTTCTTGAACTTTTTCCCGCTGCCGCAAGTACAGGGTTCATTCCTGCCAATCTTCCTCACTTCGTGACGAACAGGAGGATTGAGTTTTCTTTCCAGGTCCGATAGATCATCTTCCTGATCGGGCTCAATCCCTAAGATAAATTTCCAGCCATTTTCGTCACAAATTTCAGCGATTAACTCAACTCTGGATGCATCAGCAACCCTCAAGACCAAGGGGTTTTTCTCGCTACCTAATTTCGCCATTCGTTTTTCGCCATCCCTGAATGGTTGTCTGTAGTGACAACTTCCAACATTAGGATTCCCCTGGGGGCAACGGCTCTCAGATAGCTACTGCGTGTGTTTGAGCTTCATTGTGAGCTTCGAGTACTCAATGCTGAGAGACAACCACTCAGCGTTGAGCTGTTTGTAACGCTTGTAGTGCTTAATCTGACGCCGAATGTCGCTGACCCATTCTTTGCGAATGTACTCAGTCCGGCTTCTCATATCAAGAGTGTAACTGAGTTGATAGTACGCCCCCGTCTGCTTCTGCGGATCTTTGTATTGCCGGGTTAATGATCCCGGGCGCATCACTGCAAATTTAACCAGTTCCGACTTGATTCGTTGAATGCGTTTTTCTATTTGTTTGAGCCTGGTTTTCATCATAGGAATAGCATATGAATGCTATGCTACTTTGTCAAACAATTGCGGAGAAAAATCTCATGCAACTATGGCTACTGTGGTGGAATGCTATTTGGCTACTTCGACCCGGCTGTACGCACTTGCGCACGTTTATATGGTTTTCTGTCATTGTGGCAGGTCTGACGATGCGCACGGAATTGCTGGGCGTTACCAGCCTGGTGCGCGCACTGGGATTACACCAGAGGTTCTATGACAACTTGCTCGACAACTTTCACAGCACCGGTATCAAGCTTGATACCATGACGGCTTTGTGGGCACAGCTGGTGCTTAAGCTATTTCCCGGTACGCTGAGGGTGAATGGTCGGTTGGTGTTGGTAGGCGATGGCATCAAAGTGGCAAAACAAGGGAAGAAAATGCCCGCCGTTAAGCTGCTTCACCAGGAATCGGCATCCAATACCAAAGCAGAATACATGATGGGCCACTCCTTTCAGGCCGTCTCTATTCTCACTCAGGCAGGGAAGAGTGTCTTTGCTGTGCCGCTGGCGATAAGAATTCATGAAGGACTGGTATTCTCGAATCGGTGCAAGCGCACCTTGCTGGATAAAATGATCAGCCTGCTGACGATCGTTGCTATCGATGAACCCTATTATTTTGTTGCGGACGCCTACTATGCCAACGGCAAAGTCATTAAGGGCTTAGCTGAAGATAGTCACTTGATTACCCGTGCCAAGTCTAACGCTGTTGCCTACAAATCCTTTACCCAAAAAGGTGACAAGAAAAACAGAGGCAGACCCAGAACGTACGGTGACAAAGTTTTACTCAAGTCACTCTTTAATAACCTGCAGGCTATGACCAGCGCCAACAGTCCGGTTTATGGAGAGGACAATGTGACCCTTCAGTATCGGGTGTGTGACTTACTGTGGCGACCTGCTGGCCGTCTGGTTCGTTTTGTGGTGGTCATTCATCCGACCAGAGGCCGCTGCATCTTGATGTCTACGGATACTTCATTGAAACCGATTGAGATTATTCGCCTCTATGGTCTGCGGTTTAAAATCGAACATGCTTTTAAGCAAGCGGTGCACGTCATCGGTTCCTTCTCCTATCACTTTTGGATGAAGAATATGAAACCATTGAAGCGGCGCAACGGTAATCAGTTTCTTCACAGAGAATCAGAAGACTACCGACATTCCATCAAACGCAAGCTCAATGCTTATCATCTCTTTGTGCTCGCCGGTATTGTTTCACAAGGGCTGCTTCATTATCTGGCCTCTTGCTTCCCGAAGCTGGTTTGGCGTTCCTTCGGCTCTTGGTTGAGAACGATTCGCCCAGGTATTGCGCCTTCTGAGTTGGTCGTCTCTATGGCACTACGCAATTCCTTTCCTGAATTTCTCTTGGCTAACTCTTACAGCCATAACTTCGCGAAATTCATTGCCCAAAGACAAGACCTTGATAGACTGGATGTTTTCCGCATCGCTTCTGGATAAGAATTCAGGACTCTCAAGTTTTTTAGTTCAGTCCGGGGATAGAGTTTGTCGATGATCTGTTCACTGAA
>Ga0164320_10000186_pt1 | contig 18287 bp, 15 predicted proteins | sample GuaBasSediGuay11_FD_113736 | JGI IMG/M metagenome (GOLD analysis project Ga0164320, IMG submission 113736) | Subseafloor sediment microbial communities from Guaymas Basin, Gulf of California, Mexico - Guay11, Core 4567-28, 0-3 cm | ecosystem: Environmental > Aquatic > Marine > Hydrothermal...
CGCGCCAAGTACCAGCGGATAGACGACGGCTTCAGCACCGTAGTTGGCAGCAATCAGGCCGCCAAGCAACATCGTTGCGATGATCGTGACTGCGTAGGTCTCGAACAGATCGGCTGCCATGCCGGCACAATCGCCTACGTTGTCACCAACGTTGTCGGCAATTACACCCGGGTTACGCGGGTCGTCTTCAGGAATTCCCGCTTCGACTTTACCGACGAGATCGGCACCGACGTCGGCACCCTTGGTGAAGATGCCGCCGCCCAGTCGAGCGAAGATCGAGATCAGCGAGCCACCGAAGGCGAGGCCGACGAGGGCGTGAACCGCTTCGTCGCTGCTGGCGCCGTTACTCGTCAGAATGAAGAAGTAACCTGCGACACCGAGCAATCCAAGGCCGACCACGAGCATGCCCGTGATGGCGCCGCCTTTGAATGCGACGTTCAACGCCGGATTTACGCCCTTGGTCGCGGCTTCAGCCGTTCGGACGTTAGCCCGGACCGAGACGTACATGCCGATGTAGCCCGCCAATGCTGAGAATATTGCGCCGATAGCGAAGCCGACAGCGGTCGCCCAGCCAAGGACAAGCGCGAGAATGATGGCCAGGACAACTCCAACGGCACCGATTGTGAGGTACTGACGATCCATGTACGCCTTGGCGCCTTCCTGAATCGCTGCAGAAATTTCCTGCATACGGCTGCTGCCGGCAGGCTGCTTGAGAATCCACTGTGTTGATACAATTCCGAAGACAATGGCGAGCGCGCCAGCGCCGATCGAGAGCCACAGGGCTAGCTCGTTAGTCATTTGGTTTCTCCTGACTGTGTGCTTGCAGATCGAACGAAACCGCCAATGCCGACGGCAATGTCGACATACGGGTCACGCTCGTATTGATTTCCCCTAAGAGGATTATTATTCCCGGCTGAACCGGGCGCGCATCATACCACAAATTTGCGTTTTAGCCGCGCCTTCACGGGTGCATTTTTGAGCGATACGTAATTCGGTAAGCCATTGATATATGGAGGATAATCTTCCCCTCGAATCAACGGCTCCAAATATCTGCGGGCCGCCGGTGTGATACCAAATCCGTCCTTGGTGATGTAATGCCGCGGCAGCATCTTTTCCTTGTTCGCGATACGGGACAATGGCGCCGAATCGATCTTCCAGCGGTATGGTTTGTCCGAAACGCGTTTGATGACCGGCATGACCGCTGTTTTGCCCTGCAGCGCGAATTGCACAGCCGCTTTGCCCACGGCGTAGGCCTGCTCGACATCCGTTTTTGAGGCGATGTGACGAGCGGAACGCTGCAGGTAATCGGCAACCGCGTAGTGGTACTTGAATCCCAGATTGTCGCGAACGATTTGTGCCACGACAGGGGCAACACCGCCGAGTTGTGCGTGGCCGAATGCATCTCGCGTACCTGCCTCGGCCAGGAATTTGCCGTTCCGGTATGCGGCCCCCTCGCTGACAACGATGACGCAATAGTCGTACTTCTTAACGCACTCACGCACCCGTTTGAGGAACGCGCGCTTGTTGAACGGTATTTCGGGGAACAGGATGATGTGCGGCGGTTCATCGGGCCCGTTGCCGGCGAGACCTCCGGCCGCGGCAATCCAGCCTGCATGACGGCCCATTACTTCGAGGACAAACACTTTGGTGGACGTTTTGGCCATCGACAGGACGTCGAGCGCTGCTTCTTTGGTCGACACGGCAACGTACTTCGCGACTGAGCCAAATCCGGGGCAGTTATCTGTAATCGGCAGGTCATTGTCGACAGTTTTTGGAATGCCGAGGCAAGCTAGCGGATAGCCCATACGTTTACTGATCAGGGACACCTTGTGAGCCGTATCCATCGAATCGTTGCCGCCGTTGTAGAAAAAGTAGCCAATATCATGAGCACGGAAAACTTCAATCAGCCTTTCGTACTCAGCCTTGTTTTCTTCAAGGCTCTTGAGCTTGTAACGCGCTGAACCAAACGCGCCGCCGGGGGTATGACGCAGGGCAGCGATCGTCTTTGCGCTCTCGCGATTAGTGTCGATCATGTCCTCGGTCAGGGCGCCAATAATGCCGTTGCGGCCCGCATACACATTGCGAATCTTGTTGCGATGTTTGCGAGCTGTCTCGATGACTCCGCAGGCAGTTGCGTTAATGACGGCGGTGACTCCGCCCGCCTGGGCATAAAAGGCGTTTCTGGCGGACATACTGCAATTTCCCTGCTGGTTATGGCTGAAAGCGTGCGAGGATAGCACCGATTGACGTATAACCTGAGTGTGATAGCGTACCGCCGCTATTGCACTGATGAGACACATAGATGCGCATCGTACTGCTAGGCGCGCCCGGCTCCGGCAAGGGTACGCAAGCCAAGAAGTTGATGGCTGACCGCAACATCCCGCATATATCGACTGGCGACATGTTGCGCGAGGCGGTTGCTGCCGGGACACGATTCGGCCAGCAAGCCCAGCCAATTATCGATGCTGGCAATCTGGTATCGGACGACATCATGCTGGGCGTCATCAGCGAGCGTCTGGCCAGGGCCGATGCGGCCGAAGGCTATATTCTCGACGGTTTTCCGCGCACGGAACAACAGGCTCGCGATCTCGAGGAACTGCTGGACCAGCTGGGTACGCCGTTGGACGCTGCGGTACTCATGGACGTCGACTTCGACATTCTGATGAAACGGCTGACTGGGCGTCGAACCTGCTCGCTCACGGGCAAGCTGCTCAATATTTACTTCTCGTCGCAAGAAGAGTTGGACGCGTGCACCAAGGCAGGCGGGGAACTGGTGCACCGCGAAGATGACACTGAAGAGACGATCACCAATCGTCTGGACGTGTATCGAACGCGGACAGAACCAGTGGTCGATTTCTATAAGAAGCGCGGTAGCCTCAGGGTGGTTGATGCGGGCGGCGCAATCGACGAGGTCTATAGCCGCCTTCTAGAGCAGTGTCAGTAATTCCTCGCCGATCAATTCTCGACGCCAGCCGTTAAGTACCTTTGAATCTCGATCACCGCCAAAAACGATGGCGGAGAGGTCGCGTTTCGATGCCACCGTCTCTGCCGCAAGCCCCAGGCTCTGCGCGCAATCTGCAACCCTTTTCTGCATGGATTTGAGCAACGCCTTTTGTGATTCATCGGGCGGTCGCGGCGGCGCATAGTCATTGTCGTCCGATTTCGCGATCTCGATCGCGCTAACAATGTCGTTTCCCGCACGCCGAATAAGGCCAGATGATAAGTCATCTATTCTTTCCAACTCGTCAACGCTGGACGGCAGTGTGGAGGCGAGTTCGAGGAGGGCACTGTCTTTGACGATCCACTGTCGCGGCCTATTTGCCCGCAGTGCCTCACTCTCTCGCCAGGCTGCCAGGCGTGCCGCCGCCGCCCTGCGAGTGCCGCGAAGATTGCGCGCCCCTTTCATTCGACCGATCGCGAGGAAAGGATCAACGTCGTAGAGCGCCGGGCTCAATAAAGTTGCTGAATCCTCTTCGGCCCAGGTCAGCCTGTCCTGACGATCAAGTTGTTCGGCAAGGACCTCATAAGCTGGCAGCAAATACTCGACGTCCTCGGCCGCGTACTCCAGATAGGCATCTGACAAGGGTCGTTTTGACCAGTTGGCCCGTGTGTGAGATTTCGGAATCTCGACTTTGAACAACTCGGTCACAAGGGTGGCGTAACCCATTTGCGGCGCATGGCCCAACAGTCCGGCCGCGATTTGAGTGTCGAACAAGCTTGCAGGCATCTTTCGCGCCGTTTGATAAACGACCTCAATGTCCTGCCGACCGGAATGCAGGACCCAGGTCGGCCGCATAAGGCTGTCCCAGAATCCACTCAGGTCGTCGCCGTTTAGCGGGTCCACGCAGTAGAACTTGTCGCCAGTGGATACCTGCACCAGGCAGAGCTCGGCAAAAAAGGTCTTCTCACGCATGAACTCCGTGTCAACGCCGACACGGTCAAAATCATCAAGCTTGGCGATCATCGCGTCTGCGTGATCAACGAGGGTGTAATCGGGCATTTTCTCGGCAGGAGTGTATTTCGAATCCGCAGGTTAACATGCGATGATTGCGCTTCCGAACCAGGGATGTTCCGCCAACGTGCTGCCACTGATTAGAACGCTGTTCGATATAGTCCTGCTTCGCAAAGGCCCCGAAGACATCCCACGTTCCTGGGTCCTGTTCGTTCTGATCGTTGCGCTTTGGATATTTTCGTCACTCGCTGCATTGGCGTTGATCGAGCAGTTCGATGAAACTGATTTTTTTCTCGGCCTGTTTAGCGGCATCATCGGCATCGCGTGTTACGCAGCACTGGTCGTCGTCAGCGGTTGGCCCGCTCGCGTTTTGCAAACGATCGCGGCCATCCTCGGTTGCGGCGCGCTGATTTCGCTGGCGTTCGTCGCTGAGTACGTCTTGTTCATGCCTTTTCTCGGCGAAGGTCCAACCGGACTGATCGCGAATCTGATACTGCTCTGGTCCGTGCCTGTCGAAGGGCATATTATTGCCCGCGCTATGGGGCGCCATTGGTATATCGGCATCCTGATCGCCATTACTGTTTTTGTTTTGCAGTTCGTTATATACAGCGCTATGTCAGCAACACCCTGAGACGTCATATGCACATCCCTATCCTCGGCAATTGCGGAACCTTTATGGGCGGCGTGGCAGCACTCGCTCGTGCCGCGGGTTTCAAAGTGACCGGATGTGACAGCGCGGTGTATCCGCCGATGAGCACTCAGCTCAGAGAGCTTGGCATCGAGATCCATGAAGGCTTTGATGCGGCACAACTCGATCCGGATCCGGACTGTGTTGTCGTCGGCAATGTGATGAGCCGTGGCAATGAAGTTGTGGAGGCCATGCTCGATCGCGGCGTGCCGTTCACCTCCGGTCCGCGGTGGCTGGCGGACAATGTGTTGCGAGACCGACATGTTCTGGCCGTCGCCGGTACCCACGGGAAAACGACGACAGCAAGCATGCTGGCGTGGATTCTGCAGGACGCAGGACATGAGCCCGGGTTTCTGATTGGCGGAATACCGTCGAATTTCGGTGTATCTGCCAGTTTCGGCAAGTCGAAATTTTTCGTTGTTGAAGCAGATGAGTACGACACCGCCTTCTTCGACAAGCGGGCGAAGTTCGTTCACTACGGACCACGCACGTTGGTGCTCAACAATCTCGAATTCGATCATGCCGATATCTACAAGGATATCGACGCGATCCAGTGGCAGTTCCATCAGTTGCTGCGCACTGTGCCCGGCAGTGGCCGCATTATTCGGAACGCGGCGGATGAGAATCTTGGCAAGCTGATCGAGGCGGGTTGCTGGACACCGGTCGAGACGTTTGGCACGGCTGAAGGGGCGGACTGGACCGCAACATTCCAGGACGCGGCCGAGCGACGTATCGGAGTCACCAACGCGGCCGGACAATCGGCCGAAACACGCTGGAAACTGGGCGGCCGGCATAATCTCGAAAATGCGTTGGCCGCGGTGGCCGCAGCACAATCCGCGGGAGTGAGCGTTGCGCAAGCCGTCGACGCGTTATCGCGTTTCGAAGGCGTGAAGCGTCGCATGGAGCGTACAGCCACGGTTAGCAATATCGCGATATACGACGATTTCGCACATCACCCAACGGCGATTCGACGCACTGTCGCGGCGATGAAACGACGCTATCCGGGCCAGCGAGTCATTGTTGCGGTGGAGCCTCGCTCGAATACGATGAAGATGGGCGTACACAACGAATCACTGGCCGCGGCGCTTAGCGACGCGGACATTGTTTGGATGTACCTGCCCGCGGACATGGGCGATGAATTCGAGTCGTCATTGGCGCCACTTGGTGATCGCCTACGGCTGTTTAATGATTACGACAAGCTGGTTTCCGATATGTCGGGCAAGGTTCTGTCCGGTGATCAGGTCATTTTCATGAGCAATGGTGGCTTTGGGTCCGCCAGACAAACTCTGACCGCAGTTCTGCAGAGGATCCGGCGCAGCTGAATCCTGCTGCGCGTCTATACTAAGAGTAGGCATCGTCAATAGAGTGGGCCGTGCAAGTTCCTCTGTTTCCTCTCAATACCGTTTTGTTTCCGGGTGGCCCGCTGCCGCTCAGGATCTTCGAGCCCCGCTATCTGGACATGATCAGTGCCTGCGTCAAGAACGACTCGCAGTTTGGTGTATTGCTTATTCGTGAGGGCGGCGAGACTGGTCCCGCGACGACGCATGAGATCGGTACGCTTGCGCGAGTTTCCGACTGGTACCAGGGAAGCGACGGTCTGCTTGGAGTCACCGCAATTGGCGAGCAACGATTTCGGGTCATCTCGAGTTTTCGCGAGGCGAGTGGCTTGAACATTGGCAGTATTGAAATACTGCCCGACGAGCCGGCTGTGCCGTTGCCTGAAGAGTATTGCAGCATGCCGGACATTCTGGGCGGCGTTCTGGATGATCTCGGACGACTTTACGAATCGTTGGAGCGGCACATGGATGACGCTGCCTGGGTCACCAGTCGATTCGTAGAGATTCTCCCTATGGACCTCGAGCAGAAGCAATTGTGCCTTGAGCAAAGCGATCCGGCGACACGGCTTCAATTGGTGCAGGAACTGATAAACTCCAGCAGAATATGACGTATTCCAGCCGACACCGCCAGACTATGCTGCTGTTACTCGCAGCGCTGCTGCTGCGTGCTGGAATACCTGATGGCTATATGCCGTCAGCACTGGGCAGCGGGCAGTTGTTCGAATTATGTCCTGCAGGCGTCCCGGCCGGTTTCATGCAAGCGCTGTCCGGTTCGGGGCATCACCACCACGGCGATTCAGCCGCGTCCGAATCTCACTACGACGCCAGTCAGTGTCCGATTGGGCATCTGTTGTCGGCGGCAGCTGCTGTCGATGACTCCTGGCAATCGGGCATCGCACCGGCTTTGCCCATATTTATTGCTTCAACGGTACTGAGGCCCATCTCCCGGGCGCCAACCAACCCTCGTTCACGCGGCCCACCGGCCTGATTTGCACAACAGTAGATTGAAGACTCGCGCCGCCGGACCGGGCGCGAGTGGTTGTGTATTTCAGGAGCAATTAGATGATTACCTGCAAGAGAGCAGCAATTGCTGCCCTTGTCACCCTGCCAGCGATCGGGCTTGCGCAGGACGACACCCAGACCGACGAGTCGGTCACCGACGAAATTGTCATTGTCGGGCGATCCGTATCGACGAGTTCGGTGCGCGTCGAAGTAGAGCGTGAGATCCTCGTCGATTCCGCCGCAGTTCTAAAGGACATTCCAGGCGCCAACGTCAACAGAAACGGGGCGTTGACCGGGATCGCGCAGTATCGCGGCATGTATGGCGATCGCGTCGCTGTCGATATTGATCAAATCGGCGTCATTTCCGGCGGTCCGAATGCGATGGACACACCGTTGTCCTATATGTCGCCGATGATGACCGAAGCGTTGGTGGTCACACGCGGCATTGCGAGTGTGTCACTGGCACCTGAGGCGATTGGCGGCCACATTGACACCAAGCTGGCGCGCGGTAAATTCGGCGGCGAAAACTTCGGCGTTTCCGGAATGTTTGGAACACGTTTTTCCGACAACGGCAATGTGACTACGACTGCCGCGAGGCTAACGCTGGCGAATGCGCGCCATCGATTCAGCACGATCGCGGAATTTGATGATGGCGACGATATTCGAACGCCGGAGGGCGAGATCCGTTCGTCCCGATTGAGCCGGGATCGCTATGATCTTAGTTATTCGTACAACGGCCTCGACAGAAATTTCATGGTCTATGCCGGCAAGCTCGATACCGGTGATACCGGCACTCCGGCGTTGCCAATGGACATCGTGTTTATTCAGACAGACTTGTTCGGTGCTCAGTTCGGTTTCGATCTCTCCGCATCGCTGAGCATTGATGGTCACTTCTCTTATAACGACGTTCGTCACGGCATGAATAACTACTCGATGCGCCAGGCACCCATGGCGCCCATGCAACGGCTCAATAATGCGCGCGGCTCAGGTTCGCAGTTCTACCTGGCCGGGAACCTCAATCGTGGTGGCTCCAAGTGGATCTTCGGTTTTGACGGCATTGCGGCAGAGCACGAATCCATCATTACGAACCCGAACAACGCAATGTTTCGGGTCATTAATTTTGATGGTGTTTCGCGAGATCTACTGGGCGCGTTCACCGAATGGAGTCGTGGCGCGGGTTCGGGCCAGATCGAAGTTGGCTTGCGTTACAACCGGGTTCGTACCGATGCGGGTAGTGTCGCAGCGACAGGCATGATGGGAATGATGGCGACGAACGTGCAGACGCTGGCCTCGGACTTCAATTCTTCACAGCGCGATCAGAGTTGGCAAACACTGGATGGCGTAATCAAGTACCGGCGTTATTTTTCCACCGCGATTGAGTGGAGTGTCGAGGTCGGTAGCAAGAGTCGCGCACCGTCGTATCAGGAGCTATATCTGTGGTTGCCTATGCAAGCGACTGGAGGCCTCGCGGACGGTCGGACCTACATCGGCGATCTTGATCTGCAGCAGGAGCGTTCAAAGGAGCTCGTCGTTGGTGTAAGTACCGTTGCCGGTCGTTTTGGCTGGTCGCCGCAGCTCTATTACCGCAGGGTTGACGACTATATACAGGGAGTACCGTCGACCAACATGGTTGCGAACATGGTGTCGACTATGATGACGGGTAAGCAGCCACTGCAGTTCGCGAACGTTGACGCGGAGATATGGGGCTTCGACGCGGCATGGAGTTATGAGATTTCCGAGAATTTGCTGGTCGATGGCGTAGTGTCGGTTGCACGTGGTCGCCGTACTGATGTTCATGACGATTTGTATCGTCTATCGCCATTCAATATGAGCTTTGGACTGACGTATAGCGCGGATAGCTGGTCGGTCAAGTCCGAGGTCATTGGCTATGCGGATCAGGACAAGGTGGCAACTGTAAATGAGGAAACAGAGACCTCGGGTTACTGGCTGGTCAATGCGGGCGCCTCCTGGAATCCCACCGCAGCATTGCGTATCGAGGCTCGACTCGACAATATTCTGGACGAGAGCTACCAGGATCATGTTACCGGCATCAACCGCGCCGGCGGCTCGGACATTCCAGTGGGAACGCGCTTATACGGTGCAGAACGAACGATCAGCGCGGGGCTGATCTACAGCTTCTGATTCATCACCGTGCGTGCGGCGTCGATGGTCTTGCTAATCTCATCGTCGCCGTGCGCAGCTGACACAAAAGCGGCCTCGAAAGCCGAAGGTGCGAGGTATACGCCTTCGGCAAGCATGCCGTGAAAGAACTTCTTGAAACGCTCGACGTTGGCCGCCGCGACCTGCGCAAAACTGCGTACCGGCCCGCCATCGGTAAAGACGAAGCCGAACATGCCACCTGCGTTTTCGGTTGCGAGTGGTATTCCCGCATCGGCCGCAGCTGCGGCGAGGCCATCAACGAGTTCCTGCGTACGTTCACCTAAGGCCTCGTAAAACCCAGGCTGATCGATCAACTCCAGTGTGGCGAGGCCGGCAGCCATCGCCACCGGATTACCGGATAACGTGCCTGCCTGATAAACAGGTCCATCAGGAGCAATGCTGGACATGATGTCGGCGCGGCCACCGAACGCAGCAGCGGGCATGCCGCCGCCGACGATCTTGCCAAGCGTCGTCAGGTCGGGCTCGATACCGAAGAGGGACTGCGCGCCCCCTTTGGCAACACGAAATCCGGTCATCACTTCGTCGAGAATCAGCACGGCGCCCGACGCGCTACATTGTTCGCGCAGTGTCTCGAGAAAACCAGGCACCGGCGGCACCATATTCATGTTGCCGGCGATGGGTTCGACAATGACGCAGGCGATGTCATCGCCAAGTTTCGCGAATGCCTCGGCAACCGCATCGGCGTCATTGTACGGCAAGGTAATCGTGTGCTCCGCGAGCCCGGCCGGTACGCCGGGCGAACTGGGTACGCCCAGTGTTAGTGCACCGGATCCGGCTTTAATGAGCAGCGAATCAGAATGCCCGTGGTAACAACCCTCAAACTTGATGATCTTGTCACGCCCGGTATGGCCGCGTGCCAGGCGAATCGCGCTCATGGTCGCCTCCGTGCCGGAACTGACCATGCGCAGACGTTCTATCGATGGTACGAGCTCGCAAATTTTCCTGGCAATTCGCGTCTCGAGTACACAAGGCGCACCGAAACTGAGCCCGTCCTGCGCCGTTGCAACCACTGCTTCTATCACGGCCGGATGACCATGACCGAGGATCATCGGGCCCCAGGATCCGACGTAATCGATAAAACGTCGGCCGTCCTCGCTTTCGAGCCAGGCGCCCTTGGCGCTTTTTATAAACAGTGGATCGCCGCCCACACCCGCGAAGGCGCGAACTGGCGAGTTAACGCCGCCGGCGATGACATCTCGTGCATCGGAAAAGTGACTCATTGAGGGTTCTCTAGGTATTTAGCCAAACAAGTTCGTGGTCGTAATTGCCGTCAGCATACAGACTGATACGTCGGTATGCCGGTGGGTTTTCGTCGACTGCAAAGTCGTCGCTACCCTGGGCAAATTGCCGGCATGTCGATGGTGTGCCCACGATGCTCACGCCACCATGCTCGGCGTCGTAAGGCTGATGCACATGGCCGAAGATCGCAAGCCGTACTTTCCTGGATGTGCCGGCTCGCGACAGAAACTCCGCGCCATTGTCGAGGCCGACGCTGTCGAGCCACTTACTGCCCATGTCGACGGGCGGGTGGTGCAGGCAAACCATAACGTTGCTGGCGCTCGACTTGCTAATCTCGTTGTCCATGCGAGTGAGTTCGTCTGCTTCTATGTGTCCACCGGCGTGACCCGTCACGCAGCTGTCGATCCCGGTAATGAGCCAATCGCCAGCCTCAACCGAAGCACAGTAATAGAAGGGTGGTTCGCTGAGCGCATCACGCATCAACGCGCGAACATCGTGGTTACCAGGTACGCAATACACCGGCAGCTGCAGCGCCGCGAGCAACTGACAAAAATGTTCGTAGGCGCCCGCGCTGTCGTCCTGAATCAGATCGCCGGTTACGACGACCAGATCAGCACGCCAGCCGTGGTCTCGATAGTGGTCGAGCACCGAACACAGCGACGAATAGGTCACGGTGCCGCGCAGATCTTCCCCGGTGTCGGCGAACAGATGAGGGTCCGTAATGTGCAGTACCCTCAGAGAGTCAGCTGCGCTTTCGATATAGCCAAGCCCCGCGCGTGATCAGTACCTGTAGTGCTCCGGCTTGTATGGGCCGTCTTTGGCAACGCCGATGTAGTCGGCTTGCTCGTCCGTCAGCTCAGTAATCCTCACACCGATGCGGTCAAGATGCAGGCGCGCGACCTTTTCGTCAAGGTGCTTCGGCAATACGTAAACTTCGTTGTCGTATTTGTCACCGTTTTGCCAGAGTTCGATCTGTGCGAGAACCTGGTTGGTGAATGAGTTCGACATGACGAAGCTCGGGTGCCCGGTCGCGCAACCCAGATTAACCAGGCGGCCTTCAGCCAGCAGGATTATTCGTTTGCCGTCCGGGAAAATTACGTGGTCGACCTGCGGCTTGATGTTGTCCCACTCGTACTGCTGCAGGTAGGCGACGTCAATCTCGTTGTCGAAATGGCCGATATTGCAGACGATGGCCTGGTCTTTCATGCGCTCCATCTGCGGGCCGGTTACCACGTGGTAGTTGCCCGTTGCGGTGACAATGATGTCGGCCTGGTCGCAGACTTCGTCAAATCGCACCACGCGATAGCCTTCCATCGCCGCCTGCAGGGCGTTGATTGGGTCAATTTCGGTAATCCAGACGGTCGCCCCCAGCCCGCGCAACGACTGAGCGCAGCCTTTGCCGACATCGCCGTAACCACAAACGATCGCAACTTTGCCGGCAACCATCACATCAGTGGCGCGCTTGATGCCGTCGACGAGCGACTCACGGCAACCATAAAGATTATCGAACTTGGACTTGGTAACAGAGTCGTTGACGTTGAAAGCAGGGCAGGCCAATGAGCCGTCTTTCATCATGTCGTAAAGACGCTTCACGCCCGTCGTCGTTTCTTCCGAGAGTCCCTTCACCTCTTTCATGAGATCGGGAAACTTGTCGTGCATGACCAGCGTCAGGTCACCACCGTCGTCCAGGATCATGTTTGGTGTCCAGCCGTCAGGGCCCTGAATCGTTTGCTCCACGCACCACCAGTACTCTTCTTCGCTTTCGCCTTTCCACGCGAATACGGGAACGCCGGAAGCCGCAATGGCAGCGGCGGCGTGGTCCTGGGTCGAAAAGATGTTGCACGATGACCAGCGAATATCTGCGCCAAGCTCTTTGAGCGTTTCGATAAGCACAGCCGTTTGAATCGTCATGTGCAGGCAGCCGGTCAAGCGTACACCGGCAAGTGGTTTCGCCTCGCCAAATTCCTCACGCAAGGCCATGAGTCCCGGCATCTCGGTCTCGGCGATCGTAATTTCCTTGCGACCGTAGTCAGCCAGGGAAATATCCGCGACCTTGTAATCGTTCTGTTGAAGGGCAACGGGTTCGCTGCTCATGGACTTCTCCTGTTTAAGTCGGTTCAGGCTGCGGCTGCGCCGGCCAAAGCTGCTGCCTTGTCGGTTTTTTCCCAGCTCAGATCAATGTCTTCGCGGCCGAAGTGGCCGTAGGCGGCTGTTTGCCGGTAGATGGGGCGCAACAAGTCGAGCATCTGCAGAATGCCGTATGGCGTCAGGTCGAAATTGTCGCGGATCAAGTTTGTCATCTGTGCGTTCGAGATCTTGCCGGTGCCAAAGGTATCGACACTGATCGATGTCGGCTCTGCCACACCGATCGCGTACGAGACCTGAATTTCGCAACGATCCGCGAGCCCGGCGGCCACAATGTTCTTGGCCACGTAGCGGCAAGCGTAAGCAGCAGAGCGGTCAACTTTTGATGGGTCCTTGCCGGAAAAAGCGCCGCCGCCATGGCGTGCGGAACCGCCATAAGTGTCGACGATAATCTTGCGCCCGGTCAGACCGCAGTCTCCCATAGGTCCGCCAATCTCGAATCGACCCGTCGGGTTGATGTGGTATTTGGTGTCTTTGCTGACCCACTCGGCGGGCAGCGTCGGCTTGATGATCTCCTCCATAATGCCTTCCTGGAGGTGCTCCATGGTGACGTCCGCGTGATGTTGTGACGATAGAACCACCGCATCGATCGCAACAGGCTTGTTGTTTTCATAGACGAAGGTGACCTGGCTCTTCGCATCTGGTCGCAGGAACGGCAGCACTCCGTCTTTGCGGACTTGCGCGTGTTTCTGCATCAGCCGATGGGAAAACGTAATCGGTGCGGGCATCAACACGTCGGTCTCATTCGTTGCATAGCCAAACATCAGGCCCTGATCGCCGGCGCCCTGTTTTTCAATAGCGTCCCGGTCAACGCCCTGAGCAATGTCAGGCGATTGCTTGCCGATGGCATTCAGAACGGCGCAGGAGTGTCCGTCAAAGCCCATGGCCGAGTCGGTATAACCGATTCCGACGATCGTGCCGCGTACGACATCCTCGAGATCAACCCAGGCGGAGGTTGTGACCTCTCCGGCGACGATAGCCATGCCAGTCTTGACCATGGTCTCGCAGGCAACGCGCGCGTTAGTATCTTGTTTCAGTATCGAATCCAGGATCGCATCTGAAATCTGGTCGGCAATCTTGTCAGGATGGCCCTCGGAAACCGATTCTGAGGTAAATAAAAATGTGTCGCTCATAATGTTTTTATTGGCTTCAATTTGGCGGGTGCGCATTGTACCTTGCGGCGATCCTGTGAAACAGGGAAAATGTCTCGCTTGCCACCCCTGCTGATTCACCATAAGGCCTCCAGGCCCACTACAAGAAAGGCGAAATGTCACAACAAGCAACGAGAGCCGGCCAGCCCGACCGGCGTGAACTCGCGAACGCTATCCGGGCACTCTCGATGGATGCAATTCAGGCCGCCAACTCGGGTCACCCCGGTGCACCGATGGGCATGGCCGACATGGCTGAAGTGCTATGGAATGACTATCTGAAACACAATCCGGCAAACGCACACTGGGTCGATCGCGATCGCTTTGTGCTATCGAATGGCCACGGCTCGATGTTGCTGTACAGCCTGCTGCATCTGACAGGCTACGACCTGTCGATGGACGAGATTCGCAACTTCCGCCAGTTCGGTTACCGGACTGCCGGGCATCCGGAGGTCGAGGCCGACTTGTCGATTGAAACCACCACCGGACCGCTGGGGCAAGGCATCACCAACGCCGTTGGCATGGCGCTGACCGAGAAAATGCTCGCCGCCCAGTTCAACCAGCCGGAGCTCGACATTGTCGACCACAAGACCTGGGTCTTTCTGGGTGATGGCTGTCTTATGGAGGGTATCTCCCATGAAGCCTGCTCACTGGCTGGGACACTAAAACTCGGCAAGCTCATCGCGCTTTACGACGACAACAACATTTCAATCGACGGCGAGGTTGGTGGCTGGTTCACCGACGACACCGTCAAACGCTTTGAGGCCTATGGGTGGCAGGTCATCGGTGATGTGGATGGCCACGACAGTGCTGCCGTCGCGGCGGCCATCGACGCGGCGATCGCGGAGACGGATCGACCGTCGTTGATTTGCTGCAAGACCGTAATTGGCTTTGGTTCACCCAATAAACAAGGTACTGCGGCGACACATGGCGCACCGCTGGGTGACGAAGAAATCGCGGCAACCCGTAAAGCACTGGGCTGGAATGCCGCGCCCTTCGAGATCCCGGATGAAATTGCCGCCGCCTGGGACGGAAAGACGCGCGGTGCATCCTTAGAGCACGAATGGCGAAAAGTGTTCGCGGCGTACCAGTCGAAGTACCCGGAACTGGCCACTGATTTCTTGCGCCGCATGGATCGGCAGCTGCCCTCCAACTGGGGTGAGTTCGCGGACAAGGCGATTGCGGAAATCGACGCGGCAGGCGCGGACATGGCAACGCGTAAAGCGTCACTTGTCGCACTCAACGCCTTCGCACCGTTGTTGCCCGAACTTGCAGGTGGCTCGGCGGACTTGACCGGATCAAACCTGACCAAGCATGACGGTTCCACGGTGATCACTGGCGACGATGCATCCGGCAACTACCTTTACTTCGGTGTACGAGAATTCGGCATGTCCGCGATGTGCAATGGCATGTCTTTGCACGGTGGCGTCATTCCGTATTCGGGCACGTTCCTGACGTTCTCGGATTACGCGCGTAATGCACTGCGCATGGCGGCGCTGATGAAAGCGCAAAACATTTTCGTATACACACACGATTCGATTGGTCTTGGCGAAGATGGTCCGACCCATCAACCCGTTGAACACACTGCGTCACTGCGGCTGATGCCGAATATGCGTGTCTGGCGCACCTGCGACACCGTAGAGACCGCGGTTGCGTGGCGTGACGCCATTGAGCGTCGCGACGGCCCGACGTGCCTTGTTCTGACCCGCCAGAGTTTGCCGCACCAGGCGCGCAGCACGGAGCAGGTCGCAGCGATCACGCGCGGTGCATACGTATTGCTCGAAACGGACGGCAGCCCCGACATTATCCTGATTGCGACCGGCTCTGAGGTCGCGCTGGCAATGTCGGCGGCTGAAGCTTTGGCCGCAGAGGGGATTAAGGCGCGCGTTGTTTCAATGCCGTGTACTGACCTGTTCGATTCGCAGGACGAAGAGTATCGCGAACAGGTATTGCCAGCAGCCGTAACTGCACGAGTTGCGATTGAGGCGGGCGTGACTGCTTCCTGGTGGCGCTATGTTGGGCCGCAGGGGCGCGTCATCGGTTTGGACAGATTCGGCGAGTCCGCACCCGCGGGCGAACTTTTTGAACACTTCGGCTTCTCGACCGACAACGTCGTCGCGATCGCCAAAGAAACACTTTAGTTTGGGAGAAAGAAATGACGATCAAAGTAGGAATTAACGGCTACGGCCGCATTGGCCGCAACATACTGCGCGCACTGTACGAGAGTGACTTGCGTTCGGAAATCGAAATTGTCGCGGTCAACGACCTTGGCGATACAAACACCAATGCACACCTGACACGTCGAGACACAGCGCATGGACGTTTTCCGGGAACCATCGAAGTTGACGGTGATTACATGGTCGTCAATGGAGATCGTGTCCGCGTTCTTGCAGAGCGGGATCCGGCGAATCTACCCTGGGCTGAGCTTGGTGTCGAAGTTGTCCTCGAGTCGACCGGCTTCTTTCGTACCCGTGATACGGCGGGCAAGCATCTTGAGGCCGGCGCCAAGAAAGTAATCATCTCGGCACCTGGTGGTAAAGACATTGATGCAACGGTCGTCTACGGCGTTAATCACGACGTTCTAAAGGCCAGCGACACGATCATTTCAAACGCGTCGTGTACGACAAACTGCCTGGCACCGCTGGTCAAACCGCTGCACGAAAAGATCGGCGTCAAGCACGGCATCATGACGACGATTCACGCGTATACAAACGATCAGGTATTAACCGACGTTTTCCATAGCGACCTGCGCCGCGCCCGTTCTGCCACGATGTCGCAGATACCGACGAAGACTGGTGCAGCTGCAGCAGTTGGTCTGGTGTTGCCGGAACTCAATGGCAAGCTCGATGGTTTTTCGATGCGAGTGCCGACCATCAATGTTTCAGCGGTTGACCTGAGCTTTGTTGCTGAACGTGAAACCAGCATAGAAGAGATCAATGCCATCATGAAGGAAGCCAGCGAAGGCGATCTCAAGGGTGTGCTGGCCTACAACGATGAGCCGCTCGTGTCGATCGACTTCAACCACGACCCCGCGTCGTCGACATACGATGCTGGTCTGACCAAGGACATGGGAGGCACATTGATCAACGACTGTTCGAGGTACGACAACGAGTGGGGCTTCTCGAATCGGATGCTCGATACAACCATCGCTCTATACAACGCCAAGTAATCCGACCCGGATAGCAAGGTCATGTCAGTGATCAAGATGACCGACCTGGAATTGGTCAACAAGCGCGTTCTGATTCGTGAGGACCTGAACGTGCCGGTCGCCGACGGTGTGGTGACAAGCGACGCCCGAATTCAGGCTGCGCTTCCGACTATTCGGGCCGCCCTTGAAGCCAATGCGGCAGTCATGTTGATGTCACATCTGGGGCGGCCGACAGAAGGTGAGCCTGACGAGCAGTTCTCGTTGCAACCCGTCGCGGATCGACTGTCTGCCTTACTCGGCATCGATGTGCCCTTGGTGAGTGACTGGATCGATGGCGTCAATATTGCACCTGGCAAAGTCGTGCTGCTCGAGAATGTTCGATTCCTGGGCGGCGAGAAAGCCTGCGACGAAACGCTTGCTCGCAAGATGGCCGCACTGTGCGATGTGTTCGTCATGGACGCGTTTGGTACAGCTCATCGCGCCCACGCCAGCACCTATGGTGTTGCCGAACATGCACCGGTTGCCTGTGCCGGACCACTGTTGGCCGCAGAGCTGGAAGCGCTGGCTAAGGCAATGAGCGATCCGGCGCGGCCGTTCGTGGCGATCGTTGGCGGCTCGAAGGTATCAACCAAGTTGACCGTGCTCGACGCGCTCGCTGGAATCGTCGATCACCTGATCGTCGGCGGTGGTATCGCCAATACGTTTATTGCCGCGGCGGGTCACGGTGTCGGCAAGTCACTGCATGAACCCGATATGCTCGATACGGCGAAGAAACTCGCGCAAGGCGGGCAAGGGCGGGCTGATATTCCGGTGCCGACAGACGTTGTTGTCGCTACTGAGTTTTCGGCCGACGCGACTGCGGTCACCAAAGCAGTCGATGCCGTCGAAGACGACGAGTTGATTCTCGATATTGGTCCGGAGACTGTGCGAGATTTCGCCGAGGTTCTCGCGAATGCCGGCACGATTATCTGGAATGGCCCGGTTGGCGTATTTGAGTTCGATGCCTTTGGCGCCGGGACTGAGACACTCGCCAGGGCGATAGCTGCGAGTGATGCATTCTCCGTCGCCGGTGGTGGCGACACGCTGGCAGCGATTGGCAAGTACGGAGTTGGCGAACAAATCTCCTACATCTCGACGGGCGGCGGTGCGTTCCTCGAATTCGTCGAAGGCAAGAAGCTACCCGCCGTAGCCATGCTGGAAAAGCGCGCCGCCGAATGCCGGTAAGACTGCTCAGCGTTCTGTGATGTAAGGACCCGGAACCGGGTATGCGCTCTCGCTTAACTTCACTCGCCGTCCATGGCTCGCTTAGATCGTTCTCCACTTGCTTTGGCGTCCTGCGTCGCGGCGCTTCGCACGACGCTTGAGCGCACACGCCAATTCCGGGCCTGAATAACATGCGCGGGCCGCGTGTCCCTGCATCAGATTATTTTGAGCGCAGGTTTGTCTA
>Ga0164320_10000188_pt1 | contig 18252 bp, 16 predicted proteins | sample GuaBasSediGuay11_FD_113736 | JGI IMG/M metagenome (GOLD analysis project Ga0164320, IMG submission 113736) | Subseafloor sediment microbial communities from Guaymas Basin, Gulf of California, Mexico - Guay11, Core 4567-28, 0-3 cm | ecosystem: Environmental > Aquatic > Marine > Hydrothermal...
ATGGGTTGTGGCAGCGGTCACGATCGGGGCGTACCGCGCGTGGGGTCGGGTTTGGGCGTTGTTCGGGGGGTCAGCGATAGGCCTTGTCTGTGTCTGGTCGATCTGGAACTACCTGAACCATGTTGGGTTTGGCCCGAATGGTGAGTGGATAGTGTCAGGTTCGGACCTGATGCGCTTTGTGCTCCCGTACGACACGGTCGCTGCGGTCGTGGCCGTTTCGGTGTTCCTGCTCGGTGTGAGGGCGAGATCTCATGCAACCGAGCAGCCGAGTCCCCAGTCGTAGGGGGCGAACACGACCTTCGGCCTGTTCCCAACGAGGTATCGAGCATCATCCGGATCGAGCCAGCGGCTGATCGCAGCGACGATATCGGAAGCCCTCGCCGGTCGCAATGTTGGCATCCTGTGCGGGCGCACGAAGTCCCCTCCGTACCACTTCAGAACCCTCGTGAGGTGGAGAGTGTCCTCAGTCCTGTCGAGCCTGCCACCGCCGTTTGACAGAAAGAACCGCATCTGGCTGTCGAGTTGTTCGTCGAGTTTCGTGCCATCGAAGGGTTCGCTGCGCAGTGTCGGACAGGACACCGATCCGCACACAAGGGCACCGTGAATCCGCGGATCTCCGAACCTCCGTATCTTGCCATGCTCTATGTCATCGAGAGACATGGACTCCCCGCAAACGGTTGCCCAAGGCGCTGAGAATGCCCCGGGAACCCGAAGCACGGACTCATAGTCACGGGAGTAGGCCTGACCCGCCCTGTGAAGGGCACCCGCGTTGTAGAGGTTGATCCAGAATGCGAGTGACCCAGCCGGCGTGAGTTCATCAGGATCGGTCGATGCGAGCGTATCTCTGTAGTCGGCCAACTCGTCTGATGCTTCTCCAAGTGCAGTGACGCCTTTGAGGGCAAGCCGATCGAGTACTCGCGCCAACGGCGCGTGGTCCAAGGCGATGTCTCCTACGGGTCGAGGCGCTCTGAGACGTCGGGCATACAACATGTGCCACGCTGCTCGGAGGGGGTTTGGTCCTTTGCTCACACAGTGGAAACCCGCAGCAACCGGTTGATGTTCCGATGATCAGACGACGGATCGGTCGCCTTGCTCCCTTACGGGTGAGTCGTCCGTCGTCAGTCGCTTGTCGTGCTCGCAATCCGGCCAGACGCTTCGGTGAAGTCCTCCTCCGGCGTCTTGAGCGAACGCAGGATCGTGTACCCGACCGTACCGGCCACGAAAGATCCGAGGAAGATCCCCAATTTGGCCTCGTCGGCGAGGAGCTCATTCATGAACGCAAGCTCGGCAACGAACAAGGACACCGTGAATCCGACACCCGCCAGTGCGCCGAGGCCGAAGATCGTCTTCATGTTGGTGCGTCTTGGCAGTTCGCCGAGGTTCAGTTTCAGGGCGATCCAGGTGGCCGCGGTGATACCCAAAGGCTTGCCGACCATCAAACCAACTGCGACACCGAGGGCAACCTGACTGGTGAGCTGCTGTCCGAGTCCGGTATCCGTTCCCACGAACCTGACTCCTGCGTTGGCGAGGGCGAACAACGGCACGATCACGAACGACGACCATGGATGGAGGGCATGCTCAAGACGGTTGAGCGGTGGAACTGAAGACTTCGCAACTTGGGCCAGTTCGAGCGCATCCTGGTCCAACCGCTCCTCAGCATGGGGCGACGCTCGGTTGATGTCCCAACGTTCGAGAACGCGCACTGCCTTCAGCCTGAATTGCTCATCCGAGTACTTCGCGTACACCGGCGTCATGAGTCCAAGGACTACTCCGGCGATGGTTGCGTGGACCCCCGACTCGAGGAACCCGTACCAGACCGCGAATGCGACCGGAACGTAGAACAGCAAGCTCGAGACGCCCACCTTCTTTGCGAGATGCATCACAACCAGAAGCACTGCGGCGAACGCCAGGTATCCAAGATTGAGTTCCTCTGTGTAGAACACCGCGATGACGAGGATGGCTCCGATATCGTCGACGATGGCAAGTGCGAGCAGGAATAGCTTTGCGCTGACCGACACGCGTGAGCCGAGCAGCGCAACGATGCCCACGGAGAATGCGATGTCTGTCGCCATTGGAACACCCCAGCCTCTCAGTGCATCGGGATCACTGACTCCTGAGACGAAAGCGATGTAGATCAGGGCAGGTACAACCATGCCCCCCAGTGCAGCCACTGCAGGGAGTGCTGCCTTCCTCACCGAATTCAACTCGCCGACCACGAGTTCGCGTTTGATCTCAAGGCCGACCACGAAGAAGAACACAACCATGAGGCCGTCGTTGATGATCTCCTTGAGCGACTCGTTGATGTGGATGGGCCCCACGGACGCCTCGATGTGCGCACCGAAGAGGTTGAAGTAAGCGTCGCTCCATGCCGAATTGGCCCAGATGATCGCGATGGCGGCGGCGACCAACAGCACGGCGCCACCTGCAGCTTCAACTCGCGTGAACTCGATTACCGGACGGATGAACCGCTGTGGTACGACGCGATCAGATGAGAGCCACGTGTCATGGATGGGTTCATGAGGATTCGCCATGAATTCGCAAGCCTAGCGATGATGGTCTCGACACAGGTCATGTGACAAGGGCGGGTACCATCGCCCCATTCGGAGGTGCCTCTGTGGCCGTGGACATTTTGAGGATCATCGCTGGTCTCGTAATCCTCATTGTCGCTGCCGATCGCTTGGTGATCTCTGCGGTGAGGATCGCAAAGGTCTTCAACATCTCCGTCGTGGTCATCGGTGCAGTGATCGTCGGTTTCGGCACATCTGTGCCGGAGTTCGTCGTATCCGCCGTTGCTGCGTCGAAGGGCCAAGCGGGGTTGGCCATGAGCAACGTTGTCGCATCGAACACCGCCAACGTCACACTCGTGCTCGGTGTCGCGACGCTCTTTGTCGCTCTTGCCACCAAGCAGACAGTCGTCAGACGCGAGGGATTGTTGATGCTCGTATCCGTTGCGGCGCTAGCCGGGGTTCTTGTCGACGGTCAAGTGTCGGTGGCTGAGGGCGTGTTGTTGGTGTCGGGGATGGCGATTGCCATCTGGCTACTGGTCTTCTGGGCGAAGAACGGAGAGAACGGTCCTGGCGAGGATCTCGCCGATATCGTTGCGGACCCGGACAGGGTGTGGGTTGAGATTCTCTATGGTCTCTTGGCCCTCATGGCTACGGTTGTATCCGGTCAGCAGCTTCTCGTTGGTGTCCTCTCGATCGGAGACACGATGGGACTGTCAATCGTCCTGATGGGATTGATCACGGGTGTCGGGACAAGTCTCCCGGAATTGTCCGCAGCGCTTGCTGGGGCACGGAGAGGCGCTTCCGATCTTGTCCTCGGAAACGTCCTTGGTTCCAACATTTTCAACTCGCTCGGCGTCGCCGGTCTTGCGGCGATAATCGGGCCGGGGGTCGTTGAAGGTGTACCCACTGCCCTGATCGGGCTCATGGTGGTGTCGGCTGTCTTCGCCGGTGTGTTTGCGTATTCGTCGCAACGGATCAGCCGGGTCGAGGGTGCGGTTCTGCTGGCAATCTTCCTGCTGTATTCGTTCCTGTCGCTATGACACCCTCGAACGAATCCGTCATCGCTGTTCTGCGTCAACTTGTCCAGTACACGAAACTCGAAGACGGTCAAAGTCAATCCTTCAGGACGCGAGCCTATGAAAAGGCCATTGAAGTGATTGCCGCGTCCTCCGAGTCCGTTGCAGGGCTCTCGATATCCGAACTGAAGAAGATCGACGGAATCGGCGACAGCACCGCGCGCAAGATCGTTGAGTTCTCTGCGAATGGCACGATCGGCAAAGTCGAGCGACTCAAGAAGCGTTTCCCGCCGACGATGCTCGATCTCATGCGCATCCCTGGGCTTGGCCCAAAGACGGTGCTCCTCCTCCAGGATCGCCTCGGCGTGGTGGACGTTCCGGGGCTCACAGAGGCGATAGAGAAGCACCAACTTGCCTCACTGCCCGGGCTCGGGGCGAAGTCGGAGGAGAAGATCGCAAAGGCGATATCGCTCCTTGGCATCCACTCGAACGAGACAAGGACACCGATCGCAGAAGCCATGGATATCGCTCGTAGGGTGGTCGCCGAGCTCGAGGGCGTGGAGGGAGTACTCACCGCTGAGTATGCGGGCAGCCTCCGCAGACACGCCGAGACCATCGGTGACATCGACATCCTCGTCACAGCCGAAACCGATTCGCCCGTCACCAAGCGATTCGTCACGCTCCCGGGTGTCACTGCGGTTCTCGGATCCGGTTCGACGAAGGCTTCCATCGTGATCGACGACCAGATGCAGGTCGATCTTCGCGTCGTTCCAGAGGCCGCATTTGGTGCAGCTCTGATGTACTTCACCGGTTCAAAGGCCCACAACATCGCGTTGCGCAAGCGTGCGCTCGACAGAGGTCTCACTCTGAACGAATACTCACTCTCTGAGATCGGAAGTGGCACAGTTGTTGCCGCGTCGACCGAGGCAGACATCTATCACAGGCTCAACCTTGTCTGGATCACCCCAGAGTTGAGGGAAGACACGGGCGAGATCTCGGCTGCGGAGTCTGGTTCGCTTCCCAGGCCCATTTCGGTCGGCGATCTGCGTGGCGATCTTCATGTTCACACCGACTGGTCCGGTGACGGTCGAAGCACGATGGTAGAGATGCTCGATGGCGCAGTGTTGTCGGGTCTCGACTACATCGTCATCACTGACCATGCGGAGAACCTTGCCATGAACGGTCTTTCGAGGGAACGAATGCTCGAGCAGCGTGCCGTCATCGAAGAGATGCGACCACGGTATCGACCCCTCACGATATTGCACGGCGCAGAATTGAATATCGCTGCAGATGGTTCGATCGACTACGACGCCGAGTTTCTGGCGGACTTCGATTTCGGTGTTGCATCGATCCACTCCCACTTCGATCTCTCACCCGTGGATCAAACCGATCGCTTGATCGCAGCGATTCACAACTCTGCCGTCAATGTGATCGGTCATCCGAGTGGTCGAATGATCGGCAGGAGACCGGGAGTCAGGTTCGACAGCGACGCGGTGTTTGAAGCTGCTGCTTCCACGGGGACGGCGCTGGAGATCAACAGCCATCTGCACCGCCTCGACCTGCAAGCGTCTCATCTGCGCCGTGCCGTTGAAACATCTGAGGTCATGTTCGCGATATCGACTGATGCGCACCACACCTCGGCGTACAGCAATGCGAATTGGGGTGCGGCCCAGGCTCGAAAGGGATGGGTTCCCCTCGATAGGGTCATCAACACGCTCGATACGCCGACATTTCTCGACTGGGCCGGCAGAAAGCGGAACTCATAACGTTGTTGGCCCGTTGTAGCCGGTGATGGGGAAGGACACGAGAGATCTCAGCGCGCGCCGTCACTCGGCATGGTCGGGTGCAGCCGGGGTTTCGGTCGCCCTCGGGACCACCGAGATCTTCGCCGGTCTTTCGAGCACGATTCCGTCCGCGATATCGTCGATTGGTGGCGTGGTCGTTGATATCTCGCCCGGATGGCTCGAGTCGTTCGCGATTGCAACGTTCGGTACCGCGGACAAGGCCATTCTCGGTGTCGGGATCTTCGTGACGGCACTGGTCGTCGGGTGGTTCCTGGGAAGAATATCGTCGACCACTCCGGTCCCGATAGCTCTCGGGTTCCTTGGCTTTGCCGTGGTCGGTATCGCCGCGCAACTCAGCGAGGTCGGGGCGGAGGCTGTTGCGGTGATTTCAACAACACTCATCTCTGCAACAGTTGGATTGCTCGTCTGGTACGGCATCAAGGAATGGGTCGGGTCAGGGAATCTGACCGTGACCGACGGGGATGTCCCGAGCATCGAACGTCGAAGGCTATTGCTTGCGATCGGTGCAGCGGCCACGGTGTCTGTCGTGACCGTGAGTATCGGGAGAGCGATGATCCGATCACGGGCTGAGGCGCAGATCGCGGCGCTCGAACTCCCTGAACCCATCGAGATCGCCCTCGATCCAACAGCCGCGAACGACTTCGGCCTTGCTCTGGTGGCTCCGATCGTGGTGTCGAACGCGATGTTCTATCGAATCGACACGGCACTTGTTGTCCCCACGGTCGTCCCCGAAGAATGGACGCTCACCATCAAAGGCATGGTCGACAACGAGGTAGTTCTGTCCTACGAGGATCTCCTCGACATGTCGCTCGTTGAGAAGTACGCAACGCTTGCCTGTGTGTCGAACGAGATCGGCGACACGCTCGTTGGCAACGCGCTCTGGACGGGTGTTCCGCTGCCGGACGTACTCGAACTTGCCGGCGTCCAGAGAGGAGCTGATCAACTCGTCGGTCGGTCGGTTGACGGATGGACGGCCGGGTTTCCAACGGAGCTGGCTCTCGATGGCAGAGACGCTCTTGTGGCTGTTGGCATGAACAGAGAGGTGCTGCCGGCCAATCATGGTTTCCCTGCGCGCCTCGTCGTTCCTGGTCTGTACGGGTACGTCTCTGCCACCAAGTGGCTGAAAGAGATCGAGCTGACGACCTGGGACGCATTCGATGGCTACTGGGTCCCACGGGGGTGGGCGAAGGAGGGTCCGATCAAGACCCAGTCGCGGATCGACCGACCCGGGAGCGGCGACCACATCGACGTCGGCGACTATACGTTCGGCGGCGTTGCTTGGGCGCCGACTCGTGACATCGAACTCGTCGAGGTGCGGATCGACGACGGACCCTGGCAGCCAGCAGAGCTATCGGTACCGCTGTCGACCAACAGTTGGGTCCAGTGGGCGTTCAAGTCCGAGATCACCGCTGGGCCACACACGATGCATGTGCGTGCAACCGATGGGACGGGTGAAACACAGGGGGAGACCCGTGTCAGGCCGAGACCGAACGGCGTGGAGGGCTGGCACATGATTCGGTTTGTGGGTGTCGAGTGAGCGCTGACATTGTCAGCGCTCTACAGCTTACGCTTCACGGTACGAGGATCATCGTTGCTTCTGCGTCGGCCACGATGTCTGCTCGGCTCCACAACATTGGGAGCGTCTCTCCTTGCAGCCACAGAGGCGCCATGTCGATGTAGTGCTTGTCATCGGTATGGCCCGACTGGCCCGTCGTGTGGATCGTGCGGGAATTGGTCAGATCGCCAAGATCCACAAGCATCCGCATCGAAGGGAGCCAGTTGACGTCGTATCCCTCAACGGCGTCCCATCCGACCGCATTCACCACAGACGTTGCGCCGCCCGAGGGAAATGGGCCACGGTTGAAGCGATCCTCGATGATGCCGATACCAGACATCCCGAGGGACTGGTTGATGAAGATCATGCGGTGCAGTTCACCCCAGGTCCAACTGTCAACGTCTGAGCCCATGGAGTCACGCGCTTCGGTGACCCCCGCGAGGAACGCAGCGACAAGCATGTCGTCCCTATCTTCGACATCGGGTGTGTTGACATCGTCCCAGAACCTGTCATCGGGATCGTCGAGCAGGTCGTACATCACCTCGAACCAACGTGAACCGCCGCCCGGGGCTATGTCCTCCGGAAGCTCGTCGTTGAACGTCAGATCGAGCACGTTGCGCCATGTGGTGTTCCAAACAGCAGCACCGATGCTCTGCGCGAAGTTCTGGAGATCCCAGTCGAGCAACTGATCGAGTGCCTCGCGCTCGACATCATCGAGATCGATGTCGGCGGTCCTCAGCGCAGCATCGAGATGCGGAATGATGCGACTCGCGTTGAGGTCGTAGCTGTCGAATTGGATCATCGCGTGCCCCTCGGTCCCAATTCCGAAGTTCGATGTCACGAGATCGACGATCCGGCGTGCCCGATATCCATAGGACCAGTCCTCTGTGATCCGGTATGGGTAGCTGTCATCGATCACAGCGTTGTTCGCGGTGACGATGTATCCGGACGGTGGGTTGAACACGAACGGAAGCTCCTCATACGGGATGAAGCCCTTCCACTCGTACTCCCCGGTCCAGCCAGGAACCGGCAGCGTTCCGTCGCCTTTGGATCGGATAGGGATGTTGCCGGGCATCTGATAGCCGATGTTGCCCTTCGTATCCGCATAGAGCAGGTTCTGGGAGGGGACTGCGAAGAGCAACGCAGCATCCCTGAACTCCTCAAAATCACTTGCAACGTTGATACCGAGGATCGGACCTGCGATCGAGGGGACACCATCGAGGGCTGTCCATCTCATCGCGATGGCGAACTGCTCCGGCTTGTCCAGACCCGTATCAGTGAAGTCCTCGAGGGGTTCGTAGACGTCAGAGATGATCGGTCCGTGGATAGTTGACCGCACGTCGACTCTCTCATCGTCGCCACCGGCGACCACGAGCGTCTCCGTGCGGATGTCCATGTCGAGCCACTCACCCATGTACTCGTACTGGTTCGGGTTCTCCGGGTTGATCTTCTCGATGTAGAGGTCCTGGACATCCGGCCCGACGTTGGTGAATCCCCAGGCGATGTCCGCGTTGTGTCCGATGATGACTCCGGGAACACCGGCAAAGGAGAACCCCGCGACGTCGAATGGGCAATCGTCTGTAACAGCGTTGCAGTGCAGTCCGACCTGGTACCAGATCGAAGGCATCTGTGCGGACAGGTGGGGATCGTTCATGAGGAGCGGATTCCCTGTCTCAGTGTGCCGTCCGGATACTGCCCAGGAATTCGAACCGATCCCTGACTCCAGACCTCCTCCGGCGATTCGACCGAGAGCATCGATCACATGTGCGGCGGAGAGCAGCGGAGTCCGGAGGTCTGCCGATGTGAGGTGGGTTGCCTCCACTGCGCTTGCGGAAGTCGAGTTCGATTCCACGATGTAGGGATGGCGGTCGCCAGGGTATGCCGGATAGAGCTGGTTGACGCGCTCGGGGACCATGACTCCGAGGGCGAGTGCCCTGCCGATCTCGGCGCCGTGGTTTCCACCGAGATCCCATGCCATCACTTTGCCCCACGCAAGGGACTGGGCAGGGGTCCACGGTTCGGGTGTGTAATCGTGGTTCGTGAGCTCGAGGATCGAGTACTCGAAGGACAGGTCCGTCGGTGATTGCGTGGCGAGGTACGCGTTGACGCCGGCAGCGTACGACTCGAGCAGCGACTTGAGCTCAGGCGTCTCCGAGGCGAATTGGGCCTCGGCCAGCCGACCCCAGCCCATCGTGCGCAGGAAGGCATCGGTCTCGACCGAGTCTTCGCCGAACATCTCGGACAGAGTGCCGTACGAGATGTGGCGCCAGAAATCCATCTGATAGAAACGATCCTGAGCGTGGACGTAGCCCTGAGCCAGCATCAGATCCTGGGGTGTGTCCGCGTATATGTGTGGGATGCCCATCGAGTCACGGATGACTTCCACCGGGCCTGTCAGCCCTTCGATCTGAATCGTCCCCGACGTCTGTGGGAACGCACGATGTACCGAGTACTGACTGAATGCGATCCCAAAGACCACGAAGGTGATGATGAGTCCGATGATCGTCCAGAGGAACTTCGTCATGAAGCCGGTCCCTCCATGATCGGTCCGGTCGGGTTCGGACGATTGTGATTCGTGCATGACGTGGCATCGTACCGGTCACGATGTATCCGTGTCGTCGTATGCTTCCCCCATGGATTCTGAGATCATGCCAATCCCACCAGACACCGTTACCCCTGAGGTTGTGGACGGACCAGAGCCGGCTGAGGGCGGTGGAGATTCTCGACCCCATGTATCTGAGCCTTCGAAGCTGATTCGTATCGCTTCGATGACCAGGGCAATGCTGGACGAGGTCAGGGAGGCACCTCTTGACGATGCCGGGAGGCAACGACTGGTCGCGATCTACGACCAGTCCATCGACGAGTTGCGTGACGTCCTCTCAGACGATCTCGTCGAGGAGTTGAACGCAGTCTTCATCCCGATCACCGACGTACCTTCGGAAGCTGAGCTTCGTATCGCTCAGGCTCAGCTCGTTGGGTGGCTCGAGGGGTTGTTCCACGGTATCCAAGCGTCACTCATCAGTCAGCAGATGGCGGCGTCAGCTCAGCTGGAGCGTATCAAATTTCAGAAGGCGCTTGAGGGAGGCGACTCTGACGACCATGGGAATGGGCTGTATCTCTGAGAAAGAACGCTTCGCTCTCAGAAGTCAGAAGTCAGAACGCTTCGCTTTCAGAAGTCGGAAGTCGGAAATCGGGATTCGGGTTCCTGTTCCCTGCTCTTCCTCTACTGTTGGCTCATGACACTGTATTCGCTGCACACTCCTCCGCCGATGGAGAAGCCCGTACTGGTTGCCGGACTCGCAGGATGGGGAGACGCCGCTTCGGCCGCGAGTGATGCGGCCGACTGGCTTGCAGAGAGTGGTCAGCCGATCGTCACGTTCGACCCGGACTCGATCTTCGACTACAGGTCCAACCGCCCGATTCTCCGATTCAACTCAGGAGAGGCCCAATCGCTCACATGGCCGCGTATGGAGATCGTCCATGTGCGTCCTTCGGGACACGATGTTCTCGTTCTTGTGGGAAATGAGCCTGACTACGCGTGGTCGCGCATTTGTGATGCGCTTGGAGATCTCGTGCAACATCTCGATGTCGCTCACCTGGTTACGCTCGGAGCCGTCCCCACTCCGGTACGACACGGGCCAGAGACCGCTGTGTTCTGCACAGCGTCAGACCCACGGCTGCTGCTTGCAGGAGACGAGTTGCTGATGGACGAGATCGTCGTTCCTGCGTCCGCTGGAACTGTGTTCAGGTCGGCTGTCGAGGATGTCGGCATTCCTGCGATCGGCTACTGGGCGCAGGTGCCCCAGTACGTCGGAAGGCCGTATCACCCTGCGGTCCTGGGGTTGTTGCGCAAGGTTTCTGGCCAACTCGAGGTCGAGTTCGCCGTCGAGGCGTTGGAGGAGGAATCGAAGGTGCAGATCGATCGTCTGGACGAGATCATCTCGCAGCGCTCCGAAGCTGCCGAATTCATCGAAGGACTCGAAGGACGCATCGGCACGACATCGAAGATCCCCGAGGACCTGCCGACTGCTGATGAGATCGCAGACGAGGTACTCAAGTTCTTGGAGGATCCTGACCGAGAGGAGAACTGACTCCGGCCAGTTCTCCGACAGCGATTCCGGAAGGTTCGTTCGCTCACTTCCGGACGGCGGGATCCGGCTTCTGGTCAGCTTCCCAGGATCCCCACGAAGAGAGTCATGACGGCGAGGACTGCGGTGACTGCGATCATTGCCCAAACTGACCAGGTCAAGCCCTTGATCGAGCTGATCTGGTCACGCAGGGCTGTGGTGAGGGCATCAAGTTCTGGCCCTGATGCGCTCACAACAGACACAGGCTGCACCTGAGTGGGTTCGACGGCTTCAGTGGCTCGTGTGGCGCTCTTCTTGGTCTTTTTCTTGGGCGACTTTGGCTCTTGGGCCATGACGAAGGCATCGATCTCTTCCTGGATGGGATCGCTCGAAGGTTCATTGGCATCTGCCAGAGGTACGAATGAGATCGCTTCTCCATCGGTCGGATGGCCGAGATAGAGCGTGGTTGGGCCGCTGATGACAGTCGTCTGGATTCGTTGTCCGTTTGCAAAGATGCCGTTGCGGCTTCCGGCGTCCTCGACCTTCCAGGCAGTTCCATCGAAGGATGCAACGGCGTGTCTGCGCGAGATACCTGGCCGCACGATTCGGATGATCGAAGCCGCGTCGGAACCGATGAGCGCCGTAACGTCATCGTCGACAGCTGTTTCGCTTCCCTGGTAGATGATGTTCAGTGGCACATCGGCCCCCCGCGGTCACTTCGTTGTGGGTCACCTGAGCGTAGCCCACCTGTGTTTCTGGTACGAACTTCTTTCGATCTGATTGGAGCGCTACTCTGTGAGGCACAGATTCCTACGAGGAGGTCGTCGGTGATCGTCGGTGATGTAATGAGCACAGAGATCATCACCATCGGAGTAGATGCTCCGCTGAAGGAGGCCGCCACCATGATGGTGAAGTCAGGAGTGAGTGGGCTTCCCGTTGTTGACGACGATCGCAAGGTCATCGGAATCATTACTGAGGCTGACTTCGTGACGGCGGAGGCCAATCGCTCATGGGGTCGCCAGCGGCGCCGCCTGCTTGCGAACTTTCTTGGTGACGTCACACCACCGAGCGCAACATCCGTAGCAGATGTGATGAGTGTCGATCCACATACGATCGACAGCGGATCGTCTGTCACCGAGGCTGCTCGGATGATGACCGACCTACGGGTGAAGCGACTGCCCGTTGTGTTTCCGGATGGAACGCTGTGTGGAATCATCTCTCGCGCCGACGTGATGGGCGTCTTCGCAAGACCGGATGATGCCCTCGCAGATGAGATTCTGAACGGCGTGGCGCTGGCCATATTGCAGCTTTCGCCCGACGATGTGACCGTCGTGGTGAGCGACGGCGTCGCGAACATCTCAGGGCAGGTGCCTGCGCGGTCCGAAGCAAGGATTCTCCAGGAGCTGGCAGTTCGCGTGGAGGGTGTCGTTGCGGTGGAATCCTCGGTTACATGGACTCACGACGACACGAAGTCGGGTTCGTCCTCGGGGATATAGCCGGGACTTCTTGCAGCTTCAGCAGAATCTGTCGTACGTGGATGCAACCATGAGAAATATCGGGAATTCACACACGGCCGTAGTCGTTATAAGGTCCCGAAGCGAAGAGGGATGGCACATTGCTTACGTTGAGCGATCTGATGTGGGAGCCAGATACCGGCTGGAGGGAGGCTGCGGCGTGCAGCGGTGTCGGGAGTGACGCCTTCTTCCCAGCCTCCGAAGAGGCGTCTGCGGCTGTGGCCGCAAAGAAGATCTGCGCCGAATGTCCTGTGAGCGAGATCTGTCTGCAGTACGCGCTGGCGACCAATCAGGCGGCTGGCGTTTGGGGAGGGCTCGATTCGGGGGAACGCAGACGCATGCGTCGCAGAATGCGTGACCGCGAGCGCAGGAGAGCGTCATAGCCAGGCATCAGGTGGGGGCTTGGTCGCTCGCTTCTCTGTGTTCTGCGCTCTGATGTCCACGTTCTGATTGGTGGCCTGTTGCGTCTCGTCCCAAAGACTTGACTCCCAGGACGATGAAGAACAGGACTATCGGGATGAGAGCCATGGTGGCTGAGCCCGAGGTGCGGGCGTGGTAGCTGATGATGAGGCCGCCCACCACGGACAGGATGCCTATCGCTCCGGCCGTGGCCATCATCGTCGGCACGCGGCGCACGAGAAGGGCCGCAGTTGCCGGTGGTCCGACCAGTAGCCCGAACACGAGCAGCGTCCCGACCGTCCTGAATGAGCCGACGATCGAGAGTGTGATCAGCACGAGCAGTATGGCGTGGGTCAACCGCGGTTTGAGCCCGAACAATGCCGCTTTCTGCTCGTTGAACGCAAGCACGAGCAGCCGCCGATAGAGGAGCATCGTTCCACCGATCGTCACAGCAACCACAACACCGAGCACAGCGATATCTGCTGTGGACACGCCCAGTGCGTTGCCGAAGAGGATCGCATTGAGGGTTCCGCTTCCATCGTCCGTCGTCGAGATCAGGATCACTCCGAGGGCGAGCATCCCAGCAAACAGCAGACCGATACCCGTGTCCTCCGAGAATTCCGTTTGGTGGTGCACGAAATTGATCCCGGCGACCATCACGAGGGCGGCAATGGCAGCCCCGATGAGCACGTTGAAGTCGAACAGCACCGCAAGAGCGATGCCAGGGATCACACCGTGAACAAGGGCGTCACCGAGGAACGTCATCCCGCGGATGACGACCCATGTGCCCACGACCGCAAACACGATCGCGGCAAGAGAGCCAGCCAGCAGGGCGCGCTGTTGGATGCCAAGGGCAAATGGGTCTATCAGCCAATCCATCTCGGAGCCACGCTAGTGGACTGTCGCGGAATCGGTGCCGGGTGCCCGAAGCTTTCCCGTCATGTGACAGGAACGAAAGGAACCCCTGTTTCGCGATGTCGGTGAAGCGTAGGGTTGGATTCAGGCCCTCTCCAATTGGGGGGGGCAACAGGCACATCGGGAGGTGTACCCATGACCGACCATCCCAACCTAGAAAGAGCCCGTGCCGGGTACGAGGCGTTCGCCGGTGGTGATCTGGCCGCGGTGAGCGATCTCTTTTCGGAAGATATCGTGTGGCACTCCGGCGGAAACAACATGCTGACTGGCGACTATGTAGGCAAGGAAGCAGTTCTGGGGTTCTTCGGTCGGCTGATGCAAGAGACCGGAGGCAGCTTCAGCAACGACATCCACGACATGCTGGCCAACGATGATCATGGTGTTGCGCTCGTGACCGCATCGGCAACCCGCGGCGACAAGTCCTTCGAGGGCCACGTTGCTCACATCTTCCACATGCGCGACGGGAAGATGACGGAGTTCTGGGCCTTCCCCGAGGATCAGAGCCTCTTCGATGAGTTCTGGGAATAGCCAGGATGTGATTGCCGAGATGCTAGGCGCAAATCGTGTTGCCTACTTTTCGGTGATGGTCACCGAGTTGATCGTGACCGGACCCTTTGGACGATCCTGGGCACCCGTTGCTGCTGTCGCGATGACATCCACCACATCCATGCCAGCGGTGACCTCGCCGAAGATCGTGTAGGCGTTCGGCAACCCGTAGTCGGCGTGCATTATGAAGAACTGTGAGCCGTTCGTGTGTGGCCCGGAGTTCGCCATGGCGAGAGTTCCACGCTGGTACGACGTTCTTGAGTGCGTTTCGTCACGGAACCGGTAGCCGGGTCCACCACTTCCGGTTCCCGTGGGATCTCCACCCTGAATCATGAACGACGGGATCGTTCGATGGAAGATGACGTCGTCATAGAAGCCGTCGTTCCCGAGGAACACGAAGTTGTTGACCGTTTGTGGCGCGTCGGCTGCATACAGATCGATGGAGATGTCACCGGAGCTCGTGTGCAAGGTCGCTCTGTACGTCTTGGAGAGATCGATGGTGAGATCTGGTGCGGCGTCGTACTGCTGAGCCATGATTGCTCCTTCTCAATGCGGATTCGTCAGAAACCGCGGCGCTTGCGTTTCTTGATCGACTTTGCCTTGAACGGCGCTTCCTCGGGCGGGGGTACCCACGATGCAAGATCGGCGAGTCGTTCATCATTGGAGAACATCTTCACAATCGGGATGTTGAGATCTGCCCTTCGCTGGATGCCCAGAACCTCATTCACTTGATCCCATTCGACCAACGTCACGACAAGACCCTCCTCGCCGGCACGAGCGGTTCGCCCACTGCGGTGGACATAGGTCTTCGGGTCGTCCGGCGGATCGAAGTGGACAACCACGTCTACGCCGTCAATGTGGAGTCCTCGTGCGGCGACGTTGGTTGCCACGAGTACCTTGACAACTCCGTCCGAGAACCGTCTCAAGGACTGCTCCCGCTTCTTCTGGGGAAGATCACCGTGGATTGGCGCAGAGGCTACGTCGAGTTCAAAGAGATCCCTCGAAAGTCGGTCGGCTCCCGTCTTGGTCCTGGTGAAGGCGAGAACTCGGTCGTTGTGTCTCGAGAGCTCCTTGACGACCTTGGCCTTGTCCATGTAGTGGACCTTGAGGAACCGGTGCTCCATGCTGTCCACAGTCTCGATGGGAGATTCGACCTCGTGATCAATGGGGTCGTGCATGTATCGATCGATGAGCTCCTGAACCTGGTGGTCGAGCGTCGCGGAGAAGAGGAATGTCTGTCTGACCTCAGGCAGGTGAGCCATGATCGCCCGCACCTGGGGCATGAACCCCATGTCGGCCATCTGGTCAGCCTCATCGAGAGTGACGATGCTGACATCCCGCGGATCGAATGCCTTGCGTTCGATGAGGTCGATGAGACGACCGGGTGTGGCGATCGCGATGGACGCGCCTGCCTTCAGAGCGTCGATCTGTGGACCCATCGGTGCGCCACCGTACACCGATACGGCTGTGAGGTTCCGAAGCTCCAGGAAGGGTGTGAGGGCGAGGGTCACCTGAACTGCGAGTTCACGTGTGGGCACGAGGACGAGCCCCTGAGGTCGCTTGGGCTTCCCCTTGGTCACATGCATGACCATGGGTAGGCCAAATGCGAGGGTCTTGCCCGAACCCGTCTCCGCCTTGCCGGTGATGTCCATACCGGCGATCGCGTCTGACATCGTCAACGTCTGGATTGGAAACGGCGATGTGATGCCCTGACGGTCGAGCTCATCGACGAGGTCCGCATCGACGCCAAGTGAGGCGAAGGTCGTCGCGTCTTGAATGGTTTGGTCTGTAGTCATTCCCCAGGGCGAGGTAGACGAGGTGTGCCCTTCCAGGGAAGGTAGCTGGATGGAGGGAGTAGTCAGCGGGTTTGCGAGGTTCGGAGGAGAGGTTCACGGTTCCGATTCACGGTCTACCGTTGTTGCTTGTCCCTTGTCGGCTATCGGTTCTTGCCGTGGCGCCGGCCCAGGGCGTAGGTGGTTGCCGCAAGGACGACCGCTCCGGAAGCTGCGGTGGTCCTCTTGATCACCCTCTTGCGAGTTCTGGAGAATTCGACGATCGGCCACCCCCTGTGATACGCGATCGCCTCGAGAGCATGGTCCGGATTGACGGCGACAGGGTGACCCACGAGTTCGAGCATCGGCAGGTCACTTGCTGAGTCTGTATACGCGTACGACCGTGACAGGTCGTAGCCCTGCTCCTCTGCGACTTTTCTGATCGCCTCGGCCTTGCCTTCGCCGTAACAGAATGGGGCGGCGAGCTTCCCCGTGTAGACGCCATCGACGATCTCGGACACGGTGCCGATCCCGCCAGTCATCTCCATGACATCTGCGAATTGGCTCACGATCTCAACCGGTGAAGCAGACACGATGTATGTGTCCCTTCCGGCGTCGGTGTGAAGATCGACAAGACCCCTTGCCTCTCTCCTAACGTTGCTGAACAGCTTCGGCGTGACCTCGTCCGCCAGGTCGGTGAACATCGAGACCGGCACATCCCTGATTGCTTCGAGGATTCTTGTCTTGACCGAGTCGGTCTTGTCATCGGACGCACCGGAGAACTTGAACGTCAGCGCAGATCCCGCATCCTTGAGCAATTGGGTAGTCGGCACCAACCCCCTTCGGTACGCAACCCAGCCGAATGTGAACACGGAGGAACCACCGATGATCGTTCGATCGAGATCGAAGAAGGCAGCGGCCCTCGTTCCGCTCACGCGGGCGCACCGATGTGTTCGTCGTCGATCGCGAAAAGCAGATCGGGTCCGTCGGTCACTCCCGCGAGAAGGCCGTGAACCTTCGGAAGAAGGTTGACGCCGTAGAATCGGGCTGTTGAGATCTTGGCAGCGAGCCAAGAATCGGAATCGGCGTTCTGAAGTGCTGCGAGGGCTTGGCGGGCCAAGTAGTAGCCTCCGGCGAGGGTTCCGAGCATCTCTTGGTAGGGAGTTGCACCGGCCATCCTTGCCTGAACATCATCGGACGAGTTCAGCCATTCGGTCGCCGTGCGTACGCTTCCGAGTGCTGCCGCAAGGTGGGTTCGCAGGCCTTCAAGCTCATCGCCACCCTCCTCCAGCGGTCCGTCGAGAGCGGCTATTTCATCCAGGTAGCTTGTGATGACTGACCCATCATCCATAGGGAGTTTCCGCATGACGAGATCGAGCGCCTGGATGCCGTTCGTGCCCTCGTATATCGGAGTGATCCGCACATCACGGTAGAACTGTGCAGCTCCGGATTCTTCTATGAATCCCATGCCCCCAAGCACCTGTATCCCGATGGAAGCGATCTCGACACCGCGGTCGGTACACCACGATTTCGCAATTGGGGTGAGAAGCGCAAGACGGTTTCCAGCCGCGACGCGCGCTGCCTCGTCCTGTGCATTCTGGTGCCTGTCCTCAGCTGCTGCCGCATCGTATACGAGGCAGCGCATGGCCTCCGAGTATGCCTTCATCGTCATGAGCATCCGCCGAACATCGGCATGATCGATGATGGAAGAGGATCCCCCGGATCCGAGCGCCCTTCCCTGGATTCGCTCCTTTGCATATTCGGCGGCGTGTTCGTATGCGCGTTGGGCAACTGACAGACCCTCAAGTCCGACCTCGAGGCGTGCCTGGTTCATCATCGTGAACATGTAGCGCATACCATGGTTCTCTTCGCCCACGAGGTAGCCGGTTGCCTTGTCGAAGGACATCACACATGTCGGGCTTGCGTGTATGCCCAGTTTGTGTTCGATCGACACGATCTCAACGGCATTGCGGTTCCCCGGGTTGCCGTTCTCGTCAAGGACGAATTTCGGCACGACGAACAGTGAGATGCCCTTGGGTCCTGGAGGCGCGTCCGGTGTGCGGGCGAGGACGAGATGGATGATGTTCTCCGTGAGATCATGGTCACCCCACGTGATGAAGATCTTCGAGCCACTGATGGCATAGCTGCCGTCCTCG
>Ga0164320_10000191_pt1 | contig 18187 bp, 14 predicted proteins | sample GuaBasSediGuay11_FD_113736 | JGI IMG/M metagenome (GOLD analysis project Ga0164320, IMG submission 113736) | Subseafloor sediment microbial communities from Guaymas Basin, Gulf of California, Mexico - Guay11, Core 4567-28, 0-3 cm | ecosystem: Environmental > Aquatic > Marine > Hydrothermal...
AATGCTGACGATAAGAATGGGCAGGGTAGGCGCGATTAATACAACGCTCAGCCAGGTTTGTGCTTCTTTGTAGCTCTTGGTAAACGACGCGACGAGCGTCATAAGCGACGCACCCAAAAGCACGAACGGCAACAGCACAAAGAATGCGGCAAGCAAAACGTCCGGGCCAAAGTTTGGCGTCATGCCGAGCTGTTCAAGCGGCATAAATTTGAGAGCAACAAAAAACGAACAGAGACTAAGCAATAGCGACACCGCCATAAACACGCAGGTTGCAGAAATCTTGCCAAGCATGAGTTGGTCCCGCGTAACCGGCAAAGACAGGAGTGGTTCGAGCGAGCCGCGCTCACGCTCACCCGCGGTGGTATCAATGGCGAGGTACATGCCGCCCATCAGCAGTGCGAAGATAAAAAAGTAACTCATCATGCCGAGCAAAATGGCGGAGCGGCCGCTGGGCGTCGACACATCGACTTCGTCGACATTGATCGGCCGCAAAAGCATCGGGCTGACGCCACGAGCGACGAGGCGAATTGCAGCGAGTTCCTGGCTATAGCTGCGCAACGCCGTTCGCACCCGGCGCGCATCGCGCTCGGCCCCGGTGTTGGCCTGGTCGGAAATCAATTCAACTTTGGCTGGTATTGCATCGCCAAGCTGCGCGCCGAAATCCTCAGGCACGATGACGATCACGTCCAATGTGCCGCTGGTGACCGCCTCGATAGCGGCGACGCGATCGGCTGGTCCGGCAACAACATCAATATTATGGCTCGCCAGGTAACGCATCAGGTTCGGAGCATGTTGTTCTCCGATGACCGGCAGCTCCATCGCGCGGTCAATGTCGTCAAGTGAACGCTCAATTGACAGGCTGATGACGAACGCGAATAACAGTGGCCCGAACAGCGGGCCCATAATCAAAGCGGAAGCCAGCGTGCGGCGGTCGCGGAAGTTGTCGACGACCTCTTTAAGGAACACGGTGATTAGTGTGCGCATTAGTCGGGCGCCACCATCTCGATGGCACGGACGAAGGCGTCCTCGAGATCGTCGCAGCCGGTACGCTCACGAATGCCGTCAGCCGAGTCGTCGATCGCGACCCTGCCGTTCGCGATGATGACGATGTCGTCGCACAGCGCGGCAACTTCCTGCATCACGTGGCTGGAGAAAAGCACACAGCGACCGTCATCTCTAAGCTTCAGAATCAGCTTGCGCAAAGACCGCGTTGCCATGACATCGAGGCCGTTGCTTGGTTCGTCGAGAATAACGTTCTGCGGGTTGTGCACGAGAGCGCGGGCCAGCGACACTTTGGTTCGTTGCCCCTGAGAAAATCCCTTGGTGCGACGGTCCGCAAAGTCACCAATCTCCAGCAGTTCGACAAGGCCAGCAACTCGTTCTTCTATAGACTCCTTGTCGAGGCCGCAAAGCTTCGCGTAATAAGCGATGTTCTCGCGAGCGGTCAGGTGCGGATACAGCCCCGCCCCATGCGGCAGTGCGCCGATGCATTGCCGCGCACGCAGGCTCTCGGCCACGACGTCGGCACCGTCAATGCTGGCGCTGCCCTGGTCTGGCTTAAGCACTGTGTACAGTACTCGCAGCGTGGTTGATTTGCCCGCGCCGTTCGGTCCGAGCAGCCCCTTGATTTTGCCGTCGGGCGCGTCAAAGCTGACGCCACGGACGGCGCGAATCTTGCCGAACGACTTGTGAATGTCGTTGACGAGAATCACGGCTGCGGCCCCGAGAAATCGAGAAAGAACGGCATGATAAATGCGTCCTTCATGCAGGTATCGTCGAGCGCCTCCAGGTCTGTTGTCGACACGAACTCCGCAACAATTCTTGGCATGCAGCCGGCGGCGAGCTGGCCATGTCCCTGACGCTCGCCAACAAGGTGGCGGGCATCGGCGAGATCGACAGCGGCGAGCTCGGCATAACGCGGCGGCGTAATCGGGTCGGCGCTTCCAGACAGCAAAAGCACGGGGATGTCGGTCGAAAGGGGCTCACGAAAACCCTCGTCATGCGGACCCTGTGGCCAGATCGAGCAAATTGTTTCGAGCGCTTCGAACTGCAGCGCGCCGATATAGGTTTTCTCGAGCGCGTCGAAGTTGATGTCATCACGATTGACGAACGGCATGTCTTCCGTGCACATCACCGCGTTGTGCATGCCGAGTGACAAGGCGTCGACGACACTGCTAACCGTCATTTGAAACTGCGCTGCCAGCGGCGTGTAGTTTTCGTTGGCAGCCTCGTGAATCAACAACGGCAGAATCGCCATAGACCGTGGTTGGTAGGCGAGCAGACGCACGGCGGCGGCGAGCTCGTTGCGGCCGAAGTCGAGAGAGGTCAAATGGCCGGTCATTGGATCAGCGAGTGAAACGACGACCGGCCCCTCTTCGAGCTGCGCCCGAACCGATTCAAAGTCGAGATCCAGCTCGGGAAAGCGCTCGTTGCAGGCACCGTCGTCGGCACAGCGAGCAAAAATTTCGTCGAGCGCCCGCTGTGCTTCGGTTGCGATTTCCGGGCCGAGCGGCAGCTGTGGCGGCACAACGCCGTCAAGAATAACGCTGCGGGTTGACGCCGGGTAGCGCCGCGCAAAATGCTGCGCAACACGAGTACCGTAAGAGGTGCCCAGCAGATTTAGCGCTGGATAGCCCAGTTCCTGGCGCACGGCCTCGAGGTCAGTAACCGCAACGCTGGTCGTAAAAAAGCGCGGGTCATGCGGTAACTGATCGAGACAGGCTTGGGTGAATTCCAGCGTCTGTTCGTCGCTGTACTGTCCCTCGACGATGTCGTCGTCAATCGGACAGTCCATGCGCGCCGAGTCGCCGGTGCCGCGCTGGTCGACTAGCAAGATGTCGCGGTCTCTGCGTACGGCCTCGAAGGCGCCGGCATAGGCCGAATAAAACTGCACCGCCCCCTGGCCGGGACCGCCCGCAAGCGGCACCAGCGGATCTGGTTCAGGGCTGAGATTAAGCGCCGGAACCACAGCTACGCGCAATTCGATATCGCCCGCGCCTGGGTCGTCCGGATTCAATGGGCGCAGCAGAGTGCCGCAGCGCGCCTTGATGCCGGGATAGCCGGGCCCCGCGCTAATCCTGCAGTCGTTCAGCTCCAGAGCCGATGCTGTGGTCGAGGCCGCGATCGCCAGCAAAAGCGCTAGCGCAGACAGTCGAAACATAAGTAAACCGGGGGCCTGATGGGAGGCCATCATGGTGGAGATGTGGCGCCTTGATGTAAAGCCTTGTGGCGCGCGAACGGCCCAGCGCTTAGAATGCGCGACCCGTGTTGGTCAAAATTTAACCAATGTCTGCAAATGTCGATGTCATCGTGATCGGTGGAGGTCACGCCGGAACGGAAGCCGCACTGGCTGCCGCGCGGGCGGGCGCCCGGACGCTTTTGATTACGCAGAAAATCGCGACATTGGGGCAAATGAGCTGCAACCCTGCCATCGGCGGTATCGGCAAGGGCCATCTGACCCGCGAAATCGATGCCCTGGGCGGAGCGATGGCGGTGGCAATCGATCGCGCCGGCATTCAGTTTCGTACCCTGAACGCCAGCAAGGGTCCGGCTGTTCGCGCGACGCGAGCGCAGGCGGACCGGCAGCTTTATCAGCAAGCGATACGCGCCGTACTTGAAGGCCAAAAGGGCTTGCAGATACATGAGGCCGCCGTCGAAGACCTGCTTATGCAGGGCACTAGAGTTACCGGCGCTGTAACAGACGATGGCAGCGAATTCAAAGCAACTGCGGTGGTGCTCACTGTTGGTACATTTCTCGGTGGACGAATCCTGTTTGGTGATATTGAAACACCGGGCGGCCGGGTCGGTGACGCGCCGTCGATTCGGCTGGCCGAACGACTGCGCGAACTGCCGATGCGTGTTGCGCGCCTCAAGACGGGCACGCCGCCGCGACTTGATGGCACGACCCTGAACTACGAAGCAATGCAGGAGCAGCCGGGCGACGAGCCGACGCCGGTATTTTCTTTTCTGGGCTGCCGCAGCGATCACCCGCAACAAATCTCCTGTCACATCACGAGAACCAGTGAAGAGACGCACGACATCATTCGTTCGTCGCTCGACAAGTCGCCGATGTTCACCGGTGCGATCGATGGCGTTGGCCCGCGTTATTGCCCGTCGGTTGAGGACAAAATCGTCCGCTTTGCGGACAAGGCTTCGCACCAGATCTTTGTCGAGCCGGAGGGCTTGACGACGGACGTCGTTTATCCGAACGGCATTTCGACGAGCCTGCCCGCGGATGTTCAGGAGCGTTTCGTTCACTCGATCCCAGGCTTTGAAAACGCGCGTATCACACAACCGGGCTATGCGATTGAATACGACTACTTCGACCCGCGCGATCTGAAGCCGACGCTCGAAACAAAGCCCATCGAAGGGCTGTATTTCGCTGGCCAGATTAACGGCACAACCGGTTACGAAGAAGCCGGTGCGCAAGGGCTGTTGGCCGGGTTGAATGCAGCACGAAAGTCACAACATTATGATGAGTGGTTTCCGCAGCGTCACGAGGCTTACCTCGGCGTTCTTGTTGATGACCTGATTACGCGCGGTGTAAGCGAGCCGTATCGCATGTTTACTTCGCGCGCGGAGTATCGACTGACCCTACGTGAGGACAACGCCGACCAGCGCCTGACATCGATCGGCCGAAATCTCGGCCTGGTTGACGATATACGCTGGTTGGCGTTCAACAAGAAGTACGACGCCGTTGCAAAAGAGCGAGAGCGCCTGAAGGGTGCCGTGAAGCTCCTGAAACGACCGGAGTACCGTTACCGCGACATCATTGCCATGCCGGAAGTGGGCGAGAGTGATGTGACGCGGGACATGCCTGATGAGCAACGCGAACAGGTCGAGCTGCAGATCGAAGTGGCAGCGAAGTACGCGGGCTACATAGACCGCCAGGATCGCGAAATTGCCAAGCACGCGAAGCAGGAGTCGCTGCGCCTTCCTGAGGATATCGACTATGCGGCCGTTGACGGGCTTTCAAACGAGGCCCGGCAGAAGTTGCTGCAGGCGCGCCCGGTAACGCTGGGTCAGGCATCGCGCCTCGAGGGCATGACACCATCGGCTGTGTCGTTATTGCTTATCCACCTGAAGAAGCGGCAGCTGCAGAAAAGCGCCTAGCTGACAAACTGAATTTAACTGTGAACTGCCGTAGGGCGCGACAGCACACATCTCATGTATCCTTCGGCGCATGAAAAGCCTAAAAGCGCTATTGCTTATCGTTGTTGCGGCCAGCCTTTGGTCGTGTGGTGAATCTGGTAACGAAGTACCACAAGGGTCAACGCTGGATCGTGGGCTCTCTTCAGACCCCGAATCGCTCGATCCGCACAAGATGCGCAGCGTGCAGGCCGGCGAAGTATTGCGCGATATCGGCGAAGGCCTGGCGAGCTATTCGGCGACCGGCGAGCTGGCTCCGGGTGCCGCCGAGTCCTGGACCGTGTCAGACGACGGCCTGACCTACACCTTTACGATTCGAGCCGACGCACGCTGGTCGAACGGCGATGCCGTTACGGCCGAGCACTTCGCTTTCAGCCTGCGCCGACTCGTCGATCCGGCTACCGCGGCATTCAATGCGTTCATGATCGCCGACGTCACGAACGCCAGAGAAATTTCCGCCGGAGAGAAAGCGCCTGCAGAACTGGCGGTCGAAGCTTTTGATGAGCACACGCTGGTTATTACCCTGTCGCAACCAACACCGTATTTCCTCAGCCTGCTGACTTACCCCAGCACGTTCCCGGTACACCCGGGATTATTTGCCGAACATGGCGACGCATTCACCCGGCCTGGCGTGCTGTTGTCGGATGGCGCTTACAAACTTGATTCCTGGCAGCCGGGCTCGGTTCTGCGGCTGAGCCGCAACGAGCAGTACTGGAACAATGCAGGGACCTCGATCGATGCTGTGAATCATCACGTACTCACGCAGGAAATGACCGAGCTCAATCGGTATCGCGCGGGTGAAATTCACATTACAGGCGCGATCCCACCGGACAGCTTTGAGCAGGTTCGCGAAGAGCGCCCCGACGAAATGCACATTGCGCCGTACCTGGGCGTTTACTACTACGGTTACAACCTGACCAGGCCGCCATTCAAAGACAGCCCGCAACTGCGCCAGGCATTATCGATGGCTGTCGATCGCGAGGTGCTGGTCGAACGCATTACCGGGCGCGGCGAGTTACCCGCATACAGCTGGGTTCCGCCTGGCGTTGATAATTATGATCCGCGACGCTTCAGTTATGCCGACCTGAGTCAGGATGAGCGTAATGCGACCGCGCGACGTTTGTATCACGAAGCCGGCTACGGCCCTGACAATCCGGCGCAAATCGAACTTCGTTACAACACGTCCGACACACAGCAACGCATCGCACTGGCAGTGCAGTCGATGTGGCGCGAAGTGCTTGGCGCGGAGATAACGTTGATCAACGAGGAGTTCCAGGTGCTGCTAGCGAATATGCGAGAGGCGGAGATCACAGAGATTTTTCGTTCCAGCTGGATTGGCGATTACAATGATGCGCACACGTTTCTGAACATCCTGCAGGACGGCAACCCGTCCAACATGCCGCGTTACTCGAGCGAGGAATATGACGGCCTGATGCAGCGCGCGTCCGAGCAGGTCGAGCCAATGCGCCGGCGTCTGTATCTCGAAGAGGCGGAGCGCATATTGCTAACGGATCATCCCGTTATTCCGCTGTATTTCTTTGTTAGCAAACATCTTGTCAGCCCGGAGGTCGTCGGTTGGGGAGACAATGTGCTGGATTATCATTACAGTCAGCACCTGAGCCTGGCACCGAACGACGCCGCACCTTAATCGGAACACGCCTTTGCTGCGATACGCCCTGCTGCGACTGCTGGGCGCAATTCCGACGCTACTGTTGGTAATTGTGCTCGCCTTTTTGATGGTGCACGCTGCACCGGGCGGACCGTTTGACGCCGAAAGAACGCTACCGGCAGACATCGAAGCAAATATCGCCGCGGCGTATCACCTCGACGAACCCCTGCACCAGCAGTTCTTCCGTTATATCGGTGGCGTGCTGCAGGGCGACCTCGGACCGTCGTATCGCTATCGCGACCATACCGTTGGCGAGCTAATCGGCGCGGCGTTTCCGTTGTCGTTGAAGCTCGGTGCCACGGCAATGTTGCTCGCGGTGATTGTTGGCGTGCTGGTGGGCGCGCTTGCGGCAATACGCCGCAACACCTTGCTGGATCGGTCGCTCATGGCCGTTGCGATGACCGGCATTTCTATCCCCGTATTCGTAATAGCGCCAGTCCTGGTGCTGCTGCTGGCTGTCAAACTGCAGTGGCTTCCTGCGGGGTGGAGTGGCAATGAAGGTCTCGCGAAATACTTTCTGCCGGTCATTGCTTTGGCGTTGCCGCAGATTGCCTACATCGCGAGATTAATGCGGGCAAGCATGATTGATGTACTCGCGAGCGACTTCGTGCGCACGGCGCGCGCGCAGGGCGTGGGCACCAGCGCCATCGTTCGCTATCACGCGCTGAAACCGGCGATGCTGCCGGTGCTGTCTTACATGGGGCCGGCGATCGCGGCCATTCTCACCGGCTCCGTGGTCGTCGAAGAGATCTTCGGCATACCCGGGCTCGGCCAGTTCTTTGTGCGCGGCGCGTTAAATCGTGACTACACACTCGTGCTGGGAATCGTCATTTTCTACGCGAGCCTTGTCGTCCTGTTCAATCTCGTCGTCGACATTCTCTACGGCGCGATTGACCCGCGGATACGCCACCAGTGAAGGCGCTGCTTGCGATCTGGCGCCGCGTTCGCACAAGTCATGCGGCGATGGTCAGCGGCGGCATTCTCGTTGGCATATTCGTGATCGCGATCGTCGGCCCTGTGGTTAGTCCGAACGATTACCTGCAAACGAACTTCGATAAAATGCTAAGCCCGCCGGGCATTGCTCAATTGCAGATTTTCGGTACCGACGATCTGGGCCGCGATCTGTTCGTGCGTTCAATGCTGGGAGTACAAGTCACAATCGTCATCGCGATTGTTGCGAGCTTCGTAAGTCTCGTCATTGGCGTTGCGTACGGAGCGATCGCCGGCTACATGGGCGGCCGCGTTGACGCGATCATGATGCGCTTTGTTGACACTCTATACGCGCTGCCTTTCATTTTCTTTGTCATTCTGCTCATGGTCGCGTTTGAGCGAAACTTCCTGCTGATCTTCGTTGCGATCGGCGCCATCAACTGGCTCGACATGGCGCGTATCGTTCGCGGCCAAACGCTGTCGTTGCGCGAGCGCGAATTTGTGCAAGCGGCACGACTTACCGGCGTGTCGACGCTGCGCATTATTTTCAGACACATCGCTCCCAACCTGATCGGTGTCGTCATCGTGTACGTAACGCTGACAATCCCACAGGCGATCCTGGTCGAGTCTTTCCTCAGCTTTCTCGGGCTTGGAATTCAGGAGCCACAAACCTCTCTCGGTGCGCTTGTCGATGCCGGCGTTAATCAAACGGAAGGTGCGTCGTGGATGTTGCTGATTCCGGCGGCGCTGCTGGCAATTATCCTGCTGTGTTTTAATTTTCTCGGCGATGCGATGCGGGACGTCTTTGACGCGAGGGACGAGCGATGAGCCTGTTGCAGGTCGATGCGCTGACTGTTCGTTACGGCGACGTCGCTGCAGTGAACGACCTGAGCTTCAGCATTGAGCGCGGAGAGTCGGTTGGCCTCGTCGGCGAATCGGGGTCCGGTAAAACGCAAACGGCGATGGCGATACTCGGCTTGCTGCCGCCGACAGCAAGAACCAATGGCAGTATCCGTCTCGGCGGTACCGAGTTGTTGGGCGCGAGTGAGAAAAATCTCAACGCCTTGCGAGCGCGCAAAATGGCGATCGTATTTCAGGACCCGATGCAGGCGCTGAACCCGTTTGTTCGGGTCGGCGCGCAGCTGGGCCGCATTCTCTTGCAACACAAGCTCGCCGACCGGAAGCGGGCGTACGCGCAAGTGCTGGAGATGCTCGAGCGTGTTGGCTTGCCAGATGTCGAGCGACAGTACGCCGCCTATCCACACCAGATGTCTGGTGGAATGCGGCAACGAGCAATGATCGCCTCAGCGCTGATCACCGAGCCCGAGTTACTCATTGCCGATGAGCCGACGACGGCTCTCGACGTAACCGTGCAGGCGCAGATTCTGGAATTACTCGCAGAAATTCGCCGCGACACGGCGCTGCTGTTGATCACTCATGATCTTGGCGTTGTTGCCGGGCATTGCGAGCGCATGCTTGTGCTCGAAGGTGGCGCGCTCGTCGAGCAAGGAACGACACAATCCGTTTTTGCTCATCCGCAGCACGCACACACTTCAAGCCTGTTGGCGGCGGCGCCACGACTGGACCGGGCGGATATTCCCGGCGGTGCGCCAGGCGATGTGGTGTTGCAGGTCGAGAATGCAGCGGTGACCTACGCGATGCAGGGCCGGGAGGCGCTGCACGCAGTTCGGGGCGTCGACCTCACGGTGCGAGAAAGTGAAACGATCGCTGTTGTGGGCGAATCCGGGTCGGGCAAGTCCAGCCTTGTGCGGGCAGCTCTCGGACTGGTGCCGATGCAGGCCGGCCGCGTGGCACTCTGCGGCGTTCATTTGCAGGGGCTGGTGGAAGAGCGGCCAAAAGCAACGCGCCGAAGCGTACAGCTGGTATTTCAGGATCCGGCCGGATCACTCAATCCGCAAATGCGCGTGGCCAAAATTGTTGCAGAACCGTTGCGAGTTCACAAGCCAACACTTGGTGAGCTACAACGGCTGGAAAGCGTCACCGCAATGCTCGAAAAGGTCGGCCTGAGCGCAGAATATCTGGATCGCTATCCGCACCAGTTGTCCGGCGGCCAGGCGCAACGCGTCGCTATCGCACGAGCCCTGATACTTAAGCCGAAGGTATTGATCTGTGATGAAGCGGTCGCAGCCCTTGATGGTACTGTTCGGGAACAAATACTCAAGCTGCTGCGCGACGCGCAAACTGAAAGCGGGCTATCGATCATTTTTATCAGCCACGACCTGTCGGTCGTGCGTGCGGTCAGCCATCGCGTGATGGTCATGTACATGGGGGCGACGGTTGAGCTTGCTGACAATGAATCGCTGTTTGGCAATGCGAAACACCCGTATACAAGAGCGTTACTGGAGGCCGTGCCCGTACCGGACCCGGAACACGCTGGCGGCAAGGCAACACTGGACGGTGAGATTCCGTCAGCGCTCAATCCGCCGAGTGGCTGCGCGTTTCATCCGCGATGCCCGTACGCCCAGGAGATTTGTTCAGCCGAAGCACCAGGAGAACGAACCGTCGACGGTGCATTAGTGAAGTGTCACTTTGCCGGCGAACTGTTGGAGCGGCGCTAGCCGCCGCGATTCTCGCGCTGCAAGCAGCGCTCCTACTGGAGGCCAGGAATCGGCAACGGCATCGGTGCGCCGTTAACCGTTAACAGTCCGTTCTGGAACGCCGCCTCCATTTCATAGAACTCGCCGCTCTTTTTCAGGAAGCCCATACCAATCGCGGCATGGAACTGTGGGTCGATGCTGGTCATCAAATCGACCAATTCCGCTGGCAAGCTGACCTCGACCGTTGCGTCGAGCGCGAGTAGCGCGGAGGTCCAGACAAAACCGTTCGCGTCTGACTCGTCGACGCTAATGTGAATGTTTGATGTGATCGGGCCCTGCGGCAAGGAAATGTCCAGCCGCTCGAAGTGCAGCTCAAAACCCGCGGCCAGCAATCGCTGCAGATCGTCTTCGACGACAAACATAAAGTCATCCTCGCTGCCGCCGCCTTGCAGTTGCCGAAGTGCATCGGCGATGTGGCCGGCAGCCACTCCATCGATATCAGTGAGCTCGACATCCACCGAAATGGCTGCAGTACCAAGGTCGGCGAAAGGCGTGTTTTCAAGTCGGAGCTTTGATTCCATCGAAATGCGGTCGCCGTCGACATCGGTCGTCGTGTTGAGAGAAAACGGCCCAAAGAAAGCAGGTTCTCCCTGGCCGCGCACGGCTATCGACTGTACGTCGATCTTGATGTCACCAACGGCAAAACCAAATTTTGTTGGGCGGCGTTCGCCGCTGAACCCGACCTTACCCACATGGACGTTGTTCTGGCTGGACGTCAACGTCAGAGAATCGATTGAACCGGCAAATTTGATGTCGCCGTTGCCTGGGTTTGTTGTGACGAGAATATCGGTCTCGCCCCAGTTCGCTGTTTCTCCGTGCAAGTCGAACGAACCGGTATTGAGCACGTAGTTCGAACTCAGGTTGCCCGTGAGCCCGACTTCGCTGTAGATCGTGCCAGGAACGTCGATCTGGTCGCCGTTTTCGAATTCGAGACGAAGTGTGGAAATAGCACTGCCAAGCCCCGGCACCAGGGTGCCTTTGTCGCGCGACATCGACGTCAGAGGAACCAGGCCGTGATCCAGTCGCGTGTCGATGATCAATACTGGCAGTTCCGCAGAATCGATGTCGTCAATAATGGCGAGAAAGGCGCTGCGCAGTTCGCCCTCACGAAGCTCAACGCGATGCTGACCGGCAGAGGAAAACCAGCCGCGGTCGAATCCCTGCGAGGTCACAACGACCTCCTGGCTCTCGGTAGCGGCCCAGTCAAGGTTTTCATCCATCGATCGCTCGGCGAGGCGGCCGACGATGCCCGGCGAAAGCAGGATAATAATTGCGAGCCCGATAAGCAGGGCGACAAAGCCTTTCTTCACGGCGGATCCTTAAGGGCGGGTTGCGATGGGCGTGATGCTAGCATGCGTATGTAGGGCTATCGGGCTAGAAATCAACGACCGTTGTCACTACCATAGCGGCCTCGATCGATCCCGCTGACGGGACTGCCACCTACAACACGTTGAAAAACATAGTGATTGCCAAGACAAGAACCGCTCTTATTGCTGCGCTTTTGGTGCTCGCCGGCGCATCTTCCCCTGCGATTGCGGACGGTGATGCTGTTCGCGGCGAAACGCTGGGCTATACCTGCCTCGGGTGTCACGGCGTTGTTGGCTATCGCAATGCCTATCCTTCTTACCGGGTTCCCAAGCTCGGCGGCCAGAAAGCGGCCTACCTCGTGGTTGCGTTACAGGGCTATCGGGCCGGGACTCGCTCGCATCCGACAATGGCGGCGCAGGCATCGAGCCTGACCAGTCAACAAATCGATGATGTCGCGTCCTATCTCGCGAGCCTCGGTGCCGACACGGTCACTGCGGGCGGATCAACAGCAGCAAGCCTCGAAGAAACTTCGACCTGTATCGCGTGTCACGGACAAAACGGCATCAGCCTGTCGCCAACCTGGCCGACACTGGCCGGACAACACGAGGACTATCTCGTGCATGCGCTTAATCAGTATCGTGATGGGACTCGCAAGGACCCGGTCATGGCGCCGCTGGTTGCTGCGCTTAGTGATAACGATGTTGCCTTGCTCGCAAAATACTATGCACGACTCGACGGGCTTGAAACCACCAAAGTGGAGTAATCTCTGCGCGCACAGACAATAGAGTTTAATGATGGCATCGTCGCCATCGACACGGAATACGCGCGCGCTCTTCAAGACGCCAGCCATCTGATCATCGAGAATGGCCGTGCTGCTTTCGTCGACACCGGTGTAAACAGCAGCGTTCCGCTGCTCATCGACGCACTCAAACAACAAAACCTGGATGTCGGCGATGTCGACTTCGTGTTTCTCACGCACGTGCATCTCGATCATGCAGGCGGTGCGGGCGAGCTGATGCAGCGACTGCCAAACGCAAGCTGCGTCGTGCATCGCTACGGCGCACCACACATGATTGACCCGAGCAGGCTCGTTGCTGGCACGGAGTTTGTCTACGGTAAGGAGCAGACGGCTGCGACCTACGGCACTATCGTGCCGATCGACGAGAAGCGAATCCTGATCCCGGAAGACGAACAATGGCTGGAGCTGAACGGGCGGCCGCTGCAGACGATCAACACGGAAGGCCACGCACGACATCACCACGTACTCAACGATCCGAAGTCGAAGGGAGTCTTCACTGGCGACAGCTTTGGTGTTTCGTATCGAGAGCTTGATAGTGCGAGTGGGGAAATCGTTTTTCCGACATCGACGCCAGTGCAGTTCGACCCGATTGAGGCACACAAGTCGGTTGACCGCATCATGGCATGCGACCCGCAACAGCTATTCCTGACGCACTACAGCCGGGTGGGCGACCCCGAAAGACGTGCAACAGAAATGCACGACGGAATAGATGCGTATGTGGCCGTAGCGCGACAACATGAGCATGACGACGATCGTCCTGCAGCGCTTCGCGAGAGTCTGATCGAATACTACGTTGAACGGCTCGAGGATCACGGCTATCGTGGCGATCGTGAGATGATTCAGTCGATAATGGGCATCGACGTCGAGCTCAACGCGCAGGGCCTCGAGGTCTGGTTGGAGAGAAAAAAATAATGGACAAATTTCGTGCGTATCGTATCGACGAGCAGGACGGTAAGGTAACGGCCGGCTTCGCAACGCTGACACTCGATGATCTGAGCGACGGCGATGTCGTTATCAAAGTCAGTCACTCAACTATCAATTATAAGGACGCGCTGGCGGCAACCGGCAAGGGCAGAATTCTGCGCCGTTACCCGTTAAACGGTGGCATTGATCTGGCGGGAACGGTCGTGTCGTCGGATGCTGCAGACCTGCAGCCGGGCGACACCGTGTTGGTGAATGGCTGTGGCCTCAGCGAGACGGTGGATGGTGGCTACTCGGAATACGCGCGCGTCGACAGCAAAAGTGTCGTGCCGGTTCCTGACGGGATGAGCGCCGAACAGGCAATGCAAATCGGCACGGCGGGCTATACGGCGGCCCTTGCCGTGCACCGGATGGAGCAAAACGGTCAACTGCCCGAGAACGGTCCGGTCGTGGTAACGGGCGCGACGGGCGGCGTGGGCAGCATCGCGATCGATATGCTGTCGGGTCGCGGTTACGAGGTCGCTGCGGTTACCGGCAAGGCCAGCGAAGAGGGCTACCTCAAGAGCATCGGCGCAAGCCGCATATTGTTGCGCGAGGATCTCGATTTCGGCAAGCGCCCCATGGAAAAAGCGGAGTGGGCTGGCGCAGTCGACAATCTTGGCGGCGACTATCTCACCTGGCTGACGCGAACGATGGCCTACGGAGGCAATATTGCGAGCATTGGCCTTGCGGCAAGCCATGAACTCAACACAACCGTGTTGCCTTTCATTCTGCGGGCGGTCTGCCTGCTAGGCATCAACTCGGTAGACACGCCACGGGACCTGCGTCTCGCGGTCTGGAATCGAATCGGTGGCGACCTGATGCCGCAGCACCTCGAGACGATCGGGCGGCGAAAAATTACCTTCGATGAGCTACCGGATGCGTTTCAGGCCTTCATCGACGGTACGGTCACCGGTCGCACCGTCGTCGAGATCTAGATCGGGGTCAGACCCCTTTTGACCCCAAAGGGGTCTGACCCCATTTGGGAAATGGTGTCCCGGTGGTTTAGAATCGCTCCCCCACGTAAATTTTAATCTTCATTAAAATTTCTCGTGTAACCATTCAGGAGCACCGAATCATGAGTGCAGGAACACGTTTCCGGGCCGCACTGGAAGCCGAAAAGCCGCTGCAGATTGTTGGCACAATCAACGCATATACCGCGCTGTTGGCCGAAAAGGCGGGTTTTCGAGCCATTTATCTATCTGGCGCTGGTGTGGCAAACGCGTCCTTTGGCCTGCCGGACCTCGCGATGACAACGCTGAACGATGTCTGCGAGGATATTCGCCGCATCGCCTCTGTCAGCGATTTGCCGCTGCTTGTTGACGCCGATACTGGCTGGGGCAGTGCCTTCATGATTGGCCGGACGATTCGCGAGATGACCTGGGCGGGTGCCGCCGGCTGTCACCTCGAAGACCAGGTAGCCGTGAAGCGTTGCGGCCACCGTCCGGGCAAGGCGCTCGTTGAGCCGGCGGAAATGTGCGATCGTATCAAGGCGGCCGTCGATGGCCGCATCGATGATGATTTCGTGATCATGGCTCGTACCGATGCCCACGCTGTAGAGGGACAGCAAGCAGCTCTCGATCGTGCAGCCGCGTACGTTGAAGCGGGCGCGGATATGATTTTTGCTGAAGCATTGACGGCGCTCGACGAATACAAGCAATTCACGGACACGATCAATGTGCCTGTACTTGCCAACCTTACGGAGTTTGGTAAGACGCCGATGTTCACGACCGCAGAGCTGGAGGAAGTCGGCGTTGCAATGACCTTGTACCCGCTGACGGCCTTCCGGGCGATGTCGGCCGCTGCGTTGGAGGTTTTTCAAAACCTGCGCGCTGAAGGTACGCAATCAGCCTCACTGGATAGGATGCAAACACGCATGGAGCTATACGATGTACTCGGCTACCAGGCGTACGAAGACAAACTCGACGAGTTGTTTGCCGAGAAAGGCCTGAATACAGGCAAGGAATAAAGAACATGACAGACACGAAAAAAGCAGGCGGCCTCGCCGGAGTAACCGCTGGAGCAACCGCACTATGTACCGTTGGCAAAGAAGGGGCCGGCCTGACCTATCGCGGCTACGACATTTATGACCTGGCCGAAAATGCGAACTTCGAAGAAGTCGCTTATCTGCTATTGCACGACCATTTGCCGACGCAAGCGGAGCTGGACGCTTATGTCGCGAAAATTATTTCAATGCGCGGTTTACCCGATGCGCTAAAGACAGTGCTGGAAATGATCCCGGCCGACGCACACCCGATGGACGTGCTGCGAACTGGTGTTTCCTTTCTGGGCAACATAGAGCCTGAGGGTGATTTCTCGAAGCAGCTACACGTTGCAGACAGATTGTTGGCGGTGATGCCGTCAATCCTTTTGTATTGGCACCGATTCCATGTGGACGGCACCCGCATCAACACAGAAACGGACGACAACAGCGTAGCCGGCCATTTCCTGCACCTGCTGCACGACAAGGCGCCGCCTGAGTTGCACCGTAAATCGCTCGACACAACACTGATTCTGTATGCCGAACATGAATTCAACGCGTCGACGTTCGCCGGGCGCGTCATTACCGGAACGCTTTCTGATATGCACTCCGCCGTCAGTGGCGCCATTGGCGCACTGCGCGGACCGCTGCATGGCGGTGCCAACGAAGCAGCGATGGCGCTGATCGAGAAATTCGACACGCCCGAAGAAGCGACCGCCGGCGTGCTCGGAATGCTCGAACGCAAGGACCTGATCATGGGCTTCGGTCACCGCGTGTACACCACATCGGACCCACGTAACTCGGTGAACAAGGCCATGTCCAAAAAGCTGGCGGAAGAAGCGGGCGACATGAAGCTGTACGAAGTCTCCGAAGCGGTTGAGAAGGTCATGTGGGACGAGAAGAAGCTGTTCGCCAATGCCGACTTTTTCGCAGCGAGTGTGTATCACTTCATGGGCATTCCGACGCATCTCTTTACACCAATATTTGTTTGCTCACGCATCACCGGCTGGGCGGCGCACGTTATGGAACAGCGGGCCGATAACAAGCTGATCCGACCAGCGGCCGATTACATCGGTCCGTCACTGCAACAATGGCTAGCGATCGAAGACCGCTAGCCACCACCAGAGAGAAACAGCCGATGTCCAATATCGACATTCGCTCCGCGAAGCGTCCCGACTGGGACCAGGAACTCGTCGACATAGCCGATTTTGTTTGCGACACGACGATCGACAGCGATCTTGCTTTTGAAACGGCCCACTACTGTCTTATGGACACGCTGGCCTGCGGTTTTCAGGCGCTGGACTATCCGGCGTGCACCAAGTTACTGGGCCCGGCCGTCCCCGGGGCAACCCTGGCGGGCGGTGCGCGCGTGCCAGGCACATCCTACGAGCTTGAGCCAGTCATGGCCGCATTCAACATTGGCGCAATGAATCGCTGGCTCGACTTCAACGACACCTGGCTGGCCGCAGAGTGGGGCCACCCGTCAGACAACCTCGGTGGCATTCTTGCTATTGCCGATTATCTGAGCCGACAAAATCGCGCAGCGGGCAAAGAGCCGCTGACCATGCACGATGTGCTCGAAGCAATGATACGAGCACACGAGATTCAGGGCGTACTTGCGCTGGAGAACAGCTACAACCGGGTTGGCCTGGACCATGTCTTGCTCGTTCGGGTGGCATCGACCGCTGTCGTAACGCGCATGCTTGGCGGCGACAAGGAAACCGTTCTCAATGCGTTGTCGCACGCGTGGATAGACGGCGGCGCCCTGCGCACCTATCGCCACGCCCCGAACACCGGGTCACGCAAGAGCTGGGCCGCGGGCGACGCAACGAGTCGTGCTGTGCGCCTTGCTCTGATCGCGATGACCGGTGAGATGGGATATCCGTCGGCGCTATCAGCCAAAACATGGGGCTACTACGACGTGCTCTTCAAGGGCAATCCGTTCGGCTTCCAGCGCGGCTACGGCAGCTACGTCATGGAGAACGTGTTGTTCAAGATCTCCTTTCCAGCCGAGTTCCACTCACAGACCGCGGTAGAGGCGGCGATGACGTTGCACGATAAGGTCAAAGATCGTCTGGACGACATCGACAAGGTTGTTATCGAGACGCAAGAAGCGGGCGTGCGCATCATCGACAAGACCGGACCATTGGATAACCCGGCGGATCGTGACCATTGCATTCAGTATATGACCGCAGTGCCGATGATCTTCGGTCGCCTCACTGCGGCGGATTACGAAGACGATGTTGCTAGCGACGCACGTATCGATGTACTGCGCGACAAGATGGAAGTTCGCGAGAACGAGCGGTTCACGAAGGACTACTTCAATCCGGAGAAACGCTACATTGGTAATGCACTGCAGGTGTTCTTCAAGGACGGCAGCAGCACCGATCGAATCGCGGTCGATTTCCCCATCGGTCACCGTGAACGTCGCGCCGAGGGCATCCCGGTGCTGAAACAGAAGTTTGTCGACAGCGTGTCGCCGAAACTCGCGGCGAATCAGTGGGAGACGCTGAACGCGCTCTGCGCCGATCGCGACAAACTGGCCGCAACCGCCGTCGATGATTTCATGGCGCTGCTTGTAGCCTAGTCACCCATAACTTTCCCGCGAAAGCTTAAGGCGGTATAAGGATAGGCATGGGAACAATCCAGAATCCAGCCAGGACAAGAGCGGCAGCGCTGACCCTCGGTGCAACTTTGCCATTGGGTGCAGTTGCGCAGCATGGCGCTAACACCAATCCGGAGCTCTACCTCGCGGAAAACCTCGTGGAACTTGA
>Ga0164320_10000192_pt1 | contig 18163 bp, 15 predicted proteins | sample GuaBasSediGuay11_FD_113736 | JGI IMG/M metagenome (GOLD analysis project Ga0164320, IMG submission 113736) | Subseafloor sediment microbial communities from Guaymas Basin, Gulf of California, Mexico - Guay11, Core 4567-28, 0-3 cm | ecosystem: Environmental > Aquatic > Marine > Hydrothermal...
CCCAACATGATCTCGACGATGACCACCCTTGATCGCCGCCGATTCCTGCAACTCATGGCTCTCGGATCAGGCGCCGTTCTGGTGGGATGTGTGGGGGCTGCTCCCAAACCTCGGGCCCCGACGGTGGTCCCAGACCCGACAGGCGCCCTGATCACGAGATGGCGAACGGATGAGTTCGCTCGGGGCAGCTACTCCTACCTGTCACTCGACAATCGTCCCGGGGATCGGGAGCTACTTGCAGCGCCGGTCGGGGACACGTTGTTCTTTGCAGGCGAGGCGACCTCGAGTTCCAATCCTGCAACGGCTCATGGAGCGCTGATGTCAGGACGTGACGCAGCAACCATGCTCGAATCGGTCGCCGTTCCAGGTGCGACAGTCGGGGTCATTGGCGCAGGTGCGGCCGGGATCGCTGCTGCGCGTCAGTTGCTCGATGCTGGGTACCAGGTTGTGATCTATGAGGGGAGGGATCGAATCGGTGGTCGAGTGCACACTGACACATCTCTTGGCGTGCCGGTCGACCTTGGAGCGTCATGGCTCACGGGTGTCAAAGGCAATCCGATGACAACGATTGCCGATGCGATAAACGCACCAAGAGTGCCGACCGACTACGAAAACACCGTCGTGTACGACGCGAATGGGAGACGCGCCGGCAGCAGCTTCTGGCGAACTCCCTTTCATACCGTGAATAGCGCGGCCCGCGAAGGATTGACGATTCAGGCTGCTATCGAGAGCGCGCTCGTCGATCACTCCCAAAGGTACATTGACCGGTTCAACTTCGCAGTGGTCGCCATCTTCGAGCACGAATATGCCGCAGACGCCGAGCATCTGTCAGCTCAAGCTCCACACGAGGGCGACTATTTCGGTGGTGGCGATGCAATGCTGCCGAACGGCTACGTCGAGCTGCTGGACGCCCTCACCGACAATCTCGATATTCGGCTCAACAGCCGGGTTGACCAGGTTGTGTGGGGAAGCAACGGCGTGACGCTCCGGATCGCCGACCAGGAATTCGAGCATGATCATGTCGTCGTCACGCTGCCGGTCGGGGTCCTCAAGGCGAAAGCTGTCCTGTTCGAGCCGCCGCTTCCGGACGAGAAGCAGGGGGCGATCGATCGATTCGGCATGGGTGTGCTCGACAAGGTGGTGCTGGAGTTCCCCTACCGATTCTGGGATCAATCGTTCGACTCGTTTGGCTACATTGCAGATGACCGCGGCAAGTGGGCACAGTGGTACGACCTTGAAGAGGTCACGGGAAAGCCGATCGTGGTTGCTTTCCACGCCGGTTCCGTCGCAGATCGTATGCTGGGAATGTCCGATGACGAGATCACGGCAGAAGCGATGACGGTGCTGAGAACGATCTACGGGTAGCGAGATCCCCACACATGATGGCTCTGAGTACATGCCGAGGATCGACTCGGGCGCAGTCAGTCTTGGTTGCTGTCTCCAAGCGGAGCGTAGAGATGCATTGGGCGACCGGGGGTGCCATATTCGCTGTGAACTTCTGCACGGCCTGATTCCACCAGGAAGATCAAGTAGCGGCGAGCGGTGACCCTGCTCACGCCGGTGAGATGAGCAACTGCCTCGGACGACAAGCTCTGGTCGGCTTCTTGAAGTGTTCGCTCTATGGCGTAGAGCGTTTGTGCGCTGAGTCCCTTCGGCAAGTCCGGTCTCGCGGTGCGGAGCGTGCCGAAAGCGTTGTCGATGTCCGTTTGCGACAATTCAGGCGATCGGATCAATGTGGCTCTGAGGCGGGCAAATGCCTCAAGGCGCTCGCGGAACGCCGCAAATCGAAACGGCTTCACCAAGTAGAACAACGCGCCGTGTTGCATGGCGGCCCTGATGTTCGGCACGTCACGGGCGGCAGTGATCACGATCACGTCGGCACCGGAGTCAGATCGAAGTGTCGCCACGATGTCGATCCCGTGCTCGTCCGGGAGGTAGAGATCGAGAAGAATGAGATCGGGCACAAGCTCGCGGTTCATGGTTATCGCCTGGCTGGCTGTGAGCGCGACTCCGGCGATTTGAAACCCCTTGCACCGCTCGACAAACTCGCGGTGGAGACCTGCAACCCTGAAGTCGTCTTCGACGATGAGCACAGAGATCATGGAGTCAACGATTCTGCTTTGACGAAGGCGTGGGGGATGCGCACGCGAAATCCTGCGCCGTTGTTGTGCTCGATCGAGATCGATCCTCCCGCGGCCGTGACGGCATTCTGCACCAACGAGAGCCCGATGCCCGCGTGTGCATCGGTTCCCTTCGTGGTGAAGCCTTCGTCAAACATCTTGGCCCGCACAGCGGGAGCAATTCCTTCGCCGTTGTCCAACACGGCCAGCTCGAGCGTATCGCCGTCTCTTGTCATGCTGAGTCCGACTTGTGCCCCCCCATCGCGGGGCCCAGCAACGCTATCGAACGCGTTGTCGACCAGATTGCCAATGATAGGTATCAACTCTCGTGACCCGACCAACGAGCAGTCCTCGAAACCGACGATCTCAACGGAGAATCGGATGCCGCGCTCGGCTGCGATCGCCGATTTGGCGATGAGAAGACCCACGACAAGCGAATCGGGGAGTGTGCTCTCGAACGCCGCCGTCAAGCGCTCGTGTGTGTCTGTGTGGTCGGAGATCAGGTCAACGACCTCGGAGGTGCGCTCCATCTCGATCATCCCCGAAATCGTGTGCAGTGTGTTGGAGAACTCATGAGCTTGTGCTCTGAGCGCTTCAACGAGCTCTTGGACAGACTCCAGCTCGCCCACGAGGCTCTCGATCTCCGTTCGATCTCGAAGTGTCAGCACTGTACCGACGTGGTGGCCTCGTACCGAAATCGGCGTCACATTTGCGACGAGAGCTCGTTCGCTTATCGTCAGGTCGACATCGTGGTACTCCACCGGCTCGGCGAGGAGCCGTTCGAGCGCGACCGAGGGCACCGCATCCACCAGGTGGTCGCCGAGGTTGTCCTCCGTGATGCCCAGAAGGTGGGTACCTTCGTGATTGACCAGGTTGATACATCCCTCGGCATCGAGTCCTACCACGCCCTCCCGGATACCAAGCAGCATGGCCTCGCGGCGTTCGAGAATTGCAGCAATGTCGGCGGGCTCGAGTCCGAGCGTCTGCCTACGGATCCGACGTGCCAGGAACCAGGCGCCTACGGCGCCGACCGCCATTGCGATCGCACTTCCGAGCAGGACCGCGGGGACGTCATCGCGGAAGGCTTCAGCAACGGTGACTGACAGAACTCCAACCGATACGAGTCCAATGACGTCGCCGTCGTGATCGAAGATGGGTGCCTTTCCACGAACCGAGCGTCCAAGCGTTCCCGTCTGTGTGTAGATACCGGACACGCCCGCAAGCGTCTCGCTTGGATCAGTCGACACCGCAAGTCCTATCCGCTCTGGCGAGGGGTGGGAGCGGCGAATCCCCGCGACATCTGCGATGACAACGAACGACACTTCTGTTGCTTCACGAACCGCCTCGGCAACGGGTTGGAGCAACGGCGGTGAGTCCGGATCCGCCACATTGTCGCGCACGATCGGCATGGCGGCGACCGACTCGGCGACGGCCAATGACCTCAACCCGTACTGCTCTTCGAGCGTGATTTGTGCCTGACGTGCGAAAGCAATCGCGGCGACGGCGAGAACGAGGGCAGTAATAACGAATTGGATCGCCAGCGTCTGGGTGAACAGTCGACGGTACCAAGGCGTATCAGGCATGGGCGCACGGTAGCCGTGCAGGGTGCCGTCGTCTCGTGACCATATTCTGTTTTGCGAACTTTACGTACAGAACCCTTGACGCTGCTGTGTACAGCCTCCACGCTTCGGCCATGGCCGCAAACGCGGCCAATCTGAAGAGGAGGAAACGATGCATCGATTAAGACGCGTCTTCATACTGGTGTTGGGTCTCGCCCTCGTTGCCGCGGCGTGCGGTAACGGCGATTCTGACGCTGAGACCGACACGACGGCCGCTCCGACAACAACTGCGGCTTCATCTGAACCGTTTGCTCCGGAGTCGCCTGAGTGTGTTGCTCCGTCGGATCCCGGTGGTGGTTGGGACTTCACGTGTCGGACGATCGGGTTCTTGTTTGAGAATCAGGGTTCGACAGGAAACGTGATCACGACCAATCAGCCTGGTGGCGGTGGCGCTGTTGCGTTTGCTGACATTGCTGCAAACCGTTCAGATGACAACGATCTGACGATCGCGGCTTCGCCAGCAACGGCGATCCGTTTTGCTCAGAACCAGTACACGGGTTTGGAAGCGGATCAGTTCCGTTGGATTGGTGCCATCGGTGCCGACTTCGGTGTGATCTCTGTGAGACCGGACAGCCCGTTCACGACCCTTGATGAACTGGTTGCTGCTGTCAAGGCAGATCCGGGTTCAGTCGTCTTTGGTGGCGGATCACCCCAAGGTGGTCAGGACCACTTCAAGGTGTTGTTGCTCATGACCGAGATCGGTGTCGACCCTGCGTTGGTTCCCTGGGTTGCCTACGACGGTGGCGGCGAAGCCCAGAACGCATTGTTCGGTGGTGAGATCGAGGTCTTCACTGGCGACGTCTCTGAGACGTTCGGCAGCCTTGAGGCTGGGGATCTGCGGGTCCTTGCTGTGCTGGGTGACCAACGTATCGACGGATACGACGCACCTACATCGATCGAGTTGGGCTATACGACGATCTTCCCGATCTGGCGTGGCCTGTTGGCTCCTGGTGACATGAGCGACGAGGCGTACGACTTCTGGGTCGATGCACTCGGTAAGGTCGAAGCATCACCTGAATGGGCAGTAGCAAGGGCCGACAACGGTCTGCTGCCGCTGCGTCTGATGGGTGACGACTTCACAGCGTACGCGCTTGATGCGGTCGATAGCTTCCGCACCCTGTCTCTGCCATACGGACTCGTTGCTCCGTAGGTAGGCTGAACCGAAACTGACCGAGGAGAGAAGAATCTGACTGACATGGCCAACGGCACAGGGCAGGCGCCAAAGCCTGCCGGTCAGTCAGATTCTTCCTCGGTTGTTTCGGGGAGGAATCGGTATACGAGCGACCGGGTGTTGGGCGGTCTCTGTGTGGCGCTTGGAGTCTGGTATGTCCTCGAGACCCGCAATTTCAATCTGACGACTTTCGGAACCGGACCCGTGGGACCGAAGACGATGCCGACAATCGTGGGGATCCTGTTCGCGCTGCTTGGAGTCGTGCTGATATTCAAGGCGGACGAGTCGCCGAGGTGGGGAACTTTCGCAGTCTGGTCGCGGCTTGGAGCAGTGGTTGCGACGTCGTTCCTGTTCGGCCAGGTGCTGGAGCCGCTCGGGTTCATCGTGGCTAGCACACTTCTCGCGATCATCATTGGAAGTTTCTTCAGAGGACCCATCGTCAAACTTGCGCCCCTCAGCCTTGCGTTTGCGATCGCCATAGCCTTCATCTTCAACAACTGGTTGGGACTGCGGCTACCAACCGGGTTGTGGGGTGGCTTCTGACCTCCCTCAACTTCGTATTCGCTGCAGATTTCAACTTGTGGGACGGCTTTGTCGCGGCCTTGACCTTCGAGAACCTGATACTCGCCGTGATCGGCTGTCTGCTTGGCACCCTGATCGGAGTTCTTCCCGGTATCGGGCCGATCACGGGTGTCGCCATTCTGTTCCCCATTACCCTCGGTTTGGGGCTCGGAGACGCCTCGACCCTGATTCTCCTCGCGAGCGTCTACTACGGAACGCAGTACGGCGGGTCGACAACGAGCATTCTGCTCAACGTGCCGGGCGAGGCTTCATCGGTGGTGACCACCCTCGATGGTTACCAGATGGCCAAACAGGGAAGAGCAGGTCCGGCACTCGCGATCTCGGCCATCGGATCGTTTATCGCGGGTATCGGAGCAGTGATCGGCCTGATGCTGTTCGGCCCACCGCTCGCCGAGATCACGGTTCAGTTCCAGTCACCTGAAAAGTTCATGGTCGTGATCCTCGCCTTTGCAACGGTCTCAAGCCTTGCAGGCAAGAGTCTCATCAAGGGCTTGCTGGCAGTGGTATTCGGTGTGATGTTGGCGACCGTTGGTGCCGACCTTCAGACCGGCGTCGTTCGGTACACGTTCGGCGAGCTGAAACTCCAAGAGGGTCTCGATTTTGTGATCATTGCGATCGGTCTGTTTGCGGTGAGCGAGGTGCTTTCGCTGCTGGAAGACAAGGTGCTGGGCGAGGAGACTGCCTTTGTCAAAGCCGAGAGGATATGGGTGACCTTCAAAGAATTCATGTTCTCACTTGGCGCCATCATCCGTGGTGGACTCGTCGGCTTCTTCATCGGTCTACTCCCCGGCACGGGAGCATCGGTAGCAGGGTTCATGTCCTATGGTCTCGAACGTCGGTTCTCTGACCGTGATGGCACGTTCGGCAAAGGTGACATCCGCGGCGTGGCCGCACCGGAATCCGCCAACAACGCAGCTGCAGGCGGATCACTCATACCTTTGTTCACTCTAGGGATACCGGGCTCTGGCACGACAGCCGTGTTGCTCGGCATCTTGATCTCGATGGGGATCCGCCCTGGCAGCGGCAACGTCTTTGAAGACTCGCCCGAACTGATATGGACGCTGATCGCGTCGATGTTCATCGGAAACGCGATCCTGCTGTTGCTCAACTTCCCTCTCGTCAACGTCTTTGTCCAGATCCTCAGAATCCCGACCTGGTTCCTGATGCCGGTCATCCTGGTGATCTCCTACATCGGGGTGTACTCGGTCAACAACAGTTCCCTCGACATCACGATCATGACGATCTTCGGAGTCATCGGTTATTTCGCGCGGAAGATGGACGTGCCTCTTGCACCGATTCTCCTTGGTCTGATTCTCGGAGACGATCTGGAACAGAACTTCAGGCGCTCGCTCCTCGCGGACGACGGCAACTATCTGACATTCTTGAATGGGCCGCTCAACATCGGACTCGCCATCGCCGTCGTGGTCGTCCTCTTCCTTCCACAGATCCTCGACCTGATCCGTGGTGGGAGGATCAAAGAGGAGTTCGCAGACTCGAGCGCCGAGGTTTGAGCAAGTATTGAGGTGTGGTGATGCGCGTCGAAATCGCAGTGATCGACGACTACCAGGGTGTTGCACATTCTTTCGGCGATTGGTCACAACTCTCGGCGAGTGCCCACGTGTCGTTCTTCCGGGACCACTGCGACTCTGAGTCCGACCTTGTGGATCGTCTTGCTCCGTTTGAGATTGTCGGCGTCATGAGGGAGCGCACCGCCTTTCCGAGGAGTGTGCTCGCCCGATTGCCAAAGTTGCGACTCCTGGTCACTACGGGCCGACGAAACAGTGCGATCGACATGCACGCGGCCAAAGACCTTGGGATCGCAGTCGGGTTCACGACCTCGCCTGGTCATGCAACTGCTGAGTTGACAATGGCTTTGATTCTCAGCCTCGCTCGGAATATTCCCGTTGAGTCAGGCTCGATGGGTGCTGGTGGCTGGCAGGTCGGTGTAGGGCGCGACCTCAGGGGGGCGAGTCTCGGTCTGGTGGGTCTGGGGCGACTTGGATCACAGGTCGCTGATCTTGCGGGCGCATTCGGCATGGAGATTGGCGCCTGGAGCGAGAACTTGACCGAAGAGCGGTGCGCCGAGGTTGGGGTCGCTCGGCTCTCTCGTGATGACCTCTTCCGGGAATCGGACTTTGTCTCGGTTCACCTCAGACTCTCCGAGCGGACCACCGGACTGGTTGGCGACGAGATGCTCGAGTTGATGCAGCCCGATGCGTATCTGATCAACACCTCGCGCGCAGCAATAGTCGACGAAGACGCACTCGTTCGTGCGCTTACGGCTGGCACAATCGCTGGGGCCGCCATTGACGTGTTCGAGGACGAACCGCTCCCGAAGAATCATCGGCTCCGAAACACACCAAGACTCCTGAGCACGCCGCATATCGGGTACGTGACCAGAGAAACGTACGAGATCTTCTACAGCGAAATGGTGGACACCATTGCTGCCTATCTGCATGATCGAGTCCGAGGCCATTGAGTCCGGAAAGACCGTGATCTCAACCTGTCGACCGAGCACTCGCAGCTGACTCCGCGGTCCAGATTCGTTCTTCTAAGTGTGCTCATCGGCCTCTCGCATCCGAGTCGACTCTCACGAGTCGGTCTTTCGGCAGTTGGCGTCTCAACGTTGCTGGTACGGTGGCAAGAGAGGGATCGGAGTAGGCGATGAAGGCGATCGTGCAAGACAAGTTCGGCTCAGCTGTGGATGTGCTGGAACTCAGGGAGATCGACAAGCCGGTGGTCAAGGATGATGAGGTGTTGGTACGTGTTCACGCGGCTGGCATCAATATTGGTGACCCCCACATGATCAGAGGCGTGCCATACATCTTGCGTCCGGTGTTCGCTCTGGCCAGGGCAAAGAACCGTGTTCCGGGAACGGATATCGCGGGGACGGTCGAGGCGGTTGGTAGGAGCGTGACGCTGCTCGAACCGGGTGATGAAGTCTTTGGCTGGTGCAAGAGTGCCTTCGCCGAGCATGTGTCTGCTTCGGAAGACACGCTTGCGTTGAAGCCTACGAACCTCACATTCGAGCAAGCCGCTGCCGTCGGGGTGTCCGCATTCACCGCCCTTCAGGGTCTTCGCGATCAAGGGAAGGTTCAATCGGGACAGAAGGTGTTGATTACTGGTGCCTCTGGTGGCGTGGGGACGTTCGCAATTCAGATCGCCAAATCACTCGGTGCAGAAGTGACCGGCGTGTGTAGCACAAGGAACGTGGACATGGTCCGATCGCTCGGCGCGGACCATGTCATTGACTACACCCAGGAGGACTTCACCCGAAGCGAGCGACGCTACGACCTCATCCTCGACAACGTGGGGAACCATTCGTTGTCAGACGCCAGAGCTGCACTTACCCCCGGAGGAGCCTTGGTGCCCAACGGTGTACCCGTGAGCGGTTGGGTCGGGGGCCTGGGCCGCCCCCTTGCTGCATTCGTGTCGTCACTGCTCGTGCGCCAACAAGGGCGCCCGTTCCTGTCGGTGCCGAACAAGGAGGATCTCGCCACGCTGGCTGACCTCGCCGATGCCGGGAAAGTCACGCCGGTCATCGACAGAACGTACCCGTTGAGCGACGCTGTCGAGGCATTCCTTCATGTTGGAGAGGGACACGCCCAAGGAAAGACCATCATCACCATGGTCCGGACCCGCACTCATGAGCAGGGTGATTGAGTCATCGTGGATGTGAGGATCATCCTTTCAGGAGTGTGGGTAGCCCTGATGTTGACCTACCTCCTGGGTGATGTGCTGCGGATATTCGCCGGCGACATGACACCGGGCGAAATGGATGGCAAACAGGCGTCTCAGGGAATGTGGCTGTTGGCCGCAGTGATAATGCTGGTCCCCATTGTCATGGTTGTCCTGTCCCTGACGGTGCAGTATCCGGCAATCCGCTGGATCAGCATCGTCGCGGCCGTACTTCTGATTATCTTCAATCTTCTTGGTTTGCCCTACGCCGGCCTTTACGACAACTTCCTTATCATCGTGGGTCTCGTGTTCAACGCAGTGATCATCTGGTATGCCTGGACGTGGATGCAATAACTGGGCGGCATCGGCCGAGATCGACGGAGAATCCTCACGCCGTCAGGACGAGGAGAAGGACGGGTGGTCTAGGGCGTGGAGGTTGGTGGTGGACGGTACACATCCTCGGGATGAGCGGGATATCCCTGGCAGCCGAGCACTAGCTGGACAACCTCCTTCAGCTCACCGGGAATCCAAGGCGTCTCGGCGAAGATCCCCCGCTCCTCGGTGGCGTCGAGTTTGGCCTGGAAATCGGTGCACCAACGTTTGTCTTCAGCGAGCGCAGCGCGGTAGGCCGCCATTTCTGGACTTTCGGAGAGCTCATCCCAGTCGGCGGCGGTACCGGCTCTTGCGGCCATCACCTCCTGGGCGGGGATGAAGTTACGGTCAAAGTCGAACCAGTAGTTGTGGAGCTCGGCGACCTGTTCGGGAGGGTCGATGGCATCGACGGCCTCCTCGACCTCGGCCTCGATCTTCCGCAGTCGTTCGAAAGCAGCCTGCAAGTCTTGTGGGGTGAAATCGGCGAGTTGTGCTCCTTCGGCGACAAGCACCTCCCCTTGCTCACTTGAGATGAGTATCTCGTACTGCTGGCGTGCTCGCTCCACGATGCCGTTGAGGCGATCGACGTACTCGGTCAGCGTCATCTCGCCACCGCCACAGGCCCCAACCATCAGAACCAGGAGGACGCCAACCCAAACACGACGCACATGCATGATTTCCACTCATCCTTCCTCGACAGTGTTTCACCACTGCAATGAAGCTAGGAGAGCGATGAGCAATATGCGTCTTGGGTGGAGAAGCGAAGCCTAGACGAAAATCTTACGGATTGCGTGTAATCTGTAATTGTGTTACGCTTCTATGTATGACTGACTTATTGACAGAGATCACCAAGACCCTCGAAGACCACGGGATCGACTTTCGCATCGGATTGGGGGGCGACGATGACCTTGCCAATTGCACTGTGATGTGTCTCACGGGTGACATGAAGACGACCGTCGCCGAGATGGGCCGAGCAGCCCGCGATCAAGTCGTCATGGTCCGAATCGACGAGGACACCAAGAACGATCTGGATGCCTGGATAGAAACCGGAGCCGTGAAGAGCCGTTCAGAGGCTGCAGCGCTGTTCATCAGGGAAGGCATCAAGGTGCGTTCGGGAGAACTCGAACAGCTTCGCGAGGCCCTCGAGGATGTGAGTAGAGCCAAACAGCGGCTCGAAGAACGGGCCAAGGAAGTCATCGGCGACCCTCGTGGCTCTGAGGCCGGGAACTGAGCTCCGAGACCGAACCTCGAAACTCAAGAGAAGAATTGACTGGAAAGGAGAACATGACATGAAGAGATTCACAATCCCCCGCGTAGCGCATTGCTCAGACGGTTGTATGCCAGAGTCCCTGGCATGACGTGAAACTGCCCACAAGTGGAAATCCCGAGAATCAGGTTCTCGGGATTTCTCGATATTGCGATCAGATCTCCCTCGAGTCCGGTCCATCCATCGTTCAAAGTTGGATCAGGTACCACAGCGTGGATCTGTCCTGTCGGGATCACACTGATCGCACCGTTTAGCGCTTCTACTCTCGACAGCCGATATCGATCTTGACGATCTCCTTCATCTCGGCCGGTATCCACAGCAAATCTGAAACGACCGCGCGCTCTATGGTCGCGTCGTACGTCGCCTGGAAGACTTGGCAGAACGCGTCGATCTCTTCTTCCACGGCAATCGCAGCCTTCCCCTCCGCCGTGTTCCACCACTGTTCGGGTTCGGTCACGGTCTCGAACGAGGCGACACGAACTGCAAGGGCCTCTTCTGCAGTGATCAGCCTGCTGAAGAGGTCGAGACCTATCCCATGCAGATTGGTGACGGTTTCGGGCGGACCGAGAGCTTGGAAGCCCTCAAGGGCCTCGACAAGTGCCCCGAGTCGGCGGTCCCAGTAGGACCGAGCACCCTCCGGGGTCGGAGTCTGAGCATTCCACTCGGCATCCAGCGCGGCGATTCGCTCTTCCATCGCGACAGAGAGGGCACCTCCCTGCGCGCTGTACTCCGACAGACTGAGGGTTTCACCGCCACAGGCCGCAACGACTAAGACAAGACAGACACCAGCCCAAACGCGACGCAAACACATCCTCCAGTCGACGCTCATCGTACTCCCGTCCTACCGGGCAACGCAGAGCCGGCGTCCGCTCCACTCACGCTGTTCCCATCATTCCTCTCCGCCGGACACGGGCGGCCTCCGAGGAACGACTACGCGTCGGTTGGTTCACGCTCATGGCCACCCTGGTCGAGGCGGAAGGGCGGGTAGCGGTCGGTCATCAGGCTTGTGTAGGCAATGACGCGGAACACCCAACGGTTGAGGCCGATGATGAGGTCGAAAAGAGGTCGTGGGTACCGGCCCGTGAACAGAAGAACCACAGCAGCGATCAGGACGAGCAGGGCTACCAACCCGCCGCTCCACAGTCCTGCACCGCTCCGCCAGCTGTCGCCCCACCACCATCCGGCTCCTCCGCCCGCGATGAACGCAAGCACCAGATAGTGTGGAATGGCGAGAAGCCACCACTTGACCAACACAAGTCCTCGAGACAGCTTGGCGGGATATAGAACGTCGAGAGTGGCCGGATAGTCGGCTACCTGATCGGTGGTGAACGGTGGATATCGATCTGTTCCAAGGCCACCGGAACTGGCATAGAACAGGACGCGCCAGGACCAGCGCAAAACCCCGACGTTGAAGTCAAAGATTCCCCTCGGGTATCGGCCGGTGAACAGAATCGCCACGCCCGAGACCAATGTCAATAGCACAAAGGCGATCCACAGGAAGACGAGAACGATGAAATGTGGAATCGCGAGGAACCACTTGACCAGCCACAGCCACTGCGAAAGCGGCGAGTCGATGGACGCTTCCAGACGAACCGGCTCTGCCGATACCAGTGGCGCCTCGCCGACCTCGGGGACATCCCGAGAGGGAGCCGCTTCAGCTGCGTGACCGCGAGCTGCCACGACGATGATCGCCACCGAGACCACCAAAAGCAGTGCCCCGAGAAAGAGAATCGAGATCGCGACCGGAAGCAGTGCCCCCGACCGGACGCCAACGGTCACCTCGGCAAGGATTCCCGGTGAGGCATCGGCGTTCATCAACACGGCCGCCCATGTGCCCTCGCTGAACTCCCAGACGAGTTCCTGAGTACCCGACCCAGTCGCCGAAGCGACCCAGAACCCTTGCTCTGCTGGAGGTGCTGGCGTCTCGCTCCCCGCAATGCCGCGGTACTCGACATCTCCATCCGGATCGACGTCGCGGATCTCGTCGCGGGCGACGCCACTGAGATAGGCCTCGACGTCCGCCTCAGGACCGATTCCGATGAACAACTCGGAACCCGGATCGATGCTTGTGGCCTTGATCCGAACAGAGAAGTCGACAAAGTCCAGTACCCGGTCGGGCGGACCTGGATCGGCGCGCAGATCGGCCTCACCCGTCGTGATCGCAGCAGTGGCCGTAGCGAGCCGGTCCAAGGTTGCGTCGAAGTAACCGCCGTCATCACGCTCCGTTGCGTAGCCGACCGCCAACACCGCTCCGCTGATGAACAGCACCAACGCCACCAACGCCAGAAGAGCCCCGATGACAACAACTACAATACGTACCGGCTTCATGACTCCGACTCCTTCGCTTCGAGTTCCGTGGTGATCAGCAGCCAATCGACCTTGACCTTACGAACTCGCTTGTGTGCTCTAGTCGTCTTCTTCGGTCTCCGGGGTACGCGTTGCTGTGGCCCTGGAGTGGGGTTCGTACTCGTACTCGCCCTTGGTGATCGCCGCCTCGAGCTCCTCCCGCTCCTCGCCCCTGCGTCTGGGTGTGACGACGATCAGCAGGCTCGGCAGCACCAACAACGCCACTACGACAGCGAAGAGGATCATCACTGCCATGAGTTCGCCGAAACTTGCGAAGATCGGTGTGGGGGCTGTTGCCATGACCCCGAACCCGATGATCGACGTGATCGCCGAGAGGACAAGCGCACCACCCGTTCCCTCCCCGGCACGTCGCAACGCAGGAAAACGGCTTGGTTCGTTCTCGAACTCCTCGCGGAACCGCACAGTGAAGTGTGTCGAGAAGTCGATCCCCACACCAACGGCGATCGCTGCGATCGTGGCTGTGATCACGTTGATCGTATGACCTTTCAGCCACATGTAGCCGAAGACCCAAGCCACAACGAGGAGAATCGGGATGACGGTCACGATCGAATAGCGAACCGATCGTAGGGTGAATCCAACAATCAGAACTGTCAGGATGATGGCGATGGGTAGCGAGATCATCATCGAGCCGGTGAAGGCTGCCAGTGTGTCCTGTTGGGTGATGATCTCGCCTGAGACGCTCACGGTCTTGGCTGCTCCTCCGAGATCAGCTGCGAGAACTGCCGCTGAGTCCTCCAGCGCCTGGCGTGCCTCGAGAATGATCGCGTCGTCGGTGAACGTCGTGATCTGCACCTGAAGAAGAGTTGCCTGGTTGTTGCCCTCCTCGTAGAGGAACGTTTCGACATGGTCGGCACGGATGATTGTGACACCATCACCTGCGATCACGCCTTCAGCTCGGCTGGCCGTATAGATGGCTCCAACACCGGCTGCCGAATCGGGAAGACCACTCCCGGAGTCGATGACGGCTATACCCGAGACCGACTCGACGTTGGCGGCAGCGCCAGGCACCGTCATTGTGGCCCTGACAAGGGACGCCGCATTCTGGGACACAACCAGCTCACCATCGAGATCTCGAGCGAACTGTGCTTGGCTCTGATCGAGGCGTTCGATCGCAGCTTCCATGGCCTCGATCGACGCTGGATCGGTCAGGTCTCCTTCAATGTAGATGAACGCGGAACCGCCCGTGGCGCCTCCGTAGTGGGTTTCGATCCGCTCGAGACCCTGGATGAAGTCGGTCTTGGGCGAGAAGAAATCACTGAGCTCGAACGCCGTCTCGACCTGGGTTGCTCCATACACTCCCGCAATGGCCAGGGCTCCGACCACGGGGAGGGTGAACACCCGCCACCGGGCGAGGAAGTGAACCACTGTGCCAGCGGCTTTGAAGCCTTGGCCAGCTCCCTTCACCTCATCAGTAACTGGACGACCCTTCTCGACGATGCGGGTGTTTCGCCTTCTGGTCAGCCGCATCGGCAGGAGAACGAACAGACCGAGGAACACAAGCAACGCGATGGCGCCGATCTGGGCCATCATGGCTGTCAGCGACACGACAACGCCTGCGACAATCGCCACGAATAGGAAGCTCAGCTTGTAACCCACCATCAGTCCCCGGTCGGCAGGGTTGGGGCCCACTCGCTCTTCGATGTGGAGGACGGCCTTCGGACCCACCCAGCCAAGGATCAGGTAGGCGATCAAGAGTCCGATCGCAGCTGCGAACCCGAATTCGATGATCGCCTCGATACCTGACGCAGCATTTGAGAGGAACGCGGCGATCGATGTGGCTGCTGCAAGGGTCAGTGCCGAGAACACAGCGACCATTCCAACGGTGTAGGCCCGCGAACGCGGCACGCCATCGACCTGGGCCTCGCGGACTCGACCCATCCCGTGGATGAAGAAGTCGACGCCAAACGCAATCAGCGTGATCGGCAGTATGAAGACCACCAACGCGGATCCCATATTCAAGCTGACGAAACCGAGGATGCCGTTGTAGAAGAGCAACGTGAGCGACAGCGCTGTGGCCACGACAACCGCGGCCCAGTATGAGCGCAGCAGGGCGCCGACGAGCAGCACGATGATCGCAACAGCGAGGAAGATGAAGGGGGCACCAGCGCTCAACTGCTCGTCGCCCGTGAGGATTGAATCGATGCCGAGACCGATCGCTCTCATGTGCAGTTGGTCGCCCCGCAGAGTCACTTGGACGGTTCGGAGCCAGGTTTCGGCGTTGGTGGCCTGGACCAGGTTCTGGCCGTCAACAATCTCTCCGCCCTCGAATGTGTCGATGTCATAGCGCACTGATGCCAGAAACGCCGGAGACCGCCAAATGGTGAGAGGATTGCCGCCCACCTCGCCCGGCTCAGCGGTCGCCGAATCGGCAAGGGTGAATCGAAGTGCTCCAAGTGAACTGTCATCGGCGAGCAGGTCTGCCAATGCGATCTTGACATCTGCGTCCTTTGCTCCCGCAAGACCGGAGGGCAGTGCCGCATCGACGGCATCCGCTAGAGAGAACACGCCAGCGACCTCGGTGCCGAGGTCCTGATCGAACGCACCCTGAAGGTGGTCTTCGTTGTCGGCGTCGCCGCGCGCATCAGCAGAATTGTTGAGGAACTCGAGAAGAGCGACCTGAGTGAGAACGTCCTGGCCGTTGGGCTCATCCACCAGGAACGTTGCGATGCGAATCGGTGATGATGACGCAAACACGTCATCGGCGCGCTGTTCAGTGTCGTAGATTTCACCCGATGGGCTGAAGTTTGGTTCATCTGTGTCGGCGATCAGAGTCCCGACGATCCCGAACACGACAGCGGCAACGATGAGGACGATGCTGACAGCACCCACATGCCTGTCAATCCAAGCGAAGATAAGATGAACCCTCGAATGGTCGGATTCGTCCTTTGATGATCGTTCGACCTGTCGGCCTTCCTGTGGTGTCATGCCCACCTCCCAGAATCGACCATACACCTATCTAGGAAAGCTCGCGGCCGTGGCTCGCCGTCTGGGCGTCCATCTGCCTGTGCCGTTGCTAGCTCTTGCGCTTCTCTCGCAGAGGTAGGGTGCGGCTATTCGTCCAGGGTGCCCCGGGTGCCACAACAGCGTCCAGAATGCGACATGCCGTTGCTGCGTATGTCTCGCGCCATTCAACAAAAGTCGTCCAGGCTTGCTCGGCTGGGGAGTCGCACGGATATCCACGTTCGACCAGCGTGTGAATCGCGTCCGTGAACTCCTTCTTGGTGAGCGCGACTCCATCACCCGACTCGGTCGAGATGCGCATGGAGGACGCAAGGTCGTTGTTGATACACGCAATTGCTGAGTGAAGGAATAGACGTGCGTCCGCGGGGGCTGCCCGCCGGACGCTGAGATCTATGGCGGCAGCGTCCATCATCGCAACGAGACTCAACAGCCAGTGGTGCCGTGAGCGGGGAAGACGGAACTGGTTGAGCACAGGGTACTTCGTATGACCATCTGCGACCTCACACGCCCATCTGTCCCAATCGGCGTAGAGACGTGGCAGAACATCCATTGCGTCGGCAGCGTGGTGCTTGCTCAAGATCTCAGGACCCCATGCCGGTGAACCAACCCGGTTCCCAAGCTGCTTCGAGAGGACCGCTCGTCGCCTGATCACCTGGTAGATGGCGGGCAGATAGGCGATCGTGAGAGCGATCACAATGAGGCCTGCAGCGCCTGCTGCCACATCGACAGCGGCAGTTGCCCCCGGCTCTCGTGACGTGATCCCGAGGGTGACGGTCGACGATCCGCTGTGTGCCAACGCCAACGCGAACGTGTCTGTCGAAGGGATCAGCAGGAATGCGAATCCAAGCACGAGCAATCCCAGCCACACGAGCAGCTGAAGGATCAGGACGCTCGGGCCGAGAAACCCGAGGAACCGGTCGATGAGATCGTAGGACCGCATACGCCTGGCGATCGTCATGAACACCCAGGTCGTCGTCGTTTCGACAACGCGTGGTACGAGAGACCATGCTCGTCTGGGTACAACCAGGGTCTTGACGACGCTCACAGACGTACCTGCGACGATCACCACCCCTGTAGCCACGGCAAGCCAGTCGTATGTAGACATCTAACAATCAGTGACTTGTCGGGGAGATGCAACCACATATAACCGGTGAGGCCGGTACTCCATGGTTTCAGCATCGTGTCTTGAATTCAAATTCACGTCACCATCGTAGAGCGGATGAGTTTCCACGAGGCAACCGCCGCTGCGGACGTTGGCGATCAACCGACGGATAGGGATCTGTTGACGTCGGCGCTACATTCACTCGTTATGGATGCCCTCCTCACAGGCGTGATGGCCGGATATGGAATTGCCATACCGGTCGGTGCGATTGCAGTTCTCATCGTTGAGGTGGGTATCAGGTGTGGGTTTCGCTGTGCATTCTTCGCTGGTGCGGGAGCGGCCACAGCGGACCTCCTCTACGCGGCTCTGGCCGTCATTGGCGGTGCGGCTTTGGCTGGCCTCGTCCAGTCTGTCGATCAACCGTTGCGTTACACCAGTGCTGCGGTCCTGGTTGCAATCGCTGTGGTGGGTCTCAGGCGGGTAGGGAGGTCGCAGGAGTCGGTCCAGATCGCGTTCCCTGACAGAAGGGAGTTGGCAAGCACCTATGCCCGCCTTCTTGGTCTCACGATCATCAATCCCACCACGATCGTCTATTTCGCTGCCGTCATCGTGGGTCTGGGTGTCGCAAACGGTATGTCGGCTGTTGACGGTGGATTCTTCGTGTTGGGTGCATTCGTTGCATCCCTGTCCTGGCAGACGTTGCTTGCAGGTGTGGGAGCATTTGCCGGGGATCGACTCGGTAGGCGAGCGCAGGCAGTTGCGATTATCGCTGGCAATCTCGTGATCCTTGTCTTTGCTGTCGTGATCCTTGTGCAATAGTGTGCATCACCATGCACGGGTGTTCGATATGCTCAGTAGCTTGATGAGCAGAGTTCTGATGAGGGCACTGCAGCTTCAGATACTCTTGCTTGTGGTTCTGGCGAC
>Ga0164320_10000194_pt1 | contig 18083 bp, 15 predicted proteins | sample GuaBasSediGuay11_FD_113736 | JGI IMG/M metagenome (GOLD analysis project Ga0164320, IMG submission 113736) | Subseafloor sediment microbial communities from Guaymas Basin, Gulf of California, Mexico - Guay11, Core 4567-28, 0-3 cm | ecosystem: Environmental > Aquatic > Marine > Hydrothermal...
ACCCTCGAAGGCGGGCTGATCCTGATCGAAAATGTCGGCAACCTGGTCTGCCCGGCGGCGTTCGACCTCGGCGAGCACCACAAGGTGGCGATTCTCTCGGTCACCGAAGGTGAGGACAAGCCGATCAAGTACCCGGACATGTTCCATGCCGCCGACCTGCTGTTGCTGAACAAGATCGATCTGCTGCCGTATCTCGATTTCGATGTCGACAAGTGCATCGACTACGCTCGTCGCGTACATCCGGGCATCGAGGTGTTGCAGCTCTCGGCGCGCGACGGCACCGGCATGGCAGGCTGGCTCGATTGGCTGCAAAACGGTTTGAACCAGGTTGCCGAGGTCTCGGTCGGGGCGAGCCCGGCCGCCTGAGGCCTGGCCTCCGTATGGCTATTGCCCACGCTCTGCCGCAGGCAACCCGGCTGGCACTCCGCGTCGCGGGACAGGTGCAGGGTGTCGGTTTCCGCCCCTTCGTCTACCGGCTGGCGCGCGAGCTCGGCCTGGTTGGACGGGTCTGGAACGATGCCGGTGGCGTGGGCATCGAAATCCAGGGTGCGGTAGGCAACGTCGCTGTTTTCCGGCGGCGTCTTGCCAGCGAGGCTCCGACACTGGCCCGACTGGATTTGCTCGAAGTCACCGAGATGCCGCTCGTTGATGACGTTGGTTCGTTCCGCATTGACGCGAGCGAGGGTGGTGCGGTGCAGGCTGCGATCACACCCGACATCGCCACCTGCCCCGACTGCCTCGCCGAGTTATTTGATTCCGCCGACCGCCGTTATGGCTACCCGTTCATCAATTGCACCCAGTGCGGGCCGCGTTACACCATCACCGATGCGCTGCCTTACGATCGCCCGAATACCAGCATGGCCGGTTTTACGCTCTGCCCGGCCTGCGCTACCGAGTACGCTGATCCGGAAAATCGTCGTTTTCATGCCCAGCCCAACGCCTGCCCTGCTTGTGGACCACGGGTGACGCTGTGCCTGGCCGACGGCACGCCGCTGACCGTGGCCGACCCATTTGCCGAGATCATAGAGCGGTTACGCGACGGAGCCGTGGTCGCCTTGAAGGGACTCGGTGGTTTTCATCTCGCCTGCGATGCGCGCAATGCGGCCGCGGTCGCTGCACTGCGTCAGCGCAAGGGGCGTGAGGAGAAGCCGTTCGCGATCATGGTCGCCAACCCCGCTTCGTTGGCGACCCTGGCTGAGGTAGATGCCGAATCTGTTGCCATCCTCGAGCAGCCGTGGCGACCGGTCATCCTGTTACCCAAAGGGACGGCATGCGATACCGCGCTATCTGGCGTAGCTCCGGGTATCCGCTGGCTTGGTGCCATGTTGCCCTATACACCGTTGCACTGGTTGCTGTTCCACGCCGCGGCTGGCCAGCCGACCACAACTGGATGGCTGAACGAATTGCAATCCTTGGCGTTGGTGATGACCAGTGCCAATCCGGGCGGTGAACCGTTGGTAATCGATGACGATGAGGCCGTACAACGGCTCGGTGGTATCGCCGACCTGCTGTTGCTGCACGACCGGCCGATCCGCGTTCGCTGCGATGACAGCGTGGTACGGGTGTGCGCCGGAGTGCCGGCCTTTTTACGCCGGGCCCGTGGGCGGGTGCCGCGCGCGATCCGGCTTCCGCACGGTGGGCCGTCGGTACTGGCGGTTGGTGGGCACCTCAAGAACACCGTTTGTGTGACACGCGGGGAGCAGGCATTCCTGTCGCAGCATATCGGCGACCTGGATAACGCGGCGACGTGTCGCGTTGTCGACGAGACCGTCGTCCATTTGTGTGATGTGCTTGAGGTGACGCCCGAGCGGGTGGTGCGCGACCTGCACCCGGACTTCTACAGCAGTCACTTCGCGGCCCGTTTCGCAGAACGGCACGGTATTCCGTGCCAGACCGTGCAGCATCACCATGCCCATATCGCTGCAGTGGCCGCCGAACACGGTGTTACCGGTGAACTGCTCGGCCTGGCACTCGATGGTGTTGGCCTCGGTGAAGACGGCACGGCTTGGGGCGGCGAACTGCTGCGTGTTGGCCCCGCCGGTTACGAGCGTCTCGGTCACCTCGCGCCACTGCGGCTGCCGGGTGGCGACCGTGCGGCACGTGAGCCATGGCGCCTGGCCGCGGCCGCCCTGCATGCCCTCGGTCGCGGCAACGAGATCACCAGGCGTTTCCACGGATCCGCCGCCAGCGCGGTTGCAGCGATGCTCGATACCGGCACCCGTTGCCCGCCGACCACCGCTGCCGGGCGGCTGTTCGACGCCGCGGCCGGCCTGCTCGGTGTCAAGCTGGTGACCAGCTTCGAGGGTCAGGCTGCGATGCTGCTCGAAGGGTTGGCCGGTTCGGCGTGGCCGGTGGCGCCCTGGGCCGATGGCTTCCACCTTGGTGAGGATGGGGTCCTTGATTTGCTGCCGGCGTTGGGTCACCTGGCCGATGCCGGGGATGCAGCGGAGGCCGCGGCGCGATTTCACGCCACCCTGGCTGCCGGCCTGGTCGACTGGGTCGTGCGTACGGCTGAAGCCACCGGTCTGAACACAGTGGCCCTCGGCGGTGGCTGCTTCCTCAACGAACTGTTGTGCGCTGTCCTGCGCCGTGAACTGCCGGCAAACGGCTTGCGGCTCCTTGAGGCACGGCGTGCACCGCCCGGTGACGGTGGCCTGGCGCTGGGTCAGGCCTGGGCCGTCATGCAACAGCTATCCCATACGGAGAAGTGATCGCGATGTGCCTCGCCATTCCCACGCAGGTCGAGGAACTGCTCGACGACGACATGGCCCTGGTCAACCTCGGCGGCGTACGCAAGGAGATCTCCCTGGCGCTGGTCGATGGGGTCGCCGTCGGTGACTACGTCATCGTCCACGTAGGATACGCACTCAACCGCATCGACCCTGAGGAGGCGGCACGCACGCTGGCGCTGTTCGCCGAAATGGCGGAGGCGGGTGCCGCGGCCGGAGATGGTGGGTGAAGTACATCGACGAATTCCGTGACGGCGAGTTGGCCCGCGGCCTGGCCACGGCGATCCGGCGTGAAGCCGACACCGGGCGCGACTACGCCTTTATGGAGTTCTGCGGCGGTCATACCCATGCCATTTTCCGCTACGGCCTGCCGGCGTTGCTGCCGGAGAACGTGCGCATGGTGCACGGCCCCGGGTGCCCGGTCTGCGTCCTGCCGATCGGCCGCATCGACATGGCGATCGAACTCGCGCACCGTCCCGAGATAATCCTCTGCAGCTACGGTGACATGCTGCGCGTACCGGGTTCCGAGCGCACCAGCCTGATCAGGGCGAAGGCCGAGGGGGCTGATGTGCGCATGGTCTACTCCTGCCTCGATGTACTGAAGATCGCCCAGCAGAACCCGGAGCGCGAGGTGGTCTTTTTTGCCATCGGCTTCGAAACGACGACCCCGCCGACCGCCGCGGCGATCAAGCGGGCCGAAAAGCTTGAGCTCGGTAACTTCAGTGTTTTCTGCAACCATGTGCTGACTCCTGCGGCGATTGGCAACATCCTCGAGTCACCTCAAGTGCGTGAACTCGGCACCGTGCCGCTCGATGGCTTCGTCGGTCCGGCCCACGTCAGCACGGTGATCGGCAGCCAGCCTTACGAATATTTCGCCGAGGAGTACCACAAGCCGGTGGTGATCGCCGGCTTCGAGCCGCTCGACGTGCTGCAGGCGATCCGCATGCTGCTGGCCCAGGTCAATCGCGGAGAGGCGCGGGTCGAGAACGAGTTCGCGCGCGCAGTGACCCGTGACGGCAACGCCAAGGCCAAGGCGCTGGTGGCCGAGGTGTTCGAGTTGCGTCGGGTGTTCGAATGGCGTGGCCTTGGCGAAGTGCCGTACAGCGCCCTGCAGGTCAAGACAAAATACGCATCCTTTGATGCCGAGCGCCGGTTCAGGATCGAGCCACGCCGCGGGCGTGAGAACCCGGCCTGCGAGTGCCCGGCGATCCTGCGTGGACTCAAACAACCACGGGACTGCAAGTTGTTCGCCAAGGCGTGTACGCCGGAAAACCCACTCGGCTCATGCATGGTCTCGTCCGAAGGGGCGTGTGCTGCACACTACACTTACGGCCGCCATCGGGCCGCGTGATCAGCGTGTCGTTGATGACCCGCTTTTGCTGAGTGTCGTGCTTCTGCCCGACAGAGTCATCTGAATCCATTCCGTCGGACTGAAATCCGACCCACGAATACCGCAATCTAGCTACGGAACACGAACCGCATGTCCCGCCATTACACCTCACGCCTCGACATCGAAAACGGCTGCGTCGACCTGACCCACGGTGGAGGCGGCCGGGCGATGGCCCAGCTAATCGACGAGCTGTTCGTGGCCGCACTGGCCAACCCGCTGCTCGAGCAGATGAACGACCAGGCCAGCTTCCCGGTCACGGCGGGACGCATGGTGATGGCCACCGACAGCCATGTGGTGACTCCGCTGTTCTTCCCCGGCGGCGACATCGGCAGCCTGGCGGTCCACGGCACCGTCAACGACGTGGCCATGTCCGGCGCACGACCGCTCTACCTCGCGGCTGGCTTTATCCTCGAAGAGGGCTTCCCGCTTGCCGATCTGGCACGGGTGGTTGCGTCGATGGCCGAGGCGAGCCGTGAGGCCGGGGTACCAGTCGTGACTGGCGATACCAAGGTGGTCGAACGTGGCAAGGCCGATGGTCTGTTCATCACCACGACCGGAGTCGGCATTATTCCCGACGGCGTCGAGATCTCTGGCGACCGCGCCCGACCCGGTGACCGGATCCTGGTCAACGGCATGCTCGGTGACCACGGAGTCGCCATCATGGCCAGTCGCGAGAACCTCGATTTTGGTACGCCGGTGGTCTCCGACAGTGCGGCGTTGCACGGCCTGGTCGCGGCAATGCTCGGCAGCGGTGTGGAACTGCATTGCCTGCGTGATCCGACCCGTGGCGGTTTGGCGGCGACGCTGAACGAATTGGCGCAACAGTCGGGTGTCGGCATGCTGATTGACGAGGCGGCACTGCCAGTGCGCGAGGGCGTGCGTGCCTGCTGTGAGTTTCTCGGCCTCGATCCACTGAACGTCGCCAACGAGGGCAAGCTGGTCGCCATCGGGCCGCCGGATGCGGCCGAGCGATTGCTGGCGGCGATGCGTGCGCATCCGCTCGGACGGCATGCCGCGATGGTCGGTAGCGTGATCGAGGATGACCACAATTTCGTGCAGATGGACACCGCTTTCGGTGGCCGGCGCATGGTCGACTGGCTCAGCGGCGAGCAGTTGCCGCGGATCTGCTGACTGGCGCCACGATATCCTGCGTGGCCTACCACGCCTGACGTATTATCAATCGCGGCCGTACCCGTAGGGCATAAAGGGGGCGCTCCTACAGGAAGCCGGAGGCACGATCCGTGTAGGAGCGGCCCCCCCGACCGCGATGATTCCTAGCCCTGCTCCTGGACGATGCCAACGCATGCGCCTGCTGTTCCTGACCCACAGCTTTAACAGCCTGACCCAGCGACTCTATGTCGAGTGCACACGCTGGGGCCATGAAGTGTCGATCGAATTTGATATCAACGACCGGGTCACCGAAGAGGCGGTCGATCTGTTTCAGCCCGACCTGATCGTGGCCACCTACTTGCGCCGACCGATCCCTGCCTCGATTTGGCAACGAGTGACCTGCCTGGTAGTCCACCCGGGCGTTGTCGGTGATCGTGGCCCTGCCGCTCTCGATTGGGCCATCCTGCGTGGTGAAGCGGAGTGGGGCGTCACGTTACTGCAGGCCGAGGCAGAAATGGACGCCGGACCGATCTGGGCCTCGGCACGCTTCCCGTTGCGGCAGGCGCGCAAAAGCAGCCTCTACCGAAACGAGGTGACCGAAGCCGCGGTTGATTGCTTGCGCGAGGCGCTTGACCGTTATGCTGCCGGTGGATTCACCCCGGTGCCGCTGGCTGAATACCCGGAACGCGTTGACGGTGGCTGGCAACCGCCGATGACCCAGGCCGACCGTGCGATCGACTGGTCGGTTGATTTGACCGGGACCGTGCTGCGCAAGGTCCACGCCAGTGACGGCTCGCCCGGGGTTCTGGATCCATCGCTCGGTGACGATCTCTTCCTGTTCGACGCCTGTGCTGCCATCGGCCAGGCCGGTTTCCCCGGTGACCTGCTGGCGTGTCGAGACGGTGCCATCTGCCGCGCTACGGTCGACGGCGCGGTCTGGATCGGTCACCTGCGCCGTGGTTTGCCGCGCGACGGGGGCTTGAAACTGCCGGCGGTAGCGCTGCTTGGTGAGCGTGTCGCCAACCTGCCCGAAATCGCCAGCGATCCGATGCAGGCAGAGCAGGGTGAGGCAATCCGTTACGAGCAGGCCAATGGCGTCGGCTATCTCCATTTCGCCTTCCACAACGGGGCCATGGCGACCGACCAGTGCGTGCGGTTACGCACGGCCGTGATGCAGGCACGGCAGCGTGATATCCGCGTGCTGGTACTGCTCGGTGGCCCCGATTTCTGGTCCAACGGCATGCACCTGAACCGGATCGAGGCAGACTCGAGCACCGCAGATGCCTCGTGGGCCAATATCAACGCCATCGATGATCTGGCGTTGGAGATCATCGGTTGTCCGAACCAGATGACCGTCGCCGCATTGCAGGGAAATGCCGGTGCCGGCGGTGTCTTTCTGGCACTCGCCGCCGATCGGGTGGTGGTACGCGATGGAGTGATGCTGAATCCGCACTATAAATCGATGGGAAATCTCTACGGATCAGAGTACTGGACCTATCAGCTGCCGCGTCGGGTCGGTGACGAAGTGGCCGAGCGGCTGATGGCCAACCGCCTGCCGGTGGGATGCCGGGAGGCACTGGAGTTGGGTTTGGTAGATACTGTTCTGCCGGCCAGGCCCGACGCTTTCTTCGGCGCGGTCACCGCCATGGCCGAGGCATTGGCCGCGGCCCCCGATTTCGCTGCTCAGCTGGCGGAGAAGGCACGTCAACGGGCTGCCGATGAAGCGGTTTGCCCGCTAGCTGACCATCGTGCCGATGAACTGGAGCGGATGCGGCTCAACTTCTATGGCTTCGATCCGAGCTACCATGTCGCCCGCTACAATTTCGTTTTCAAGGTGCCGCACTCGCGCACACCGCTCCACCTGGCGCGGCACCGTCACTGAAACTGCAGCCGGCAGCAACGGGCAGAATCGTTGACCATGGAATTTAGTTCACGTCTCGCCAAGCTGTTTTCGGTAGCACTGCTGCTGGCCATGTTGTTCGGCCTGATAGCGTGCAGCGATGAGCCGGAGCCGGTTGGACCACGACCAGGGGAGCCGTTTCCAGCACTCGACCTGCCGGCCCTCGACGGTCCACCGCTCCACCTCGGCGACTACCGTGGCCGTGTCCTGGTGCTCAACGTGTGGGCCACCTGGTGCGCACCATGCCGTGAGGAGATGCCGTCGCTGCAGCGGCTCAGCGAACGCTTTCCAGCGGAACGGCTGGTAGTAGTCGGTCTTACCGTCGACGAGGATACCAACCTGGCACGCGAATTCCTGATCAAGTACGAAATCAGTTTCCTGATTGCCAGCGACCCGGCGGGAGGCGTAGCCGAGGGGCTTCTGGGTGTGACCGGCTACCCGGATACCTTCATCATTGCACCTGATGGCAGGCTCGCCAAACGGGTCTCGGGCGGGCGGGAATGGGATGGCGTGGAGATGGTAAGCTTGCTTTCAGGCCTGCTGGCCGGTAGTAAATGAACGATGTCGAGACCCTGTCCCCGCAGGCCATTCCAACAGGTACCATGAACAAGGCACCGAGCATCCCACGACTGCGCGTCGGCTTGCCGTTGGGCCCGACGCTGCGCACGAAGGGTGTCGGCATGATGCTGCTTGTGGTGGTCTACGCCCTGTTTATCTGGGCCTACGCGATCAACCAGAAGAACGAACTGCTGGTGCGCTTCAACGAGCTGCGGGAGCTGCACGAGACCGAGATGCAACTCCACTTGATCGAGCTGGCGGCGTTCCGTGACATCACCGAGTTCTTCCTGTTCATCGACAGCGAGCAGGAGCTGCGCCCGGAAAACATCCGCGATCAGATCGAAGCGCTGCAACAGCGCCAGGTGGCGGTGATAGAGCGCTACCCTGAGATCGCGCCGACCTTCGCCGGACTGTCGCACGCCCTGGCCGAGGCGATCATCAATCCCGGCCGCAAGGCGCTGGCCGACGTAGGCATCCAGCTCGCCGCCACCCAGCGTTACCTGGAGCAGCTGGCCAAGGAGCTCGCGCTGTACCAGAAGGCGTTGTCTGACGACTACTACGCCCTCGGTGACGCCGCGGCGATGAGCTCGTTGCTGTTTGGCCTGTTCGGCGTGGCCGGCATCGGCCTGGTGGCGATGTACTTCTTTACCGGCCTGACGCGCGATATCAAGTCTCTCGAGCGGCGTCTCGACGACGTCGTCCACGGCTACCGCGGTGCACCTCTGCCGATACGGCGCAAGGACGAGCTCGGTCAATTGACACACGATGTCAATCGCATGGTCGAGGAACTGGCGCAGCGTGAGGAAGATCTCGACCTGGAGCGGCGCAAGACCTTTCAGCAGGAAAAAATGGCCGCGATCGGCACCCTCGCCGCCGGCATCGTCCATGAGATTGGCAATCCGGTTGCGGCTATTTCCGGTCTGCTAAGCACGCTGCAGTATGACCTGGGACAGGCCCCCATGGGCCACGACGACCGTGTCGAGAGGCTGCAGATGGTGCAGCAGCAGGTCGATCGCTTGGCCGCGATCGCACGCGATGTCTCTGACTTCGCCGTGCCGCAGTCGGGCAAGCGCGAACTCCTCAACCTGAATGGCCTGGTCGAAAATACCAACCGATTTATGCGCTTCGATAAACGCCTGCGAAATATCGAGATCGTGCTCGATCTGAACCCGGGATTGCCGGCGATCTACGGCGTCTCTGATCAGCTGGTGCAGCTGCTGATGAACCTGATGATCAATGCCGCCGATGCCATGGAGGGTGGGCAGAGCGATGTATCGAAGATCAGCATTTCGACCTTTCGGGTCGGCGCTGACATCGGCTTGCAGATTGAAGACAGCGGTCACGGTATGGATGCGACGACGTTGGAGAAGGCGCTCGACCCCTTCTTCACCACCAAGGGAGCAGGCAAAGGCACCGGCCTTGGCCTGCCGCTCTGCTACACCGTCGCTAACGAACACGGTGGCACTATCACCCTCGAATCGAAGCCGGGGCAGGGGACGCGCGCCCGCGTGATCCTGCCGGTCGACGGCCGGGCCAAGCCGCGAACAGAACAGGAAATGGCCTCATGAGCGGCGACAAGGGACTGCGAGTGCTGGTGGTCGACGACGAGCCGGCCATCTGCCAGGTGCTCGCGGATGCCATTCGCCGTGGTGGATTCGAGGCCGACTACGTCAACGACGGTGAGCACGCACTGGAAACACTGCGCGGTGACGATTTCGATATCGCGTTGTGCGACATCAAGATGCCGGGCATCGACGGTATCGAACTGGTGCGCCAGGCGCGCGAGGCGGGTGCCAGGACCACTTTCCTGATGATGACGGCCTACGCGTCGGTCGCGACTGCGATCGAGGCGATGCGGGCCGGTGCCTACGATTACATGATCAAGCCGCTGCGCAACGAGGACGTGCTGCGGCGCCTCGACCAGATCGCTGACATCATCAGCCTGCGCGACGAGAACCGGACGTTGCGCGAAATCGTCTTCGCTGCCGACGAGGGCTTTTGCACCTTCAACTCTGAGGCGATGCAGAAGATCGACCGCCTGGTACTGAAGGTGGCGTCGAGCAACAGCACGGTGCTGATTACCGGCGAGAGTGGTACCGGCAAGGGCGTGATTGCGCGCTCGGTCCACAACCACAGTGGGCGGCGCAACGCGTTGTTTCTGCCGATCAACTGCGGCGCAATTCCGGAAAACCTGCTCGAAAGCGAGTTGTTCGGACACGTCAAGGGGGCCTTCACCGGCGCCGACCGGGCCAAGAAAGGGCTGTTCGTCGAAGCGGACAAGGGCACGATCTTCCTCGATGAAATCGGCGAGTTGCCGCTGGCGATGCAGGTCAAGCTGCTGCACGTGCTCGAGGATATGGAAATACGCGCGGTCGGCAGCGAGCGCTCACACAAGGTCGATGTCCGGATTATCGCCGCAACCAACAGTGACCTGGAGGCTGATGTCGAGAGTGGCGCCTTCCGCCAGGACCTCTTTTTCCGGCTCAACGTGGTTCACTTCCACATTCCGCCATTGCGCGAACGGCGCATCGACATTGCCCAGTTGATCAGTCACTTCATGCAGCGCCATGCAGATCAGCTTGGGCGTGGCATGGCCTACACGCTCGACCCGAAGGCCGAGCAGTTGCTGCTGCAGCATGACTGGCCAGGCAACGTGCGTGAAATCGAGAATGTCATCGAACGCGCGCACATCCTCGCCGATGACGAGCGCATTGTCGTCCCTGATCTGCCGCCCCAGCTTGCCAAGGGCAATCATACGGGCGGGAACGATACCGTGACGGAGGAACAGTCCTTGCGCGACCGGGTGCGGGCGTTTGAGACCAGTATCATCATGGATGCGATCGACGAAGCGGAGGGGGATCGCAAGCTGGCGGCACGACGTCTCGGCATCGGCCTGTCGACACTCTATCGCAAGCTGGAAGAAGAGGGCGTGAACCTGTAAAGGGTCCGCGCGGTCACAAACTTAATGAGTTCCAAGGACACGTTGATCATGGAGAAGAAACGATCCCATAGACTGGTCGTCACCACGGTGTTGGCGATCGCGCTCATGCTGCCCTTGACGGCCAGTGCCGGGCCCGAGGAGGACTACCAGGAAGGAGTCGCGGCCTATCGTGAACGCAACGACATCGTCGGCGCGATTCAGCCGCTGACGCGTGCGGCCGATGCCGGTCATATCGAAGCGCAACTCCTGATCGGTTATATCCACGACTGGTCCGAGGAGAACGAGGCGTCGGTTCGCTACTATCGGATGGCGGCAGAGGCCGGCGACCCGCGTGGGCAGATGGAACTGGCACGGATGTACCTGAGCGGTGAGGGGGTCGACAAGGATTCGGCCACGGCTCGGACCTGGATCGAGAAGGCACGTGACCAGGATTATATTCCGGCGACCATCCAGATCGCCTATGCGCACTTGAGCGGCGCGATGGATTACCCGAAGGACTACGCGCAGGCGCGGGCGCTGTTCCAACAGGCGCTCGACCAGGGGTATGAGCAGGCCCGTTCGGGTCTCGCCGCAGTCGACCGTGTCGAGGCGGCTGAACGAGCAGCGGCGGAGAAGGCCGCGGCCGCCAAGGAGAGCAGTCAGAAGGCTACAAAGTAGCCCCGGCCGGCCGTGACCTGATCGCCTGCTGCCAGTAAACTGCGTACCTTTGCCGAACCAGGTGTCTCCCGGGTTCGGTCTCATCGTAAGCAATAATCGGTATCCGTGAACCTGATGCGAACGAATCCGCGCACTTCCCTGCTGTTTCCGCTGCTGCTGGTTGGCACCCTGCTGGCGTTCGGTTGCAGTGATTCGACTCCCCCGGCGGCACCGGCTACCAGCGTGGCACCGCCCCGGGTACTCGAGACCTTCAACGTCGGCCAGGGGGTTTACGTTCGCTCGCTGAACGTTGAACCTGAGCGTGGTGCCCTCTGGGTCGGTACCTCGGCCGGTGTGCACGAGATCGATCTGGCCACCCGCGAGTTGCGCAACACTTTCACCCGCGACGACGGTCTGGCCAACGAGTATGTCTTTGCCATCGGCCTCGACCGCGACGGCTACAAGTGGTTCGGCACCAACGCCGGCGGCGTCTCCCGCTACCGGGACGGCGAGTGGCAGGTCTACTTCCCGATGCACGGCCTGGCCGACTACTGGGTCTACTCCTTCGGGGAGCAGGCCGACGGCAGCTACTGGATCGGGACCTGGGCCGGGGTCAACCGCTACGACCCGAAGAGCGGTGAGTTCACCACCTACGTCGAAGAACTGGTCAACGAGTGGGTCTACGCCATCGGCATTGATTCGAGGGACCGCGTCTGGTTCGGCACCGAGGGTGGGGTGTCGATGTTCGACGGCAGCAACTGGAAGGAATGGACCCATGCCGACGGCATGGGCGCCGGCAACCCCAATGGCCTGCCGGTGAGTGACAATACCGGCCTCGGAACCCGCCGACGCCACGACCTCGGTATCTTCTCCGGCGGTCAGGCGACCTACAACCCGAACTACGTCTTTTCACTCTACGTCGCCCCGGACGACACCATATGGGTCGGCACCTGGGGCGGCGGCGTAAGCCATTTCGATGGCGAGCGCTGGAGCAACCTGACCGTGGCCGACGGCCTCGCTGGAAACATCGTCTATAGCATCGCCCAGACTCCGGACGGGGCGCTCTGGTTCGGTACCCATCGCGGCCTGTCACGTTTTGACGGCGAGCGCTGGCAGACCATCGATCGTCGTGACGGGTTGCTGGAGAACAACGTCTACACCCTCACCGTCAGCGAGGACGGCGACCTCTGGGCCGGAACCCTCGGCGGCGTGACCCGCATCGGCGTGCCGGATGACGGCGCTCCACAAAAGTAAACAGATCGATACGGAGACCACGACGTGAAACTCGATACCAAGGGCGTAATGCTTCTCGCCGCCGCCGGGCTGCTGCTCATCGCTGGTGGCTACTATCTAGGCTCCAGCAAGACTCCGGCACCCCCTCCGGTCGTCGCGGCCCCACCCGCGCCCGTGCAGGCACCGGCCCCGGCCCCTGCCGTACCCCAGCCAGCCGCTCAGCCACAGGTCGGCCGCCTGCAGCCTGGCGCACAGCTGCCGGCCAGTGGCCACCCGCCATTGCCGGGTACGGCTCCGCTGGCCCAGGCGCCTTCGGTTGGTATGGCGAACAACCGTAAATTCACCCACTTCCGGGTTGGCAATCGCAATGTCAAGGCAATGCTCGCCGATGGTGAACAGGTCTGGGTTGGTACCTCGGGTGGTGTCGTCCGCTACGACCTCAAAACCGATACTCACCGCTTGTTCGACAATCGTGGCGGCCTGCTCTCCAACGGCATTTTCTGGGTCGGAAAGATCGGTGGGCGCATCAGCGTCGGCACCTACGGCGGCGGTTTGTCGATCTACGACAAAGGCAAGGACCTTTGGGACCACTTCAACATCCAGCATGGGTTGGCTGACGCCTTCATTTACGGTGTGCTCGAGGCGAGTAACGGTGACGTCTGGATCGCCACCTGGTCCGGGGCCAACCGCATCCGCGGCGGTGACATGAACGACCGCAGCAAGTGGGACACCTACACCGTCGCCAATACCGGCGGTGGCCTGCCGAATGACTGGGTCTATGGCCTGGTCGAGGGTGTCGACGGTGTCATCTGGATGGCGACCGAGGGTGGTTTGGCTCGTTTCGAGGACGGCAAGTGGCAGAACTGGTCGCACGACGATGGCCTTGGCGCCCCGTACGAGGTGGTCAAGGAGTCGATCGAGTTCAAGAATGACCCGGCGAAGGTCTCCAGCCACCATGCCCGGCAGAAAGTCGAGCAGGGTCTCGAAGGTGTCGACGTCGCCTACAACCCGAACTACATCGTCGCCCTGGCCTACGGTCCCGACGGTGCCGTCTGGGCCGGGACCTGGGGCGGTGGCCTGGGCCGTTTCGATGGCAGCAAGTGGACCAACTACACGGTCAACGAGGGGTTGCCGGCCAACCACGTCTTCATGCTGCGTTTCGACAAGGCGGGCAAGCTCTGGATCGGCACCAGCAAGGGGTTGGCACAGATGCAGGACGATGGCAGTTTCAGCGTCATGACCCAGGCCGACGGCCTGTTTTCGGATAACGTCTTTTCGATGGCCGAGGCGCAGGACGGCAGTCTCTGGATCGGCAGCTTCGGCGGCGTGACCAGGCTGTTTCCGGAGTCCTGAGGCCAGGCGACGCCGGCATGGCAGTTGACTTTACCGGCAAGCTGGTCGTCGCGATTTCATCACGGGCGCTGTTTGATCTGGAGGAGAGCAACACCGTCTACGAGGCCGAGGGAGTCGAGGCCTACTGCCGTTACCAGATTGAACACGAGGACGATGTACTCGCTCCCGGTGTCGCCTTCCCGCTGGTACGCAAACTCCTGGCCCTGAATCGCGACGGCGCCGACCACCCGGGTGTAGAAGTGATCCTGCTGTCGCGCAACAACGCCGACACCGGCCTTCGCATCTTCAACTCTATCCAGCACCACGGTCTTGATATCCAGCGTGCGGCGTTTACCAACGGTGAGACGCCGTACCGCTACATCGCCGCATTCAACGCGGACCTGTTCCTCTCCGCCCGTCCCGACGACGTACGCGGCGCCCTCGATGCCGGGGTCGCTGCTGCGGCGATCATGCCCTCGGCTCCGAACACGGAACAGGGTCACGAGTTGCGTATCGCCTTCGATGGTGACGCTGTGCTCTTTTCCGACGAGGCCGAACGTGTCTTCCGAAGCGATGGCCTCGATGCCTTCGAAACCAGTGAGGTGACCGCTGCCAGAGTGCCGCTCGAGGGCGGCCCGTTCCGTCGCTTTCTCGCCGCGCTGTACCGTATCCAGCGCGCCTACCCGGCGAAGTCAGCACCGATCCGCACGGCACTGGTCACGGCGCGCGGTGCACCCAGCCACGAGCGGGTGATCCGCACGCTGCGGGCCTGGAACATTCGTATCGACGAGGCGCTGTTTCTCGGCGGGGTCGACAAGGGCGCTTTCCTGCGCGCCTTTGCCGCCGACATCTACTTCGACGACCAGCAGGGTCACTGCGACTCGGCGCGCCAGCACGTTGCCACCGGCCACGTACCGCACGGGGTCGCCAACGAGGATGCCGAAGCCTCCTGACATTACCAGGGGTCGTCTCCGCGCCTGATCGACGCCCCTCGCGGGGACACCGGGTCACTTCCAGTAACGCGATCCGAAGCAGCGCACGGCGGCGTAGATCATGCCGGCGAGCATTCTCGAACAACCTTTGGCCAGCAGGCAGGTATGCATCCGGCGATCAGCTTCTAGCCGGTCCGTCACCTCCGGATAGCGCGCCTGGCGATGGATGCCGTACATGTTGTCGTGCGCCTTGAAGCACTCCCAATAGCGGTCGTTGAGGCGCTCGGAGACACCGAAGAAGTTGGGAAAGTTGACGTAGTTCTTCCGCTTCCGCGAAAGGGGAAGTGGGGTGTCCCCGGGGACGGAATCACCGTCATTCTTGGCCTGCTGTTCGACTGCCACCTGGGTTGCGTCGGCCGGCCCGTGGTTAGGCGGCTTTTTCCTGCGTCACCACGGGTGAGATCGCGGAGTCGCGGTAGGTCGCGGTCGCGGGATCGCGCCGCACGCGTGTCATCAACCGATGGACGCGGAGCATGTGGAGACGGCTGGTGACTTTCTGCAGGGCAACCCGAGCCAGGTTCCGTGGATAGAAGACTATGGGATTCTCGCGCGGCATCGACGGCCGGCGATCGGTCCGCTTGCGCACCGGGTGGATGCCACCATCGATGGGATGGATGCCCATGTAGGGATAGAAGTAGGAGAACCAGAACAGCCGGTTGGCCGTGGTCAGTTTCTTGTTGCTGCCGAGGGCGAACATGCGCCGGAAAATCGTCTCCATGTGCTCGAAGGTGTAGAAATGGCGCCAGGCGTCAAGATAGGCCTGCTGCAGCTCCTCCGCCGTCATACGTGGATGCGCCATCACCGGCTGGGTGGTGTCGTACTTGTTCATGTCCGGGTCCATCCAGACACCGCTCTCCCACAATTCCTGGTGATCTTTTGAACCAGGCAGGGGCTGCATTACGGTGAAATAGACCAGGTCGAGCGGCAGCTCGCGCTTGAGGAACTCGACATCCTGGCGAATCGACTCGGGAGTGTCGTTGGGGAAGCCAATGATGTAGGCGCCGATCAGGACCACCGGGTGGCGTTTCCACGCCAGCATCATCTCGCGGTACTCCTCGATGTGGTTTTGCTTTTTGCCGGCGCCGGCCAGGTTTTCCGGGTTGACGCTTTCGAGCCCCATGAACACCTGGTCGACCCCGGCACCTACCGCCTTGTCGATAAAGCCGGCGATGCGGTGGACCTGGACATCGACCTGGACCTGCAGACGCACCTTGATGCCGCGGGTCTCGCGCAACTCGATCAGCCGGTCGAACAGCGCCTCCCAGTTGCGGTTTCGGGCCAGGTTGTCGTCGGTGATAAAGAATTGGTGCACGCCCAGGCGGTCGTTTTCGAGAATGATGCGTTCGAGGTCGTCCGGGGTGCGGAAGCGGCTTTTGTGGCCGTGGACGTTGATGATGGTGCAGAAGCTGCAGACGAACGGGCAGCCGCGGCCCATGTCGAATATCGACATGTCACCCCAGCCGCTGCCATTGAGCGTGGCACGGGGCAGCATCGGCACCGGTTCGCCCTGAATCTCGGGCGGGTGGGCGAGGTGGTTGTAGACCGGCTGCAGCGTGTCGGTGTGGGCCTCGCGGAGCACGGCCTCGAAGCGCCCCTGTTCGGCTTCGCCGGCGAACAGGCTGATGCCGCGTCGCTGCGCCTCGTGGAGGTCCGGCGGCAATTCCTTGAGCATGGCGATGCAACCGGAGACATGGATGCCACCGGCCATCACTGGCAGACCGGCGTCGAGGAACGGCGTGGCGATATCGAGCGCGCGCGGGAACTGGTTGCTCTGTACTCCAACCAGGCAGACCAGGGCGCCGCCGCCGTCGCGCTCGACCCCGGCCAACAGTTCCTGCACCGGCACCCGCTGGGAGATCTCGTCCATGGCATGGACCACGATCACGGTCTCCGGCCCGAGGACGGCCCGGTCGCGACAGTCGAGGGCGAGGGCGTTGAGGCAGGCGAGCGAGTTGGAGGCAATCCAGTTGTGACGCCACTGGATCGGGTAGCCGTCCACGTCGTAGTGCGTCGGCTTGATCAGGATGACATGGAACCTTTTGATGGCCGGCGCCATGGTGCTACTCCCATACTTCCGGTTCAGTGACCGAAAAAAAACTGGCACACTCGGCCGTGATTCCAGGCGGTAAGGTCAAGGTGCGTGACACGAACATAAAACCACATCGTGGCGGTGGGCAGAAGCGTCGCCCTGGCGTACCTCCTGCGCTCACCGGTGACCGGACGCGCCGCAGCCCCGTTCTACCTGTCCTGGCGCCTATTGTCCCACAGCTGCCGGTCCCGTGGGGCTGGCGGTGACCACGGTGGCGGACGGCGGGACCCGGCTGGACCGCTGGCTCTGGTATGCCCGCTTCTTCAAGACCCGGGTCCTGGCACGCCAGGCGATCGATGGCGGCCGGGTCCATGTCGGCGGGTCACGGGTCAAGCCCGGTCGGCGGCTCAAGGTCGGCGATGTGCTCGAAATCCAGCGCGGCCACGAGCGCTTCGAGGTGTCGGTCGAGCAGCTCGGCAGCCGCCGTGGACCGGCCAGTGAAGCGCGGAACCTCTACCTTGAAAGCGAGGCGAACCAGGCACGGCGGACCGCCGAGGCGGAGCAGCGCCGTATGGAGGCCGCGACGGCGGCGGTCCCGCGAAGCGGGCGACCGACCAAGCGTGACCGCCGCCGGATCCGTTCCGTCCGCGCCGGCGGCGGGTAGGCCGTGAGGCTCAGGTTGTGCCCTGCTCACGCGCTGCCGATGCCAGCAGCTTGGTGGCCACCTCGAACAGGTCGCGTGACAGCTCGGACAGCTTCAGGATCGACTCGAGCTCGACCTGAATCAGGGCCTGGCGCACCGGGTTGTAACGGCGCCACTGGCCGAACGCCCCGAGCAGGCGGGCGGCGACCTGCGGGTTGCTGCCGTTGAGCGTGCGCACCTGCTCGCCGAGGAAGGCGTAGCCGGAACCATCGGTGGCATGGAACTGGGCCGGGTTGCCGTGGCAGAAGGCGCCGACCAGGGCGCGGACGCGGTTCGGGTTGCGTAGCGAAAAGGCCGGGTCGCGCATCAGCGCGCGGATCGTCGCCAGCCTGCCGGGCAGGCGCGAGGGGGCCTGGATGGAGAACCACGTGTCGCGCACCAACGGATCCGAGTGCCAGCGTGCGTGGAAGGCGTCGAGGGCGGGTTGACGCTCAGGCACGTCGGCATTGGCCAGCGCGGCCGGTGCGGCAAGGCTGTCGGTGAGCTTGTCGGGGCTGTGGGGAGGCGCCGTGCAGGGCGCGCGCGGAGCG
>Ga0164320_10000195_pt1 | contig 18072 bp, 12 predicted proteins | sample GuaBasSediGuay11_FD_113736 | JGI IMG/M metagenome (GOLD analysis project Ga0164320, IMG submission 113736) | Subseafloor sediment microbial communities from Guaymas Basin, Gulf of California, Mexico - Guay11, Core 4567-28, 0-3 cm | ecosystem: Environmental > Aquatic > Marine > Hydrothermal...
ACCGTCGCGTCTTCCTCGAAGTCATCGTTACCGTTCTGGGTGATAACGTTATCGCCAAATGAAAATCCGATACCCAGCGTGGTCAGGTCGCCAAACATATCCTGCGAAATTCCCAGGCTCAGGGTAGTCGCGTCGAAATCACTTTCTTCGCTGCGGGTATAAGCCGCGCTCATGGTCGTTTTTTGTCGCAGGTAATCGATAGCGAAAGTGTTTTCTTCGCGTTCTTCGGTATATTCGCTGGCAGTGACGACCACGTCGATAGAGGCGCTGGTGACGTTATCGACGTAATGATTGAAACCCACCGAAACGCTGTTGCCCAGGTTCTTGCGCAACAGCACCGAGGGGCCGTCGATTTCCACATCGCCGCCGTCATAGCTGTGATAAAGCAGGTCGGCACGCTCCTCCGGCAGCACAGCCGCGGCGACCTCACCGCATAAAAAGAGCAGCAGCAGGCCTGTAACGCGCAAGCTTGAGGGACAGGCTGCCACGACAATCAGTTACAGCCGCAGCCGCCACCCGTGGCAATATCGGCACCGCGCGCACCTTCGCGCGATTCATAGACGTGATTGATATAACTCGCCGATACCGGGTTCGGATTGAAGCTCATGATCGGGTCCGCGAGATTGGCGCGTTCATAAGGTTTCACCCAGGGATCGGAGGCACAACCGGCGAACAGCACCAGGCAGGACAATAGCAACGGGTAGCAGTATGTTTTCATGGCCTACTCGCGCACCAGCTTTTTTACCATTTTTCGATACGTCGCCTCGTCACCGGACTTGTATCCCTGGTGCAGGTAGCGCATATTGCCATCGCGATCGACGACCACGGTGGTCGGCATGGCGATCACCTTGAACTGCTTGCTGACCTTGTTGGTATCGTCCAACAGGATCGGGAAGTCGACCGGGAAGTCATTCAAAAATCCCTGCGCGTTAGCCGAATTCTCTTCGACGTTTACACCCCACACCGTGAAACCAAGCGGCTCATACTTGTTGTGCAGGGCATTCAGCAAGGGCATTTCCTCGCGACAGGGCCCGCACCACGACGCCCAGAAATTGATCAGTACGACGTTACCGGCCATTTCACTGAGCTTGAGGTTTTCCCCGGTCATAGATTTCAGAGTGAAATCGGGCGCTGCTTCGTTCATTTCGGCCGCATGCGCCGCGGCGAGGGGCACAAAGGCGACCATAGCGGCCAGCAACAGGCCGGCCAACGCGCGCGAAAAAATGCAAATCATATTCATACTCCTCAGAAAAACAGGTTTATTCCCACGGTGAATTCAAGGTTATGGGTCGTCTCTTCTTTACCGAAAATATCGATATCGAAAATCAGGTCCCGCATTTCGATATCAAGACTGAAGTTATCGGTGAAAATGGTACGGTGACCGACTGCAACGGCTATCGTATGCCGCTCGTCACCGGCAAAATCGGTCGAGCCGATGCCGCCGGAAATGTAAAGCACCGTATTAAATGTAGTCGAATCGGTAAAGAATGTCTCACCCGGAAACAGGTTGAAACCGAGGCTGATCAGGTAATACTCGATATCACGCTCGGAGTCGGAAAGCAGCGGCGCGCCGCCCGTCAATTTTTCAAAACTGGTATCGCCGACTTCGCTGCTGCCGTAGGAAGCCTGCACGAAAAAGTCCTCGGAAATGTGATAGCCGAGCTTGATGCCGCTGACGAAGTTGGTGTCGAAATCCTCCACCGCGAGGTAACCGCCGTAAAGGGCAATTTCAAAATCAGCCGCGTCAATCAGTGATTCGTCAAAATCAACCCTCTCGATTTGAGGTTCGATCAAACTGGTCTGCTCGTCCTCGTCGCTTTGCGCGGCAGCTTCGGCTACCGGCAGAATCACGCCAAGAAACGTTAGCGCTAGTAAAAAACCGCGAAACCCACTTTCCATTCGTCTACTACCTCGTTACTAGTGTTGGTGTTGGTCGTCGAAAAAATGACGTACTCATTCACCTCGATTCGAAACAGAAAACTACGGCTGACATAGCGCTGTACGCCGATTCCAACCTGGGCAAAACTACTGCTGTCATCGTTCGACGCAATCAGCGAACTGCTGGACTCGACCTCTACCTTACCGAATCCCAGCGTCATATAAGGGGAATACTTCAAATCCGGTAGCGGTTGCATCACCAGGTTTCCCTTGAGGAAAGTGCTACTCGATACGCTGCCGGTCGATTGACCGAAAGACGCCTCGAGGGACACGTTTTCGGTAAACGAATATCCGCCGAAAAGGGTGAATACCGGGGTCGATTCGATTTCCCCGCCGGTAACACCGAATACCCACTTTCGCTTTTCGAAGTCATCTTCATCGAGATCGATGACCTTGAACTGTTCGCCCGAAGGCAGCAGCGTCTGGCGCATTTGCTCGCGGCTTGCCCAGCCAGTCTTGCCGTCGCTGGTTTCGATTTTAAACCAACGCGTCTTCTTCAGTAATATGTTCACCTCGCTGCCGCGCTCGACAACGTGAAAAATCGGGTAGCCCGCGCTCGGACCGGTATGCAGCTCGATGAAAGGGTCCGCTATCGTGACCCGGTAACCGGCCTGTTCCTCGCTAACCGCCTCAACCGCGAGCGACTCCTCGTCCTGCGCGGTCTGGGCCAACGACGATTGGCAGGTGACGAAGAGACACAGGAACAGGAAGGGTGAAATTAGGCGGGCTAGCCCGCATTTCTCACCAGAATGACGGGCCCTCGCTTGTTCTTTGGATTCACAAGGAATTTTCTTCAGTCGGAAATACGCACTGTTATTCCGCTCCTTCAGAAAATCCCTTGTGAATCCAAAGCCCTGCGCGATCATCCCGCCCTCTGGTGAGGAATGCGGGCTAGTCCCCTGAATTGTTGCAAGTTTGTTGATTCCGTATCGATACTGGCACTAATTTAGTTTTGTGGCGCTGCCAGGTCAAATGGATCGTTATAATTCTGTGCACCCAGATCCAGCCACTCGCTGATTAGTTTCAATTCGGCTCCGCTCAGCATGGTCGAATGATCGACCGAGCCGAACAGGTTTCGAGAATGGTCATCGAGTTCGGTACCGGTCATTTTTTCGATAAAGTAACTGGCGCGCGCGCCGTTCGCCGTCATGCTCGGCCTGACCGCGATAGCCGCTCCACTATTCACGACCGCGACACCGTCGAAAATCTGCGCCGTATCGGTAAACAGCAACTCGCGATAGGCCCTGAAAAACTCGTCCGCGTCCTGGGCCGGATCGGTCGTCAAATCGAGCTGCCCGTAGGGCAGGCGCGTACCCGCGATCGAGGTATGGCACTCGATACAGGTGTCGTCACCGACACCGTTGCCCGCAACGGTGAACTTGAACGGTGTGTTGGTCGGATCATTATTGGGCGGATTGTCGGGCGCCTCAGGGGTCACCAGGTCGGCGCCGCGATCGAGTTGCCAGAGCGCGTGAATATGCTGCGGATAGTTGATAATACTGCGGCAATTAAAGCCCCAGGAGCTGCAAAAACCGTTAGCCGGCGACGGCATCGAGCCATCCAGGTCGGCATAGCGGTAGGCATAGCCCGCATCGGGCGGGCGCGCGGCAGGGTCCGTCCAGTAGTCTTCATACACCAGGTCCGCGCTCAATTGCGGCTCGATACCCGGCGGAACCATCAGGCCGAAGCGGTCGAAACGCACCTCGGCCATGGTTTGCCCCGGATTGCCCCAGTAAGCGGTGGCGGTACCGGGTATCAGCGTAGCGACAAATTGCAGGCTGCCGCCAAGTCCGCGATTGATGGAGGCCGCGCCGGCGTCGCGGCGCGCGTGAATCTCCGGTATGGGTGTGGCGGAATCGTGGGTATGGCAACCCTTGCAGGTCAGCGTGTCACCGGGTTGAACCTGGAACCAGTTGAAATGAGGAGGACCGATACGTCGGCCCTCGCCGTCGAGTATCTCGAGCGCGAGCGGCAGGTTGGCGGGCACCCTGGTTTTAACCGAGCCGTCGGGTTCGACGGCCGCGTAGCCGACGATTTCACGCATCCCGCGGATACGTTGAGGTCCAAATGCCGTGTCAGCGAGGTCAGGCGGATCTGTGAGCGTCGGGTCGTCGGGATCGGGGAAGCTGACGGGCTTGATGAAACGTACGAAGCGCGCCGGACGCTGATCCGCCGTGGCATTCCCGGGATCGGCAAAATCCTGTACCGAGTTGATGCCCGCGGCGCTGGTGCAGTGACCGAAATAGCAACCGTCAAAGCTTTCGTCAGCAATATCGTAGACGCTCTTGATGTTTACCACGCCGACGTTTGCATCCAGCTGGTTACTGTCCAGCTCGGCGGGGCCCTTGTCTAATATGACTGGTGGCAAGTCTCGCTTCTGTACCGTGATCGCCTCGGTAATGACCATGCCCTGCTGCGCCAGTACGATCGGCTTTTCGGTATCCACGTCCATATCGTAGAGCCAGATTGCATAGGTCGGTGCTGCTTCGCGCGCCGCCGGGTTGCTCAAATAGGGTTCGGTGCAGGGATGAATGCTGCCGTTTAGCCGGAGTTGACAGCTCGACTTGCTGACCAGGATGCGATTGCTGCCGTCCCACAGCGGATACGCCGAGGCGTAGCGGCCGGTGACCGAAACCGAACCGTCGTTGATCACATTATTAATGGTTGCCGATTGCTGCGCGGGACCCTTGAGTCCAGCCAGGGACCAAACCGGTTTATCGTTATCGGTAAATCGTTCAGCGTCGATGATGACGATATCGCCGCCGTCGAAGGTGCCGCTATAGGGCCGGGTGATGACCATCAGCTCGCCTCTTTGCATTTCACGAGTGTGTCCAAACTGAATCTCGGCGCCGCCGCTACCGGTGTAGTGACTGTTCAGGCCATAGAGGATTTCGAGATCGCTGCCATCGGGATTGACCGTGTAAAAATGCATCCCCTTGTTATCGACGGCGTTATCCCAGCGACTGAAAATAATCTTTCCGCCCTGCAGACGCGACAGTACCTGTGGGTAAAGGTCATGGCTCAGGTTGAAGGAAATCTGGTGGATGTCGGTGCCGTCCGGGTTCATCACGTGTAGCACCATGGCGAGGGCGTTTCCGTCTTCGGTCAGCGCCTGGTAGCGTGGCTTGCCTTCATTGATCAGGTTTTCACCCGCCTGCTTCTGCCGGTTGGAGGTGAACACGATCCTGCCATCCGGCAGATAGCTCGGGAACAGGTCATCGCCCTGCGATGCAATCAATTCGTCGGAAACTACCCGGCGCAAGCGCTGGCTGACGGAATCGTATTCATAGATGTTCCAGTCCGGTACGATGTCGTCATCCGGATCGGGGTCGAACAGGCGTAAAGAAAATATCAGCTTCGTGCCATCGAAGGAGGCATTCAGCCCCTTGATATCACCGCGTCCCCCGGTCACCGAGTGCGTGAGGTTGGCGACCGACGCACTCACCGCTGTACTCGATCGCAGGTAGACGTCACCGCCGGCGCTGAACAGGCGCGGGTCGCGCAGGTCGGCCTGCAGCTCGTTGCCCATATCGTCGAGTGCAATTGGCCGCTTGATGAACGCGATCGGGATTTCGACAACGCCTGGATCGATACCATCGCTCGACGAAGAACCCGGGCCGCAGGCGCTCAGGAGCAACGCGACGGCGCACACAAGCACCATGCCGAGACAGGGTATCCGGCATAACGGCGAGTGCTCGGGACGGAGGTAATCTGGCACTGGTTTTACTGCTATCGGCTTCATTGCATCCTTAACTGAACCCGCGTTAAACGCGCTACATCATTGACTTTCAAGTGTATCTGCGACCTTGCATGGCTAGCTTCCGCTTTCTGACAGAGGGTCTGTTTTTGCTTACGAACGGTATAGGAACTGCGTCACAGTTTCGTAAACTTAGTACGCAGGATTTCAGTACAGGGAGTTTGCAAGCCAATGAAACTAAAGCTTAACAGCAATCCGGACCCGGTCCGTACAGATATCGGATTTGTGACATATTACCGGACTTAATGTCTCCATCGTGATATTTCGCTGTGCTAAATTTGCCCATACGACAGGTTTGTAGCCGAACCTGCAAGGCGCAAAATCCATAAGGAGCGAGTAAGGAAAACTCATGGGAATAATGAAGACAATAATGCCGTTACTGGCAAGCGTCTTGTTGGTGCTAAGCCAGCCGTCATCGGCGGGCCCGGATGAGCGTAATCAGGCCAGGCGCATCCACGACCGCTTGACCGGCGTCGGCGCCACCAATGCCGTCATCGACGACATGGAAGATCTGCTGATAAGCGATCCGACCGGCAAGAGCGCGGCCGAATTCGCGATCGATACCGCGCAGAACCCCAACGCCCATTATTTTTACAACGTCACCCTGAAGAATTTTGCCGCTCCCTGGACCAACGAAGCGCAAACCGTCTTCACCCCGCTGAACGATTACTCCGCGACCGTGATCGGCGCGATACGCGATGACATCGACTTCAGGGAAATTCTCTACGGCGACCTGGTCTACGTCGGCAGAGCGGGTGGAATCAGTCCCTACGAGAACGACAACAACGATCACTACGAGGAACTCGAAGACCTCGGACCCGTCGCAGGCGATCTGTCAAACCCCGCCATCCTCGAACGCGACAGGCAGAGTATCGTCAGCAGGCTGGCGGAGGATGCCACCGCCGGTATCATGACCAGCCGCGCCGCGGCGATGGCCTTCTTCTCGGATGGCACCAATCGCGCCATGTTTCGCTTCACCCTGATGAATCACCTGTGCACCGATCTCGAACCCCTCAAGGACGCATCGCGCATCCCCGATCGCGTGCGCCGTGACGTTTCGCGCAGCCCGGGTGGCGACAGCCGCATCTTTTTGAACGGTTGCGTCGGTTGTCACGCCGGCATGGACGGCATGGCGGGCGCGTTTGCCAACTATGAATGGACATACCCTGCGAACAAAATCCCGGAGGGGTTCCTCGACTATACCGTGGGCGCCGTTTCGTTGAAGCACAACATCAATCCGAAAAACTTCGAGCACGGCTATGTGACCGACGACGATAGCTGGATCAACTACTGGCGCAACGGCCCGAACTCGACACTGGGCAATCGCCCCGGCGATACCGGTTCCGGCTGGGGTCACCCTGCCGAAGTTCTCGCCAGCAAGGGGAACGCTACCGGAAGAGGCGCGAAATCGCTGGGTATCGAACTCGCCAACAGCAAAGCCTTCTAGCAATGCCAGGTCGACAAGGTCTTCAAGGCCGTCTGACTGCGCGACGCCAATATTTTCAAAGTCGATCGCGACGCGCGCGACGCTTTTGTCGCCAGTTTCCGCGGCGGTGGTTACAGGATGCGCGAAGTCTTCACCGATGTCGCCGCTCACTGCAGGGGGGGATGATCATGTTGCGCTTCCCCCTGTTATTGAAAACGATGGCACTGTTGATTCTCGCGGGTCTGCTGATGGCCTGCGGTGGCGGTTCCGGCACCGAGAAAAACCCGAATCTGAAATCCGCGGACGACAGCTATACCGGGCCGCCGGCGAAAACTTCCGACGTGCGCTCCTTCCAGCTCAATTTCTGGGAATTCATGCGCAAGGATAACCGCTGTGGTCAATGCCATGGCGACAGTCAGTCACCGACTTTCGTGAACTCGGCAGATGTCAACAAGGCCTACTCGCAGGCGGTCAAGTATGTCGACCTGCAGAATCCGCAGGACTCCATAATGGTCAGCAAGGTCGGTGACGGCCACCAGTGCTGGCTGACGTCACTGAACGCCTGCGCAACCACCCTGGAGCAGATGATCAGCAACTGGGCGACCGATTCCAACATCACTTCGTCGCGGCTGATCCAGTTGAAGGCGCCAAATCATATCCCGCCGGGCAAGGCCAAGTCGTTTCCACCGAGCGCTACCACGCCGGGTGAACTCAATGGTCGCAGTTTTGCCGACACCGTGTACCCGCTGCTGATCGGCACGGATCCGGTCATCGCCAACAACAATTGCCAGAATTGCCACGAAGAAACCGGTCCGCCGTTACCGCAGGCGCCGTTTTTCGCGAGCCCGGACGTGGACAGCGCCTTCGAGGCCGCCAAGTCGAAAATGAATATCGACTCGCCCGCCAGTTCCCGTTTCGTCGAACGCCTGCAACAATTGCACAATTGCTGGAGCAACTGCCCGGACGACGCCACCACAATGACCGATGTCATCAAACTCTTTGCGGATGGCATCAAAGAGACGGATATCGATAAGTCCCTGCTGACCAGCATGGCGCTGAAACTGACCGATGGTATTGTCGCCGCCGGTGGTAATCGTCACGAGGGCAACCTGGTGGCGCTGTGGGAATTCAAGACGCGCAGCGGGATCACGGCCTATGATACCAGCGGTATCGACCCGGCTGTTGACCTGACCCTCATCAGCGACATCAACGGCTCGGTTCGCTGGCTCGACAACTACGGCCTCAATTTTCAGGGCGGGCGCGCGCAGGCGTTTACCTTCGACAGCGAAAAACTGCACGACTTCATCCAGTCGACCGGCGAGTATGCCATCGAGACCTGGGTCGTGCCCGCCAACGTATCGCAGGAGGACGCCAACATCGTCAGCTATTCCGGCAGTGATAACGCGCGTAATTTCACCCTCGGCCAGAACCTGTACAACTACGATTTTTACAACCGTATCGTGGCGACGCCACCGCGGCCGAACGGCGACCCCTTCCTGTCGAGTGGAGACAACGATGAAGAAATCGCCGAGGCTAACCTGCAGCACGTGGTCGTCAACTACGATCCCGACACGGGCCGCAGCATTTATGTCAACGGCGCGCTGGTCGATGTAACCGACCCGGTGGGGTCCAGGACCACCATCAGCAATGTCTGGGACGATGGTTTCACCCTTATTCTCGGCAATGAAACCTCGGGCAAACAGCCCTGGTTCGGCCACATACGCATGCTCGCCATTCACAACCGCAACCTCACCCAGGAACAGATAACGCAGAATTTTGACGTCGGCGTCGGCGAAAAATACTTCCTGCTGTTTTACGTCGGAGACCGTATCGGCATTGCGCAAAGCTATATCGTTTTCGAAGTATCGCAATTTGACGAATACAGCTACCTGTTCAACAGGCCGACCTTCATCAACCTCGACCCGGACTGGACGCCGGTAACGGTCGATATCGCGGGTCTGCGTATCGGCATCAATGGCAAGGAAGCGGTCGCCGGTCAGGCCTACGCGAGCCTGGATACCAGCGTGAACGGCAGCTACGATCCCGGGTCAGGACAGCAGCTATCACCACTGGGCACTATCATCGCGCTCGAAAAGGGCGCCTCCAGCGACGAGTTTTTCCTGACTTTCGAACGCATCGGTACCATAAGCCGTCCCTACACCGAATCCCGGCCAACGGTGCCGGATGACCCGGCGGATCCCGGCGAGGCGGTGGAATCCGACATCGGCATACGTACCTTCGAGGAAATCAACGCTACCATTGCGACGATAACCGGCATACCGGTCACCAACGCAGCGGTCAATTCGGTCTACACGGATTACATCCAGCAGCTGCCGTCCGTCGAGGCGATCGACGCTTTTCTGCCCTCGCATCAAATGGCGATCGCGCAGTTGGCGCTGACTTCCTGCAGTGAACTGCTCAACAATGGGCTGGTCGGCGACAAGCACGTATTTTTCCCTGGATTCGACTTCGACCAGACTTCGCAAACCGCCTTCGGTCCGGCCGCACCGGGTACTCCCGATGTCGACCAGCAAGCCAACCGCGGCCTGGTAATCGACCCTTTGATGACAGCCGTCATGAATGTCGACCCTGTCAACGCAGGTAATAACCTCACCACTCAACCGGACGAAACGGACATCAGCGGTCTACTCGGCGCGGGCGCTGCACAGAATCTCGATACGGGTCTCAACGTAGTTGCCTATGACAGCCTGATCACCCAGTTGATCAATACCTGTACACCCGTCGATCCGGCGACCCCCTGCACCCTGGAAGACACACGCGCCAGGACGGTACAAATCGTCAAGGCGGTTTGCGCCGCGGCCGCCGGTGGTGCTGTGATGCTGGTACAATAGGAATTGCTGACATGTCCCGATTCAACAAGAAACGCTACCTGCCCCCCGATGCTCCGCTCAAGTTCGAGGATCACGGGCGACCGCTGACCCGGCGCCAGTTCATACGCCAGGGTTTCATGACGGGCTCGGCGACGGTTTTGTCGGGCGGTATCTTCAGCCTTTTTGCCAATCCCCACGAGGCCTACGCGGCGGTCGCTCCCGACCTGACCCAGCTCGCCGTGGACATCGGTTGTAAACTCGGAGGTCTCGGCGCCGGCGGGAAAATACCCTTTATCTGTTTTGACCTTGCCGGGGGTGCCAACCTGGCCGGCTCCAACGTGCTCGTCGGACAGGGTGGTGGTCAAATGGACCTGCTGTCTACTGCCGGCTACAGCAAACTCGGCCTGCCCGGCGACATGCTGCCGGGGCAGGACAGCAGCGGAGTAGCAGACCTGCTCAATACCAGTACCCTCGGCGATTTCACCAACCGCGAGTTGAACCTGATTTTTCATGCCGACAGCCCGATGCTGCGCGGTATTCTCGACTTTGCGCCGACCGCCCTCGGCAATGTCGATGGCTGCGTAATCCCGGCGCGCTCGGATAACGACACCGCCAACAACCCGCACAATCCGCTGTACGCGCTGGCGATGGCCGGCGCGCGCGGCAGCGTCGTCGACCTGATCGGCTCGCGCAGCAGCGATTCGGGCGGCAACTCGATGTCCCCGGCGATGTACATTGACCCGGAGTTCCGCCCCACCAAGGTGGACCGTCCCAACGACGTCACCGGGCTGGTCGACGTCGGTGACCTGACCACGATCCTCGGCGCCAACGATGTCACCGCGGTGATGGAATCGATGGCGCGCGTGAGCCACAAAAAGCTCAAGCTCGGCACCATCGACACCGGTCTCAGCAACGATGACATCATCAAGGACCTGGTGCGTTGCGGTTATATCAAGGCGGCAGATCTCGCCGAGCGCTTCGGCGATACCGATGTCGATCCAACCCGCGACCTCGACATCCTCTCGATTTTTTCCGATGACGAACTGAGAGACAGGGAATTCAGTAAAACCGCGTCGGTGATGAAAATGGTGTTGAACGGTTATGCCGCGGGTGGCTGCGTTACCATGGGTGGTTACGACTATCACACCGGAGACCGCGTCGTCGGCGAAAACCGCGACCTGCGCGCCGGGCGCTGCATTGGCGCCTGCCTCGAATACGCCGCGCTGCTCGGCAAGCCGCTGATGATTTACGTTTTCAGTGACGGTTCATTATTCAGTAACGGCAACAATGACGACAGCGCGGCACCCGATGGCGGCACTGACGCCAATGGCAATATTACCGTCGGCGGCCGTGGCAAGGGCCAGTGGACCGGCGATAATTCATCGACCGCCTGTTCCTTTTTCCTGGCGCACAATCCCGGCGCCGCGCCTGCCCTCGTCGGCAACCGCCAGATCGGACGCATGAGCGCAGATGGCTCAGTCGTCACCACGGCGACCCCGGCCGCCAATAATGTCAACCTGCTGGTCAACATGGTGATGCTCAACTACATGGCGCTAAACGGCCCCACGGCTCCTTTCTCCGACGTGATCAGCGAGTTCAAGTCGGTGTTTCCCAATCACGGGCTCGGCAGTGACGCCAGCCTGAATGAATTCATCGCTTTCGACCCGCTCTAGTCATGCTCGATTACCTGGCAGGCAACATCGACGGCCTGCTTAAAAAAAACCTGCCCTGGCTCATCCTGGCATTGCTATTGGTCGGCGCGCAATCGCCGGCGCTGGCGGCCTGGCAAGAGCAGCAACGCGACATCATGGGAACGCGCGTATCGGTCGAACTCTGGCATGGTGACGACGAGGTCGCGGCAAGCTGCAGTGCGCGCGTATTAGCCGAAATGGACCGCATCGATGCCCTAATGAGCACCTATCGCGAAGACAGCGAGGTTTCCTACATCAATCGCAACGCCTCCATCGAAGCCGTCAGCGTCAGCGAGGAACTGCTGTACCTGCTGCAACGTTCTATCCATTTTTCCGAGATTTCGGCAGGTGCTTTCGATATCACCTACGCCAGCATCGGCTATGCCTACGACTACCGCAAGCAGCAACGCCCCAGCGACCAGGTGGTAGAGCAAAAACTGGCGGCGATCGACTATCGGCACATCGAGTTGCGCGACCGTAAAATCCGCTTCAACAACAGCGCGGTGCGTATCGATCTCGGTGGTATTGCCAAGGGTTATGCGGTCGATCGCGCCATCGACATACTGCAGCACTGCGGTATAAGCAGGGCCATGGTTAGCGCCGGCGGCGACAGCCGCATCATCGGCGACCGCGAGGGCCGACCCTGGGTTATCGGTATTCGGCACCCACGCGATGCGCAGGGAATTGCGCTGCGCCTTCCGCTCAGCGACAGCGCCATTTCAACCTCCGGTGACTACGAGCGCTTTTATATCGAAAACGGTGAACGCGTACACCACATCATCAACCCGCGTACCGGGCGCTCCGCGGGCGGCAGCTGGAGCGCCACCGTCACCGGGCCCGACGCCATGACAACCGACGCCTTATCAACTACTATTTTCATTCTGGGAGCGGTTGAGGGTCTCGCCCTGGTCGAAAGTCTCGATGGAATCGACGCGATCATCATCGATAGCACCGGCAAGGTCCACTATTCATCGGGATTCCAGGAACCTGAGAATTAATAAGCGTCTGGAACGTTCTGCTCTATGAAAATGAAATCTCTTATCGCACTGCTGTTGTTCTGTCTCGCGAGTCCGCTCGCGGCACAGGAAACGGCAGGCGATTCAGCCGCCACAGGCAACGAACAGAACACCGCGCTCGATAGCGATATCGAGGCTTTGAAAAAGGAAGTGCTATCGCTGAACCGGGATTTGTTCATTCTCGAAGAAGACCTGCTGTTTCCGTCTAATACGCAGTTCAGCGTTTTCCTGTCGATGGATACCGGGCTGTTCTTCAATCTCGACTCGGTCCAACTCAAGATCGACGACAAGAATATCGCCAATCACCTCTACACCGAGCGCGAGCTCGCCGCGCTCAGGCGTGGCGGCGTACAGCGCCTCTACATCGGCAACCTGTCCTCCGGAGAACATGAAATCGTAGCCATATTCACCGGCACCGGCCCCAAGGGGCGCGATTATCGCCGCGGTGAATCGATCGTGGTAGAGAAGACGACCGAACCGCAGTTCATCGAGTTCACGATTGCCGATGACACCGCCAAGGAACAACCCCGTTTTGATGTGCGCATCTGGGAATAAGCGCGCACGGCGTATTGCGGTGAATCGGCAGCATTCGGTCCTGCGATGCGTATACGCCCTGCTGTTGAGTCTTGCCTGGCCCCCGCTCGCGGCGGCGCCAGCGGGTGAACACCGCGTAGAGGATCTGTATTACGGTCAGGCCCTGTACCAGTTTTTCCAGGAGAACGAACTTGCGGCCATTACCCAGCTGATGGTGGCGAACGAAAGACCGCGCCACGCCAGCTCCCAGGTCGACGAGGCTAACCTGCTGCTGGCGGATTTGTATTACGGTTATGGGCTGCACGAAAAATCGCGCGATCTTTTTGCCCAGTTGCTGAGCGCCGAGATTCCCTCTTCGGTACGGAATCGAGTCTGGTTCAACCTCGCGCGCCTGCGCTATGAGCAGGGTTACCATGAGCACGCGCGCGACCTGTTATCACGCATCGATGAGCAATTGGCTCCAGCCTTCGAGGCCGAGCGCAAATACCTGTTGACCAATCTTTACCTCGATAATCGCGAGTACGACCAGGCCGCCGACCTGAGCAATCGTATCGATTCGAGATCGACCTGGAAGACCTACGCTCGCTACAACCTTGGTGTCGCCCTGCTCGAGGGTGGCGAGTACGAGAAAGGCAGGCATATCCTCGAGCGACTGGGGCAGATGGAGGCTACCACCCCGGAGCAACTCGCGCTGCGCGATCTCTCCAACCTGTCGCTCGGACTCATGCAGCTACGCATGGAATTGCCTGAACCGGCATTGCAAAACCTGTCGCGAATCCGGCTCGAAGGACCGCTCAGCAACCAGGCCCTGCTGGCATCAGGCTGGGCCTGGTACCGATTGCAACAGTTCGATCGGGCACAGGTGCCGTGGCGATTATTGCTGCGCAACAACGCGGTCGATGCCGCTACCCAGGAAGCGGTTCTGGCGATTCCCGCCAACTACGCTGAATCGGGGCAGGATAAGCTGGCAATACGCCATTACCAGAATGCCGCCCGGCAGTTTGACCTGCAACTCGAATTGCTGGGCAAGGGGATCCGTTCGATCGACGGCAATGAATTGATCAGCGCGTTGCGCGAAAATGCGATTCTCCACGATCGCATCGACCTGCAGCGCCTGCCGCCAAGCTCGGATGTCACGCCGCAGTTACACATTTTGCTGGCTTCGAGCACATTTCAGCGTGAAATCCAACGCTACCAGGAATTACTCGATATCCAGCATTCGCTGGGGCGCTGGGGCAACAGTTTTCCGGCGCTCGAACTGATGCTGGACGAACGTCGCCTCGCCTTCGAAGAAAAACTGCCGCTGCTGCTGGAGTCGAGTAGTTTCGACCAGTTCGAACAATTGAGCGCGCGCCGCGATCAACACGCCGCACAGCTCGAGGCAATCGAAAGCGGCGAAGACTATCTTGCCCTCGCACAGGAACCGGAGCTCGAACACCTGCAGCGCCTGCGGCGCGTTGCCGGTTCCATCGACAAGGTATCGCCGCAACGCAATACCGCCTACCAGCAGGATATGCTACGCCTGTTGTCCGGGCTGCTGCATTACCAGTTGGCGACGGAGTACCCGGCGAGAATCTGGAAGGCCAGGAAGCAGTTGATCCAGCTCGATCGCGCGCTTGGTGAAACCGAGTATCACGTCGAGTCACTGCGCCAGATTACCGAACGGACCGAGCGCAACTTCGCCATTTTCCAGCAACGCATCAGCGGCCAGTCGCAGAAAATAGCGGCGCTGCGTGAGCGAGTTGCACGCACGCTGAAGCAACAGGAACAACACATCAATCGACTCGCCATCGACGCCATTCGCGCACAGCAACAGCACATCGTGCAGTTACGCCTGAATGCCCGTTTTGAAATCGCTCGCATCCACGACAAGCTGGCGGTGACGCAATGAGCGCAAAGTGCTGGCGACCCCTGAAGATCATGCTCCTGCTCGTCGGCGCCAGCGGCTGCGGTTCCAACGGACTGGATGTCGGCCCCACCATCGGCGACCTCGAAGAATTACCACCAATCCTGGAAACGGCGGAACTGGAGCCGCAGGCGAACTTCGAGGTCGATCGACAGCAGGTGATCGAGAGTTTACGCGAGCTGGTCGCGATTTCCGCGGCGGGTGGTGGCAACGGCGATGAAATGCGGCGCCTGGCCGACCTTGAACTCGAATCCAGTCTCGACAACCGCATTTCCGAGGATAGCGAGCTACAGCAATTGGGTCAGCAGGAAGCCTGGCATGCCATCGGCATATACGAGGCTTATCTCGAAAAGTATACGCATCGTGAAGATAACGACCTGGTTCTGTACCAGTTGTCACGGGCCTATGCACTCGATGCGGAGACCGATAAATCGATGGCGGCAATGGATCGCATCGTCGTCGACTACCCCACTTCGACCTACCTCGGCGAGGTCCAGTTCCGGCGTGGCGAGATCCTCTTCGTCGACCACGATTTCGACGCCGCGGCACAGGCTTACGGAGATATCGTCGATCATTTCCCGCGATCCATATACTTTGAAAAGGCGCTCTACAAGTACGGCTGGACGCAATTCAAGCAGGGTTATTTCGACGCGGCGCTGGCGAGTTTCACTCGGCTGCTGGACCTCAACCTGAAGCATGGCAACATTCGTGAATTCAAATTCAACCCGTCCTTGTCGAGAGCCGACCAGGAACTGCTCGAAGACGTGATCCGCGTGGTCTCACTGAGTCTTTCTTACGACGAAGATATCCTCTATATCGCACAGTACTTCCACACCAACGGCAGGCGCGTCTATGAACCGATGCTCTACCAGGGGATGGGTGAGCTTTATCTCGAGAAGGAGCGTGTCTTCGACGCCGCGAACCTGTTCCTCGGCTACACCCAGGTGTATCCCGATTCGCGTCACACGCCCTTTTTTCACCAGCGCGCGATCGAGACTTATCAGCAGGCGGGTTACTCGGACCTGGTGTTGCAGGAGAAAATTGCCTTTGTGAACCGCTATGACGTCGGTAGCGAATACTGGTCGCTACAGAACACGCAGACGCGACAGGCGCTGAGCCAAACCCTGACGTTACATCTGGGCGAACTGGCGACGCACTTTCACGCGCTCGCACACGCCAGCCAAAAATCTCCCGACTATGCGCTCGCGGCGCACTGGTACCGGCGTTTCCTGGCATCGTTCCCGCATGATCCGGGCGCGCCGAGGATGAACTTCCTGCTCGCGGAAAGCCTGTTCGATGCCGGTCAGTACCCGCAGGCCATCGACGAGTACCACAATACCGCCTACCGGTACGAAGCGCACCAGGATAGCGCCGAAGCGGGCTACGCCGCGCTGATAGCCTATGATGCCCTGTTCAAGACCAGCAATGCCCGTGATATCCCGGCATTGCGCGAGCAACGTATACAGTCGGCGGTGCGTTTTACGACCCGCTTCAACGACGACCCCCGTCTCCCGGCGGTGGAGCTACAGAGCGCGCAACAATTCTTCGAGTGGAAGCAGTACCCCGATGCGATAGATTCCGCTACGCGCCTGATCGAAAGTCCCATCGTCGACAGGCCAACCCGGAAAATTGCGCTGACCATTCTCGCCGACGCCCAGTTTTCAAGCGCCGACTATGCCGCCGCCGAGGAATCCTACCTGAGCCTGCTCGAATTCCAGTCGAAGCAGGATAAGCAAGGTGAAGCGGTACGCGAACAGATCGCGGCAAGCATATACAAACAGGGTGAACTGGCACGCGATGCCGGCGAATACAGGCGCGCGGCGCAACATTTCACGCGCCTGGGCGATGCTGTACCGGAATCACCCAAGCGCATCATTGCCGACTACGATGCGGCGACCGCCTACGTACAGCTCGAAGACTGGCCCGCGACGATCGCGCAACTGGAAGCCTTTCGCAAAAGATACCCCGCCGACAAGAGCTTCAACAGTGGCGTCACCGAGAAACTTGCCCTCGCTTACGGTAAAAATGGCAACACCTCGAAGGCGGCAGGCGAAATGCTGGCCCTGTCGGCCCTGCCGGGATCGGCTGAACGCAAGCGTGACCTGATGTGGGGCGCGGCCGAACTGTATCAGCAGGACGGCCAGGCCGAGCGAGCCATCGCCATTTACAAGGATTACGTCAAGGCTTACCCCTACCCGCTGCAACGCTCGATCGAGCTACGCCACAAAATCGCCGAATCCTATCGCGCCAAAAATGATACCGCCAGGCTCCACTTCTGGCTCAACGACATCGTCAGGGCGGATGCGCGCGCCGGTTCCGAACGCAGCGCGCGCAGCAAGTACCTGGCGGCGACCGCCAGCCTCGAGCTGGTGCAGCCGCTGCACCGGTCCTATCGCAAGGCTAAGCTGACGGTACCACTCAAGACCAGCCTGCGTAAAAAGAAAAAGCTGATGCGCCAATCCATCGACGCCTACAGCAAGGCGATGGACTACCAGGTACAGGAAGTTACCACGGAAGCCACTTTCCAGGTCGCGGAGATATATCATGAATTTGCCAAATCCCTGATAGGCTCGGAGCGCCCCGATGGGCTCGACGAGGAACAGCTCGAGGAGTACGAGTTGTTGCTCGAAGAACAGGCCTTCCCCTTTGAAGAAAAAGCGATCGCTATACACCTGGCCAATTTCAGGCGCATCCCCGCCGGCACCTACGACGAACCCACTAAAAAAAGCCTGCAGGTGCTGGGCGAATTGATGCCATTTCGCTACGCGCGCGCGGAGAGCAGTGATACCTATGTCGAAGTCCAGTAGTCCTGTCATCCTGTTGCTGACGATGCTGCTGACGGCCTGCCAGAGCGTTCCCGAGCCCGTCGTCGAAGTGCAACAACCCGAAGTCGCGGCGGCGGCTGTGATCGAGTCGTCGCCGCCAACGCAGCCTGAACCTGAAGTCGAAGCCGAAGCCGAACCGATCGACTAC
>Ga0164320_10000196_pt1 | contig 18067 bp, 13 predicted proteins | sample GuaBasSediGuay11_FD_113736 | JGI IMG/M metagenome (GOLD analysis project Ga0164320, IMG submission 113736) | Subseafloor sediment microbial communities from Guaymas Basin, Gulf of California, Mexico - Guay11, Core 4567-28, 0-3 cm | ecosystem: Environmental > Aquatic > Marine > Hydrothermal...
ATCCATGGCCCTTGCCCTCACTTCGTTCGGGTCGGTTGACTCGGTGCATCCTGCACCTCGCCCTACGGGCACACTCGCTTCGCTCCTGTGTCCAAATCGGGTTCCATGCCGATTTGTCACCCCTTGGCCACCATCTCAAATAAGACGAATGCCTTGGCCAGGCAGCTCGTGATAGCGAAGAACGCCATGGCTGGACACGAGCCGCAGAGCCGGCTTTTCAGTGTATGGCCATGCACCTCGTCAGGGTGACCGCTAAATCATTGAAATAAAGGCCAATTCCATGTTTTTTTTGGCTAATCCGATCGGTTGGTCATATGGTCAATCTTTGAACCAGTCCCTCTAAATAGTGTGGTGTATATGCAATATTCCGCTGATGCGAAAAGCGACAACGGCAACTGCTCTGGCAACTCCCCTATTCGATTGGGCGTCCACCTCCGACATTAATAGTGTCTATAAGTGGCTGGGCGACGACGCAGTCCTTGCCTATGGGAATTCTGCGCCGGCAGAGTACACGGAGATCGAGAAGCAGCGGCGAGATCGCTCAGCTTCATCGGTCACGTACCAGACCGTCGACGAAAACATCATGCGGCGGGACCAACGTATCGAGCTTATTGAGTCCAGGCCCGAGTCACCGCGCTGTATGTGCGAAAAAATCAAACTACACAGATATCGTTCGGTTTATTGAGACGTTTTGCGAATTTTTATTGGACTAGATTTTGATTCATTAATATGGCGAAAAACTAAATCATGATTTTTGATCAATCGAACCAGAAGGAATCACAGACCATAGAAGCACTTGTTCCTATGGTAGATCTGTTTGCTGTGCTTGCAATCGTTTTCATGATTTATGCAAGTGACGAAATCAACATAACCGAATTGACAACTGCAAACAAAATACAAGAGGTCGAAAGGGAAGTTGAAGAAAGGATACAGGAGGTCATAGAACAGTACGAAAGCGATCCCCAAGCCATTCTGGCAAAAGAGGCGGATAAAACGTTAGAAGAAGTTAAGGAAAAACGAAGGAAAAAGGCAGAAGAGTTAGTACTCGCGTTTTCCGCGATGTTAGAGGCTCAACAAGATCAAGCCGCCGATGAATATGAAAACCTTGTAGCTAGTATCGAACAAAAGCACGACGAAGCACTGTCAGAGCAATTGGTTTCTATGGATGAACAGAAACAGGTCCAAATAGAAACGGAAAAACAAGCGCTTAAGGCAGACATTGAAGCTGAAAAACAAGAGCTTAGGGCAGACGTCGAAGCTGAAAAACAAGAGCTCAGGGCAGACGTTCAAGCTGAAAAATCAAAACTCAAGAAAGAACAAGAAGAAGCCGTGGAAAAAGTGCGGCAGGACGCTCAGCAGGCATTAGCTGAACAGGTATCAGATCTTGAGGTAGAAAAGATGGTCGCGCTGGCCGAACAGGAGAAGACTCTTGAGAGTCAGTTGGAAGCCGAAATAGCTCAGACAGAAGCAGAATACGATCGTGCATTGGCACGAACAGAGGCCATATTGGCGGAACAAAAACGACGGGACATAGTAAGGGTGGCACAGGCAAAGGAAGTCGAACTGGCCAGGCAGGAAGCTGAATTGCAGGCACGAAAACAGCAGGAATTGGAAAGTGATGCGCAGGCACAAGAAGCCGAATTAGCCGCGCATAAAGCTGCTCTCGAGGTACAGAAGGCAGAGGAGTTACGACAGTCTGAAGCGGAATACGCTCGGGAACTGGCACAAACAGAAACGATACTGGAAGCCGAAAAACAACAAGCGTTAGAGCAGGCGGCGCAGGCAGAAAGAGACGCATTGGCCGAGCAGGAAGCGACTCTTGCGGCGCAGGCTGCAGAGGAATTACGACAGGCAGAAACGCAAGCCGCTCAGGCATTGGCACAGGCTGAATCCGAAGCGGAAGCAGAAAAACGGCAAGCGCTGGAGCAAGCGGCGCAGGCAGAAAGAGACGCATTGGCAGAACAGGAAGCTGCTCTTGCGGCCCAGGCTGCAGAGCAATTAAGACAGGCGGAAGCGGAATACGATAGTGCATTGGCACGAACAGAGGCCTATTTGGAGGCGGAAAAACGCCAAGAGTTAGAAAGAGAGGCGCAGGCACAAAGAGACACATTGGCCGAGCGTAAGGCTGCTCTTGATGCGCAGGCCGCAGAAGAATTACGGCAGGCAGAGGCAGAAGCGGCCCAACAACTGGCACAGAGAGAAGCCGAGTTGGACGCACGAAAACAGCAGGAATTGGAAAGTGATGCACAGGCACAAGAAGCCGCTTTAGCCGAGCATAAAGCGGCTGTTGACGCACAGGCTGCAGAGGAATTACGACAGGCAGAAGCTGAGCACGCCCGGGAACTGGCACAGGCGGAGGCCGATGCGGAGGCAGAAAAACTTGAAGCGTTAGCAGACGCGGCGCAGGCAGAACAAGAAGCATTGGACCAGCTACAAGCCAACCTTGCCAAGGACAAGGAAGACGCCCTGGCAGAGTCAGAACAAGCTTTTGGCAAAGAACTGGACCGGCAAAAAGAGTTGACGTCCGAAGTAAGGGAAGAGCTCATGCCCTACCGCAAGGCAGCCGACGCCAAGCAACAGATCGTCGACTTGCTGAATGAGAACTTCAAAGACTATGACGCTTCGGCCGTGGAAATAGACGAAAAGACAGGAAAGGTAAGACTCAACTTCCAGGAGTCCTATTTTGTGCGGGGCTCTCATGAGCTATCAGAGGAAATGAAAGATTTTCTCAGAATAATGATTCCCAAGTACGCAAAAAGTATTTACGAAAATAAAAACGCTGCGGAGCTGGTCGAGTCTCTAAAGATTTCAGGACTGACATCGCCCATTTATATGGGCAGATACATTGACATAAATGATACGTCTCCCCGTTCAGAAAGGGCACGACAGTACAATATGGATCTGAGCAACAGACGTGCGGTAGCCATGTATAACTTTATCTTTGACGAAGCTGAGATGGGTAACTATCGGTATCGTACAAAACTGAAAAAAGACATGGGCATTGCAGCGCTGGGCTTCCAGACTGCTCAACCGGTTAGACAAGATTTAGTAGGAAAGGAGGCATATTGCCTTGAATACAATTGCAAGAAGGAACAGGCAACGATCTTGCAATTTCAATTATATACGGAAGAGTTAAGCAATTTTTAACTAACATCATTTAATGCGAGTTTTTGGGTTTAGGTATCAAAATGTTTAAATATGTATTTTTGACAATTCTGGCGACATTTTCATATTTTGTATTTGTTTATGATGCTGTGCTGTCTAATGAGTTAATCGGACAGCTGTTTGTCTGGGGAATATTGGGCTGCTTGGCTGTATTTATGCTTTTCAAATTCGGCCTGCACTACAAAATAAATGCCTTAAACAGATTTGCACTGTCATTTTATTTTTCTGTGTTTGAATATAAAAAGGCTCAAAAAGTACCTTCAGGCCTGAGCTATGCGAAAAGTGTAAGAGAACAAGGAGATGTCGCCCTTGCTGTCAATTTTGATCCAACATTGCCGACTGCGGCCCTAAAAATTCCTGCTTCACTTTATTCAGGAAAGGATCCCTTTCTGGAGAAGTTGCGGGCCAGAATCAAGGAAGCAGAAAAAATCAAGCTAAAAGCACGCCAGCTCCACCATAAGGGGACCGTGATGTTGGAAAAGACCAAAGATGAGTTGGTCCAAAAAAAGCTTGTTGAAAAAGAGCCTCACGCCGGACTGGATGACATGTTTGATATCGAGAATGGCGTGGCGCATATCGTTGACGTAACCGTCGACGAGGTTAAGGAGCAAAGCTACGAAGAAACGCCGGATTACGACATCGTTACCCGCATCGCGTTTGATAATAGTCCATATTTTTCAAGTACCTTCAAACACTTTGACTCGGAGGATGTACTCGCCATTCTGTACCGGGCGCCCTTTATGATAATTCTGCTTGGAATCATCGGTACATTTGCGGGCTTTTATCTCGCACTAGGTCAGGGTGGGGATATTAAATCTGGAGCCGCTGTGGCGATTGTCAGTTCACTGGTTGGTCTGCCTGTTTCTTTGCTTATGGATTATATAAACACCTTGTATCCAGATAAAAGTCGATACCAACAGGCGTTTAATAAGTATAAGGAAAGTCTGGAAATACTGTTTAATCACGAAAAAGAACTTGCTGGTGTCGGACGGGACAGAAGAAAAGATCCATCAAGGCAAAGAATCCCGGAAACAGAATTTGAATAATGGTATTGATAAGAACGTTTTCTGGCAGAGTAGCCGACTGAAAATCCGCGGGTCGGGTGTTGATTGGCTGCGGGCCATCCATGGCCCTTGCCCTCACTTCGTTCGGATCGCTTCGCGCAGCAAATCGGCGATCCTGCCGATTTGTCACCCCCTGGCCACCACATGGCCTTTAATCAATTTAGCAAGTTACGGATGACTTGCTAGCTTGATCCTTCCCCCGGATCGTCCCAGGTGCTCATTTGGTGCCCAAATCAGGATCAGATGCGGATATTTTTTGCCGCTCAAAAAAAGACCAGACACCGGGTCTCGATACTCTCGCGGGGTGCGGCGTCCGCGGGAGCATCAGGGTCTTCAAAGGACGAGTGAATAGTAAAGCGGGCGCGTCCATCGGTTTTCGAATCAAAGGTCTTGAATAGCAACGCCTCATCCATTCTCATCTCGGGGAAGTAGTACCAGCGATTTCCGGGATAGTGCAGGGCCATTTGAAGTTCTCCTGTGCGCTCCTCGGCGCGACGTTCGACGGAAACCAGGTCTTTCGGTCTCATGGTCGCGGCATCGCACAACACCAGCGGGTAGTTGTAGATTGGGCCGGCAATCGAACGCCATACGTTGACTATGGCGAAACGCCGTTGTAACAGTTTTTCCGCCTCATCCGGGTCATCTGCAAAGTGGTCGCGTAGTCGCTGGACGCCGGAGTGCGCGGTGTAATCGTTGTGAACGATAGAGGCAGCTTCGCGAATCTTTTTATCCCGTTGTCGCTGCAGAGAAGTCGAGCGTCTTGTATCGTCGAAAATCTCAATACGTACCGCGCCCGTAATCTCTGTGAGCAGCGCTTTAACTTCGTCGTGGTAAGGCGACTCGACCTGCGCATCGTCATAGAAATCTTTAACTTCGGTTGCTTGTCGCACCAGTTTGAAGCCTTCGACATCCAGACTGGATACTTGTTTGTGATGACGGCCACTGTGTATCGTCACTTCCTGCATCGTGAAGTTACCTACGTGTTCGGTCTCATCACCGCCACCTTTGGAGGGAATGTAGACGAGAGGCTCATCGACATTGGCCAAAAATTTGAGACTCGCTTTTATCGGCGCAGCTTGCATCACGTTTACCCGAACCAAGTTTAGAGTTTACTGGATTTTCCTCGGGTTGCAGACATCCTGCTGCTGCAACGTCATTAACAAAGGGCATATGCATCCTAATCAATTGCTAACCAGGCAATCAGCCTCACAGAGTATTGGAGTCTCACGGAAAAATCGAAAGGAAGTCAGGTGAGACGTAAACCTGTGATTTGAGTATTGATAGAAGTCTGGGCGTCCATCATGGTGTCCAAATCAGTATCCCCGGCCAGCAATAGCGGTTGCGCCGGACCACTTGGTAGTGAGCCGCAGACTCAAAATACTCGTGTCGGTGGTTCGATCCCGCCCCTGCCAGACGCTAATCCGCTGTGGTCCCCATGCCTGTCGAACTGACGCCAGTCATGAACCACTGCCTCAAATATCGCCCGGTGGTCGATCACGGCTCGTCTGAAGGCTGCCACACTTACTCGCTCATCATCTCCGTGGATGCGTGAGAACTCTGCTGGGACCACCGCCGTGTAATCCTCGAATAACTTTGCTATGTCCCATGCTTCTGCGTGCATGATATTTCTCCCCGCCTGCGGTAGATTGTACAAAGCGAGTAAATGCCTGCTACTGGTCGCAAATATGAAAAACAATAAACTCTGGCAACAAGTCGCGGATGAGATCTTTTGGTATCGCGCACCGACGGAGCTGCTGGATAGCACCAATCCGCCTTTCTACCGCTGGTATCCCGATGGCATCACTAACGCTTGTTACAACGCGCTGGACATCCATGTTGAGCAAGGCAGGGGCGATCAGGCGGCGCTGATCTACGACAGCCCGGTTACACAAACAAAACGCCGCATTACCTATTCTGAGCTTCTTGATGAGGTGTCCCGGTTTGCGGGCGTACTGGTTTTACAAGGAGTAGGGAAAGGCGATCGGGTTATCATCTATATGCCGATGGTGCCGGAGGCGCTGATCGCAGTGCTGGCGTGCGCGCGCATTGGCGCTATTCATTCCGTCGTCTTTGGCGGATTTGCAAGTAAGGAACTCGCGGTGCGCATCGATGACGCCGCGCCCAATGTGGTGGTATCGGCATCGTGCGGCGTGGAGCCGACACGGCTCGTGCCTTACAAGCCGCTCCTGGATCAGGCGATTGAGCTGGCCGAACACAAACCTTCGTGCTGCGTGATCCTGCAGCGGCCGATGCTAAAGGCCGAGCTTCTCGAAGGTCGCGATCTCGACTGGCTGCAGGCGATGGCAGGGGCCGAACCCGCCGACTGCGTGCCCGTAGAGGCCAATCACCCGCTGTACATTCTCTATACCTCGGGGACGACGGGTGAGCCGAAAGGCGTGGTCCACGATACCGGCGGCAGCATCGTGACGCTCAAATGGAGCATGAGCAACATCTACAACGTGCAGCCCGGGGACGTGTACTGGGCCGCATCGGACGTCGGTTGGATCGTCGGTCACTCCTATATCGTCTATGGCCCTTTATTCAACGGTAACACGACGGTCATCTACGAGGGCAAACCGGTGGGTACGCCGGATCCGGGCGCGTTCTGGCGCGTGATAGCCGAATACGACGTCAAGGTGCTGTTCACGGCGCCCACGGCGTTTCGGGCTATCAAGAAAGAGGATCCGGCAGCGGAGCATATGAAAAAGTACGACCTCTCAGGTCTTCAGTCGCTGTTCCTCGCCGGCGAGCGCTGCGATCCGGATACGCTGCACTGGGCAGAGGAGAATCTAAGCGTGCCGGTGATCGATCACTGGTGGCAGACCGAGACCGGCTGGTCCATCTGCGCTAACTGCTTAGGGATAGAGCAGCTGCCCATCGTTCCGGGCTCGCCCGCGCGACCCGTGCCAGGCTACGACATCGCCGTGCTGGATAACGATGGCAACGAGGTGCCAACGGGAGACATCGGCGCACTGGTGATCGAACTGCCGCTGCCACCCGGGACGTTCACGACCTTGTGGAATGCCGACGAGCGCTTCGTAAGTACCTATTTCAGCCACTATCCCGGTTATTACGAAACCGGCGATGCCGGTTACATCGATGACAACGGTTACGTGTTCGTGATGGCGCGTACCGACGATGTCATCAACGTGGCAGGCCATCGCCTCTCAACGGGCGCCATGGAGGAAGTACTGGCGGCACATCCGGATGTTGCTGAGTGCGCTGTCATCGGCGTGGCGGATGCTTTGAAAGGGCAGTTGCCGCTTGGGTTGTTGGTGCTGAATGCCGGTGTGGATCGGGATTCCGAGGTGCTTGTGGGCGAGGTCATCGAGTCGGTCCGTAACGAGATCGGTCCGGTCGCGGCGTTCAAGCTGTGTGCCGTGGTGGAGCGGCTGCCGAAGACGCGTTCAGGGAAGATTCTTCGGGGGACGATGCGGAGTATTGCTGATGGGAATTCTTGGAAGATGCCGGCGACGATTGAGGATGCGAGCGTGGTTGATGAAGTGACGGCGGTGTTGCGGGGGCTTGGCTATGGGGAATAAAGGTGTCAGGTTTATTTTTTTCAGATCGCTCGGTAGCGTTGCTTCCATCCGGCGGAGTACCCGTCCCGCTACGTAGTGCCGTTTCGAAACCCATTTTATTTGAGAGCCATCGCAGCCCGCTGGACATCATTCTTAGTAGCCTTGATATGGGATTGCCGGAAGGCTACGGTGAATAGATAAAGGCATATAACTGGAAAAGAATAAATTCCAAAAGGACTAAGTATGTTGAAAGTAATAACGGCGCTGATGATCGTAGTAGCAACGACCGCGATCGCCGCTGACGACAGCTTGTTCATAAATATGGATATTTTTGAGCTTGAGGTCGCGTCTGATCCACAGATTTCTCCTGACGGTTCCCAGATCGCCTATGTCCGGGGCTCAATGGACATCATGACGGATCGTCTGTTGTCAAACATTTGGATCGTCGACGTGGATGGTGACAATCATCGGCCGTTGCTGTCAGGCACGTACGGCTACAGTAATCAGCGCTGGTCGCCGAGCGGCGATCGGATAGCCTACGTCTCTGGTGTCGATGGGCGAGGCGCGCAGATTCATGTGCGCTGGATGGATACGGGGCAGACGGCGATGTTGACCAACGTCAGGCAAGAGCCATCTTCGATTTCGTGGTCGCCAGACGGTACGCAGATTGCGTTCGAGATGTTCGTTGAAACAGAAGGTGCCACACTTGCCGAGCCTCCCGCTGCACCCGAGGGAGCGGAATGGGCACCGCCGGTCAAGGTTATCGAGGCGATTCAGTATCGTAGAGACGGTGTCGGCTATGTGGATACTGGCAATACACACTTGTTTGTCTTATCGGCCGAAGGTGGTACGCCGCGACAGCTGACCAGCGGCGATTACGATCACAATGGCCCGTTGGCATGGACATCTGACGGCGAGAAGATCGTTTTTGTCGCCAACCGACAGGAAGACTGGGAGTACAATCCGGTGGAGTCAGAACTCTGGTCCGTCGACGTCGGGACCGGCGACCTCGTAAAGCTCACCGACCGCGATGGCCCGGATTTCTCGCCCGCTATTTCTCCGGATGGAACAAAGATTGCTTATCTTGGTTTTGATGATAAGAAGATGGGTTATCACAATACCGATGTGTACATCATGGATATTGAAGATCGATCCATCCAAACGCTAACCGGCGGTTTCGATCGTAGCGTTGACAACGTGCGGTGGGCAGGCAGCTCCAATCGCCTGTATATCCAGTATGACGACCATGGCCATTCCCATATCGCGATGCTATTTATGGACGGTAATATCGATTCTGTCGCGGATGACGTCGGTGGAGAATCTCTCGGAAGGCCCTATACCAGTGGTGGATTCTCAGTGGCGAACAATGGTGCGTATGCATACTCGGCCGGGCGATTCGATCGTCCGGCCGATGTGGGAACGGGACGCGGTAGTCGCTCAACGACTCGTATCACTGACCTCAACGACGACCTGTTCGGCCACAAAACGCTCGGCGCCATCGAGGAAATAAGCTGGCCGTCATCCGTCGGGGATCTCGAAATCCAGGGGTGGCTGATCACGCCACCCGATTTTGATGCGAGTAAAAAGTATCCGCTTATCCTGGAGATTCACGGCGGTCCATTTGCCGCCTACGGCCCGCACTTTTCTGCGGAGATTCAGTTATACGCAGCGGCGGGATACGTTGTCCTTTACGTCAATCCGCGGGGCTCGACGAGTTACGGCTACGATTTCGCTAATCAGATTCATCATAACTATCCGGGGCAGGACTACGATGACCTGATGTCTGGTGTCGATGCCGTGATCGCGAGAGGAATTGTGAATCAAGATCAGTTATTCGTCACAGGCGGATCCGGTGGCGGTGTATTGAGCTCGTGGATTGTCGGTAAAACGGACCGGTTTGCGGCCGCTGTAGTTGCAAAGCCGGTCATCAACTGGATCAGCACAACGCTGACAACAGATATCGCAACATTCATGCCGGAATACTGGTTCGAAAGTCCTCCCTGGGAAGACCCGCAGTCGTACTGGGCGCGCTCACCCCTGTCCCTGGTAGGCAACGTCACCACTCCGACAGCATTGCTGACCGGCGAGCAAGACCATCGCACGCCGATCACGGAGTCTGAGCAGTACTACCAGGCACTGAAACTAAGAAAAGTGGAAACTGCACTGATCCGTGTCCCCGAGGCATCACACGGAATAGCGACAAGACCGTCACATCTCATTGCCAAGATAGACAATATCCTGGCCTGGTTCGAGCGCTACACTAACTAGGCCCGAAGCAATGAACCGCCGGACTGAAAATCCGCGTGTCGGGTGTTGATTGGCTGCGGGCCAGCCATGGCCCTTGCCCTCACTTCGTTCGGGTCGCTTCGCGCAGCAAATCGGCGATCCTGCCGATTTGTGATGCGGCACCAGTCTAATTGATGTTGGATTCTCGCCCTTCCCAGAATGGTGCGCGCAGTTCCCGTTTCAGTATTTTTCCCGGGCCAGACTTTGGTAGTTCTTCTGACGAGAAGCTGATCGCTTTAGGAATTTTGTAGTCGGCGATATATTCGCGACAGAATGCGATTAGCTCTTCACCTGTCACGTCGTCACGGGTGACGACCACTGCGTGTACGGCCTCACCCCATTGTTGATCCGGCACACCGAACACGGCTGCTTCGAGTACCGCGGCATGCTTATACAGCGCTTCTTCGACCTCCGAGCAATACACGTTTTCGCCGCCGCTTACGATCATGTCTTTGGCACGATCCACCAGGTAAACGTAACCCCCGTCATCCATGTATCCCATGTCACCTGAGAGATACCAGTCTCCCCGCATCACTTCCGCCGTTTGCTCCGGCTTATTCCAGTATCCCCGCATGATGTTGGGACCGGAGGCCGCCAGTTCACCCACTTCTCCTGTTGGCAGCTCGTGGTGATTCTTGTCCACTATCTTTATCCGCGTGCCGATCAACGGCAGGCCACAGGATCGGCCACGATCCGAATCAACATGATCCTGCTCGCGGCGCAGCCCCGTCAATAACGGCGATGCTTCCGTCATGCCATAAACGTGCACAAAATCTGCCGTCGGAAAGGCTTCATGCGCTCGCCGGACGACCGCCGTCGCAATTGGCGAGCCGCCGTGAGCTACCACGCGCAATGAGCTCACGTCGCGCGGCTCCTTATGTTGTAACTCACTTATTGCCGCGATCATTGCTGGTACACCCAACGTATGCGAAACGTGATGTTTTTCGATCAGGTCGAGAGCGACAGCTGGATCGAAGGCTTTGAGCGGAATCTGTGTACTGCACGACCAGATGCCAGAGAGCACGCCATTCGAACCTGCGGCGTGAAACAGCGGAGCCATAACGAGCATCACGTCATCCGCCGTCGGCGGCGCAAAAATCATGACGTGAAACGTATTGGCCAGCAGATTTCTGTGCGTCAACATCACGCCCTTTGAAACACCGGTCGTTCCCCCGGTGTAAAAGAGTCCTGCCAGGTCGTCCTCTGTCACGCCATCACCCAGACTGGCCTCATCCGCGGTGCTCAAGAGTGAATCGTATTCGTCAGGCATCATCACGACGATGTCGACGAGATCGCGCAGCGCGCCCGGATCACGGTCGGTCAGCAGAAATTTGGCGCCAGCATCCTCCAGCGCATACCGCAACTCCGGCTCGGCGTGACGGGTATTCACCGGACCAATGCCACGACCGGCCGCCGGTAGTGCGATGTAGCTTTCGATATATTGTGCGGAATTGGCGGCGAGAATTGCCACACGATCGCCCGGTTGTCCGCCGAGCTTGCCGATAACCGATGCCAGGCGGCAACAACGCGACCACAGCTGTCGATACGTAATCTGCTGGTCTTCGAAAATAACGGCGATCCTGTCAGGTGCGATCTGGACAGCGTGCTGTAGTGGGCTCACGAAAGTGTGCATAGGAAGTCGTCCATTGCTTATTATTTTTTCGACGGTGTGCGCTATGGTGAGGCGTTGCCGAAGAACTCCAAAGCCGCTGTATCAGCGGTTGCAGCGATAAGGCAGCTTGGAAATTCTGCGATCTTCAATACCCTGTCCGGCCATTGACTGCATAAAGTTGGGATATGGGGTGGGATCGAAATGCTCATAGCCCAGATAGGTCGCGATAGTGTCAAAGTCGCTGCGTTCGTCGTACTCCGCGAATAGCTGTTCGGCCGATTCGTCGTCACCGATAATCTTGAAGGCGAGCCAATTCCCGGAAAGATCGCCCTCATTCTTTACGAGTATCCGGTCATGAAGTTTCTCGGCATCTGCAATACGAAGCTCCGCACAACGCTGCCTGAGTATGGCCAACTCACGGTTCAATTCCGGCAAGTCACTGTTGATTAGCATCGGTAGGACTCGACTCGCGCCGTCGATATCGCGAGCCCACAGCAATAATCGATGTGCCTGATAAAGCAGGAAGACATCGTCAGGATACTGACTGATCGCATCCATAGAAACCGTTCGCATGAACTCCGCATCATCGGCGCCGCGCAGCCCCTGTAGCGACCAGTTTGCAAAGTCCCTTGACAAGCCGTCTCGCTCATAGATTCTTCTGATCAACGTACTTAATTCCGCATCTTTGCCCATGCGCCTAAGGAGTACAGCCCGGATACCGGTCTCACGCTCGTTATTAGGTCTTGCTTCCAGGAACTCGGAGATGAGTCGCAGCGCGGATCGATAGTTTAGTTGGGCTTCAGCTTTATTCGCCCGGTAGCGTAATTTTGTCGTTGGGTCCTTCTCATACTGGATAGCTTTGTCCAGCATTTCGTCACGGTTCGCCTTCCGCTCCGCTAACGACAGATCCGTCAAACCGTAGAGGAGCTGATTCGTCTCCACTTGACCCCGCCAGAATATGTAAAGCTGAAAATAGGCAGCTGCAAACTCGGGATCTATTGCAATGGCCCGCTCGGCCGCTTCGCGCGCATTCAGCGCCAGGTAAACGTCTCCGGAAGTCTGGCTTGCACCGATATAGCCGAGGCCCTCGAGATAGGCTTCGAACGCCGGCACAGAACTGGTTCCTGCCGACACCATTTCGGCAAGTGCTTCGGGATCCATCGCCGTGTCGAGCGCTTTCGCGATCTGGATGGCGATCTCTTCCTGAATCGCGATCAGATCGTCGGATATTCGATCAAAGGATTGTGACCACAGGTGAAAGCCGTCTTGCGCCCGAATCAGTTGTGCCGTGATTCTCAGCCGCCCGCCGCCCCGCCGCACCGAGCCTTCGAGAATGTGTTCGACGCCAAGAGCGTCGGCAATTGTCGGAATGTCTGCAGTGGAGCCCCTAAAGGCAAACGATGATGTCCTGGCAGTAACCAACAAATCCGGCGCACGTGCGAGTGCGTTCAGAATTTCTTCGGTCAGGCCATCGGCGAACCACGACTGCTCTTGATCCGAGGACATATTGACGAACGGCAAGACGGCAATCGAGCGTTTGTTGCGGGTGCTGGTCGAGGCCGCCTCTACATCTGCGAGATTCGCCTCCTCAGAAGTATCGACCGGGGCGACCAGAGTCTGGCGCTCCCAAATAAAATAACCAAGCGCCACAACGAGCGCGCCGATGATGACGAAATCCAGCCTACGGCCTGTGAGCGGCGTGATTGATTGTGAACGATCGATGTCCTTTTCGCGTTTGACGCCTTCGGGTGTAAGTTCGAAGGCCCAGGCAAAAAACAGGGCGAGTGGCAGTCCGAGCAGCACAACGACAACAAAAGTCTTTAAAACCCACTCCGGGGCACCGAAATTCTCGAAAGCGAATTCGGCGACTTGAACCAACAGCCAGCCAATGACGATATAGGCAACGCCGACACGCATTACGTTCCTTCGACTAAGCTCAGCGAAGAATGACATTTCTTTGGTTGGCTTCCCCCGGAAAGAATTCAGTATACCGGGAATCAGGATTCAAGCCCAAGCGGGGCCGGGTACCGGCGTAGCAATAAGATGGAGCCACCGCCCGGCGAGCAAACCAGCACTCCGTCAACGCCATAATCGGAGGCGAGACGAGTTAACGGGCGGTGGCGTGGTGTTAGTGTTCTTTGCTTGCTGCGGGAGTAAGAACTCCTGCACCGGGAATATGCTTGAACCTGGCCGATGCGACGGCGTCCAGCCTACGCATGCGCCATTTTTCAAGCCAGGAAACAAGCAATTCCAACTGCTCTATGTCTTTCCTGGCCTTGTACGGAGGCATTTCGCAGATGCCGATGCCGTTGGCAGCGGCGTGGACGTAGTTTTGACTGTCGCGTAATTGCGCAACGACTGGTATGTCCAGACTCGTCAGAAACCGCATAAGCATCCGATAGCTTCTCGTGTTTTGACGCGTCCGATTGGCGATAATCGCGAGATTGCGGTTGCGTCTGTCAAGCTGAGCAAAAAGCAGAAGATCCGCAATAAAGCTCGCTGCGGCATAGATATCGATCTCAGATGGCACGACAGGAATCAAAATACTGTTCGCGTCATAGGTCTCGTCAAACAATTGGTCGGGGCTCAGAGCGGCCGGCAGATCGACGATCAAGTAAGTCGATCCAGGCCATGCACGCAATTGAGATCGATTGTCGGTCCGGGCGCAGAATTTATCGGCGGCGATGCCGAAAATCTTTGGTCGATCGGATGGCCGCTTGTCGAGCCAACGCATACTGTAGCCGCGTGCATCGCAGTCTACCAACGTCGGAGGCGAGCCATGCACCGCAAAGTAGCTGGCAAGATTGGTTGCGAGCGTCGTCTTTCCGCAACCGCCTTTGGGATTCAGAATGACAATCTTATGAGGACTGTCTCGTCGCGAAGTGATGTTCATCGAAATGGCCGGGTGCCCCTCCCATTCAGTATCAAGTGAATGACGCGACAGCCCACCTGTGCAGTTTTCGAGTCCCTTCCACGCCCAAGCGGAGTAACGCGAATGCCGAGCATAGTACGAAAATGTTCTGTGAGTCGACTTCTTTCGAATCGACTGTCGCGATATTGCGACAGCGCAATGAAATGGCAAGACGCAGGGCACCCAACAAGGAACACTCGATACCCCCTTAACGCTTGAGTGAGGTGCCAGTACAACAATTCGCACGGTAACTGCGATTCGTAATACCAGTATTGCCGGTCAGAAAAAAAGCAGACAGCGGGTCTCGATACTCTCGCGGGGTGGTGCGTCCACGGGCGCATTAGGATCTTCGAAGGACGAGTGAATAGTAAAACGGCTGCGCCCGTCGGTTTCCGAATCAAAGGTCTTGAACAGCAATGCCTCATCCATTTGCATCTCAGGGAAGTAGTACCAGCGATGTCCGGGATCGTGCAGGGCCACTTGAAGTTCTCCGGTGCGTTCCTCGGCTCGACGTTCGACGGAAACCAGATCCTCCGGTTTCACCGTCGCGGCATCGCACAGTACCAGCGGGTGGTTGTAGATTGGGCCGGCAATCGATCGCCACACGTTGACGATGGCGAAGCGCCGTTGCAACAGTTTGTCTGCCTCATCCGGATCATCTGCAAAGCAATCACGCAGCCGCTTGATCCCGGAGAGCGCGGTGTAATCATTGTGAACGATATCGGCGGCTTCACGAATCTTTTTGATTTTTTGTCGCACGAGAGAAGTTGAGCGTCTTGTATCGTCAAAGATTTCAATACGCGCCGCGCCCGTCATCTCCGTCAGCAGCGCTTTCACTTCCTCGTGGTAAGTCGACTCGACCTGCGCATCGTCAAAGAAATTCTCAACTTCGCTTGCTTGTCGCACCAGTTTGAATCCTTCGACATCCAGACTGGAGACTCGTTTGTGATGGCGGCCATCGTGAATAGCCACTTCCCGCATCGGGAAGTTACCCACGTGTTCGGTCTGATCACCGCCACCTTTGGAGGGAATGTAGACGAGAGGCTCATCGACATTTGCCAGAAATTTGAGATTCGCTTTTATCGGCGCAGCCTGCATCACTTTTCCTCGAATCAAACTTAAAATTCAGTGGATACTCGCAGGAGTAGTGTCCTGAGGAACGACCGATAGAATCAAGCAAACTGTCCCCGTTAATGGCCTTCCGGTGGCGTCTTCGTTTCGGATCCGTCGGCGGCCTCGTAAGTGCGGCCGAATCCCGTTAGCGCGGCGATCAACATGACGGCAGCGAGAAACCAGCCATGCAGCACGAAGGGCCAGACGGCCGTCGGTGGCACCGCTTGCACGAAATCGTACTGAGATTCCAGCGTGCGAATCGTCTGATAGCCGATCAACACGCCGCCACCCCACGGGAAGATGTAGCCGATGGCCGATGTCACTGCATCCAGCATGTTGGCACGCCGGTACGGGTGCAGCTTAAAGCGCTTGCCAAGCCGTGAAATAACGGGTCCGGCAGCGATCTCCGCAGCCGTATTGATGGTGATAAAGGCATTCAGCGAAAAGACTATGCCCCACATTGCCGCTTCGGCCCGTGCTCCCGATTCCCGCGCGAACTTGTGCAGGGCGGCGATCAACGCATCGAGCGCACCACCGAGCCGCATCAGGTGTCCACCGGCGACGATCAGGAGGATCAGGATCGAAAGCCCCAGGTAACCGGCGATGCCATCAACCAGCGCGCCGCCGACCGTATCGGTAGCAGGGTCAAAATAAAGAATGGCCTCTGGCGGCGCGAGTCCGAGCAGGAGTTCCACCGCAATCGCCGTAAGAATGCCCCAAGTCAGGGCAACGAGAATGTGATTGCCGCGCAAGGCCAGGAAGATCACGAGTGCGAAGGGCACGAGCAGTGCCAGGCCATCGGGTGAGGCCGTTTCGGCGAGCAGTTCTGCCGCGTGGCCATAATCCGCCTCCATGCCGTCGCCGCCAAACAGTGTGAAGAGAACCAGTGCTGGCACTGCCGCAGCCAACGCGTATTTGACTCGGGAGCGCACCACGCCCGGGATATCGGTCTCCTGGGTCGTTGCCGAAACGATCGTCGTATCGGACACCGGCGCCAGGTTATCGCCGAAAGCTGCGCCAGACAGGATCGCGGCGAACAGCCATACGGGATCTGCGCCCAGAATCAGCCCGGCGGGAAACATCAACGTACAAAACGCGACCGTCGTGCCATAACCGGTACCAACCGCCGTGCCAAACGTTGCGGCGAGCACGAACGTCGCGCCGACAAAATCACCGCCCGTCGCATTCGATTGACCACCGAGCCAGACCAGTCCGTCGACCAGACCACCGACTCGAAGTACCTGCGCGAACATCCCGGCCCAAAACCAGGCGACAATCGTCACTGTGGCGACCGGGTTCGCCATGCCCGCGAAAATGGCATTCGCATACTCGCCCCACCGGCTGCGGCACAACAGCATGCCGAGGGTAAGCCCGCCAATCATTCCCAGGATCAGGCCGTGTTCGCTCGGTGCGCCGGCAACGGATATCGAAACCGCCCAGATGACGAAGAACAGTAACGGCACTGCGGCACCGAGCCGTCCGCCGTAAAACTTCAAGGTTGGTTCCATGGACTCGCCGAATCATTAATAGTGAAGACGTGTTCTACCGCAAGTAGGCCTTTTATTCAAAGCGTCAGCTGCTTATCCAAATAAAGTACTGGCCTCAAACTAGCTATAAAACAACGGGCTTCCGCGTCCCTCTACCGATATCGGTTTACTTGCGATCAGGCATTCGGCGGCAGGCAGGTAGCACAGCCGAAACAATTTGCAATTATTCCTGACCGTCGTTTTCCAGCACGAATCTCGCCAGGTCCGCTTTGAACTGCGCCAGCGACGGTGGATGCACGTACATCATATGGCCCGCTTCGTACATGGCTATTTCGATCCGGGCGCGTTGCTCCTGATCGAGATCCATATGGTTCACTACGTACTGCATAACAAAGTGCGGTGTTGCGAGGTCGAAATAACCCTGTTGGATCAGCACCTTCATATGCGGATAGAGCGTCATCGTCGTCGCCAGGTCGACGGCCGTGTTAGTTATCAGCGTCTTCTGGCCGCTCGGTAGCGTGTGCAGCCAGTCCCAGTCCGTGTACAAGCCGCCCGAAACCACATAGTCGCGTTCTTTTTTGAACCCGAGATCGTTCGTGTAGTAGTGCATGAAACCTGCTCTAAAAGCCGGTGCGACCCCGGCCATGAAAGGATCGTACTGCATCGTCGCGCCGACCCGGTCGATGCTGCGACCCTTGAAACGCGAATCGATCCGGCCGACCGTGACGTCCTGGTCGCGCAGCAGCTCCTGCGTGAAGTGGAAGTGACTGACCCGCAGATTCGAGTGATCCCAGTATTCCTCGCTGAGCCCGGTGTAGGCCGACAGCTTCGAAATCACACTTGCACGTTCGCCGTCCGGCAGGATGCTGCCCGTCATCAGCGCCGGCGCATATTCATTGACTGCGAAT
>Ga0164320_10000197_pt1 | contig 18058 bp, 19 predicted proteins | sample GuaBasSediGuay11_FD_113736 | JGI IMG/M metagenome (GOLD analysis project Ga0164320, IMG submission 113736) | Subseafloor sediment microbial communities from Guaymas Basin, Gulf of California, Mexico - Guay11, Core 4567-28, 0-3 cm | ecosystem: Environmental > Aquatic > Marine > Hydrothermal...
CGCTGATGGTGAAAATGGACTACGTTGACAATAATCGCGTTACGGAACAGGGAGGCGGGGTCCCGCCAGTTCCAGCCACGAAATCGCACCAACTGCATCGCCGGCCACGTTGATCGGTGGCGGCAGGCGGTCGGTTTTACTACGGCAAGCCCAGGAGCGGGCAGCGAATAACGGCCAGGCCCAGAGCTTGGCTATACACCACCAGAGCGAAAGGTATTCATATAATGAAGAAACGTCTGCTTGTATCCGCGCTTCCCGCGCTGGCCCTGTCGGTGGCCCTCGGCACCGCCCAGGCTGGTGAAACACTCGACGCCGTCAAGGGCAAGGGCTTCGTCCAGTGCGGCGTGTCGACCGGTCTGCCCGGCTTCTCGGTCGCCGATGACAAGGGCAACTGGGCCGGCCTCGATGTCGACGTCTGCCGCGCCGTGGCCGCCGCCATATTTGGTGATGCCAGCAAGGTCAAGTACTCACCGCTGAACGCCAAGGAGCGCTTTACCGCGCTGCAGTCGAGCGAGATCGACATGCTGTCGCGCAATACCACCTGGACGCTGACCCGCGACTCCAACCTCGGCCTGAACTTCGCCGGCGTCAACTACTACGACGGTCAGGGCTTCATGGTGTCGAAGAACCTCGGCGTCAAGAGCGCCCTGGAACTCGACGGTGCATCGGTCTGCATCCAGGCTGGCACCACGACCGAGCTGAACCTGGCCGACTACTTCCGCGCCAACAGCATGAAGTACGAGCCGATCACCTACGACAGCTCCGACGAGACGGTCAAGGGTTTCGAGGCGGGGCGTTGCGATGTGCTGACCTCCGACCAGTCGCAGCTCTACGCGCTGCGCATCAAGCTGTCGAAGCCGGGCAGTGCGATCGTGTTGCCCGAGGTGATCTCCAAGGAGCCGCTCGGCCCGGTGGTGCGCCAGGGTGACGACGAGTGGTTCAACATCGTGCGTTGGTCGCTGTTCGCGATGATCAACGCCGAGGAGCTTGGTGTCTCGTCGGCCAACGTCGACAAGATGAAGTCGAGCAAGGATCCGGGCATCCGCCGCCTGCTCGGCCTCGAGGGCATCAAGGGCCAGGGCCTGAAGCTCTCCGACGATTGGGCCTACAACATCGTCAAGCAGGTCGGTAACTACAGTGAGGCGTTCGAGCGCAACGTCGGCCAGGGTAGCCGGCTGAAGATCTCCCGCGGCCTCAATGCCTTGTGGAACAACGGCGGCATCCAGTACGCTCCGCCGATTCGTTGACCGGAACCCGGGGCGGGGTCGCGTGACTCCGCCCCGGCCTTTCCCGGGATCCCGTTTCAGATCCTGATCGATTCTCACTGCCGAGGCCGTGCCACTTGAGTGACCTGCCGAACGTGTCGCATACCCCGGGCAAACCGGCGCCGTGGAACGACCCGAAGATCCGCGCCCTGGTGTTCCAGGCGCTGCTGATCGGTGTCGTGGTCACGTTCGGCCTCTACCTGATCAACAATACGCTGCACAACATGGAGCAGCGTGGTATCTCTACCGGCTTCGGCTTCCTCGATAACACGGCCGGTTTCGGCGTCACCCAGTCGCTGATCGAATACGACGAGACCTACACTTACGGCCGCACCTTTTTTGTCGGCCTGCTCAATACCCTCTTGGTCGCGGTACTCGGCATCATCTCCGCGACCCTGCTTGGTTTCGTCATGGGCGTCGCCCGGTTGTCACGCAACTGGCTGATTGCGCGCATCGCAACGGTCTACATCGAGATCTTTCGCAACATCCCGCTGCTGCTGCAGATCTTCTTCTGGTACTTCGCCGTTGGCCTCAACCTGCCGCGACCGAAGCAGAGCTTCGCCCTGGGCGAGACGATCTTTCTCAACAACCGTGGCCTGTTCATCCCGCGCCCGATCACGGAGGACGGCTTCGGGCTGGTGATCGGGGCCTTCGTGGTCGCGATCATTGCCGTGATTGTCATAGCGCGCTGGGCGCACCGCCGCCAGGATGCCACCGGCCAGCCGTTCCACACTGTCTGGGTGTCGCTGGCGCTGCTGGTCGGGCTGCCAGGCCTCGCTTTCCTCGCCGCCGGCGCACCGCTGACATGGGAGATGCCGGAGCTGCGTGGCTTCAATTTCCGCGGCGGCCTGAGCGTGCTGCCCGAGCTGTTCTCGCTGACCCTGGCGTTGGCCGTCTATACCGGTACCTTCATCGCCGAAACGGTGCGTGCCGGTATCCAGTCGGTATCGCACGGTCAGACCGAGGCGGCACGCGCGCTCGGCCTGCGCGAGGCACCGATGCTGCAGCTGATCATCATCCCGCAGGCGATGCGGGTGATCATCCCTCCACTGACCAGCCAGTACCTGAACGTGGTCAAGAATTCGTCGCTCGCCGCGGCGATCGGCTATCCGGACCTGGTCGCGGTGTTTGCCGGCACGACGCTGAACCAGACCGGCCCGGCGGTCGAGATCATTGCCATGACCATGGCCGTCTACCTGACGTTCAGCCTGTCGATCTCGCTACTGATGAACTGGTACAACGCCAAGATGATGTTGCGGGAGAGGTGAGGTGAGTACCTTCGAACGCGGTCCTGATCTGCCACCTCCGGTCACCCAGGTTGGAGTCATCGGCTGGTTGCGGCGCAACCTCTTCTCCAGCTGGCTGTACAGTTTCCTGACGTTGCTGGCGCTCTACTTGGTCTGGATAGTCGTGCCGCCGGTGATCAACTGGGCTCTGCTCGACGCCAGCTGGAGCGGCACAGCGCGCGAGGATTGCACCTCCGACGGCGCCTGCTGGGTGTTCGTCTCGGTACGCTTCAACCAGTTCATGTACGGCTTCTACCCGGAGGCCCAGCAGTGGCGCGTGAACATCATCTACGGGACGCTGTTCCTGCTGATGACCCCGCTGTTCCTCAAGGCGTTCCCGTGGAAGACCGCGCTCGGTGGTTTTATCATCTTCGTCTATCCGTTCATCGCCTACGGCTTGCTCGACGGCGCGTGGTTCGGCCTCGAGGTGGTCGAGACGACCCGCTGGGGCGGTCTGTCGCTGACGCTGATCCTCGCCGGGGTCGGCTGTGTCGCGGCGTTGCCGCTCGGTATCATCCTCGCTCTCGGCCGGCGTGCGACCGACATGCCGGCCGCCAAGTCGCTGTGCGTCATCTTCATCGAGTTCTGGCGTGGCGTGCCGCTGATCACCGTGCTGTTCATGTCGTCGGTGATGCTGCCGCTGTTCCTGCCCGAGGGGGTCCAGTTCGACAAGCTGATGCGTGCCCTGATCGGCATCACCCTGTTCCAGTCGGCCTACATGGCCGAGGTGATCCGTGGCGGCCTGCAGGCGATTCCCAAGGGGCAGTACGAAGCGGCTGATGCCCTCGGCCTTGGCTATTGGAAGAAGACCGGGCTGATCGTGCTGCCGCAGGCGATGAAAATCGTCATCCCGGGCATCGTCAACACGTTCATTGCCCTGATCAAGGACACCACGCTGGTGCTGATCATCGGCCTGTTCGAACTGCTCGGCATGATCCAGAACGCCCTCAACGATCCGAACTGGCTCGGGTACGCGACCGAGGGCTACGCCTTCACCGCGCTGACGTTCTGGATCATCTGCTTCAGCCTCTCGCGCTACAGCATGCGCATCGAGCGCAAGCTGCACACCGGCCACTAGCGCACCTGATGCGCACCAACGATCGGAGCCGACCATGAGTGACCAGGCCCAAAGCCACCACGACGCCGTCGATGACGTGATGATCGAACTGCGCGGCATGCACAAGTGGTACGACAAGTTCCACGTCCTCAAGGACATCGACCTGGTCGTGCACAAGGGCGAGCGCATTGTCGTTTGCGGCCCGTCCGGGTCGGGCAAGTCGACCATGATCCGCTGCATCAACCGCCTCGAGGAGCACCAGCGCGGCCAGATTTTTGTCGACGGCGTTGAGCTGACCGGCGACCTCAAACACGTCGAGCAGATCCGCAAGGAAGTGGGCATGGTGTTTCAGCACTTCAACCTGTTCCCGCACCTGACGGTGCTCGACAATTTAACGTTGGCACCGATCTGGGTACGCAAGTTGCCACGCAAGGAGGCCGAGGCGGCGGCGATGGCCTTGCTCGAGAAGGTCAAGATCCCCGAGCAGGCCAAGAAGTACCCTGGCCAGCTCTCCGGCGGTCAGCAGCAGCGCGTCGCCATCGCCCGCTCGCTGTGCATGAATCCGAAGATCATGCTGTTCGACGAGCCGACCTCGGCTCTCGACCCGGAGATGATCAAAGAGGTGCTCGACACCATGGTCGAGCTCGCCGAGACCGGCATGACCATGATCTGCGTGACCCACGAGATGGGCTTCGCCAAGACCGTCGCCAACCGTGTGATCTTCATGGACGAAGGCGAGATCATCGAGGAGAACGAGCCACACGAGTTCTTCAACAACCCGAAGCAGGACCGTACCAAGCTGTTCCTGAGCCAGATCCTCGGTCACTGAACCGGCCGTTTCGGCTACCGCTATCGCAGACGTGAAAAGGCCCGGGTGCTGTACAGCACCCGGGCCTGTTTCGTTGTTCTCTAGCGGTTGGGTCAGCCTTCGGCGTAGCCCTCTTCGTATGGATTATTCAGGATTTCGTGCAGCCGGCTCCCCGGGACATACGAGTCGAGAACCTCGACCTCGGATGTCTCGATGATGCGGCGAATTTCTTCGTCGAACTGGATGCTACTCATGACGGTCTCCTGTTGAATCGTTGCCGGTCGTTAAACCTTGGGCTCACTATGGGGGCCGGGATCGGATGGGTCCATAGCTAAGTCACTGTTTTTCTAGAATCGTTTTTCATATCCAAAGAAGTAAACGTTCTTAGCACGTGGCGGCAACGAACGGTAGGCGGTGATTCGTGGAGTAACCACACAAGCGGCATGGCGCGTCCGCTTGTGCTACCTAGAGAGGGTGGCACCGTGCAGCAGATTCGTGACGGAGGCGACCATGGACACCACCACCCACGACCTGACCACCCTGTTCGATCAGCTCGGTCTGGCCAGCGATGCATCATCGATCGATGCCTTCATCGGCACGCATCGACCACTGGCGGCCAGGGTACGTCTCGTCGAGGCGCCGTTCTGGAACGCGGGCCAAAGGGCCTTTCTCGACGAGGCGCTGAGCGACGATTCCGACTGGGCCGAACGGGTCGACGAACTCGACGCTCGACTGCGCTGATCTGGCCTATGGGATATCGGCAGCCGTTGGCACGACGGAACGCCAACCGGGATGAGCAGCACATGCTGCGACATGCTGTGCGATGGATTGCGGTGCCGATCCTGGCCGGGCTGGTGACAGCTGCCTCCGGTGGTGACTCCATGCTGCCGCCGTCATGCCAGCAGCTGCTGGCCGAGGGCGAGTTCAGTAGCCGTTTTCGCGTCATCGATCCGCTGGCGCGCGTGACCGCCTGCCGCATGAAGGGAGAGATTGCCAAGGATGAGTTCGACCTGCTGGTCAAAGGGCGTGTCGAGCAGTGGACACGGCGCTGCTTCAGTGACCGCGAGCAGGCTTACATGCATGGCCTGTTGCGCCAGGCAACGCTGCAATCAATGCCGTTCGTCACCCGCGAGAACTGTGCCGCCAATCTTGAGCGGTTGTTGACCCTCCCCGAACCGCGGAAGCGGCCGTGACCGGTGTGCCGCCTTTGACCTCGAGCTGAAGCCGGGCTAGGTTGAAGGCATGGAACAGTTGGCCGGCTACCTGCTGCTTGCGATCTGCGTGACCGTTCATGTGGCCGTACTGCTGCAGGTGATCAGCAGACGACGCACACGGCGCCGGGTCACCGGGCCAACAGGAACGGCCCGGCTGTTGCGCCGCGTGGTCATGCCCGCGGGCACCCGCGACTAGAAACCTTTTTTCACCCTTCACGATCCTCTCGGACCGGCACCAGGTGACGAGGAGTCTCCAGATGATGAAGCTGTTTCACAACGACGATCTCGGCAAACTGATCCTGCGCCTGTCGGTCGGTGTCCTGATGCTGTTCCATGGTGTGGGCAAGCTGCTCAACCCCGGTTCGCTGAAGTACATCGGTGGCCAGCTGGCAGAGATCGGCCTGCCGCAGTTCATCGCCTACGGCGTCTTCCTCGGCGAGGTGGTCGGGCCGCTGCTGGCAATCGTCGGGCTCTATTCACGTATCGGCGGGCTGCTGATGGCGGGCAACATGGTGTTCGCCATCGTGCTTGTGCATACCGGTGAGCTGTTCACGCTGACCCAGCACGGCGGCTGGGCGCTGGAACTGCAGGGCCTGTTCCTGTTCGGTGCGCTGGCGATCCTGTTTCTCGGCAGCGGCAGCATGGCCCTGAAGCGCGACTGAGGCGCGCCACCTGTCGGGTCAGTTGCTGACCCGGTTGCGGCCGGCCTCCTTGGCCTTGTAGAGCGCCTGATCGGCCCTTTTCATCACCTGTTGCGGCGTCGGGTGGCGGTCTTCGCGTTCGGCGACACCGATACTGGCGGTGACCGAGACCGTGTTGCGTTTCGTCGACCGTTTGCCGGCCGCGGCAGCTGATTTTTTGCGCGCCTTCTCCTTTGGCCGGTCTTTGCCACGCAGCTGGAAAGCGCTGTCGGCAATCGCCTGGCGCAGGTTCTCCAGGTGCGGCAGCGTCTGCTCGGCCCGCTTGCCGGCGAAGAGTACGGTGAACTCCTCGCCCCCGTAACGGAACGCCTTGCCTCCACCGCGCACCTGGTCCATCCGGGCCGCGACCAGTTTCAGGACCTGATCGCCGACGTCGTGGCCGTGGCGGTCGTTGAAGCGCTTGAAGTGATCGACGTCGAGCATGGCGATGGTGTAACGCGAGCCGAGCTTGAGTAGTTCCTCCTGCAGTGCCCGACGCCCGGGGAGGCCGGTCAGGTCATCGCGGTAGGCCATGCGGTAGGAGTCCTGGAGCAGGGCGATGAACAGCAACAGCGCGGCGGTGGTGGTAAACAGTGCAACGGTTTGCAGGTCGCCAGGATGGCGCAGTATCACGAACACCGCGACGAGAATGCCGACCAGGCTGATGATGAACGGTGAGCGGGTGAGGGCGAGGCGCACCAGCAGCATGCCGCCGGCAACGGCGAACGCGAGCAGTACCGGCTGGGTCAGCAGTGCGGAGCCGTACGGGAGTTCCATGCTGAAGGGTGTCGCCTCGAGTAGTTCGCGCAGCAGGTGGGGGCGCGACATGGCGAACATCAGCAGCACGCCCGCCTGGAAGAGCACGGCGGTCAGGCGCAGCACGCCGTGGCGGGTGAGCACGCCACGCTCGCGCAGACCGGCGATGACGGCAACGTTCAGTGGCAGCAGGAAGGCGACACCGAGGCGGAAGGTGCCCACATCGAGCCTGGCGCCGTGCAACTGCCAATCGAGAGGATGGCCGAGCATCCAGTAGAGACCCGTCAACAGCAGCAGCACGATAACGGCGCGGCCGCGACTGAACAGCAGCGCCAGCGCCAGCGTGGCCGCGAGCACCAGGTAGGGCAGGATCGGGACAATGTCGTTGAGCGCGGTCGGTAACCGGGCCAGGTTCAGTCGCAGCCCGTGGGTGGTGAGCAGCAACCCGGCCGGGATCAGGACGGCGATGAAAAAGCGGAACAGCTGCGCGGGCATGGGCGCAGTGTAATGAATCGCCTGCGCCGCCGGGATGAGTTCTAGGTGAATTCCTCATCGCTGAGTGAGACGGCATCGGTTCCCTTGCCACTCGATGCCGGGGTGGCGCGGTCCCAGGCCCAGTCGCGCAAGGCCTTGATCTGTTCACTCATGGTCCGTGACAGCGGCACCACGTGGCGTGCGACCTCGCGCAGGTCGGCGCTGGTGAACGGCCGCTGCTCATGCAGGCCGACGGTGCGGGCCGCGATCACCGCTTGCTCGATTTCGGCGGCGTTCCAGCCGTCGGTGTCGCGTACCAGCGCGGCCAGGTCGAACGTCTCCGAGTCGGCGGCCTGGCGAGCCAGGTGGATCGACAGCAGCGCTTCGCGCTCGGCGGTGTCCGGCAGGTCGACGAAGAACACCTGGTCGAAGCGTCCCTTGCGAATCATCTCGGCCGGCAGGTCCTCGATACGGTTGGCGGTGGCGGTGACGAAGACCAGTGGCGGCTTCTCCTGCATCCAGGTCAGGAACGCGGAGAAGAGATGAGTCGCCTGCTCCTTGCCGGGACCGGTGAATCCGAGGCCGTTTTCGATTTCATCGATCCATAGCACTACCGGCGCCAGTGACTCGACGGTGCGTAGCGCATGGTGGAAGGTCGCCTCCGGGTTGCCGTGGGCTCCGGAGAAGACCCGGTTCATGTCGAGTCGGAACAGCGGTGCCCGCCACTCGCGGGCGAGCACCTTGGCCACCAGGCTCTTGCCGCAGCCACTGACACCCATCACCAGCAGGCCGCGTGGCACCGGTTCGCCGGCGTCTACCGTGTGCTGGTTGAAGAGCCCGGACCGGGTGGTGATCCACTCTTTCAGGTTCGATAGCCCGCCGACTCCGTCGAGCCCGCGATCAGGTACTACGTACTCGAGGAAGTCACCGCCGGCGGCCAGGGTCTGTTTTGCTGCCTGCACCTTGGTGACCACGCCGGCCTGGGTCAGCGTGCCGCCGGCAAAGACCGCGTGTAACACGTGGCGTGCATTGTCGAGTGCCAGTCCACGCAGCGACTGGACCAGTGTCTCGCGCTGGGCGTCGTCCAGCACCAGGTCCCCGTAATTGGCGCGTACCCGGTCAGCGAGGTCGAGCAACTCGGTCGGACCGGGTGGCGGGATCTCGACCACTTGCAGGTTACCGCGCAGAGTTGGCGGTACGACCAGTTCGCCGGCAAGGATCAGCAGGCGGCACTCGGGTCGGTCACGCAGCCGGTAGTAGGCGTCACGCAGCGCACGCTGCAGGCGTGGCTGCCCGAGATCGGTGGCGATGTCCTTGAGTACCAGGAAGCCGGGTTCAGCGTGCTCGGCGGCATCGAGCACGACGCGGACCGGATCGCTGCTGTCGGGATCGTCGGTGCAGGCCCAGCTGGTCAACGGAAGGCCCTGTTCGGCCGCGACCCGGCCAAGAGCCTCGAGCAGGCGCGCCTCGTCTGCCGAGTGCAGGTAGAGGATCGGGTGGCGGCTGTCGAGGGCGTTTCGCAGCAGGTCGTCGAGCGATGCGGTTGGCGGTGTGTCCGGCATGGTGTGGATTCTTCTAATCGTGCGGGAGTGTACCGATTCTAGCCCGGATATTGCGGGGCTTTGTTGCCGGATCGATCCGGCGTGATCAATTTGTGATCTCTGCGTGAAACCGGAGTGATGTCGTGCGCGTTCAATGGGTCCTGCCAATTCACAACGGAGTTCACGCCATGATCATGCGCAACAAGACCCTCGCCATCTTCGCCATCGGTAGCCTGCTCGCCTTCTCTGGCACCACCTTCGCTGGCGACATGATGAAAAAAAAGGCCATGAACGACGGCAAGATGATGACCGAGGAGAAGGCCGACACCATGGCCAAGGATGGAATGGTGAAAAAGGAGGCCATGATGAAAGAGACCATGGCCAAGGAAAATATGATGAACATGGAGTCCATGGGCGACGGCAAAATGGACAAAAAGATGTAGGGATCATCCGACTGTCTGGCGCCACCCGGCATGGGCCACGGTCCGGCCGGGGAAGCGCACGTCAGCTGTTGCTACTATCGTCGGCATGCGACGTAAAGTCTTGATCGTCGAAGACGAGCCCGATATCGCCCGGCTGGTGCAGGAGCACCTGGCCGACATCGGCTGTGATGCCGTGATAGCCGGCAACGGCGCCACGGCACGCGAGCTGTTCGATGCGGGTGGTATCGACCTGGTGGTGCTGGATCGCATGTTGCCCGACAGCGACGGCCTGGTGCTCTGCCGGGAGTTTCGCCAGGCGGCCGCGACGCTGCCGATCCTGATGCTGACCGCCAAGTCGACCGAACTCGACCGTGTCGTCGGTCTCGAGGTCGGGGCTGACGATTACCTGGTCAAGCCGTTCAGCGTCGCCGAGCTCCTGGCGCGGATCAAGGCGCTGTTCCGTCGTGTCGACGCCCTGCGCCAGGCGACGCCCGAGGCCGTGGTCGACGAGCGCATAGAGCATGATGGCCTGGTCATCGACGTCCAGCGTCGACAGGTCAACGTCGCCGACGGCCCGGTGGAACTCACTGCCCGCGAGTTCGACCTGCTGCTCTTTTTCGCTCGTCAGCCTGGTCGCGTCTTCAGCCGCATGCAACTGCTCGACAAGGTCTGGGGATACAACCACGAGGGTTATGAGCACACCGTTAATTCACACATCAACCGACTCCGGGCCAAGATCGAGCCGGACCCGTCCAACCCGCGTTACGTCCTGACGGTCTGGGGTGTCGGTTACAAGTTCGCCGAGACGGTGACCGCCATGGCCAGCGACTGACGGCAGGACCTGGCCACGGTGTTCTCGACCCTCTACGCCCGCCTCGCCGCCGTCCTCTGCGGCCTGCTGGTGGCAATCGGCCTGATCTACGCGCTGCTGGTCGCCTCTTCGACCAGTCGTCACCTGCAGGAACTGGCGCAGCACCTCAACCGCGACGTCGCCCTCAGAATCGTCGCCGACCGCAACCTGGTCGCCGAGGGGCGTTTGTCGATGGACGCCCTGAAAGCGACCTTCAGCGCCTACATGGAGATCAATCCGAGCATCGAGATCTACCTGCTCGATCTCGACGGCCGCATCCTGTCGTTCTCGGCCGACCCGGGCAAGGTCAAGCGTCAGAGTGTCGATCTCGGCCCGATTCGGGATTTCCTCGGTGGCGCACCGTTCCCGCTGCTTGGTGACGACCCACGCTCCTACGACCGCATGAAGGCCTTTTCGGTGACGCCGGTGCCGACGGCCGCGGCACCCGAGGGTTACCTCTACGTCGTGCTTCGTGGTGAGCAGTACGACACCGCCGTGCAGGCGTTGCAGGAGAGCTTCGTGCTGCGCATCAGCGGTTGGGCGGTCGCCGGCAGCCTTGGTTTCGGGCTGCTCGCCGGGCTGCTGCTGTTCCATCTGTTGACCCGCCGGTTGCGTCGGCTGGCACGGACACTCAAGGCGTTCGAGGGCAGTGGTTTCAGCGCCCACACACCTTTTGGGCAGGGCGTGGAAGAGGGTGGTGACGAAATCGAACGCCTTGGTCAAGCCTTCGACCGCATGGCCAAGCGCATCATGACCCAACTGCAGGAACTGAGGGCGCAGGATCAATCCAGGCGCGAACTTGTTGCTCAGATCTCGCACGACCTGCGCACTCCGCTTGCGGCGGTCACCGGCTATCTCGAAACGCTGAGCATGAAGTCCGGGACGGTCGACGAGGCACGGCGTGCCGAGTACCTGGAGATCGCACTGCGCCAGTCCCGCCGTCTCGGCGGCATGGTCGACGCCCTGTTCGAGCTGGCTCGGCTGGAGGCACGTGACCTTCGTCCCGAGCTGGAGCCGGCCAATCTCGCTGAGTTACTCCAGGACGTGGTGCTGAAATTCGAGCCGAGGGCGATCGGGTCCGGAGTCCGGCTGAAGATGCGGCCACCCGCCGACGATCTGCCGGCAGCCCAGGTTGACGTCGCCTTGGTCGAGCGGGTGCTCGACAACTTGCTGGAGAATGCACTTGAGCATGCCTCCGGCGGGGAGGTGGTCGAGGTGGCCGTAATCCAGACGGATGGAGCCCTGGAAATCGGCATCTGTGACCGCGGTCCCGGTATCCCCGAGCCACACCTGGAGTCGATCTTCGAGCCGTTCCGGCGAGGAGCTGCCGGCGACCGGGCGCGCGGTCATGCCGGTCTCGGTCTGAGCATTGCCCGGCGCATTGCCCGGCTGCATGGTGGTGAGTTGCAGGTCACGAACCGGGAGGGTGGCGGTGCACATTTCGTCCTGCGACTGCCGCTGGACGACGGGTAAGGCCCGCGGAGCCGATGGCCATGGGCCAGGGCATGCACGCCCTGGCCGCAGATGAATCCTGCCAGTGCTACTGGAACAGCGCTATGTATTTGCCGTAGCCGCTCGCGGTCAGCTGCTCCTGCGGGATGAAGCGCAGCGATGCCGAATTGACGCAGTAGCGCAGCCCGGTCGGGGCTGGCCCGTCGTTGAAGACGTGGCCGAGGTGGGAGTCACCGTAGCGACTGCGTACCTCTGTGCGCGGCCACAGCAACTTGTAGTCGGTCTTCTCGACCACCAAGTCGCCAGCGATTGGCTTGGTGAAGCTTGGCCACCCGGTTCCGGACTTGAATTTGTCGAGTGACGAGAAGAGTGGCTCACCACTGACGACGTCAACAAAGATGCCCGGACGTTTTTCGTCCCAGTAGGCGTTGTCGAACGGCCGCTCGGTGCCATCGTTCTGAGTGACGTCGTACTGCAGGGTCGTCAGCGAAGTGCGCAGCTCGTCAGCGGACGGTTTGCGGTAGCGGGCGCTGTCGCCGCCCTCGGGACGGTAGGCATCGTAGTCGACCTTGATGGATTTGCCCCAGGTCTTTTCAAGGTACTGGTCGCGGCCGGAGTTGTAACGGTAGTACTTGTAGCGGATCGGATTTTCCTGGTGGTAATCCTGGTGGTAGTCCTCGGCCTGGTAGAAGGTGTTGGCCGGCAGGATTGGGGTGACGATCGGCTTGTCGTATCGGCCACTCGTGGCCAACGTGGCCTTCGATGCCTCGGCGGCACGACGCTGGGCATCGTCGTGGTACCAGATCGCGGAACTGTACTGCTGGCCGCGGTCGACGAACGAGCCGCCGGCGTCGGTCGGGTCGAACATCCGCCAGTACGTCTCGAGCAGCCCTTGGTAGGTGATTACTCTGGGGTCGTAGTGGACCTCGACACTTTCGAGGTGCCCCGTGCCCCCACCTGAGACCTTCTTGTAGTCCGGCATGGCGTCGTGGCCGCCGGTGTAACCGGAGATGGCATCAATGACGCCGGGCACCTTTTCGAAATCAGATTCGGTGCACCAGAAGCAGCCGCCGGCGAAGGTGGCGACCGCCGCTGTGTGGGTGGTGTTGGACGGCAGCGGGTCGCTGCCGCCATGGGCGACCAGAGAGAGGGCGGTGGCGGTGGCCAGAGCCAGGCCGAGGAGGACGATTTTCACTGGAATTCTCCATTGGACACGTGATGAGTGATGCCCAGTAGACCGCGCCACCGTGGTGGATGTTGCAGTCGTGATGAAAACGTGAGAATTGGCCGCCCGGGGGCACAGTGCAACGCCATGCCACGATCCGGTGACGGACGATGTCACGGAGATAGGCGCGGGATGCTCCGGTTCGTGACCACGGGCGGAACGGCCTGCCTGCAGCGGGACGCGCGTCAGTCGGTGATGTCCGGCAGCGCGATCTTGTCATCGCGGCTCAGCCGGTAGTCCTCGAATATATGTTCGGCACTGAGTTCGGCGTAGCTGCCGTCGGCCAGCTGGTGGGTGGTGTCTTTGAGCCGGTAGACGTACTCGCCGCAGGTCCAGCAGTTGAACTTGCGCATCTGCGTGCAGAGGCAGGTTTTCTCGTAGACGTGGACGTCGTCCGGGTTTTTCTCGACCGCGCGGTTGTAGGCGTCGATGTAGGCGCAGTGGCCGTTGCGGTCGAGCAGGTAGCCGAACTGCTCGCAGTTGGGGCGGTTGTGGGCGCCGATGGCCGGGCAGTGCTTGAGCATGCGCATCGGGTAGCCGGTGGGGGAGACCAGGTTGACTTCGACGTCTTCCTCGGAAGCCTTGAAGTACTCCTGTCGGACATGCTTTGGCAGCCCGCACTCGTGGGAGACGGTGAAGCGGGTGGCGACCTGGACCGCCGCGGAGCCCGTCTCCATGAAGCGCACGCCGTCGGAGCCGGTGAAGATGCCGCCGGCCGGGATCACCGGGATGGTGAGGTCGTGTTCCTTCAGGAAGGCCAGCACCTCGGCGGTAATGGTCGCGAGGTCGTACTTTTTCCAGTCGAGGCCGAACCCGAGGTGGCCGCCGGCAAGTGGACCCTCGACGACGACGAAGTCGGGCAGGCGGTCGAGGCCCTTGGTCTTGCGCAGGAACAGGTTCAGCGCACGCACCGATGAGACGATGATGCCGAGCTGCGCATCGCGAAAGCGCGGGTGGTCCTGCATCAGCGCGAACGAGCCGAGATGCAGGCCGGCGCTGAGCGAGATGCCGTCGATACCGTTGTCGAGCGCCGCCTCGAGGCGCACCTTCAGGGTCGCGCTCGGGTTGTTCATGCCGAGCTTTTCCATGATGTTGATGAACACCAGGCCGTCGCCCTGCTTGCGCCCCATGGTGTACTCGACGTGCAGCCGCTGGGCCTCGGCCAGGTCGCCGAGATCGAACTGGGCGATCGACTTGTCGTCGTTACCGACGTTGAACTTGTACTTGGCCATCTTTGCCGCGACATAGCGGGTCTTGTAGCGACGGTCGGAAACGGTCGGCACCATGGCATCGGAGATGTGGCCGATACCGCCGAGCCGGGCCGCCTCGAGGGCCAGGTCCGACGTGGAGATATCGACGCCCATACCGCCGATCATCAGCGGCACATACTCACGGCCACCTAGTTGCAGGCGGAAATCATCGAGGCATTTCATGGTGTTTCGATCGGTGGTGCGGAACCAGTTGGATGATGCAGGCAAATACAGTCAATGACAAATGATACAGGGTCCATCGTCAGAATAAGCCCGCCTGATGCAGGGATATTCGGTCGCTGCCCGGACCATCTGCCCGGCCCCGGCGACCGCCGGGTCGTGAGCAGGGGCCAGGTCCCTGGCCGGGGAGGGCTGTGGGATGCGCCGTCGAGTGACCGGTTCGTTGACCCATATCAGCGCTATGCCCCTGGGCGAGGTCTATGAATCAAGGGAAGCCCGAATTGATCAGTGGTTCCCAAGGGGGAGGGCTCGCCCGCGTCGTGGTCAGACGGTCCGCGACGTATCCACGACGTGACGCTGGCGGCTGGTGTGGTCGTCATCGGATTGGAGGCGACGGATATGAATCGCGACCGCATCCACCTCTCCATCTGGGAGATCGATCCCGCCGAGGGTGACGCCGTGTTCAGCACCGCGGCATGTCAGCGGCTCTTCCTGGAGGCCTACGAGGCCACGTTCGCAATGCATGCGACCCCTGGGCGCGTGCGCCCCTATCTCTGTCGCTACCTGCACTACGGCGTTGTCGCCCCATGGGTGCGGCGCTACCTGCGCGAGATGCGGCCCGGACACCCTCTGGCGGAGATTGCCGAGGCCCCGCTCGATCCATTCGTCGACTGGCGGATGCCATTACGCTGGGTCGCTCGACGCGGCTGGCACCTCTACCGCCTGTGGCGTCACGACGTTCCAGGCCGGTCGCGCTTCAGGGCGTAGTGGCGCTGCGACCGGCCACTCGGCCGAAGTGGCAGGACAAGCCATCAGCGGAGCTGCCGATGGCCTGAATCCGATGTCTGGTCTCCATCCATGGGCCCGGCAGGCGGGCTATCAGTACAGTAATTGATATGGATCAATTGCTATACGCAATACAGGGTCTATGAATTAAGGAATCAATCGTGACTTGGCGGTGATCCGCGGCAGGGAAGGTTTGCGTCACGCCATGTCGTTGGAGGGCGCGTGCGCAACGACTGGGTTGTACAGCCGCTGTGGGAACTCGATCCGCACCACCATGCACAGCCGACCTACGATGATTTTGAACGGCTGTTTCTCGCGGCGTACTCGGCGGCCTTCCGGTTGCAGGCGACACCTGACCGGGTCTACCCTTACCTGATCCGCTACCTCAGTTTCAATGTCGTCGCCCCGTGGGTTCGCGATTTCGCCAGCCACGTCCATGGTGATGAGGCCGCGGAACTGTTGGTCGACGCCACGCTCGATCCGATGGTCGACTGGCGGCACATCACTCGCTGGTTCGAGGCCAACCTGCCGCTGATCCATCTTTCTCGAGATGACGGCCGTTCATGCCATGGCCGGTTCCAGGCCTGAAGGGCGCCGCACTCCCCTAGCCGAACAGGTAGAGGCAGGCGACGACCGCACCGATGATCCCGGCCAGGTCGGCCGTCAGACCGGCCGCCAGTGCATGCCGCACCCGGCGAACCTGCACGGCGCCGAAATAGACCGCGAGCACGTAGAAGGTGGTCTCGGTCGAACCCTGCAACGTGCTGACCAGGTAACCGACGTAGGTGTCCGGCCCGGTCGCCGGGTCGGCGATGGTTGCGGCCAGCACACCGTAGGCCCCCGAGCCCGACAGCGGTCGCAGCAAGGCCATCGGCAAGGCTTCGGCCGGCATGCCGAGTGCCGCGGTGAAGCCGCCGATGCCGTTGACGACGAAAGCCATCGCACCGCTGGCACGGAACATCCCGACCGCGACCAGGATCGCCACCAGGTAAGGGATGATGCGTACCGCCACCTCGAAACCGTCGCGGGCGCCATCGACAAAGCACTCGTAGACCCGCACCCGTCGGGCGACTCCGAAGCCGAGCAGCAGTACCGCCAGGCCAGGGATGATCCACGGTCCGAGCGAGGCACCGAGGACCACGGCGACCGGGATCAGCGAGACCAGAATGAGCAGGGAGAGGTACGAGACCCAGGCCGGGTAGCCGTCCGTCGGCGCGTCCGGCAGCGTCACCTCCGGTGGCGGTTCGGAAGTCGCGTCGACCGGGCTCCCGGTCGTCTCGCCCGCGGCCGAGGTGGCCGGTGGGTCCAGCGGCCAGAGGCGCTGGTAGAACTTGGCCGAGAGAATCGCTACCACAGTCGAGCAGAGGGTCGCGAACAGGGTGGTCGGCAGGATGCCGGCCGGGTCGGCCGAGCCGGCGGCGGCACGTAGCGCGATGACTCCGGTCGGTAGCAGCGTGATGCTCGAGGTGTTGATGGCCAGGAACAGCGCCATGGCATTGGTCGCCGTGCCCTTGCTCGTGTTCAGGGTGTCGAGGGCCTGCATGGCACGGATGCCGAATGGCGTAGCGGCATTACCGAGGCCCAGCGCGTTGGCCGACAGGTTCATGATCATCGCCCCCATCGCCGGGTGATCAGCGGGGACGTCGGGGAACAGCCGTACCAGCAGCGGTCGCAGCAGCCGGGCGATGATCAGCAGCAGGCCACCGGCCTCGGCGACCTTCATCAGGCCGAGGAAAAAGGCCATCACCCCGACCAGGCCGAGGGCAAGGGTTACCGCCCCCTTGGCCGAGTCGATAATGCCGTTGCCAAGCGCGAGCATCGGCGAAATGGCGTCGGCAGTGGGTGCGACCCAGGTCAGCTGGTGGTAGCCGGTGACCACGAAGGCGATGGCGATCAGCGCAAAAAAGATGACGTTCATGGCAGGCCTGCCCCGGTGACTGCCGCCGCAGTCTAGCAGGCGAAGCAGTATCGTTTGCGTGCCGGTGGCGCGGCCTGACCCGCGCGGAAGTGGGTGAGCTGCAGGTTGACCATAGTCCGCTCACCGGACGCGTCGACCACGGCGGTGTCGACGCCTGCCTTTTCAGGGTCGTGGCGGAACGCCGATCTGTGCACCTGGTCCTGAATCAAGCCATGAACTTGTATCTGGCGCCTCGAATGTCCAGCGTTGACTTGAGCCACGGCATCGAATGCCGTAACGCATTCCGTTACGCTGGTCGTCACTGGAGGGCACCATGCCGAGCCGATTCACGCCGCAATTCGCCGACCTCCCCGAGGTGTTGCCGATTTTCCCCCTCGGCGGTGCCATCGTGCTGCCGGGACGGCAATTGCCGCTGAATATCTTCGAGCCGCGTTACCTGAACATGGTCTTCGATACTCTTGGCGGCACCCGCATGGTCGGCATGATCCAGCCCGCGGCAGAGGCCACCAGGAGCGGCAGCGACTCGGTGCGGCGCGTCGGCTGCGCCGGGCGCATCACCCGCTTCGCCGAGAGTGACGACGGCCGCCTGATGATCGTCCTGACCGGCGTCTGCCGTTTCGCCATTGATGCCGAACTCGAGTCACGGCCGGGCTACCGTCGCGTCACCCCGGACTGGTCGGACTACGCGGCCGACCTCGATCCCGATCATGACGTCAGTATCGATCGCCAAGGGTTGCGCAAGGTGCTCAAGCAGCTGGCCGATTTCCGCGGGCTCCAGCTCGACTGGGAGCAGGCCGAGGAGTTGCCCGATCCGGTCTACGTCGATGCGTTTGCCATGAACCTGCCGCTCCCTGACGAGGAGAAGCAGGCCCTGCTTGAGGCGGAGAACGTTGA
>Ga0164320_10000198_pt1 | contig 18058 bp, 17 predicted proteins | sample GuaBasSediGuay11_FD_113736 | JGI IMG/M metagenome (GOLD analysis project Ga0164320, IMG submission 113736) | Subseafloor sediment microbial communities from Guaymas Basin, Gulf of California, Mexico - Guay11, Core 4567-28, 0-3 cm | ecosystem: Environmental > Aquatic > Marine > Hydrothermal...
CGGTCGAGGCGTGAACATGAGAGAAGATTGGGAAACCGCGCGTCGGCGTGGGCCCGGTAACGATTGGGTCATCCTCGCATTGGGTCATGCTGGAGAAATCGAAAAGGTCGAGGTCGATACCGCACACTTCAAAGGAAATTACCCGGATAGAGTAACGATTGAAGCTGCGATGTTTGCCAGAGATGCGGAAGCTGTTGCAGAAAGCGACACCTGGTTGCCGCTGCTTGCTGAAACCAAGCTGGAAATGGATAAACAGCATTACTTCGAGAGTGAGCTTGAGCCCATTGGTGCCGTAAGCCATGTGCGGCTATCTATTTACCCGGATGGTGGTATCAGCCGCGTGCGCCTGCACGGACGACTTGACCGAGGTGCATAGCCGATGACAATTACCCTCAAACCAGAGCCATTGACGAGCGAGCGATTCGCGCCGTATGGCGACGTGATAGAGGCTTCGATGAATCGCACAGAGGCAATGAACGCCGAGCGCTTCCAACGATTTGACGATTTGTGCAAAGTCGATATGCAGGATGACGGCAGGGTTGCAGTAAGCATTGCCCGTTGCCGTGTGGCGACATCCCTACCGCTGCGTGTCGACATGGTCGAGCGCCATCCTCTCGGTAGCCAGGCATTTATGCCGTTGACGCCATGCCGGATGATCGTGGTTGTTGCGCCACCCGAAGAGAGTGTGGACGCGTCGGATCTCAGGGCCTTCGTCACCAACGGCCGCCAGGGTATAAATTATCATCGCGGTACCTGGCATATGCCATTGATCGCGTTCGATGCGGGCCGCGAGTTTCTAATTATCGATCGTGCCGCCGACACACCCAACTGCGACACTCATGATCTCGATGAGCCTGTCATGCTGGTCGAGAGTTAACGATGCAACAGGCGTTTCGCGCATCGATATTCCATTGCCTCGCTGACCCTGGCGAAAAGGCGTCGTCGACGGCGGTCGAGTTCTTTGAGGACGGCATGCTTGTCGTTGAAGACGGTGTTGTTGTGCAGCTCGGATCCGCAGAAAAAATATTGCCGACGCTGGCGCAGGATGTGGTTGTCGAAGACCTGAGCGGCAAGTTGATACTGCCCGGGTTCATCGACTGTCACGTGCATTTCTCACAGCTCGACATCATCGCGTCTTACGGGGAACAGTTACTCGACTGGCTAAACCGTTACGCATACCCGGAGGAGGCGCGGTTCTCCGACAAGACCCACGCGGATGATGTTGCGAACGTGTTCGTCGACGAACTCTTACGTAACGGCACGACGACTGCACTCGTCTTCGCCACGGTGTTTCCGCAGTCAGTCGATGCAATCTTTGAGGCAGCCGCAGCGAGAAATATGCGTTTAGTAGCGGGCAAGGTGTTGATGGATATCAACTGCCCGGATGAGCTAAGTGATGATGCAGAATCTGCCTACAACGACAGCAAGGCCTTAATTGAGCGCTGGCACGGCAAAGGCCGGCTTGGCTACGCGATCACGCCGCGGTTCGCCTTAACCTCGAGCGAAGACCAACTAGCGGCAGCCGGTCGTCTCGCTACTGAATACCCGGATACCTGGGTGCACACGCACCTTGCCGAAAATACCGAAGAGGTTGAAGAGATCGCCACGCAGTTTCCGTGGAGTCGAAGCTATCTGGATGTGTATGACCATTTCGGATTGTTGCGCGAGCGTTCGGTATTCGCGCACTGTCTGCACCTCGACGAGGAAGATCGTGCCTTGATGGCCGAAAAGGGCGGTTCCGGAGCCTTTTGCCCGACTTCGAATCTGTTTCTCGGCAGCGGCTTGTTCGATTTGAAAGCGATGACCGACGCAGGTGTCGGTGTCGGCCTTGCAACCGATGTAGGCGGTGGCACGAGCCTGTCGATGCTCAAGACCATGAGCGAGGCGTACAAGGTTCTGCATTTGCAAAAGCAACCCCTGCCAGCAAGTAGGGCGTTGTACCTGGCGACGCTCGGCGCGGCCCAGGCGCTTGGCCTCGATCATTGCATCGGCAATCTCGAAGCAGGAAAAGAGGCCGATTTCATTGTGCTCGACGTGGATGGGTCGAGTGCAACATCGCGAAGAGCGGCCACCACGTCAACGATTGACGAGCTACTGTTCTCGCTTATTTTTCTTGGCGATGATCGCAATATTTCGGCGACCTATCTGCAGGGTGTGCTCACCGGCAAATTAGCCGACTAGCGGTTCCAGGCGGTCGATGATCGAGCCCAGGTCGGGCCGGTTCTCGCGCAATTCGTCAATCGACATGCCCGCCAATTCATACGGCAGCGCAAGCCAGTCTGATGTTTCGTGGACGAAGTAGTCGGGAACGCGCAGAGTCTTCTCACCGGGGCGGTACCAGACTGTAGCGATACGAATGTCTTGCGGGAGATTACGCCGGGTTTTTCTCGCCAATTGCTCGATCACCGCATTGACGCTTGAGCCTGTGCTGTATACGTCATCAACAATAAGTAGAGAATGATGCGCGCAGAGATTCTCGAGTAAGTATTGCAGCCCATGCACGCGAATCGACTCCGCCTTGTTGACCATATCGCTATAACTGGGTGCGCCGCGATACGACGTTCGGATAGCGATGTGATCTGTTTTTATGCCGAGAAAATCGAGGCCTTCCTGTACGGCAATGCCGACGGCGCTGCCGCCACGCCAGAGCCCAACCAGAAAGTCGGGGTGAAACCCGGCCTCCGCGATGTTAGCGGCAAGCTGAAAGGAGTCTTCCAGGAGATCATTCGCTGCGACGATCTTCTTGTTCATTGCTTTTGTGAGCCTCAGGTGCTGTAGAATCTGGGCAAAACATTATCACGACAGAATAACAATGAGCAAAGTCGTACTCTCAGCACAGGATCTGCTTGAGGATTCATTTCGCCTCGGGCTCGATGTCCTGGAAAGCGGGTTCAAGCCCACAATGATTATCGCCATCTGGCGTGGCGGTACGCCTGTGGGAATGGCCGTGCAGGAGATTCTTGCATATTGCGGCGTCGAATCCGACCACATCGCTATCAGGACCTCGTCCTATGTTGGCGTAGACCAGCGCGGTTCGGTCGCGGTGCATGGGCTCAACTACATCATCAAGAAAATCTGCCACGATGATCGCGTACTCATCGTCGATGATGTCTTCGATACTGGAAATACGATTGTCGCTGTTATCGAAGAGTTGACCAAGAGGGCGCGGGGAAATACACCACAAGACATTCGGGTTGCGGTGCCATGGTTCAAGCCAAGTCGCAACGAAACGAATATCGTGCCGGACTATTTCCTGCGCGAAACGGCGGAGTGGCTGGTGTTCCCTCACGAACTCGATGCGCTAAGTCCTGAAGAGTTGCGCCATCACCGTGCTGAAATCGCCGCCATTATCGATGGTGCCAAAACACGCGCGACAACCGCCTGATCCGGACGAATTACCATGCAAAGGATTTGCGTTTACTGCGGTTCGGCTCCCGGCACTCACGATTTCTACACCGCTGCGGCGAAAAACCTCGCCGCTGTGCTGGTTCAGAACGACATGGAACTCGTATACGGCGGCTCTTCAATAGGAACGATGGGAGTTCTGGCCGATGCGGTGCTGGACTTGGGTGGCAAAGTCCACGGTGTCATTCCACGGTTTCTTGAGGAAAAAGAGATAGCCCACACCGGCCTGACCGAGTTGCACGTCGTGTCGTCGATGCATGCTCGAAAGGCGATGATGGCCGAACTTTCGGATGGTTTTATCGCATTACCGGGTGGCTTCGGTACGCTGGAAGAGTTGATCGAAATCGTAACCTGGGGCCAGCTCAGGTTTCACGACAACCCATGCGGTGTTCTCAACGTGCGTGGCTATTTTGACAAATTGCTCGCGTACCTGGATCACACACAGGCAGAGGGATTTTTGCGACCGGAGAATCGTGCGATGTTGTTATCCGACGATGATGCAGCGGGGCTTATTCGGCAATTCGAACGCTATTCAGCACCGCGTATAAACAAGTGGACGAAGCTAGAACAGCAATCTTAGTTTGCCTGTTGCAGCGGATCGCAGGTTTTGTGCGAACAGCGAGTACTGAATTCCGATTCGCCGACCCTTGAGACCGGATCCGATGCACAGTCGAAGCGGAGTCCTGAATACCTCGATCGGTTCCCCGGGGGGAATGTCACCGAGTTTGACCGATATGCTTATTGCGTTGTCGCGCACAGTTACGGCCGGGTAGTCGGCCTGCTCAGCTGGTGTGCGATCGACAAATCGATCATCGCGCGGCAACTTGGGTAGCTGACCCGCCACATAAAATGCGTTGTGATTTGGCAAGGCAAACGTCAACGATGCATCATTCAGATCTTCATCTCCCTGATTCAGTACAACAAGTTGCAGGTCGGTGCCGTTTTCTGTGAACAGGAAGTGCTGGTCATGATTGAAGTAACGGCGCTCGATCTGCCGCATCTCCTCTCGGATTTCGTCGGTTGAGCGTTCTTCATACGGACTGTCTGTGCCGAAAAGGCGCGCGTGAGTCAGGCGCGCAACCATCGTATTGGAGGCCGAAGCATGAACCTGGGTTTTTGCCTCAATCAATTCATGGAGTTTTGAACTGGCAATAGCGGATGGCAGCTGTGCGAGACTGCACGTGGGTAGTTTCTTGTCTTTGTGAATGATCTCACCCGGGAAACCGATTTCGATATTGGCTGCCGACACGGAGTCCCGAAATTTTTTCTCAAACAAGGATTGTAATTGGCGCCGTCCCAACTTGACCGCTGAGTTGTTGAGGCGTGCATATGCGTCACCACGGCGTAAGGATTCCGAAAAGTCAACGCGCATCATGTACGGCCGGTCCTGACAATCGCCTATCTCAAAAACGCCAAGGCGCTCGCCTTCGATGGTGACAGGCTGATAGCGGATTCGAATTGGCGGCTCGATGTGTTCGTTTGCGAGTGACTGGTACGCAGGTTTTCCTGAGAAGTCCTCTTGATCGATACCAAGCAATCTCTTACGGCCGCGCGCATCGAATTCAGCACCCGTAACGATGTAGCGAGAGCCCTCGACAGCAGCGTTTGCCATTGCGAGAACGTCGCGCAGGAAGCTCTGTACACCGTTCTTGCCGTACGCATTCTTGCGAAATTGCACGGCAGTCGTTGGTGTCGCTGATTGAACCAGGCGAGACAGGCGCTTCATAACCCATGAACTATGAACGATTATGTTCAAAAGAGGCCGGAACTAGTCGGCATTTCTGATTGCGCACAGGCGTGGCAGAATAGCTGGCAACTATGCATTTGACTCCCAAAAAGGTGCCAGGATGGATCCACTAGGCGAGATCACAGCGCGCCCTCCACGATTCAGCGAGGCCGACGTAGCGCTGTTAATAGAGGCTGAATACGGGCTGGGCGGGGAATTGTGCCCGCTGCTTAGCGAGCGCGACCAGAATTCTCGCCTGACGACCAGTGATGGTGATCGCTATGTCGTCAAGATCGCTGGTGCTGCTGAAGGCCGCAATGCCGCCGATTTTCAGATTCAGGGGCTGCTGCATCTGGAGGCACGTGGGTGCCGGGTCGCAATACCAAGAATCCTTCGGACACTGGGCGGTGCCTCGTCGACAACGATTCTGGACGGCCAAACAGAGCACGTCGTACGTCTTGTAAGCTATTTGCCCGGCCAGCTGGCCGCTGATGCTTCTCCGACGCCTGCTCTGATGCGGTCCATCGGGAAATCTCTCGCATATCTTGATCTCACGCTAAGTGACTTTGAGCACGACGGCGATCAACAGCCACTGCTTTGGGACATGCAGCGGGCTCCATACCTGATTCCCCTGACGACCCATATCGCGGACGGGTTACTACGGCAGACGGTCCTGGCCTGTTTCGAGGACTTTCAGCAGATCGTTGAACCGCAGTTTGCGACCATGCGTCAGCAGGTTATCCATAGTGACGCGCATCCGGGCAACATTCTCGTGGAAGAAAGCGACCCTGAGTCGGTGGCCGGTATTTTCGACTTTGGTGACATGCTGCGTGCCCCGCTAGTGGTCGAACTCGGTATAGCGGCTTCGTATCTACGATCCGATGAAGCGGACGTGCTGGCACACGTTGCATCGTTCGTCGCCGGTTACGACCGAATTTCGCCGCTTGAGGATGTTGAATTCGATCTGCTCTATTACCTTGTGCGAACACGTCTCGCAACGACGATAACGATGCTGCACTGGCGACTGGCAACAAAGGGTAACGACGATGCCTATGTGCAGGAATCGGTGCGGAGCGAGAGCAGTGCGGAGCGTTTTCTGACGCGGGTGAATGCGTTGACACGGCAAGCATTCGCGACTCGAATACAGCAGGATTGCGGCCGCTAATCGATCACCAGGTTGGGTACTCGCGATCAGCGCCACATTCGTTCAAAAAATACAATAAAAACAATCAATTACTGGGCGTGTTGGTGGGTGCCCAGGAGCTAAATATTTCCGGTTTGAGAAAAATCGACCATGCGTGGTCATTTTCGAACCCTAAAGCTGTGGAACAGTTCCGCGAAATCAATGGCTTAGCCGCTTACCATAACAAGCTCATTCGTAAGCCCGGGTAAGGGAAAAGTGACCTTCGATATCGCCCTAGCAGTCATGCTGATGTTCAGCGCCACATGTTATCTGGCACTGGGCATTCGCCTCGTTGTGGCCAAGCGAGAGGTCGGTACGATGCCGATCGGCTTGCTGTTTTTCGTCATCAGCTTCTGGGTAGTTGGCGGCGCAATCGAGCTGATGTCGACATCGTTCTACGTATTTTCAATTGGTCGTACAGGCCACTTCATTGGTACGGCATTTCTGCCTGTTGCAGCCTACTTCAGTTTTCGCGAATACACGGGTCGCAAGACGTCAATTCACCGCATCATCTTGATGTTGGTAATCCCGATTGTGTCGGTAGTGCTCGCGGCAACGAACTATTTTCACGAATTCATGTGGTACGTGCCTATCGCAAACTCGGCGGGCGAATTCCTGACGCGCCCAGCGGAGTGGGCTTCCTGGTTCCTGTTCATACACGCGCCCTATAGTTACGCAGTGATCGGCATCGCCATGATGACCTTGATGACGCACAGTTCAGCTGTTGCCAAAGCGCATCGCCGCGGATTGTTCTTGTTGGTCGCAGCTTGCATAGCGCCTCTTACAGCAACGCTGGCGTACGACCTCGGCTTTGGTTCGAATACGATTTCGTTCGTGCCCATCGTTCTCACGGTCATGTTGCCTATCTACGCCTGGCTGATTCTCGCAGAACAAATTGTTGAATTTACTCCGCTCGCCTATGAGACGGTTTTCCAGAACATGCAGGATCCCGTTGTCGTCGTAGACGATCAGGGTCGGATCATTGGATTGAATCACGGCGCTGAAGCGCTACTCGATATTACTGAAACTTCGGCGCTTCTGGAGCCACTGAGTATCGTCCTGGGCGGTGATTCGCCGGAGGTTTTTGAAGCACTGGAAACCGGTGAGCCGCGAAACATGATGACCGCAACCGGTCGATATCTGCACGTGCAGGTGTCCGACATGTCGTCCACTCGTGCGTCTATTCGTGATGGCAAGGTTCTGATGTTCCGCGATGTCAGTGATGTAGAAAACGCCCAGGCCGAAGTTCGTGCCAGTGAGGCCATGCTACGCACGCTTATTGATCATTCGGTGAACGGCATTATTAGACTGCGCTGGGCGCAGCATGAAGGTGAGAGGGAGGCGAAGCTGCGCTGCGTATTCGCCAATGCTGCAGCTGCTCGCTTCCTGCATATGGAGCGTGATGATCTGGTCGACTGTAGCGGCGAGCAGATCGTGAGAATTGCCACTAATGCGATGGATGCTGATGAGGCAAAAGGCATTGTTCGCAGCTTCCGTAAAGCGGCCGGCGCCAACGACAGCGTCGACACCGAGATTCAGCATCAGTCCAATGGCATTGAAAGGTGGTTGCGGATGATCTGTGAGCCGTTTGGCACCGACATCGCTCTTACGTTGGTCGATATTACGGACGGCAAAGAGAAGGTCGAGCACATGGAATCGATCGCGCTGTCGGATCCACTTACGGGTGTTCTGAACCGTCGAGGCTTCGAGCGTGATGCGTCAATTCGCCTGACAGAGAGTGCCGATGACGCAACGGGAGCTCTGCTGTTTATCGATCTCAACGACTTCAAGATAATTAATGACACCTACGGGCATGAAGCGGGAGATGAGCTGTTGACAATCGCCTCAAAGCGCCTGAAAAAAGGCCTGCGATCCTGCGACATTATCGGCCGCCCGGGCGGTGACGAATTCGTCGCCCTGGTTCCGGATGTCACCGCTGAAGTCGCCGAGAAGCTCGCGAGGCGCCTGACCAAAACTCTCGAAGAGCCGTACCTCATCGGCAAAGAAAAACTGGATTGTGCGGCAAGTATCGGGCTCGCACTCTACCCGGACAACGCCAACACCCTGACAGGGTTGATGCGTGAAGCAGATCAGGCCATGTACCGGGCCAAAGACCGTTGCCGCGGCGTGACAGACATTGCTAGTCGCGACCTTCTGGAAAAAGCTATGTAATAATCCGCTGCCTGCGCCGGTCAATATCATCGGACGAACAGGAGCGTAACTTCAGATGTCAACATCCACTGTTGGGAAATACAACGTACGACCCTCAATGCTCAGCGTGCTGTCGATCGCATTATTGGTTCTTAGCCTCGCTTGCAGCATGTCGATACAGTATGGGCATGCAGATACGCCTGTTGCCGCAACGGCCGAAGAAATTCAACCGCTGATAGCGGGGGACGTTGCGCCGCGGTTTGCGGTCGAAACCGTTGATCACAAATCTTTCGTGTTTGAGCCACGGGACCTGGAGCGGCCGGCGGTGCTGATATCTTTTCGCGGTGGCTGGTGTCCGTTTTGCAATATGCACCTGTCCGAGCTTCGTCACGTAGTGGGCGACATTAATGCGCTGGGTGTCGACGTGTTGTTTCTGAGTGGTGATTCACCAGATCTGCTTTATAAGAGTCTGGATATGGAAACGCAGCAAGATATTGCTGGTCTTGGTTACCAGATCCTTTCGGACGCCGATGCGCAGGCGGCCATCGCGTTTGGGATTGCGTTCAAGGCGCCACAAAAAGTTTTCGATTATCGAAAATCAAAAGGTAATGACATCGTCGATTCGTCGATGGCAAAGCACGGAGTGTTGCCGGTTCCCTCAGTGTTTGCAGTTGATGCAGACGGCATTATCGCTTTCGCGTATTCGAATGCGGACTACAAGGTAAGGCTTCCCGCCGACGAATTGCTTGCCGTCGTCAAAGGCCTGGCCGTAGCTCAATAGTTGTCAGCCGCCGGTGATGTTACGCTTCGCGCATGACCAATAGTGACGCTGACCGCAGGAACTCGCTAACTCGAATCGTCAGGGCGGCGATCAAGGTCGAGCCCCACGAACTGACCGCAACGCTGCTGTCGTTCTTTTTTGTTTTCGTCTTAATGACCGCGTATTTCATCATGCGTCCTGTTCGCGATGCGATGGCGAGCGACTGGAGTGATGTTGAGGTCAGCCTGCTTTGGACGACGACCTTCTTTCTCAGCATCATCGCCGTTAGTGTCTATGGCGCGGCCATATCATTCGTGCGATTTCGGTTCCTCGTGCCCGGTGTATACGGGTTTTTCGCGCTGTCATTCTTCATTTTTTATTCTGGTTCGAATTTCATCGCAGACCCGATCCTGGTCGATAAGGGCTTTTATGTCTGGCTCAGCGTATTCAGCCTGTTTCACCTCTCGGTATTCTGGAGCTTTATGTCGGACCTGTTCAACAAGGAGCAGGCACCACGACTATTCGGGGTTATTGCGACCGGCGCGAGTGTGGGCGCGATCGTCGGGCCGTTACTGGCAGCGCAGTTGGTGAATCATGTTGGCGCGGGCAACATGATGCTAATCTCGGCGACGATGTTGCTGATTCCGATTCCAGTTATTCTGGTTCTGGAGAAGCTCAAGCGAACGACGTTGGGCAATGAAAATGTTCGCGTAGACCTCAGTGCTCAGCAGGCCATGGGGCGAAATCCCTTCGCGGGCTTTTCGATTTTCCTGAAGAGCCCCTACCTGATCGGCATCGGTTTGTTCATTGTCCTGTATGTCGCCATTGGCTCATTTGTGTATTTTGAGCTGAAGAATTTGTTCGAGGTGTTTACGCGCGATGAGCGCACACAAATTTGGGCGTATATCGACCTTGCAGTGAATACGCTGGCGATTTTCACTGCGATGTTCGTTACCAGTCGAATAAGCACTCGATTCGGCATGGCAACGACACTTGCGCTAATTCCGGCGCTGATGGCCATCGGCATGCTGGTAATCGCTTTGTCGCCGGTTGTGGCTGTCGTAGTTGGACTGCAAGTTGCCAGACGTGCCGGGAACTACGCAATTACGCGACCAGGCCGGGAAATGTTGTTTACAATTGTCGATCGGGAAACGCGCTTTAAGGCGAAGCCTGTCATTGATATCGTGCTGTACCGCGGCGGTGACATGGTAACGGCATGGGCGTTTACTTTGTTGACGAGTGTCGTGGGTCTTGGTCTCGGTGCAGTTGCGGCGATTGGTGCTGTTATTGCCGCCATTTGGTCATTTGTTGGGATGTATCTTGGCCGAAGTTTTGACAAAGTCACCGCTGATGACACGTCGCCAGCTGACTAACGGAGAAGGAAGTGAATAATACGACAATCGAATATGGTTCCGCGGCCAGGTGGTTGCACTGGCTGGTCGCCATCGTCATCTTCTTGATGATCTGGCTGGGCTTGCAGCAGGCGGGGATGGAAAAGGGGCCGGAGAAATCGGAATTGAGGGCCCTGCACGCATCGATCGGCCTCATCGCACTTGCCTTGATGACTGTGCGAGTAGTCTGGCGCTTTCTCGATGGCGCGCCAGCGTATCCGGACGATATGCCGGGTTGGCAACGCATGACATCGACACTGGTTCACTGGGGGATCTACATTGCCGTTTTTGTGCAGTTGGTCTCGGGTCCAATGACGGTCGCAACGAATGGCACGGCGCTGCCTTTCTTCGGCCTTTCTTCGATCTCACTGCCGGTTGCTGAAGACAGCGATGCGCATCATTTCTGGGAAGAAGTCCACGAATTCTGTTGGGCGATCATCGCAGCTCTGCTCATTGTGCATGTGCTCGGCGCTCTCTATAACCATTTCGTGCTAAAGAATACGGTGCTGCGTCGAATGACAATCGGCGTGAAGAAGGACGCTTGAAGTCTCAGTGAAGAAACCAGTACCGAGTTTCGAAAGTAGCGAACTGCGCGAATTTGGCGAGGTGCTGCGCGGGCGACGCACGATAAATCTGTTCTTGCAGACAGCGGTGCCGGCGGAACTCGTTCGCGATGCTATTGAAGTCGCAACCTGGGCACCTAACCACCACGTAACGGAGCCATGGGCTTTCTATACGCTTGGCAAGCAAACGATGGCTGCGTGCCTGGATCTCCTGCGGGAAATCGTCACGGCAAACAAAGACTCGAAAGCGGCCGAATTCAAGGTGCAAACCTGGTCCGAAAAGCCGGGTTGGCTGCTTGTTACGTGCAAGAGGTCGGCAGAGCCGGTATTGCAGCAGGAAGATCTCGCAGCTTGCAACGCCGCAGTGCAGAACTTAATGCTGTATTTGTGGAAAGCTGGTGTCGGTTGTAAATGGATAACGGCCGATATCACACGTGACCCGCGCTTCTTCGATATCGTTGGCATCGATTCTGAGAACGAAGTTGTCGTGGGCCTGATCTCTTACGGATATCCGAAGCTAACTCCGAACCAGGCCCGGAAGGCCCCCTCTGAGGTAATCACCGAACTCCCCTGATCGAGGGTCGTCAATCCCGGGCAAGCTCGTCCGGATGGTGTATGAATGATCCAGGGGCAATCAGCGGTTTCAACAAAAACACCGCAATCACAATTGCGGACACAGCGGCGATAATCACAACACTGTTACGAACGCTGCCGTCGTATATCAATGCAGCAGCTATCGCGCCGCTTGCACCAACGATGTTTTGCAGCGTCCCGATGATCGATGAGGCGACCCCGGCAATGCGGGGCAGCGGGTCGAGTGCAATGATCATGGAGTTCGGCATGAGGATGGCGACCATAAACATGAAGATGCAGATGTTGGTCCATAGCCACCAGAACGGAGCGCTATCGAGCCAGGCGATAACGAGCAACTGACTACCGCTTGCCGCAATGAGTAAAATGGCGACCGTAATCAACTGCAACATGTCGAAACGGGCAACCAGAATGCGATTGACCGCAGCGCCGAAAAGTATCGATAGTCCCGCTGTGGCGAACACCAGTCCGTAAGCCTGCACTGAGAAGCCGTAGATCTCGACGACGAGTGCGGCAGATACTGTGATTATCGACATAAAGCCAGCGGGCGGCAGGATGATCAGTAGCAGACCAAATACACTCTGTCGATGGGAAAAGAATTCGGCAAAGCTCGATGCCAGCTGACGTATTGGGTGTTGTCCTGTCGTTGGTGTGTGAGTTTCGACAAGATTATTTCGAATCGCGAACAGTATCGCGAACCCACACGCGCTAATCAGTATGAACGGCGCACGCCAGCCCCATTGTGTGACGAGCAAAGCACCGATGCTTGGTGCGATTACGGGCGCCGCGGTGAAGATCATCATCATCAACGACATCAGCCGTGCTGCTTCTTTGCCGCTCGCGATATCCCTGACAATAGCGCGGGATACAACAATCGCAGATGCAGCGCCGAATCCCTGCAGAAAACGCGCGGCAAGCAACCACTCGATATCGTTCGCGGCAGCTGCGATCGTGGCGCCTACTGCGAACAGCGACATGCCGACGTACAGGACGGGCAAGCGGCCGAGTCGATCGGCGGCCAGACCTGCTGGAATCTGGCCGACGGCCATGCCAGCCATAAAAATGCCGACGATTTGCTGGCCACGCTGCAGGCTGGTTGTCAGGGCCTCAACCATTGCAGGTATGGCCGGTAAGCTGAGATCAACAGTCAGCGCAGCCAGGCCCGTCAGCAGGCCGAGCGTAACGATGAAGCTTCGCTTCCGGTGGGGAGGGGCAGCACTCACGATCAGTTCAGACTGACATCCCGACCTGCTATTAACAAGTCTGTCAGTGAGGGGCTGCCGAGCCAGTAGCTCAAGTCCCGCGGATGGTCGATATCCCAGATTGCGAGATCGGCGCGCTTGCCGATTTCGAGCGTGCCGCGATCGTCACCAAGACCGAGCGCGACCGCGGCCTCACGCGTTGCGCCTGCCAGGCACTCATGCGGCGTAAGTTTGAACAGCCGACTCGCGAGAGCCATTGCCTCGCGTACTGAGCACAGCGGTGATGTACCGGGATTACAATCGGTAGCGACTGCAATAGGAACATTGCGTCGGCGTAGTTCATCGACAGGCGGTTGCTGTGTTTCATTCAGGCTTAGAAACGCACCGGGTAACAAAACGGCGACGGTGCCCGCATTTGCCATCGCTTCGACGCCGGATTGCTGGGAGTACTCGAGGTGGTCGGCCGATAGAGCGTCAAAGCTTGCAGCCAGAGTTGCTCCGCCACTATCGCTGAGCTGGTCAGCATGCAATTTTACCGGGAGACCAAATGACCGGGCACAGCGAAACACCCTCGCGACCTGATCGGCGCTGAATGCGATCTTCTCGCAGTAAGCATCGACCGCATCGGCGAGATTCTTTTCAGCGACCAGCGGTAGCAATTCGTCGCAGATAAGATCGACGTATGCATCCGCGTCACCCTTGAATTCCGGTGGTACCGTGTGCGCCGCGAGCAGGGTCGTACGAATCGTCAAGTTCGTCGATGCTCCGATTCGGCGGGCGACCTCAAGCATCTTGATTTCGCTTTCGATATCGAGTCCGTAGCCCGACTTGATCTCGATAGTTGCCACACCATCGGCGGCGAGCATGCTCACACGTCGCATTGCCGATTCGAATAACTCATCAGGCGTTGCTTCACGAGTGGCTCGAACGGTCGATAAAATTCCGCCACCCGATTGAGCAATTTCCTCGTAGCTGACACCACTCAGCCGCTGCTCGAACTCGGCGGAGCGATCGCCACCGAAGACCAGGTGGGTGTGGCAGTCGATCAGGGCTGGTGTGATCCACCGGCCCGCCAGAGATTTGGTTCTTGCCGCCTTCTTGTCAGGCAGTTCGGCCTGTGGCCCAACCCAGGCAAGCGCACCGTCTGCGATCGCAATCGCACCGCCTTCTACAACGCCAAAGCCATGCGAGTCGCGCCGCATTGTCGCAATGCGAGCGTCTGTTAGCAGCAGATCCCAGTCCGTCATTCGTTGCTCCGAGTGTGCTTTCGACGGTATCATGGCCCAAGCTGTATATACAACCTGATGAACCTCCTATGTCGTCTATTTTCGCTCGTAAAGCATTGTTACAAAAGGGCTGGGCAGACAATGTCCGCCTGGAGCTTGAGGGCGGGCGCATAAAAGCGGCGCTAGCCGATGTTGCGGCGCAAGCGGGTGACTTCGTCGCGGGCGTCATTATTCCGGGTCTTTGCAACGCCCACAGCCACGCATTTCAGCGGGCGCTGGCAGGCAAGACCGAGGAGCGCTCCGATGCCGGGCGCGATAACTTCTGGACCTGGCGGGAGCGCATGTACGCGCTGGCAGGGCAGGTTGATGCCGGCTTGCTGGCAGCAATCGCACAGCAGGCATACAGCGAGATGTTGGCGAGTGGCTATACATCTGTTGCCGAATTTCATTATCTACATTCAGAGCCTGGCGGTAGCCGGGATGACGACATGATGTTCAATGCGCTTTGCGAAGCGGCACGTAACAGCGGTATTCGCATGACCTATGTCCCGGTGTTGTATGAGCGATCTGGATTTGATCAGCCCGAGCCAGTTGGGCACCAAAAGCTGTTCGCAAATGATGTCGGCAGTTTCCTGGAACACCATGAGCGGGTTCTCGAGCAAGCAACAGAAACGCTAAACGTCGGCATCGGCGCGCACAGTCTACGTGCTGTAAGCAAAGAGTCGCTCGTCGAACTCGTCCGTGTTGCCGATTCTCGGAACCTGCCGATGCATTTGCATATCGCCGAGCAACAGCGTGAGGTCGACCAGTCGATGGCCTTCTATGGCAGGCGTCCGGTTCGTTGGTTGCTTGAAAATTTCGATGTCGGAGACCGATGGTGCCTGGTGCATGCAACGCATATGGATGCGGATGAGACAGAGTCCCTGGCACAGTCGGCGGCAGTTGTATGCCTCTGCCCGAGCACAGAGGCGAACTTGGGCGATGGTCTGTTTCCACTGCACGATTTTCTCAGTGCTGGCGGACGAATCGCCATCGGCTCCGACAGCCATGTCTCAATAAATCCGTTCGAAGAACTACGTTGGCTGGAGTACGGACAGCGCCTGGTATCGCAGTCGAGAAACGTCGCCTCATTGCAGGAGGCACATGTTGGCCGGGAATTGTTCTCCCGGGCACTCGACGGTGGCGTACAAGCGAGTACGCGAGAAACAGCGGGTATTCAATGTGGTGCGGTTGCCGATCTCGTCGCGCTCTATGACGACGATCCGATGCTGGTCGGCCACGGTGATGCATCGTTGCTGGATGCACTGGTCTTTTCGGGTTATCGCTTGCCGATTGAGCGCGTCATGGTGCATGGCGAATGGCAGGTCGTTGATGGAGAGCATGTAGACCAGGCTGATACTCGGGCGGCGTTTGCCGACGCGATACGGAAGATTGGAGAGGCATCGTGACTGCGGTGGCGAAACCAAGGTACCAGCAGCTCAAGGACCTAATCATCGGGCGCATATCGAACGGCGAGCTAAGACCGCAGGATCGAGTGCCATCAGAAAACGAACTGGTCGAGTCGATGAACGTTTCGCGCATGACCGCAAATCGCGCATTGCGAGAGCTCACGGATGAAGGCTATGTCGATCGTATCGCCGGTCGTGGCACATTTGTTTCCGACTTTCGATCTCGATCTCACGTACTTGAAGTGCAGAATATTGCGGATGAAATCCTGCGCCGTGGTCATACACATTCCTGCGAAGTTCTGCAGCAATCCGGCCAGCATGCTCGTGGTGAGATCGCTCGGGCTCTGGATGTCGAACAAGGAACGGATGTGTTCCATCTGCTACTCGTGCATGCCGAAAACGGTAGCCCTGTCCAGGTTGAGGATCGATATGTCGTCGCGGATTTCGCGCCGGAGTGTCTGCAGCAGAACTTTCAAACGGTGACGCCAAGTGCGTATCTAACGGCCATTTCACCGCTACAGGAGGCCGAGCAGGTGGTGCGGGCAACGATACCAAATGCTGCCGTGCGGCAATACTTGCAGATGGACGACGACGAACCCAGCCTGGTCGTCATACGACGTACCTGGTCGCACGGCCGACCCGTTACTTTTGCGCGCCTGCACCACCCGGGCAGCCGTTATGAACTGACCGGGCATTACTCCCCTCCCGGAACACCCAAATCGACGACAGCGAATATCGTAGAACTGGAGACATTCGAACGATGAACAACAAACGAATAATCAAAGCACCGACCGGGACAGAACTTCAGGCGAAGAGCTGGCTCACCGAGGCGCCCTTGCGAATGATCATGAACAACCTGGATCCGGAGGTGGCCGAGCGCCCGGAGGACCTCGTTGTCTACGGTGGCATCGGCAAAGCGGCGCGCAACTGGGAAGCATTCGATGCGATCGTCAACACACTGAAAACACTCGAGGCCGACGAGACCTTGCTGGTGCAATCTGGCAAGCCTGTTGGCGTATTCAAGACGCATGCAGACGCACCGCGTGTGCTAATAGCGAATTCAAATCTCGTTCCCGCATGGGCGAACTGGGAGCATTTTCGCGAACTCGACCGCAAGGGCCTGATGATGTTTGGCCAGATGACGGCGGGTTCGTGGATCTACATCGGCAGCCAGGGAATCGTGCAGGGTACTTACGAGACCTTCGTTGAAATGGGGCGGCAGCACTATGACGGCGATCTGGCCGGGCGGTGGATTTTGACGGCAGGGCTTGGCGGCATGGGCGGCGCACAGCCGCTGGCGGCGACGATGGCGGGTGCATCCATGCTCGCTATCGAGTGTCAGTCGAGCCGCATCGACAAGCGGCTTGAGACGGGCTATCTCGACATTCGTGCAGAGTCTCTCGGTGAAGCGCTCGAGCTCATCAATAAGTCGGTGGAGGAGCGGAAACCACTCAGTGTTGGTTTGCTTGGCAACGCCGCAGAATTGTTACCGGAAATGCTAAAGCTTGGCATACGGCCTGACGCTGTGACGGATCAGACGTCGGCACACGACCCGGCCAACGGCTACTTGCCGATTGGATGGAGCGTCGAACAATGGGAGGAGCGTCGCGTTAGCGATCCGGATGCAGTCGCAGCGGCGGCAAGAAAATCGATGGCGGTTCACGTGCGGGCAATGCTCGAGTTTCACGAGGCCGGAATTCCGACCTTCGACTACGGCAACAACATCCGCCAGGAAGCCCTGAATGAAGGCGTTGAAAACGCATTCGATTTTCCAGGCTTCGTGCCAGCGTACGTACGACCTTTGTTTTGCCGCGGTGTCGGGCCTTTTCGCTGGGTTGCGTTGTCGGGTGACCCCGAGGATATCTACAAGACCGATGCGAAAGTCAAAGAACTCATCCCTGATGACGAGCATCTTCACGCCTGGTTGGATGCGGCGCGTGAGCGCATCCATTTTCAGGGCCTGCCGGCACGTATTTGCTGGGTCGGTTTGGGGCAACGTGACCGGCTTGGTCTTGCGTTCAACGAGATGGTGCGAAACGGTGAACTCAAGGCACCGGTTGTCATTGGCCGGGATCATCTCGACAGCGGCTCAGTCGCGAGCCCGAACAGAGAGACTGAATCAATGCGCGATGGCTCCGATGCGGTCTCTGACTGGCCGATTCTCAACGCGTTGTTGAACACGGCAAGTGGTGCAACCTGGGTTTCGTTTCACCATGGTGGCGGTGTCGGCATGGGTTATGCGCAACATGCGGGGCTCGTCATCGTTTGTGATGGCTCGGAAGACGCCGACAGGCGAATCGCTCGCGTGCTGTGGAATGATCCGGCCACCGGCGTCATGCGACACGCCGATGCCGGTTATGACGAGGCGATCGCCTGTGCGAAAGAAAATGAATTGAATCTGCCAATGCTGGA
>Ga0164320_10000199_pt1 | contig 18046 bp, 22 predicted proteins | sample GuaBasSediGuay11_FD_113736 | JGI IMG/M metagenome (GOLD analysis project Ga0164320, IMG submission 113736) | Subseafloor sediment microbial communities from Guaymas Basin, Gulf of California, Mexico - Guay11, Core 4567-28, 0-3 cm | ecosystem: Environmental > Aquatic > Marine > Hydrothermal...
AATTTGACCACGTTTAGTCGAATCAAGATTTCCCGCGCCACGATGGCCGGAATGAAGCCCTGCGCAAAGTGGCCAAGTTTGTCGTAGTTATTGCGCGACTGATCGAATGCCTCGCGCAGCCACTCGCCGAGCGGCACTTCCGCATAGGTGTAATGGCCGCCGACCATCAGAATTATGCAATGCACGAGTATAAGAACGTAAGTTAGCCGGGTGAGCGGAAAGCGCTCCCGCGTAAACCAGAGTATTGCTGCCGCAACCAGCGCCGGCGTGACCTCGAGCCACCACGTCGGGTAATCGTGCGGGCCGATTCCCGACCACACCAACACGACAACAAAAGTGGTTATCCAGGCTACCTGCAATGTGTTCATGAGAAATCCCGTAGGCGCGCCCCATGGGCGCGAATCAATAGTGCGGTGGTCGTTCGTCCTGCGACCCGTCACCCGGCATCGCTTCACCGATCGACCTGACCCGGTCGACCAGAGAGCCGCAGAGCTCCTCGAGTTGCATAATCTTGGCCTGTTGTCCGGTTACGACCTCGTTCAGGTCAATCAACAACTGTTCCTGGTGCGCCAGTTTGACTTCTATGTCGACCAGTCTGTCCTCGCTCATGGTAGCCTCTCGTTTCTCAAAAGGGGTCAGAGCCCACATTAAACCATGTCTTTAATTCGTTTCGATCAACTCACGCTCGCATTTGGTGACCACGTCATTCTGCGCGATGCCGATCTGGCTATCGAGCCCGGCGAACGCGTGTGCCTGATCGGTCGAAACGGCGCCGGCAAGTCCACTACCCTGCAGCTCATTTCCGGAGAATTGGAGCATGATCAGGGGGAAATTGTGCGCAGCACGAACCTGGTTGTTAGCCAACTTGCTCAATCATTGCCGGACGCGCGCGACCAGCTGGTACGAGATGTTGTTCGCTCTGGTCTCGTCGACATTGAGAAGTTGCTCGAAAAGTACAAAGAGCAAGCCACGCTGAAACTCGACAAACACGGTCTGAGAGATCTTGAGGCACTGCATGCCAAGATCGATGCGCATGATGGCTGGCATATCGACCAGCGTGTCGAAGAAACGATCTCCGATCTCGACATCCCAGCCGACAAGAAAATGAACGAACTGTCAGGTGGCTGGCGCCGGCGTGTTGCACTCGCCAGAGCGCTCGTGCAAAAACCCGACCTGTTGTTACTTGACGAGCCCACGAACCATCTCGACATCGCTACCATCAAGTGGCTTGAGGACCGGATCTACTCCTATCCCGGGGCTGTCCTCTTCATTACTCACGACCGCGCCTTTCTGCAGAGACTCGCAACACGCATCGTGGAGATTGATCGCACCAAACTGACAAATTGGCCTGGAGACTATCGTAACTTCTTGATTCGTAAGGAAAACGCACTAGAAGACGAACAGACGGCGAACGCCCGCTTTGACAAGAAACTCGGCCAGGAGGAAGAGTGGATTCGCCAGGGAATAAAAGCTCGACGCACGCGCAATGAAGGTCGTGCGCGCGCGCTGATCGAAATGCGCGAGGAACACGCCAAGCGCATAAAGCCCGACTCGCAGGCTCGAATCTACATTGAGGAAGCCGAGCAGTCGGGGCGTAAAGTCATTCGCGCTCGCAACGTCAGCTATCGTTACGACGACGCACCTTTGATCGACAACTTTTCGATCAAGATCATGCGTGGTGATCGTATTGGTTTGATCGGCAACAATGGTGTCGGCAAGACAACGCTACTGCGCTTGTTACTGGGCGAACTGGAACCGCAATCTGGAACCATAAAGCACGGCACCAATCTCGAAGTCGGTTACTTCGATCAGCTGCGGCAGACCCTGGATCTTGAAAAGTCGGTCGCCTACAACGTCGGTGAAGGACGCACCTACATCAAGTTGAACGGCAAAGACCGGCATATCGTTGGTTACCTGAAGGGTTTCTTGTTTGGTCCGAAACGATCAATGATGCCGGTAAAAGCCTTGTCCGGTGGCGAAAGAAACCGTGTCATCCTGGCCAAGTTATTTACGCGTCCGGCCAACCTGCTCGTGCTCGACGAACCGACCAATGATCTCGACATTGAAACGCTCGAGGTTCTGGAAGCCAGGCTCTGTGAGTTTGATGGCACGCTGATCGTCGTGAGCCATGATCGGGAGATTCTCGACAACGTGGTGACCAGCACCATTGTTTTCGAGAGAGACGGGGCAATTCAGCAATACGTTGGTGGCTATAAGGACTGGTTACGGCAAGGACAGCAACTTGCGGAAACAGACAGTCCAACTAAGACCGCAGAACGCAAACAGGCAGCTGCGCAAAGGCGCCGGGCCAAAGCGCCGACGAAGCTCAGCTACAAAGACCAGCGAGAACTCGATCAGCTGCCCGCGGAGATCGAGTCGATGGAGGCCCATATCACCACATTGCAGACGGCCGCCGCGGATCCTGAATTCTATTCACAGGACCCGGCGACGGTTCAGGAGAAACTCAAAGAGCTTGCTGACGCCGAAGCACAGCTGGAACAGCACGTTGAGCGCTGGTCCGAGCTCGAGAGTCTTCAGGAAAGTTTTCGATAGATACTCTGCTTTCCTAAATAGCCTGAGTCAGCAACGCGACACTGCACACCCAGCTAACGGCAAAAGACAACGTGCGAACCCAGGGAACTCCGACTGTATACACGATGTAGTGCACCAGGCGAGCCCAGAAATAAATCTCGCAGGTGAACACTGTCGTCTCATTGCTGATTCCCGCTGCATTCAGCACCAATACCAATGTGGCGAACACGACCAAATTTTCGACCGCATTGTAATGCGCCGCTTTCATACGTGCGGCCCATGGCGCAAGTGGCATCGGATCGTCAGGGTAGCCCATCGCATTGACCAGGCCACGCACCATAATCGTGTTGAGGATATATGGAACCCACATAACGGCCGACAGCGCGACCACCCAAATCAAACTGCTCAGTTCACTCGTCATTTTTTTCTCCTTGTCAGGTAATAGCAAACATCGGGATGCGGCATGTCATCCGGATAGTCCGAGATGACAAATCCCATCGATTTATAACACTCAAACGCAGGAATATTCTCGCGATATACGAACAGTGAAAACTCGTTACAACCGAACTGTGACGGCCCTACTGTCATCAACAGATCGACGAGACGTTTACCCACACCTTTCCCGCGTAGCGTCGGATTGACGACCAGCCGGGCGAGGTTCATTCGCCCATAACGTTCGTAGATCTGCCCGAACGCGGCGAACTCAGCGAATGGGTCGCGCAGGCTGTATGACAACATGCGACCCCATTTCACGTCTTCAAAAAAAGAATGTCGATTGAAGGGAAAGCGAAAATTTGGTCCGCCCCAAATATTGACGTCATCGGCGGCGGGGAACCAGTCCATCAGCGTGGCAATATCTGACTCCGCAGATTCCTGCAATGCCCAGCCGTTCTTGGTCAGCGTTTCTCGATTCATCACCGTACTGGTAACCGGGCCGCACTAGTACCTGGGCATCGTCTCTGCGAAATACCGATCGAAGGCGCGGTGCACGATGTCCGGAGAAATACCAATCGCCTCGACGGCCAGGCTGAACTTCTCCATCTCCGCGACTTCGCGCCGGCCATCAGCGGCAATGACCTTGAGCGCCATTACAGCGATGTCTTCTTTGTCGGAATCGGATAGCGTCGGCCCAAGTTCCGTAAGTACCTGACGAAGCTCTGGTTTCTCGGCCATCTCGGCGATGGCCCGGGTTAGGAGTTCGAGCGACTCCGCACCCTGCATCTGGAAGTGCTCTTCGATCAGATCGATCATTTTGGCCGATTCTTCCGGCTCTATCGTGCCACTGCCCCGCGCGATAAAAATCAACATCGCGGCGACAAGAAACTTCGAATCGTACCTCTCGGTACCATCTCTCGTCTCTAGAACCAGCTCTGTTCCTTCGAGGCGTTTTGTTTTGATGGTATCGGTCATAGCCCGATCACTTGACGTTGTACCGCTTACGCATGATTTTCACCGAATCGTTGATGAGCTTTTGCAGAACCTTCTCGTCGACATCTTCGAGCTTGTCCAGGTACAGGCAGGACTTACCGGTCTTGTGCTTGCCGAGTTTCTTCATCAGCGTCGGAAACTCGTGAAACCCCGGCATGATGTAAACGGCGAGATTTTGCTTGCGCGGCGAGAAACCGGTCAGTATGAAATCGCCCTCCCGACCACTCGCATATTTATAGTGGTAATTTCCGAAGCCGACGATAGACGAGCCCCACATCTTCGCCCTCTTGCCGGTGGCGTTGCGCATCATTGCCGCGACTTTCTTCGCGTCGGATTTCTTGCGCGTGTCTTCGATGGCGCCCAGGAAAGATGCCACACTCGCTTTGGTCTCTTTGGTCTTATTCTCAGCCATGCCAGACCCCTCTGGTCCGTCGCTGCCTCATAATACCCCCGACGCCAGCGTATTACCTCAATGTGAGGTACCGAACAGCCGGTCACCAGCGTCACCGAGGCCTGGAACGATGTATTTATTCTCGTCGAGTTTCTCGTCGATTGACGCCGTGTAGATCGGCACGTCCGGATGCGCATCCTCTACCAGCCCCAGGCCTTCTTGGCAGGTCACGATGCAAATGACGACAATCTCTCCGGCACCTGCCTCCTTTAAGAGGTCGATAGCGGCAATAGTCGAACCACCCGTCGCCAGCATCGGATCAATAATGATGCACGTCCCGCCATTCGTCTGTGGCGGGAATCGCTGGTAGTAGCTAACCGGCTGTTTAGTCTCTTCATCGCGATACAAACCAACGAATCCCACCCGCGCCGTCGGCACAAGCTCGAGAATTCCCTCAAGCATGCCAACACCGGCGCGCAAGATCGGCACGACAACCAGGTCTGTATCAATCTTATTGCACGACGCCACTGCCAACGGCGTTTGCACGTCAACTTGCTTCATTTTGATGTTTTTTAGCGCCTCGTAACACAGGAATTCTGTGATCTCCGTGGCAAGCTCGCGAAACCGCTTATGTCCCGTGTCGACGTCTCGAATGATTGCCAGCTTATGCTGCACACAGGGATGATCGATTTGTTCGTGCATTATTCTCGCTCCATTTTTCGTTAGTTATTCTACGCTCGCCCAAATCGCGAATTCCGCACCGGAGGGATCTACAAAGTGAAATCGTTGCCCACCGGGGAAGTCGAAAATGTCCTGGCTGATCGTTGCGCCAAGTTCTTTGGCACGGTCGCGGTCCCGTTCCAGATCGGTACTGTAGAAAACGATCAATACCCCGGTTTCCAGCGGCGTTGCTTCTGCGGCGCGGCGTAGACCACCGTCCATACGGCCATCATTGAAACTGGAATAGTCCGGGCCCCATTCCTGAAACGACCAGCTGAAAAACTCGCTGAAAAACGCGCTGGTTTTGACGAGGTCAGTCGTTGGAATTTCAATGTAATCGATTCGTTTTTCTTCGCGCATTGCTGGACCTCCCTAGGGACCCTTGAGCCTCATAACCGGGCGCTCGGCGTCGACAAGCACCACGCCAAATGCACCACTGATTTCGTAGCGACCATCCGCTAATCTGCGAACCCCGTCAATCGCACCGTGACCGAGTTGCGCCACCGCCGCTGTCGGATCCGGGCCCGCCTGAATCTTGTCTGATTCTATCGCCTCACACAGCGGAAATTCGATAACGGCAGGCCTGATACAGACTCTTTCGGCTGGCCTCGGCTCCTCATAAAACGGATGCTCTGGCGTCAGGAACAAATCCACATCGACCATCAGTATTCCGGATTCCATATCCCAGGAGAGAACAAACGACTGGGTAAGATCGGTCGCAGCGAATTCACGCAGCTCGCGCCAATCGGTTGCTCCTGTCGTATTCGCTGGCACCGCTGTTCTACTCCCCTAACCGCAAAAGCTCATCCCGTACAGGCAGACCTCATCGTTATCCTCCGGCATCAGGTGCATTCGTTCAAATACGAGACCCAATTTCTCGATCAGCCCGATTGACAGCGCATTGTCAGGCGAAATTATTGCGCAAATTTGCTCGAGCTCCAGATCCTTACGAGCGTAGTCGATGACGGCGCACGAGGCCTCGTAGGCATAACCTTTGCTGCAATACTGCGGCAAGACGGAATAACCGATATCGGGAATATCGAGACCATCTCGTCGAAATAGTCCAACAATTCCTACAGCAACATCGTCGTCTTTCAACGCCACGCGATATGGGCCATAACCGTATGTTGTGTAGAGGTGCAGAGCCCCGCCCTGCATCGCCTCCTGAGCTTCCTCCCGAGTCCGGACACCGCGATCGCCCACGTTCCGAATGAACGCCGGGTCATTCCAGACTTCCAACATGAGGTCCGCATCGTCGAGCGTCAGCCAGCGCAGTTGCAGCCGTTCTGTCGCGATATTGAACTCAGCAGTCATACAACAATGCTACGGAACGCCGTCGAAGAAATCGACGAGCCCCGTTTCGAGTGAATACTCGGCACCCACAATTACCAGGCCTTCGTCGCGCTCAAGGTCTTCGAGAATCACCGACCCGTGGCGCATGTGCTCGGCGGACGCTTTTATGTTTTCACGCACTGCCTGTTCGATAACGACATCCGGGTCGCCACCCAGTCCTTGCGCCAGCAGGGGTTCCACAGAGGGCCGAACGAAATCAACGATAGACTTCAGATTGCGTGAGCGATTCTCACTCGACTCCTGCAGTTGTTTCAACGTTTCCTCGATAGCACCGCAATGCGAATGCCCGAGTACAACGACGAGACGAGTTGCAAATTTTGTTGCGGCAAATTCCACGCTACCGATTTGCGATGGGGCGACGATGTTCCCGGCGACACGAATAACGAATAAATCTCCAAGCCCCTGATCAAAAACGATCTCGGCTGGTACGCGAGAGTCAGAGCAACCCAGGATGATCGCAAAAGGCTCCTGACCGTCAGCAACCTCGGCCGGCCTGGCATCGATTCGATCACCACCTCTATTGATATTGGATGCAAAGCGGCGGTTGCCTTCGCGGAGTCGTTCCAGTGCATCTACGGCAGAAACCATTCATCCGCTCCTAACGTGGTATCTCGAGCCCGTGACCGTGCGGACCTATTTCGCGTCGCCATAGCGCGAACGCGAAAACGAACGCACTGGATGCCAGCAGCGCGAAGAAGACCAGCATCGGCGTATAACCTGCCGGGTTATCACTGCCAGCGCCAGCCCAGTCGTTCAGCATGCCGGCGATCATATTCGCGGAAGCTACGCCGATCGCCTGAACCATGAACATCAAACCATAGGCCGTGCCGAGTTGGTGTTCCTGCACGAGCTTTACGACAGACGGCCAAAGGATTGCAGGTATCAGCGAAAAACTGACACCCAGCAGAACGGTTGTCAGCCATAAACCCCAGTCCTCGGACAACAAACCCAGGAAAGACAAGGGCAGCAGCAATGAACCGACCATCATCTGTTTGCCACGATGACCAAACTTGTCTGCTGTCCAGCCGAACAATGGCGTCAGGAAAATCGCGGCAAGAAATACGTAGCTGTTAAGCGTAGCCGCCTGTTCGAGGCTTTGTCCGTGGGCGTCCTGAAAATACTTGATCGCGAAAGTGCTGCGGAACGGGAAAATAACCGAATAGAACAGGACGTTAAGAATGGCGATGTACCAAAAGGAGCGGTCGAAATGAAATATGTCCCGTAAGCGTACAATCTCGGGCACCGGTGGCTCCGCATCGACGACGACAAAGCCTAGCTGCCGCGGCTTGTCGAGCTGCCGGTACACTAGCGCGCACAAGAAACTCGTGCCCGCCAGTGTCGCCGCGAGAATCATTGGTCCTTGCCAACCCTGGTCGTACAAATTGCCAGCCCAGACCGGAGAGAGGTCTGCAGCATAAGAACCCATGCGACCCAGGCTAAGATTTAGTGCCATCGCGAAACCGACGACGTTGCGACCGAACCAGATACCGATAGCAACTGTGACAGCTACTAACAACGTCTCCGAGCCGACGCCGAACAGTAATCGCCCAATCACGATTGGCAGATACTCTCCCCAGATTGCGGTCAGCGATATACCAAGAAAACACAGTCCACCCGTCCAGACGGCGACGCGGCCGGTGCCAAACTTGTCCACGAGCAGACCGCCGATGAGCACCAGGAAAATATTCGGCAGGCTGTAGACCGCATTAAGCGAACCAATTTGCGTGCTACTAAAACCCAACTCGCGGCTGAGTTGATCTGCGAGCGGCGCGACGGCGTCGTAAGCATAGTAGTTGCCGAAAATCAGGAGACTCAGAACACCGAGGATCCACCACTTGGCGGAAGATGGCGCGGCAACCGGGGAGGGCTGACTCATCCGAGCTTGCGAATTCCGATCGCGTCTCGAATCTGTTCCATGTAAGGTACCGCGATCTCACGTGCGCGCATTGCCCCTTTCTGCAATTCGGCCTCGACAATTGCCGGGTTAGCGACCAGGCGCTCATATTCCTCACGTGCTGGCTTGATTTGATCGTTGATGGTCTCGAATAACAGCTGCTTCATCTCACCCCAGGCGATACCGTCGGCATAACGCTTTGCGATCTCCGCGGTTTCCTCCTGCGTGGCAAAGGCCTTGTAGATATCGAACAGCGTGCTGTCCTGTGTATCTTTGGGCTCGCCCGGCTCCAGACTATTTGTCTTGATCTTCATGATGAGTTTTCTGAGACGCTTCTCATCGGCAAACAAAGGGATTGTGTTGTTGTAGCTCTTCGACATCTTGCGACCATCGAGGCCCTTCAACACTGCCGTGTTCTCGCCAATTACGGCCTCGGGCAACACGAATGTTTCGCCATAGTGATGGTTGAAACGCTGCGCGACATCGCGAGCCATTTCAACGTGCTGTTTTTGATCCTGGCCGACCGGCACCTTGGTCGACTTGAACATCAGGATATCTGCAGCCATCAGAATCGGATAACTGTACAGCGCCATCGTAATGCCTTTGTCCGGGTCCTTTCCGCCACCTTCGACATTCGAGTCCACGGCTGCTTTATAAGAATGCGCACGATTCATAAGCCCTTTGGCCGTCATGCCCGTCAATATCCAGGTCAACTCGAGAATCTCCGGGACGTCGGACTGACGATAGAAAAAGGCGTGCTCAGCATCAAGACCCAACGCCAGCCAAGCCGCTGCAATTTCCAACGTAGACTGCACGATCCTGTCCGGATCCTCGTTTTTGGCCAGTGAATGGTAGTCCGCAAGGAAATAGAAATGTTGCGTCGACAGGTCCTTGCTGGCAGCAATCCCGGGTCTGATCGCACCGACATAGTTGCCGATATGGGGCGTACCGGTCGTGGTGATTCCGGTGAGGTAGATATCCTGACTCATTATTATTAGTAGCCTGCCGCCTGCCCGTCTTTGCGTACTTCAGAGGCGCCATAATACACGCCTTCGCCAGCATCCCACATGATCGCCTGGTATCCGCCGAACGATCCGTCACTATTACCAAGCGTATGTCCCAATACCTCGAGCGCGTCCCGGGTTTCAGGACTAAATTCGCTCTCCATATGCAAGATGCCGCCGTCCATCATGTCTGTTCCAGTAGGTTGCGATGAGCCTTTGTGATTGATACGCGCCGCATCACCTGCTTCCTGCAGGTTCATGCCGAAGTCCACCATGTTAACGACGATCTGTGCGTGTCCCTGCGGCTGCATGGCACGCCCCATCAGGCCAAAGGTGATGAACGGCTTGCCGTCTTTCATGACGAACGCCGGAATGATCGTGTGGAACGGTCGCTTGCCGGGCTCAAGAACGTTTGCATGACCTTCTTCGAGAGCAAATAACTCTGCGCGGTCCTGCAAGATGAAGCCGAGATCGCCAGGCGTCATACCGGAACCCATGCCGCGGTAATTGCTTTGAATCAGGCTGACCATATTTCCCGCGTCATCGGCCACGGTTAGATAAATTGTGTCGCCGTTCTCCAATTTCGCGTCGCCGGCAGACAGTGACTGAGCCGCCTTGTCGTGTGAAATAAGTTTGCGGCGCTCGTTCGCATATTCTTTTGAAATCAACGTTGTGACAGGAACCTCAACAAAGTCCATGTCAGCGTAGTACCTGGCACGATCTGCAAAGGCGAGTTTCTTTGCCTCAACCAGTGTATGCAGGTACTCGGGGCTGGCGAATCCCATCGCCTTGATGTCGTAGCCTTCGAGGATGTTGAGTATCTGCAGTGCGGCAATGCCCTGCCCACTCGGCGGCAACTCATAAACATCCCAGCCGCGGTAATTTGTCGATACCGGAGTCACCCACTCGGACGTGTGCGCTGCGAGATCCTCATATCGCAGCAAGCCTCCCTGCTCCGTCATATAGGAATCGATACGTCGTGCAATATCGCCCTTATAGAAGGCATCGCGACCACCCTCAGCGATCGCTTCAAGCGTATTGGCCAGACGCGGATTCCTGAACACTTCGCCTTTCTTCGGAACATGGCCGTCCACCACCATGTAGGTTTCAGCAAAGCCCGGGTAGTGGCCAAGCCGCTTCTCGTAAACCGCCATCAGCTGTGCAATGTAATCTGACACCGGAAAACCGTCGCGAGCATAGGCGATCGTCGGTGCCAGGAGCTGTTGCATCGGCAGCCTGCCGAAGCGGCCATGCAATTCGAACCAGCCATCAACGGCGCCCGGCACGCTTACCGGCAGCGGGCCATATGCCGGGATCTTGTCAATACCGTGCTCTTTGAAGTACTCGAGTGTCATCAACGCCGGCGCACGCCCGGACGCATTCAGACCGACGAGTTCTTCTTTATCGGCGTCCCAGACGATGGCAAACAGGTCGCCACCCATGCCGTTTCCGGTTGGCTCCATTAATCCGAGTGCAGCGTTGGCGGCGATCGCAGCATCAACCGCGTGCCCGCCTGCCTTCAGAACGTCGAGTGCAATCTGGGTAGCCAGCGGCTGGCTGGTTGCCGCCATTGCATGTGGCGCGATTACTTCAGACCGCGATGCGAAATGTCGCCCGGTTGGGCGGTCATAGCCCGGTTCGGATTCGGCCACTGCGATGCCTCCGACTAAGATGAATGTGAGGCTTGTCCACCATGATCGATGTGTGCTCATAGCTACCGGACTATACGGTATCATGCCGCTCATGAGTGACGATTACAGTGATAAGAACAGCGAGCTCGGGAGATTGTACCCAGCGCATATCCGGGAAGTCTGTGCACGTCACGACTACGCGCTCGAGAATTCCGGCGCCTCTCATGTGGTGATTTTTTCGGGCTCCCCAAAAACAGTTTTTCTGGATGATTACGGCTATCCATTCAAGGCAAATGCGCACTTCGTAAGCTGGGCGCCGCTGACCGCGCTGCCGCATTCGTACATCGTTTACACAGCGGGCGAAAAACCGCGCCTGATCTATTTCCTGCCGCATGATTACTGGCACTCCGTGCCAGACCAGCCAGATGGCTACTGGAGCGACGAGTTCGACATTCGCATTGTGCATTCAGTCGACGACGTTGCAGCACAGCTACCCGAAGACCGGGAAAAGTGCATTCTGATCGGAGAGCTCGACGACACAACTCACGCCTTCGATATCGAGCGCATCAACCCGACGTCGGCGCTGAATATTCTGCACTTTGCCAGGGGCGTCAAGACCGAGTACGAGATCGTGTGCTTGCGGCTCGCGTCACGCCGTGGTGCCAGGGGGCACGTTGCGGCCGAGTCCGCATTTCGCGACGGACTGTCTGAATTCGAGATACACCGTGCTTACTGTAAGGCCGTCAGTCATACAGACAATGAATTGCCCTACGGCAATATCGTTGCGCTCAATGCACATGGCGCCGTTTTGCACTACACCAACCTGGACAGGGAAGCGCCGCCGCAAACTCACTCATTCCTGATAGACGCTGGCGCCCAGGTGCATGGCTATGCGTCGGACATTACGCGTACTTATTCACACAACGATACTCGATTTGCAGAACTCATTAGCCGCATGGATGAAGTGCAGCTCGAAATCGTCGCGAAGCTGAGACCCGGCGTTGACTACAGCGAGTTGCACATCGAGGCACATCGTATGCTGGCCGGCGTACTTGTCGAGGCAGGCATCGCTCAAGGTGATCCGGATACGTTGCTCGCGACCGGCGTGAGTTCGGCCTTTTTCCCGCACGGGCTCGGACACCTGCTCGGTATCCAGGTGCACGACATCGGCGGCTTCATGGAAAATGATTCTGGCACAACGATCGACCCGCCCAGCGGACATCCTTTCCTGCGACTCACACGTAAACTCGAAGAGAACATGGTGCTAACGATCGAGCCTGGCATATATGTCATCGACATGTTGCTCGAGAATCTACGTGGAACACCGGCCGAGGGGCATGTGAATTGGGAGGCCGTTGACTGGATGCGGCCGTACGGCGGTATTCGTATCGAGGATGATGTGCGTATCACAGCCGATAGTGGCGAGAACCTGACACGCGACGCGTTTGCAGCGATCTAATCTGCAGTCTTTGCCTGTGCCTTCAGCTTGCGCTTTACCCGTGCGCCCTTGCGTTCCAGCAAGGGACGTATCAACCGGCCCAACCAGGGCAGCAAGTAGTTCACGGTTGTCAGATACCCACTGAAAGCAGGCATGGCTTTCTCGCGCTGCTTGTTGCCGCACAGATCGAGAATTGCCTGCGCAACCTCTTCTGCCGTACTAATCGGTTGAGAGAAAGTCAGATCCGATACCGCATCTATATCCGACATGATAAAGCCGGTGTCTATCGGACCCGGTGACACGACCCCGACTTTGATACCGCTGCCACGTAACTCCTCGAACATGGCGTAGGTGAAAGTACGCAAACCTGATTTTCCTGCAGAGTACGTCGCACTGTTGGGAATCGGTGATCGACCCGCCAAAGAGCCAACGTTGATTATCGCTCCACCGCCCGCCTCGCGCAGATACGGCAGCGCAATGCGACTAAGCATGATGGGCGCCTTGAGATTGACGTCGATCATTTTTCCCAGAGCCTCAACGTCGACGGTTTCGGCCGGACCACGTTCATGAAAACCAGCATTGTTTATAAGTATGTCAACGTGGCCGAATTCGAATTCGGTTTTCTTGAACAGGTTGACACAGGCTTCCGGGTCCGACACATCCATCGCAAAAATCTCGACGCGAGTCTTATCTCGCAGTTCTTCGGCAACAGACTCGAGGTTTCTTTTGCTCCGTGCCACCAGCATTAGTTTGGAACCTGCCTCGGCAAACTTCCGCGCAGCAGCGGCACCAACGCCAGCCGACGCGCCCGTGATGATGACGGTCTTGTCTTTGAAGATCATCTCGGGAGTCTACTAGAAATGTTTCTGTTGGAGCGCTCCTTGGAGCGCGAATGGAAACTAGAAGCCCAGGTAGCCTTTTATCTTCTTCCAGAGAGAGGATTCCCAGCCATAGACATCCAATATCTCAGGGTCGAGGCTCGCCACCGGCATTGTCGTGTCTGCCTGCACGGACTCATTGGCTGCCACATCCTCAGGGCGTAACTCGAGACCACCTTTCTTGCCATCTTTGGCCTCGGTCAGCCCATCAACCGCCAGGCTCAAGTACGGCAGCACCTCGTCATCGACGATATCGTCAAGGAAGACGGCATCAGGGTCGAAGGCTTCTTTCGACAGGATGACGCAGTCGTCACCGGTAAAGGCTTTGTCGTTGCTAATCGTTCCAGTCCCTTATGTGGAATGGTCATAGATTAGTCCCGAACCGCGGTTCAAGCTGTGAGCCGACTCACAAGACCTGATATTTATTCTTTTTCTTTTTTAAACAATTACTTACCGGGACCCTATAGTGGAAAAATGGGCGATTTATGGCCAAAATCGAGGTGTCGCCCACAAAAAAGCCGGGCTAGGCCCGGCTTTTTTGTCGCGCCGCCAGCGGCGCTCCAACTGACTATTACTTACTCGGCGACGGCCTCGACTTCAGGTGCCTGGTCGGTCAGCATGACAATTGCCATCGGTGCCGCATCACCCGGTCGTGGCCCCGTCTTCAGAATGCGCAGGTAACCACCTGGGCGTTCCTTGAATCGCGGACCGATCTCCGAGAAAAGCTTGCCGACTACTGCCTTGTCACGCAGGCGATCGAACGCCAGACGACGGTTCGCAACGCTGTCCTCTTTCGCAAGAGTGATCAGTGGCTCAACCACGCGACGCAATTCCTTGGCTTTGGGCAACGTCGTTTTGATCGTCTCGTGCATCAGCATCGACGTTGCCATGTTGCGAAACATGGCTTTGCGATGCGAGCTGTTACGACCCAGTCGACGACCGGATTTTCTATGACGCATTATTCTTTACCTTATGTCTGCGGGTAATCCGAGCTCGTGTTCCGGACGCAGGCTTGCCGGCGGCCAGTTTTCGAGACGCATACCCAGACCAAGACCATGTCCTTCGAGGACCTCTTTGATTTCAGTCAGTGATTTCTTACCGAGGTTCGGCGTTCTGAGAAGCTCGACTTCGGTGCGTTGTACGAGGTCACCGATGTACATAATGTTCTCTGCCTTGAGGCAGTTTGCAGAACGAACCGTGAGCTCCAGCTCGTCGACCGGACGCAGCAGAATCGGATCGACCTGATTCTCGGATTGAGCCGCAAGGCCGTCTTCCTTCGTTTCCAGGTCGACAAATACGGACAACTGATCCTTAAGGATACTGCCTGCACGGCGAATAGCCTCTTCCGGGTCAATCGTGGCATTGGTCTCAATTTCGATAATCAGCTTGTCGAGGTCGGTACGCTGCTCAACACGGGCCGCTTCAACGTTATAGGTGACGCGATGCACCGGGCTGAAAGACGCGTCGAGCTGCAGACGACCGATGGGTCCAGTCTGCTCCTCGAATACCGGACGCTGCGTTGCCGGACGATAGCCACGACCACGCTCGACCTTGAGCAGCATGTTCAATTCGCCAGCCTTCGTCAGATTGGCGATAACAAGCTCGGGGTTCATGACTTCGACGTCATGGTCCAGCTGAATATCGGCACCTGTAATCGGGCCCGGACCTTTCTTCGAAACACGTAGCTCCGCCGTATCGCGTGTGTGCATGCGAACGGCAACCATTTTGAGGTTCAGGAGGATTTCGACGACGTCTTCCTGGACTCCCTCGATGCTCGTATACTCGTGCAATACACCTTCGATCTCTGCTTCGGTGATTGCTGCACCTGGCATGGACGACAGTAAAATACGACGCAGTGCATTACCGAGCGTATGGCCAAAACCGCGTTCAAAGGGCTCGATGACCACTTTGGCCATCAGATCGTTAACCGGCGTGACTTTTACTACGCGCGGTTTCAGAAATTCATGTACAGATTCCTGCATGATTCTATTCCTTCCTGACTACTTGGAGTACAGCTCGACGACGAGGTTTTCGTTGATGTCCGGGAGAACATCTTCCCGATCCGGCAACGCCTTAATAACCCCCGACATCTTCTTCGCGTCGACATCAACCCATTCGGGCAGGCCGACCTGGCCAGCTATTTCCATCGCACTTTGAATACGAAGTTGTTTGCGGGCTTTCTCACGAATGCCTATTGAATCGCCTGCGCTTACTTGCGCAGACGGAATGTTTACGAGCTTCCCGTTCAACTCGATGCTCTTGTGGCTTACGAGCTGACGTGCCTCAGCACGAGTTGACGCAAAGCCCATACGATATACGACATTGTCCAATCGCCCTTCAAGGAGGCGCAACAGGTTTTCACCCGTCGAGCCCTTCAGCTGCGCAGCACGCTTGTAGTAGTTGCGGAATTGACGCTCCAGCACACCGTACATGCGACGCAACTTCTGCTTCTCACGAAGCTGCAGGCCGTAGTCCGACAGACGCGGACGACGTTGCGGAGCGCCACCCGGCGGCACGTCAAGCTTGCACTTCGATTCAAGCGGCCTTACGCCACTCTTCAGAAACAGATCCGTGCCTTCGCGGCGGGACAGTTTGCACTTTGGTCCTAAATATCTTGCCATTACTTAAAGCCTCTATACCCGCCGCTTTTTAGGCGGGCGACAGCCGTTGTGAGGAATCGGTGTTACGTCCTCAATGTTTTGAATACGAAAGCCCAGGGCGTTTAAAGCACGCACTGCAGACTCGCGACCTGGGCCTGGCCCACGAACACGCACGTCCAGGTTCTTGACGCCAAAATCGAGTGCGCTTCGGCCGGCCTTTTCAGAGGCAACCTGTGCAGCAAACGGTGTTGACTTACGCGACCCGCGGAAACCGCAGCCACCTGCAGTCGCCCACGCCAGGGCATTACCCTGGCGGTCGGTAATCGTGATGATGGTGTTGTTGAAGGACGCATGGATGTGGGCGATCGCGTCGACCACATGCTTTTTGACCTTCTTTTTCTTGGGCTCTGCCATTCTATTTACCTGTTGGAGCGCCCCGTGGGCGCGATCGCGGCCATGGGCCGCTCCTACTTACCGTTTAATCGGGCGGCGCGGACCTTTCCGCGTCCGTGCATTAGTACGTGTGCGCTGACCACGCAGCGGCAATCCGCGTCTGTGACGAATTCCCCGGTAACAACCGAGGTCCATCAAGCGCTTGATATTCATAGAGATATCGCGGCGCAAATCGCCCTCAACCTCAAAATTCGCAATCGCCGTTCTCAGCTTCGCAACCTCTGGCTCAGCGAGATCTTTGACTTCCGTCGTCGGATCGACGCCAGCCGCTTCACAACACTGTCTTGCGCGCGTGTTGCCAATACCGTAGATCGACGTCAATGCGATCACGATATGCTTGTTCAGCGGTATGTTTATTCCTGCTATACGTGCCACTAATCTTTCCTCTGTTCGAATGCCGCGTTCTGGCGGCACTCTCGCGTTAACCCTGACGCTGTTTGTGCCGCGCGTCGGTACAAATCACCCGCACAACACCTTTGCGACGAATGATTTTGCAATTCCTGCAGATTTTCTTAACGGATGCTCTTACTTTCATGTGATGACTCCTGCCGCTGACTGAATCAGCGTACTTGCCCGCCTCTGCTGTAGTTACGCAGATTGGCTTTCTGCATCATGCCCTCGTATTGGTGGCTCATCGCGTGCGCTTGCATCTGCGACATGAAGTCCATCGTTACGACGACGAGAATGAGTAATGACGTACCGCCGAAGCTGAACGGCATGGTCGGGTAGAACATGCGTACCATTTCAGGCAATAAACAAACGCCTGCGATATAAAGTGCACCCCAGAACGTCAGTCGTGTCAGTACCTTGTCAATATATTCGGCCGTATGCGCACCCGGTCGTATGCCTGGTACGAAAGCCCCCGAGCGCTTCAGGTTGTCCGCCGTGTCCTTTGAATTGAACATCAGGGCGGTATAGAAGAAGCAGAAGAAAATGATCATCGACGCATAGAGCAAGACATAGATCGGCTGTCCTGGACCCAGGTTCGCACCAATCGTTTGCAAGGCTCTTTGCACGGCATTTGGCTCAACGGCCTGACCGAAGAATTGTGCGATCGTAGCCGGGAACATCAGGATGCTTGACGCGAAGATCGGCGGGATAACGCCCGACATATTGATCTTGAACGGCAAGTGCGTGCTCTGCGCCTGATACATCTTGCGCCCTTGCTGACGTCTCGCGTAATTCACGGTGATGCGACGTTGCGCACGCTCCATGAACACAACGAAGATGATGGCTGCGCTAGCGCCAACCAGCATCAGGATTGCCGTCGCCGGTGACATTTCTCCATTGCGTACGAGTGCTGCCGTGCCGGCGATCGCTGCGGGCAGGCCCGCGACAATACCGGCCAGAATAATCATCGAGATACCGTTGCCGATGCCACGTTCTGTGATCTGCTCACCCAGCCACATCAGGAAGACGGTGCCTGTCACCAGCGTTATACATGCCGTAATCAGAAATGCCGGACCCGGGTTTACAACCAGACCCGACTGACCCTGCAGCCAGGATGCCGCCGCAACTGACTGGAAGCTCGCGAGTGCGACGGTGCCGTAGCGCGTGTACTTCACGATCTGACGACGGCCAGCCTCACCTTCTTTTCTGAGCTGCTGCAAGCTCGGCAGAATATGGCTCGCCATCTGCATAATGATCGATGACGAAATGTACGGCATGATGCCCATCGCAAAAATACCGAAGCGGGACAATGCTCCACCTGAAAACAGGTTGAC
>Ga0164320_10000201_pt1 | contig 17928 bp, 15 predicted proteins | sample GuaBasSediGuay11_FD_113736 | JGI IMG/M metagenome (GOLD analysis project Ga0164320, IMG submission 113736) | Subseafloor sediment microbial communities from Guaymas Basin, Gulf of California, Mexico - Guay11, Core 4567-28, 0-3 cm | ecosystem: Environmental > Aquatic > Marine > Hydrothermal...
GATGCTAGATGCTAGATGCTAGATGCTAGATGAAATTAAAAATAAATAGTTTAGAATTAAACTCTCTCCCTTTGGGAGAAATCGAAGATTAGACAAAACAAAAACACTAAAAATAGATTTGATGAATCAAATGTCCGAAGGAGAGTGGGCTTACCACTTGCGTTGTTTATTCTGTTCTTCTTTGGCTTCTAATTCTTTTTGAGAAATCACCTTTAAAAAAGAAGGATGTTGCTCGATGGCAAATTCTATTTTCTCTACAATCTCATCAATAGTTTCATTGTCGTAATCTATATCTAAAGGCTTTTTAATTTCAAAAGATTGAAAAATATTTTTTTTCCTAATTCTCAAACCCCTTTTATCGAAAGAACGTCTAAAACCATCTATAACAATGGGTACAACTATTGGTTTATAACGCTTTATAATGTGAGCAGTTCCTTTTCTAATGGGTTTAAATGGCGTTGTTGTACCTTGAGGAAATGTTATGACCCAACCATCGTCTAATGCTTTAGAAATATTAGAAATATCGCTCATTTTTACTTGTCGATTTATATCTTTCCCTTCAGCTCTCCAAGTACGCTCAATACTTATAGAACCAACATACGCTAAAATTTTGGGCAATAACCCAGATTGCATAGTTTCTTTTGCTGCCACATAATACACATTTAACTTTGGATTCCATAAATAGCCTACATTTTTTATTGTATCTACACGACCACTTAAGCTCGCATTAAATACATGAAACATTGCTACAACATCTGCAAAATAGGTTTGGTGATTAGAAATAAACAGTACATTGGTGTCTGGTAAATCCTTTATAAATTCTGAGCCTTCAATGTGTAATTCGTTAAAACCTCTAAAACGTTGATGAGTTAAAACACCTAAAATTCTAATGAGCCATCTTTTTAAAAAGAGTATGTGACCAAAAGGATTTCTTTTAAATATTCCCATAATGTTTTATTAGTTAGGATTGCAAAAATAACAAAATAGAAATTACATTACATTTTTTAACAAGTCTTTTATCTCACTTAACATCATTGCGGTTGCTCCCCAAACTATATGTCCATTAAGTTTATATGCAGGGACTTCTACATTAATATTATAAGATGTTTCAACAGGTGTACTAATTACATTATCGTCATTAATAAAATGATAGAGTAAAATCTCAATAATTTCTTCTACCTCATCATCCTGTTTTTTAAATGTTGGAGTCTCCTTTATAATCCCTAAAAAAGGTTGTACATAAAAATTGCTTGGCGGAATATAAACTTCGGTTAATTGCTTAAAAACTTCAATATCCTGTACTGGAATACCAATTTCTTCAAAAGTTTCTCTTTTTGCAGTTTTTTCTAGTGAATCATCTTGAGCTTCAAATTTACCTCCAGGAAAACCAATTTGTGCAGAATGAACTCCATTATAAGTATTCCGTAAAATTAAAACCATTTTTGTTTGCTGCTGCTTATCAGGATAAAATAACGCCATTACTCCTGCTCTACTTGCGTTTTTCATCTTCTCTTTATGCATTTCTATCAATTCCAATCGAAAAGGTGGCGACATTTTAAATTGAGATGCTTGTGCTGGAAGCGGTAATTTTTTTACTTTTGATATTGATATTATAAATTTATTAAAATCCATCTATGCGACCCATAATGGGCATTTAATTATTAAACCAATATATTAATGAGACTTTCATTTATCTTTTTCTTACCTCTTCTATTTCTGAATTGTGAAGATACACAATCCAAAAAGAAATCTGAACCTACAAATTTACAAGTAAAACCAAAACAAGAGCAACCAATAAAAATTATTTCTAACAAAGAAGCTGAAAGAGAATTTCCATTACTGACAAGTAAAAATGCAATGGAGTTCTTTTTAGAATACGAAAAGCATAACAAAGAAAACAAAGTAAGAATAACAACCGATTTTGGAGTAATTGATATTTTGCTATTTGATAAAACTAAATTCCATCGTGCTAACTTCATATTTTTAACCAAACAGAATTATTTTAACAACACTCAGTTTTATAGAGTAATTAATAATTTTATGGTACAAGCTGGAAATAGCGATGATAAAAAAACAGCTAGAAAGCGTAAACATATAGGTAAATATTTACTCCCAACAGATACAAAACGAGGTTATAAACACGATAGAGGTGTTATTAGTATGCCAAGTGGCGAAATCGATAATCCATATAAATTAGCATCGCCTTACGAATTTTTTATTGTACAACAACTTGGTGGTTCTCATTTTCTGGATGGTGATTATACCATTTTTGGGAAAGTAATAAAAGGCATGGAAGTTATAGACAAAATTGCTGCTGTTGATACAGACAATGCAGATTGGCCTTTAAAAAATATCTATATCAAAAAAGTTGAGATTATTAACTAATATTAACTTTTTTTTAATCTCTGATCTTCTAATTTTCAATACCTTTATATCTACTAAAAATCATAATAAAACTTCATATATTAATATTAAAAACAAATCTGATGATATCTAAATTTTTATCTAATTACCCTAAACTGATAGGCTTAATTGCTTTAGTAACGTTAATAAGTTGTAAACAAGACAAAGCCACAAACGAAAACGAAATGGTAACAAACGTATTTTTAAAAGAATGGACAGGTCCTTATAATGGCACTCCTGCTTTTGACCAAATGAAAGTAGAAGACTTAAAAGCTGCTGTTGAAAAAGGCATGGCATTAAATTTGGCCGAAATTGATGTTATTGCTAACAATGCTGATGTAGCAACTTTTGAAAATACTATAGTAGAAATGGAACGCTCTGGAGAAGAATTAAACAGAGTATTTGCATATTATGGCATTTTAAGAAGTAATATGTCGAGTCCTGAAGCCAGAAAAATACAAGGAGAATTAGCTCCAAAACTATCAGAGTTCTCTTCAAAGATTTCTCAAAATGAAGCACTTTTTAAACGTATTAAAACTGTTTATGATGCTTCGCAAGAAAATCCTTTAGAAGCAGATCAACAACGAGTTGTAGATCTAGTTTATAAAGGTTTTGAAATGAATGGTGCAAATCTCGATGCAGTAAAAAAAGAGCGTTATGCAGCAATTAATAAAGAATTATCTTCTTTATATACCGATTTTTCTAATAACGTTTTACACGACGAAGAAAATTATGTAACCTATTTAACCAAAGACCAATTAAGTGGATTGTCTGATTCGTATATTAGCTCTTCTGCAAAAATAGCAACAGATAAAGGTCAGGAAGGCAGCTATGCTGTTACCAACACAAGATCATCTATGGATCCTTTCCTTACCTATTCCAACAAAAGAGAATTGCGTAAACAAGTGTGGACTAATTATTATGCACGTGGCGACAATGGAGACGAATATGATAATAATGAGATTATTGCGAAAATTTTAAAACTACGTCGCGAACGTGTGGAACTATTAGGATACGAAAATTATGCTGATTGGCGTTTACAAAATAGAATGGCAAAAAATCCAGAAAATGCTATGGCGTTAATGAATGCGGTTTGGCCAGCAGCTATTGCAAGAGTACATGAAGAAGTCGCAGATATGCAGACTGTAGCCAATGAAAATGGTGATAATATTACAATTGAGCCTTGGGATTATCGCTATTATGCCGAAAAAGTTCGGAAGAAAAAATACGATTTAGATAGCGATGAAATTAAGCAATACTTACAATTAGACAAGTTAACAGAAGCTATGTTTTATGTTGCTGGGAGACTATTTAATTTTAATTTTAGTCCAGTTCCAGATGGTAGTGTTTCTGTGTTTCAAGAAGATGTAAACGTTTGGGAAGTAACAGATAAAGATTCTGGTAAACATATTGGTTTATGGTATCTCGATCCTTACGCAAGAACAGGAAAACGTTCTGGTGCCTGGGCAACGACTTACAGAAGTTATTCTACATACGATGGAGAGAAAACTGTTTTAGCCTCTAATAACTCAAACTTTGTAAAACCAGCTCCAGGAGAAGCTGTTTTAGTATCTTGGGATGATGCCACTACTTTCTTTCATGAGTTTGGTCATGCACTACATTTCTTTTCTTCTAATATAAAATACCCAACTTTAAATGGTGGTGTAAGAGATTATACTGAATTTCAATCACAACTGTTAGAACGATGGCTCTCTACAGACGAAGTAATAAATCAGTTTTTAGTGCATCATGAAACAGGAGAAGTTATTCCTGCCGATTTGGTAACTAAAATCAAAAAAGCTTCAACATTTAATCAAGGGTTTGCAACAACCGAGTATTTAGCTTCGGCAATTATGGATATGAAACTTCATCTGGCTGATCCATCAAATATTGATGTTGATACATTTGAACGCGAAACTTTAATCGAATTAAATATGCCAAAGGAATTACCAATGAGACACAGAACACCTCAATTTGGTCATGTGTTTTCTGGTGAGGGTTATGCCACAGCATATTATGGTTATATGTGGGCAGATGTTTTAACTGCTGATGCTGCTGAAGCTTTTGTAGAAGCTCCTGATGGGTTTTATGATAAAGAGATTTCTGCTAAACTAGTAAAATACTTGTTTGCGCCTAGAAACTCTATGGAGCCTGCAGATGCTTATAAACTATTTAGAGGTCGTGATGCAAAAATGGAAGCCTTAATGAGAGATCGTGGATTTCCTGTCCCTAGTGAATAAAAGAGTATTGAAAATTTTAATAAAAAAGAGCGACTTAAAAGTCGCTCTTTTGCAATCAAAAAAAACAATCAACCAAACTAAACCGTTTCATTCAACCAAGCTTTCATCATCCAAACCGTTTTTTCCTGTTCAGTTATAAAACCACTCATAATAGCGTTTGTACCTTCATCATTAGCCTCTCCAGATTTATCAAGTAAATCGCGTTCAATCTTAAGTAATTCAGTTAATGAATCTACAATTAATCGTACAGCGTTTTCGTCTTGAGATATATTTTTACCAACAGGAACTTTAGCATTACTAATATAATCTTCAAAAGTATGTAAAGGTGTTGTCCCAAGAGTTAAAATACGTTCGGCAATTTCATCTACTTTTAAATTTGCATCTGTATAAAGTTCTTCGAATTTTACATGAAGATCAAAAAAGCGCTTCCCTTTTATATTCCAATGAATGCCTCTTAAATTTTGATAATATATCTGATAATTTGCTAATAAATTGTTTAAATCTTCAGCTAAAAGTTTTGTTGTGTTTTTGTCTAATCCTATACTATTAAATGTCATAATTATCTTTTTTATTTACTACAAATTTAATCTATAATAAAAGTGTATTTCAATAAATTTTATTGATAGTTTTTATATCTTTATAACCTAAATTGATACACATGACGATTACACAATTACACTACGTTTTAGCAGTTGCAGAGCACCAAAATTTTACAAAGGCAGCAGAAAAATGTTTCGTTACACAGCCAACATTGAGTATGCAAATACAAAAACTAGAAGACCAATTAAACATTCTTATTTTCGACAGAAGCAAAAAACCTATAGAGCTTACAGATGTTGGAAAGAAAATTGTGCATCAAGCAAAAAATATTGTAAATGAAGCAGATAGAATACAAGATATTGTAGATCAGCAAAAAGGATTTGTAGGTGGAGAATTTAAATTAGGAATAATTCCAACTGTAATGCCAACTTTGCTTCCAATGTTTTTAAAAACGTTTATAAAAAAATATCCGAAAGTAAAACTAAAAATAGAAGAGCTCACAACCCAAGAAATAATTATTAGAATTAATGAAGGGCATTTAGATGCAGCTATTGCTGCAACACCTTTAGAAAATGAAGACATTAAAGAGCGTGTACTTTTTTACGAACCATTTGTTGGATACATTCCGAAGCATCATAGATTAAATGTTAAGAAAAAAATTGATATTTCTGATTTAGATATAAATGATATGCTTTTGCTTGAAGATGGACATTGTTTTAGAGATGGTGTAATAAACCTGTGTAAATCTTTTAAAAACAATGCTGAAGATAATTTTCAGTTAGAAAGCGGAAGTATAGAAATGCTAGTTAAACTATCTAATGAAGGTTTAGGAATGACTTTGCTGCCTTATTTACACACACTTGATATTAAAGAAAAAGAAAGACATAATTTACATAACTTTAATGAGCCTTCTCCTGCAAGAGAAGTGAGTATAATATACCATAAAAGTGAATTAAAAATACAAATAACTGAAGCTTTACAAGATGTTATTTCAGCAATAATTCGTGGTGCTATTGCATTTCAAGACGTTAAAATAATAAGCCCATTACCAAAATAAAAAAAGCGACTAAATAGTCGCTTTATATTAAGGTTGTAAATAGATTAAACATTTATCTAACTCTGGGTTTTGCAATATTAAAGATTTTATAAAAATCTTTAACTCTTCAATCTCATAAGGTAATAAGCGTTTTAAAGCTTTTTCTAACTCTTTGCAAAACAAATTAACATCAAAACTAACTTTTTTAAGTACTGTTTTGGTGTACTCAAACATTGCTCTTGCCATAGGGAATCTTTAGTTAATTAATAAAAATTAAAAGTAGATTTATACCATATATACCATTTAAAGTTTCAATAAAGTTATAAAAAAAAATGACATAATCTTAATTTATACAAAGAAATAACTGTCAATAAAATTTAAAGCTTTGATTTTTAGTCGTCTATAATAACTATAACTTTCTTTAGTACTATTTTATTATAAAAAATACAAATTTTTAAAATTATGGCTTAATTAAAACCTATTATCTCCATCCAGTAAATCGCCTAATCCTCCTAAAATACTACCTTCACCTTTATCCTTTCCTCCTCCTCTTGGTGCGGTAGCTAAAACACGAGCGGCTAATCTGCTAAATGGTAAAGATTGTATATAAACAGTTCCTGGACCTTGCAATTTTGCAAAGAATAAACCTTCGCCTCCAAATATGGTATTTTTTATTCCTCCAACAAATTCGATATCATAATCAATATCTTTTGTAAAACCAACAATACATCCTGTATCTACACGCATTGTTTCTCCAGATTTCAATTCTTTTTTTGCCATTGTTCCACCAGCGTGTACAAATGCCATACCATCACCTTCTAATTTTTGCATTATAAAACCTTCGCCTCCAAAAAGTCCACGACCAAGGCGTTTACTAAATTCTATACCAATACTTACGCCTTTTGCAGCACATAAAAAAGCATCTTTCTGACAAATGAATTTACCATTATATTGGGTTAAATCTATTGGGATAATTTGTCCTGGATAAGGTGATGCAAAAGACACTTTGCGTTTACCTGAAAGTATATTATAAAACGCTGTCATAAATAAACTTTCTCCAGTAAGTAACCGTTTACCTGCACCAAATATCTTTCCTAAAAAGCCTTGATCTTTTTCTGAACCATCACCAAAAATGGTTTCCATTTTTATACCATCGTCCATCATCATAAAACTTCCTGCTTCGGCAACAACGCCTTCATTAAGGTCGAGAGCAATTTCTACAAATTGCATTTCTTCGCCATGAATTTTATAATCAATTTCGTGTGCTGTCATAATTGTTGATTTGTTTTTTGTTAAGATGTTTATATGTTGATTTGTTTGTAGTTTTGTTACAAATCAAATAAAAATAATCAATTTTCAAGTACCAAATTCCAACTAGCTATTTGGAGCATCTGAATACTGAATACTGAATACTGATTACTGCTTTACTTTAATCGTCCACTCAAAATTAAAACTGGAAACTTGTATGCCTTCTTCATTAGTTCCTTTAGAATTCATCCAAATGGTCTGTCCTTCTCCAGTTGTAATTGCATTCTGTATTGCTTTGTCTATTAAGTGACCTTCATCGCAAACAAACGTAATTATTCCAGTTGCCTTTTTTGTAAAGTTTGCATTGTTATTTGCAACTAACATAGATATATTTTTACCACTCTTCTTAATTTTTGATGTAAGCATTGCTCCTGTTGTTAATTCGGCTGCCATACCTTGTACTGCCCAAAACATTGAATTAAATGGATTTTGATTTATCCATCTATGTTTAACTTTTACAATACATTTCTTATCATCTAAATATTTTGCTCTTATACCACAAAAATAGGCAGCAGGTAATTTAAACAGTAAAAAGGTGTTTAGTTTACTAGGAGAAATAGTCATAAGTTATTTTATTGTTCCGTAGGGAAATATTTGCGTTTTAAAACTTCTAGGAATTCAGGAGAAATAAATAAATCGTTTCTATGATCCTTAACAAAATTAAGCGTTTTTAAAATAACTTTTTCATAGTTATCATCGTCTCTATAAGTATATAAAACATCAAAGAGTTCGATTACTATAACTGACTCATGTTTAATGCAAAAGGAGATGGATTTTTTTGTATCTGGCTAAAAATCTCCCATAGTTTAATAATGGCTCCTTGCAAATATCTATATTTAAAATTAAAGTTATTTATTTTTTCTTGTTCATCAACTCCCTCCATACTTTCAAAATTGGAGCTTTGAGTTGATGAAAATTTATGCCCCAATTCTTGCTCCATAAACACATTTATATCTTCTTGTTTTAAACTGCCATTAGCAAGTTTTCGAGCAATCTTGTCTATTAATATTAGTATATATTATTAAATCCATTAATTTAATTTTCTTAAATATAAAAAAAGACATCCAATTAAGAGGGCTTTGATTTAATTAAGTGCCTGATTTACCAATTCACTGATAAGCTTTAAATCCATAAGTATATCTAATAAATAATATTAGAATCATTATTTATGTAATCCCTAAAACAAAATGTACATAAATTTAAAACAAAACATGCAAGTGTTTATTATCTTGTAAACTAATACATTACGCTGTTATATATAATAATTGACTTAATTATACTGTACAATCTGTTTTTTAATGGGGTTACATAGCAAAACGATCGAAAGTCTCGATATACTAAAAAATCGAACAAAATCGAACCTTTTAATATTGTGCACTTTGTTTTATGCTTTATACTCTCTCCTCTTTTTATACATCAAATGTTAAAATTTGTTAAATATAATACCTTTTTATACATAGTACTGTAACAAAACAATTTAATTGTCGTCTATAAAGTAAATAACCTAATCAAAATAAAAAAATAGAACAATGAAAACATTAAAAAAAGTTAGAATTCCACAAAGGTTGAGCAATGCTAAATCACGTGTTTGGAATGAGAAAAGACGTTACAGTTAAGCTGTATAAGATTATTAAAACAAACCATTAAATAACCAATTAAAAATTAAAATCATGAGATATTTAAACAAAGTTAGAATTCCACAAAGGTTGAGCAATGCAAAATCACGTGTTTGGAATGAGAAAAGACGTTATAGTTAAGCCGTAAAAAACTAAAAACAAGAAATTATTAACAATTAATAATTAGAACTATGAGAACATTTAACCACAATAAGCAAAGATTAACAAGGATTACCCAAAAATTAATCAAAATTAACTACAATAGAGTAAATTTTAAAAATTATGAAGATATCATACTTTCAGGAAATATGCGATTTGCAAATTAAGAGTTCCGATAGAATATAAAAAGCCGAATTTTAGATTAAAATTCGGCTTTTTTATTTTGATGAGTTTTCAAAAATCCACTAAATATATTCCATGATATAAGTCATTAAATTATTAAATGGGAATATGTAAATTTGTCTTTAGAATTAAAATATTTTACATATGGAGACCTTAAAAGAATTGAAAACCAGAGTTTACAAATTTGGAAATAAAACAGCAGACGGAAATAGAAAAATGAAAAACCTTCTTGGTGGTAAAGGAGCTAATTTAGCTGAAATGAGTGCCATAGGAATACCTGTCCCTCCAGGATTTACAATTACTACCGAAGCTTGTACAGAATACAACCTTCTTGGTCATGATGCTTTGGTAGATATAATCAAAAATGAAATTGAAACCGCTATAGAAAACATAGAAAATATAATGGGAACCACTTATGGCGATAAGGAAAATCCATTATTAATTTCTGTACGTTCTGGTGCAAGAGTTTCAATGCCAGGCATGATGGATACAGTTTTAAATCTTGGTTTAAATGACGAAGCTGTGATTGGAATAGCAAAAAAGACTAACAATGAGCGCTTTGCTTGGGACTCCTACCGTCGATTTGTTCAAATGTATGGTGGCGTTGTTTTAGGAATGAAACCTATATCTAAAGAAGATATAGATCCTTTTGAAGAAATAATGGAAGCTCTTAAGCATAAAAGAAATATTGAATTAGATACTGAATTTACTGTTCAAGATTTAAAAGACTTGGTTTACGATTTTAAAGATGCTGTTAAAAAGCGTACTGGACATGATTTCCCAACAAATCCGTGGGAACAACTTTGGGGAGCTATAATGGCAGTTTTTAATAGCTGGAATGGTAATAGAGCTGTGTATTATAGAAAAATGCATGGTTATCCTGCAGATTGGGGAACTGCTGTAAATGTGCAAGCCATGGTGTATGGTAATATGAGTGAAAATTCAGGCACAGGTGTTTGTTTTACACGTGATGCTGGTACAGGAGAAAATGTATTTAATGGAGAATATTTAATCAATGCTCAAGGTGAAGATGTAGTTGCAGGGACAAGAACTCCACAACAAATCACAAAACTAGGATCACAACGTTGGGCAGAATTAGCTAAAGTTGAAGAAACTGAAAGAATTGAGAATTATCCTTCATTAGAAGAATTAATGCCTTCAATTTTTACTGAATTAAATGAATATCAAAACAAACTTGAGAAGCATTATAGAGATATGCAAGATATGGAGTTTACAATGCAAGAAGGTAAACTTTGGATATTGCAAACAAGAAATGGTAAGCGTACAGGTGCCTCAATGGTAAAAATTGCAATAGACTTGTTAAAAGAAGGCTTAATAAATGAAAAAGAAGCATTACTTAAAATCGAACCTAATAAACTAGATGAATTACTTCACCCAATTTTTGATCCTGAAGCTTTAAAAAAAGCACATATAATTGCTCAAGGTTTGCCAGCTTCACCTGGTGCAGCAACTGGTAAATTAGTGTTCTTTGCTGATGAAGCAGCCAAATACAAATATTCAATTTTAACTCGTATTGAAACATCACCTGAAGATTTAGAAGGAATGAACATTGCCAGAGGTATATTAACTGCTCGTGGTGGTATGACATCACATGCAGCTGTTGTAGCACGTGGTATGGGTAAATGTTGTATTTCTGGTGCTGGAGCATTAAAAATAGATTATAAAAATCGTACACTAACTGTAGAAGGTAAAAAATATCACGAAGGAGATTGGATTTCCTTAAACGGTTCTACAGGTAATATTATTGAAGGAAAAGTCGCAACGATTGAACCTGAACTAAGTGGTGAATTTGCACAAATCATGGATTTATCTAATAAGTATGCTAACATGAAAGTGAGAACAAATGCTGATTCTCCAAATGATGCTAAAATAGCACGAAGCTTTGGCGCACAAGGTATTGGTTTAACAAGAACCGAACATATGTTCTTTGAAGTTGATAGAATTAAAGCTGTACGCGAAATGATTCTAGCAGATACAGTTAAAGGTCGTAAAGAAGCTTTAGATAAATTACTGCCTATGCAACGCAGCGATTTTGAAGGCATTTTTGAAGCAATGCAAGGTTTGCCTGTAACGGTTCGTTTATTAGACCCTCCATTGCACGAATTTGTTCCTCATCAATTAGCTCATCAAAAAGACCTGGCCGAAGATATGCATATATCATTAGAAGCTGTAAAAAGTAAAGTGGCAGAATTAGAAGAATTCAACCCTATGTTAGGTCACAGAGGTTGTAGATTAGGAAATACATATCCTGAAATTACAGAGATGCAAACTAGAGCTATAATTGAAGCAGCTTTAAATTTAAAAGCAAAAGGTATTGAAGCTAAACCTGAAATCATGGTACCATTAATAGGTACTTTAAACGAATTTATTGAACAGGAAAACATAATTAGAACTACTGCAAAAATAGTATTTGAAGAAAGAAATGATACCATCGAATATTTATTAGGAACAATGATTGAAATTCCTAGAGCTGCTTTAACTGCCGATTTAATTGCACAACGTGCAGAATTCTTCTCTTTTGGAACAAACGATTTAACACAAATGGCATTTGGATATTCTCGTGATGATGCTGGCAAATTTTTACCAATCTATATAGAGAAAGGCATTTTAGCTGTCGATCCATTCGAGGTATTAGACCAAGAAGGCGTTGGACAATTAGTAAAAATGGGAATCGAAAAAGGTAGAAGTGTTAAACCAGATTTAAAAGTGGGGATTTGTGGAGAACATGGTGGAGAACCAAATTCTGTAGAATTCTTTTATAATACTGGGATGGACTATGTAAGTTGCTCACCTTATAGAATTCCTATTGCTAGAATTGCATCTGCACAAGCTGCTATTAAAAAAGGTGTATAATTTTTACTTTTAACAAAAAAAAGCTACTATGTTATAGTAGCTTTTTGTTCAATATTTAATTTCTAATGTGTTTGCATCTCTTACAATTACTAATACTTTGAGCAAAAAAAGAGAGTTACAAATTACACTTTTTTAACACGAACCGCATTCATACCCTTCATGCCTCGCTCAAGCTCAAAAACTACTGTGTCATTTTCAGTAATTTCATCTAATAAACCACTAACATGACAAAAATATTTTTCCTGATTCTCACTATCAATAATAAATCCAAAGCCTTTAGAAGTATCATAAAATGATACTTTCCCATTGCGTATTGGATCAAAATCTTCAATATCGCTTTCCTCCTTTTTTGGAATACCAACTTCTATACTTTCGGCATCAACCTTTATTTTCATTGAAGGATCAGGAGGAATATCTGTTAGATTGCCATTATGATCAACGTATGCAAATTGAATACCTTGATTCTTTTCTTTGGCTTCTGCTTTACGAGCTTCTTTCTTTTTTTGTTTATCTTCTCGCTTTTTTAAGCGTTTTTTTTCTTTTTCAAGTTTATTAAAAGTCTGTTGCGATTTTGCCATTCAGTTATAGTAATTTTTTTTATAATGCAAATATAATATTTTTTTGTAGAAAGCTTTTCAATGAGAGTCTAACTTATACTAATTAACTCTAAATTACTTTCAATACTAATTTTCCCATTTTATCTCCTGTAAACAAACGCTGGAATGTATCGTGAAAATTTTCTATGCCATTGTAGATGTCTTCTTTGCTTTTTAACTTGCCTTGCATCATCCACATTCCCATATCTTGGGCAGCTTTACCATAGTCTTTTGCGTAATCCATGACTACCATACCTTGCATTGATGCTCTGTTTACGAGTAAAGATAAATAGTTGCTTGGCCCTTTTATAGCTGTTTTATTGTTGTATTGAGAAATAGCTCCACATATTACAACTCTAGATCGCATTCTTAATTTTGTAAGAGCGGCATTTAAAATATCTCCACCAACATTATCAAAATAAACATCTATCCCTTTTGGACATTTCTCTTTTAATGCCTCATATATGTCTTCTGATTTATAATCTATAGCTGCATCAAAGCCTAACTCGTTTACTAAATAATCACATTTACTTTTTCCTCCAGCAATACCAATTACTGTACATCCTTTTATTTTAGCAATTTGCCCAACAATACTGCCAACTGCTCCTGCTGCACCAGAAACTAAAACAATATCTCCTTCGTTTATTTTACCAACTTCTAAAATCCCGAAATAAGCTGTCATTCCAGGCATACCTAATGCGCCAATATATTTTGGCATTGGTGCTAAAGTATCATCTACTTTATACCAATTATCTCCATTTGTAACAGCATATTGTTGCACACCTCCCCAACCTGTTACACAATCTCCTACTTTAAACGATTTGTGGTTGTTTACTCTAACTACTTTACCTATAGAGCCTGCTCTCATAACATCGTTAATGGCTATTGGTTCTATATATGATTTGGCATCATTCATCCAACCTCTCATTGCTGGATCTAAAGAAATGTAATTCTGTTGAATTAATACTTCTCCATCTCCTAATTCGGGAATTGTATTTTCTTCTAATCTCCAAGTATCAGATTCTGGTATTCCTAAAGGACGTTTTTGAAATATTATTTGTTTGTTCATAGCTATACTCATAATGAAAAACCTAATGATGAATAAGAAAAGCCACAAGTTTTTAATATTTTGCAACTCCCACAAAAACTATTTTTTTAATTTTTGATTAACCCCTGTGTTACTGTTCAAGGTGTTTCTCTTTTTTTACTGCTTTTTTAATTATTCAGTTATACCTTCTAAATCAAGCATAAAAGCATAATTTAAAGCTGTTCGTTTATGTCGTTCAAATCTTCCTGAAGCACCTCCATGACCAACATCCATATTAGTATCCATTATAAGAAGATTATCATCGGTTTTCATATCACGTAGTTTTGCAACCCATTTGGCTGGTTCCCAATATTGCACTTGACTATCCCAATAGCCTGTTGTAATTAGAATATTCGGATAGTCTTTTGTTTCCACATTATCGTAAGGTGAATACGATTTCATATAATCGTAATATTCTTTATTTTTTGGATTTCCCCATTCGTCAAACTCAAATGTAGTTAATGGTATGGTTTCATCAAGCATTGTTGATATTACATCTACAAATGGTACGGCTGCAATTACGCCATTCCATAGTTCTGGTTTCATATTTAAAATGGCTCCCATAAGTAATCCTCCAGCGCTTCCTCCATAGGCATATAAATGATTACTACTTGTAAATCCTTCTTCTACTAAAAATTCTCCACAATCTATAAAATCGGTAAATGTATTTTTCTTTTTAAGGAGTTTTCCATCTTCATACCAATAGCGTCCCATTTCTTGTCCTCCTCTAACATGAGCTAAAGCATAAACAAAACCTCTGTCTAAAAGGCTCAATCTACTAGAACTAAATGTTGGTTCTCTGCTACTACCATAGGATCCATATGCATATAATAATAGGGGCGTTTCACTATTTCGCTCAATTCCCTTTTTATACACCAATGATATTGGAATTTTTGTACCATCTGTTGCTGTGGCATATAAACGTTCTGATGTATAATTATCAGTCGAAAAATCACCTCCTACTACTTCTTCTTGTTTTAATAACGTTTGCTCTTTGGTATTCATATCATAATCATATGTACTATTTGGAGTTGTTAATGAGGTGTAGCCATAACGAAGAATATTGGTATCAAAATCTAAATTGGACGTTGTATATGCTAAATAGGCTGGATCATTAAATTCAATATAGTGCTCATCTCCATTCCAATTTAAAACCCTAATCGCTCTTAAGCCATTTATACGCTCTTGTACAACTAAGTGATTTTTAAATAAATCGAAACTTTGTAAAAATATATCTTCTCTATGTGGAATAACATCTGCCCAATTTTCTTTAGTAGTTGCCGTAATAGGTGTTTTTACCAAACGAAAATTCTTGGCATCTAGATTTGTACGAATGTAAAATGAGTCTTCATAATGGTCAATACCATATAATAAATCTTTTTCTCTTGGCTGAACAATTTGCCATTTTGCACTTGGGGTATTTGCATCTAGAAACTGACGTTCAGAGGACAAGGTTTGAGAACTCCAGATTATTAAATATGCATCCGATTTAGACTTATAAACACCACATGAAAATGTGTCATCTGTTTCTTCAAAAACTAGTACATCGTCAGATTGATTTGTGCCTAATATATGTTTATATATTTTGCTTGACCTTAATGTTTCTGAGTCCTTAGTAGTATAAAAAACTGTTTTATTATCATTTGCCCAAGTGGCACTACCAGTAGTATTACTCAATTTATCTGGCAATAATTCTCCTGTTTCTAAATTTTTAAAATGAATTGTATAGCGCCGTCTAGAAACGGTATCAATTCCAAAAGCCATTAACTTATTATCCATGCTTATAGATCGACTGCCAATGCCGTAGTAAGCATAATTTTTAGCCATTTCTGGTCCATTTAAAATTATTTGCTCTTTGCCTTTATTATCACCTTCAATTTGTTTTCTACAATACAATGCATAATCACCACCTTCTTCATATCGTGTATAATATAAATAACCGTTATTTTTTACTGGAACAGATTGGTCATCTTTCTTTATACGACCAACAATTTCATTGTATAGCTTTTCCTGAAGCTCTTCAGTATGCTTCATTGTTTTGTCTAAATAGTCATTCTCTGCATTCAAATACCCTAAAACATCCTGAGTTTGTTCATCTGGGGTTTCAGCGTTTTTTTGTTCATCACTCAAACGCATCCAAAAATAATCATCAATTCGAGTGTCGTCATGAATTGTTAATTCCTTTGCTATTTTTTTAGCAATAGGAGCTTCAACTAAAAGGTGTGATTTTGGTTTGTCATTGTTCTTACAACTTGTAAAAACTAAAGTAAATATTAGCATAAAATAGAAAGTAGTTTTCATTTGAAATATGTTTATATATATATAAATTTGTGCCATAAAGAAACAAAAAATAATTAATAACTTTTATTACTATATTTGATTGTTTTACAAACCAATCTATTTTAACAGATGAAAAAACTACTATTCAACTCAAAAAAAACATTACTATTTCTATTTACATTATCAATTATATTAATTTCCTGTAAAGATAATTCTATGACCGAAGATCAACTTATTGCTGAAGCAAAAGCAATTCACGAACGTGTAATAACACTGGACACTCACAATGATATTAGTATAAAAAACTTTACCGATTCTATTAATTATACACAAGAATTAAACAATCAGGTAAATCTTCCTAAAATGATAAAAGGAGGACTCGATGTGTCTTGGCTTATTGTTTATACAGGACAAGATTCTTTAACCGATGAAGGCTATGCAAAAGCTTATGAAACAGCAATATCAAAATTTAATGCTATCCGTAAGTTAACCGAAGAAATTGCACCAAATGAGATTGAATTAGCAATAACTTCGGCGGATGTTAGACGTATTATTGCTTCAGGTAAAAAAGTGGCTATGATTGGTATAGAAAATGGATATCCAATTGGATTAGATATAAATAAGGTTAAAGAGTTTTACGATTTAGGAGGACGCTATATGTCTCTGGCTCATAATGGACACAGTCAGTTAAGTGATAGTAATACTGGTGAAAAGGATAGTCTTTGGCTGCACAATGGTTTAAGCGATTTTGGTAAAGAAGTAATTAAAGAAATGAATAAATGGGGAATTATGATTGATGTGTCTCATCCATCAAAAGAAGCCATGAAACAAATGATTGCATTAAGTAAAGCACCAATTATTGCATCACATTCTTCAGCAAGAGCTTTGTGTAACCACAGTAGAAATCTAGACGATGAGCAATTAGAATGGTTAAAAGAAAATGGTGGTGTTGTGCAAACGGTTGCTTTTAAATCTTATTTAAACACAGAAAAATACGAAGCTAGAAATACTGCTTTAAAAACTATTAGAGAAAAAATTGTAGATTCTTTAGGAATTAAATGGTATGAGCGTAGTGAGATTAGCTCTCTAAATGATTCATCAATATTGGAATTCATTTCAAATCGTAGAAAAGTTATGACATTGGCAAATGGAAAAGCCAGTACAATTACAGACTTTCCTCCCGCTGTAAATGTTCAAGATTTTATAAATCATATCGATTATCTTGTTGAAAAGATTGGTATAGAACACGTAGGTATTAGCAGCGATTTTGATGGTGGTGGCGGAATTGAAGGTTGGAATAATGCAGCCGAAACTTTTAACGTCACTCTAGAACTTGTTAGACGCGGTTACACTGAAGAAGAAATAAGTATGATTTGGAGTGGCAATTTGCTTCGTGTGTTAGATGAAGTTGAAGCAGTGGCTAAAGAAATTCAGGTTGCTGAATGATTATAAAACTTTTAAAAATATTAGTTATAGATTAGATGTTTTTACTTTTAAAATGCGTTGTGTGATAAATGAATTTTAGTTTACAATTTCTGTATCTTTGCCATCTGTACTAAAAAAGGATCATGGATTTACAAGATCAACTTAAAAATTTATTTCCAGA
>Ga0164320_10000202_pt1 | contig 17894 bp, 15 predicted proteins | sample GuaBasSediGuay11_FD_113736 | JGI IMG/M metagenome (GOLD analysis project Ga0164320, IMG submission 113736) | Subseafloor sediment microbial communities from Guaymas Basin, Gulf of California, Mexico - Guay11, Core 4567-28, 0-3 cm | ecosystem: Environmental > Aquatic > Marine > Hydrothermal...
ACAACCTTCGTGCTGTTCCAGTTTTTCAACGTGTTCAATGCCCGCGTGGAAGACAGAGCAGCCATAAACAGGCTTTTTTTTGTAACCGCATGATGTGGTCGTCACTATCGGCCGTGGTCGTACAGCAAGTTATTGCCGTACAGTGGCCTCCTGCCCATACAATCTTTTCGAGAAATGGACCTCAGCGCTCAAGGGCGCCTAAGTAGCTACTGTAATCCAAATGGAAATCCACACCTTCTTTTTGTACATTCTGGTCATTCTACTGACAGCTCGGGTATTTGCGGAATTGGCGTCCCGACTCCAGACCCCGCCCGTCATTGGTGAGATTCTCGCCGGCATACTGCTGGGTCCGAGCCTACTCGGGTGGATTGAACCAGTGGACGTAATCAAACTGCTAGCCGAGATCGGCATTATCCTGCTGCTGTTTGAGGTCGGGTTGGAAACCGATATTAGAAGACTTGCAGAGACAGGTATGAAGGCGGTCGTGGTTGCTTTGCCAGGGTTCTTCTTACCACTGTTCGCCGGGTTTGCGCTGGCCTTCTGGGTATTTGAGTTACCGTTACTGGTCTCGTTGTTTATTGGTGGCACGATGACCGCAACCAGTATCGGCATTACTGTCCGTGTCCTGGCGGATTTGAAACGCCAGCATTCTGCTGAGGGCCAAATCGTATTGGGCGCGGCCGTACTGGATGACATCCTGGGCGTTGTGCTGCTGGCCTTGCTTTATGAATTCTCCATTGGAGGCGGCGTGAGCATCGTCAATACGAGCAAGGTGCTGATTTTTATCGCAGCGTTCTTCGTTCTTGCGCCCATTGCCGCGCGGCTGATATCCCTGGTGATAAAACGTTTCGATGAAGTGAGCGAAATTCCGGGACTGATTACGACCACGATCGTTTCGCTAGTGCTCTTTTTTGCCTGGTTAGCCCATGTGGTCGGTGCGCCGGAGCTGTTGGGCGGCTTTGCGGCCGGACTGGCGCTCTCGCGCCGATTTTTTCTCCCACTGGGTGTTGCGCTAAGAACAGACCCCGAGTTTGCGCACCGAATCGAGGACCAGATGAAGCCGGTAATTCATCTGTTTACGCCAATTTTTTTCGTCATGGTCGGGTTGTCGCTCAACCTACGCGAGATTGATTGGAGTTCCGGTTTCATCTGGCTATTTTCGCTGACACTTTTCGTGGCGTCGGTGGTGGGGAAGTTGGTCGGCGCGTTCGTAATCAATGAATCATGGCAAACCCGTTGCATGATCGGTGCGGCCATGATTCCGCGTGGAGAGGTCGGTCTCATCTTTGCAGAACTGGGTCGCGTTACCGGAGTATTCTCGAATGAAATCTATGCAGGAATGGTCATCGTAATCGCACTGACCACGTTGTTACCTCCCTTTGTAATGAAATGGTTCTACAAACGCTACGGCGAAGCAATACCAGCCGGGTAACTTATAATCTTAAATGGCTCTGAATAACCCTGTTCCACGCTAAAAAAGAGTCATTGATCAACACAAAACCGTAGTAGTTTATTTGGAATTTCCGTTTTCCAAAAGCGGCGATTGAAGCGGTAATAAAATTCATTCAAGTAACCCTGTAAACAACGGTTACTCGTGCAATGGAATGTGCTCAATAAAAAGCGCTTCAAAATGGCAATAACGATGTGTACCCACGGCAATCATTGATTGCTCATTTCAGGAGATGTGATCTTCGAAATATGTGTCACATGTAGTTGAACATCAACAAGAGCAGAGCGGCGATTGAAACATGCAGCCGTTATGGAAATTATCAATGCCGTAAAAGACTGAGTTGAAGACGTTTATCGTATCCGGCAAATATCTTATCTTTATAATTAGGCGTCAGAGCCAAACCCCTTTTTTAACAACTTGTAATATATTTTTTGTGTCAGTTACGCCCATATCCCACGGTCTTTAAAAAAAAGGATTAATGCATTTGGTCGTCTTCAGAGTCCTCGCGTATTAGATCGTATCCCTCGTCTCTAATCCCCTGTAGCAACATTTCCGCGTTATCCGACGGAGCACCCACCATTTCCAGAGCTTTAGCTCCAAGGCGAAGGCTTGCTTCGAGGGCTTCGGGATACGCCTGGGTCGCACCAGCATCAAGAAGCTGACCACAGGCTTCAAGATCCCGGGCACGCGCAATGATTGGTACCTGGGGATATATATTTCGAAGATGAGAGACCGTCTGCAAAGCGATGGGGGCATGGTCGATAGTAAGCACGACCAAATTAGCTTGTTCAGCATGTGCGACAGCAAGCAGTTCAGGATCAGAAATATCTCCATATAACACGGGATGGCCATTAGCCTTTCCCTGGGCTACCCGTTTCGGATCGACATCAAAAGCTATGAACGGGATTTCACTGGCCTCAAACAGGGTAGCAATAGTATGACCCACACGTCCGTAACCACCGATCAAAACCACCCTTTTCGTTATCTCTGATATCTTGCCGCCGATATCAGGCGTCACTTTTGATTGTCCCTCAATACGGTAGGCTATCGCGTTTCCACATTGTACCAACAGCGGGGTTAGCAGCATACTTAGAGAAATTACACCCACGGCCATAACAAACGTCGCCTCGTCGATCACCCCTAGAACTAGTGCGGAACCAAAAAGCACGAAACCAAACTCACCAGCCTGAGCAAGGAGAAATGTCATGCGTACCGCATTGCCGCGAGAGTATCCGAAGGTAATCGCCAATATAAACAATACGATGAGTTTGATGCCAATTAAGACTACTGTGTGCTGAAGAAATTCGAAAGATTGTTGGGCTAGTTCTCCCAGGTCAATTGACATACCCACGGCGACAAAGAAGAGGCTCATCAACAGGCCTTTATAGGGTTCGATGTGGGCACGGATCTGCATATTATAACGCGATCCGGAAAGTAGCATGCCCATGAGAAACGCACCTAAGGCCATCGATAACCCTACCTGATGCATAGCCCAGGCAGCCAGTAAAACAGCTAGCAGTACTACCAAAAGAAAGGCCTCCCGATTGCCATGGCTCGCCAACCACTCCAATGCGTATGGGACCAAACGAAGGCCGAAGATGAAAAGAACGGCGAACATACCCAGCAATATGAGTAACTGCTCCCATAGTGGGATGCCTGAGCCGATGGCTGCAGTGTCTGATAGTAGTGGTACCAGAGCAAGTAGTGGAACCACCGATAGATCCTGTGCTAGCAGGACTGCAAATGCTCCGCTCCCGTGTCGGCTGGCGAATTCTCCCCTTTCTCGTAAGAGTTGCATGACCAAAGCTGTGGAAGAAAGGGACAACGTAAGCCCTATAAGTAACGCTGCTCCCCAAGACTCAGTGCCCAACGATACATAGTATGTAATAGCGAGCCCGGTTAGCAGGATCTGTAACGAGCCGAGGCCGACCAAGTCCCGACGTAATGACCATAGGCGGCTTGGTTTTATCTCCAGGCGAATTACGAAAAGTAACAATACCACGCCCAGTTCTGTGAAGCGTCGGACATCGTCGACGTGAGATGTCACAAAGGGGCCAGGGGAGTGGGGACCGACTACCACTCCAGCGACAAGCAAGCCTAAGATTGAGCCGAGGCCTAGATGGCGAAAAAGTGCGACTGCTACCGATGTAACGGCCAAAAGAAGCAAAGCGGATACGATGAAGCCCTCTAAGTGCACGCTACCCCCGGTTGCATGGAAATCTTTCCCCAATCATAACCGCCAATTTTGATATTCCGAAGACTTATCACTTGGGAAAATCCCTCATTGGCTTATGTCACCCCCGGCACGAATAGCAGCGAAAAGCGAAGGGTCAGGATTAGCTAATTTAGTTTGCTTTGTACCCAGGTTGAGTAAAACACATATTAGGAAATAGCAACAGGAGGCATTTGAATTATTAATATGAAGATCGACTCTTGGCCGTGAAGAGCCTATTGAGAAGAAACTATTCGGGTCCCTCGAACGTCCGCAGCACTAAGCTGCCTCCGGTACTTCAATTCTGAATGTCAGCTTTTCCAGTTAATTTAATTTTTTTAAGCAGCTGTGACACCGTATAGCTGCGCAGCTAGTATCGGGCGACCACATTATGTCGGTTGTATAAGTAATTAAACTCCCTGAAGGCGCGCTATATTTCTTCTTAACCAGGCCGGCTGCTAGAATGACAGCCCCGCAATTATCAGAGTTTTCCTTGCGCGACGACATTGACATCATCGTATTCGATCTTGACGATACCCTGTGGCCCTGTATGCCGACCATTCATTATGCGGAGAAAGTCCTCTATCAGTGGTTAGCGCAAAATTTTCCGCGTATCACTGATCGCCACAACCCCGAAGAAATGATTGAAAGCCGGAAACAGTTTATGTTGCGGGATGAGCGCTTCGCGATTGACCTGTCATTGTTACGATACGAATTTTTGCAGCAGCTAGCGCGCGAGGTGGATTACGACGCGAAAGATGTTTCAGAAGCCGGCTTTGATATTTTTTATGAGGCTCGCCAGCAGGTCGAATTCTACGAAGACGTCTTGCCCTGCCTCGAGCGATTACACAAATGTTATCGCCTTGGTGCAATCACTAATGGTAATGCAAACATTGGCAGGGTTGGGCTGGGTCATTTGATAGAGCACTCGGTCAGCGCCTCGGAATTGAAAATCGCGAAGCCCGACAAGATAATTTTCCACTACCTGGTTGAGCGATTCGGGGTCTCCGCGAACCGCGTTTTGTACGTTGGAGATCACCCCGAAATTGATGTCATCGGATCGCTGGATGCAGGATTGCAGGCGATCTGGATCAACCGTGAAAATAATGCCTGGCCCGAACATTTGACGAAGCCAGACTATCAGATAGCAAACCTGCACGAACTCGAACTATTGCTGACTTAACATTATCAACATGGCATTCGATACTTTGTCAGCCAGGATCGGTTGCGCTTTGGCGGTTGGGTGGATACCGTCGCTTTGCATTAGTCCGGCATCACTGGCTGCTACTCCTTCGAGAAATTTTGCTAAATAGTAGATATCGTGCCGCGTCGACACCGAATCGAATATATTCTGAAACTGTTGATTATAAGCGGCGCCTAAATTTGGTGGCAGGCGCACTCCGATCAGCATGACAGAAATGTCCTGTTGTTTCGCCATGCTGATCATAGTGTCGAGATTATTGGTGGTGTTACTGAAATTTAACCCTCTTAACCCATCGTTTCCACCAAGTTCGATGATCAAATGTGTGGGTTTGTGCCTGGCTAGCAATTTTTCCAGGCGCTGAGCCCCGCCAAAAGTCGTTTCTCCGCTGACGCTGGCATTGACTACGCTTGCATGCGGATAACTTGACCTTATATTGGAGTCAAACAATGCAGGCCAACTACCTTCAATCGGTATATTATACGCGGCGCTTAAGCTGTCACCGAGAATCAATATTTTAGGGACTGAATTATCAGCGTAGACCTGGGTCTGAAACAGCAATAAAAAAACGAAACCAATGACTGAAAATAATTTTTGCATCTCGGTGCAGGATGTTACCAAAACCGTTGAAACCCCCGATGGATCGCTGGACATCCTGCAGAATATATCATTGAAGGTGAGGTATCAGGAAGCGCTGGTTATCAAGGGCGCGTCCGGATCGGGTAAAACTACCTTACTTGGGTTAATGGCGGGTCTGGATCATATCTCTTTGGGTGAAATAATTTTACTGGGTCAGCCTATTGCAGATAAAACCGAAGAGCAACGCTCGAGTATTCGGGCCGGTAAGGTAGGCTTTGTATTCCAGTCGTTTCAACTAGTTCAGGGTGCAACCGCTTTACAGAATGTCATGCTGCCGCTTGAACTAGGTGGTGAGAAAGACGCCGCCGAAATAGCATTAACCAGTTTGCAGCAGGTCGGGCTGGAATCCAAAAAAGATATACTGGTTGATCTATTGTCCGGCGGCGAACAGCAACGCGTTTCTATAGCTCGTGCTTATGCGGTCAGGCCTCAGATTTTATTCGCCGACGAGCCCACCGGAAATCTGGATGCTAAAACAGGTCATCAAATCGCAGACCTGATGTTCCATTTGCGCGACCAGTCCGGGACTACGCTAATACTGGTGACCCACGAACCGGAACTGGCAAATCGCGGAGACCGCCAGGTATTATTAGAGTCGGGTCGCTTAGCGGACTAGAGCCGGATGGGCCAATAAACATGTCAGGAAAATATGTCGGGATTACCTAAAATTCAATCCTACTGGTTGATGTTGATTGCCACTGTAATTACGGTTGCGATCGTCAACACCAGTCAGTTGATTACACAACGTATCAGCCTGTTACTGGACCGCCAGGCGAGTGAACTACTCGCCGCCGATCTGGTACTCGCATCGGGTAATCCATTGGCTAATGAATACGTACAGCATGCGCGTAATCTAGGTTTACAGCTGTCCAGCACGGTCAGCATGAGAACCGCGGTTTTTATCGAAAATGAAGTTCAGCTGGTCGAATTGAAGGCGGTTGACTCGCTTTATCCGTTACGCGGCAATCTCGAAAAATCGGTCGGCCTGGCCAACGATAAATTATCGGTACAGATGGGCCCGAAAGCAGGGGAAGTCTGGCTCGATTCCAAACTACTGGGTTTGCTGGGTAGTAATGTTGATATCGGTAAAAGCCGCCTCGCGGCTAACTGGTTATTAACCTTTGAACCGGATCGCGGCGGGACCCTGTTCAATCTCGCGCCAAGAATTTTAATGAACCTGGAAGATCTGAGCGCAACCGGCCTGGTTGTTCCCGGGAGTCGGGTTAAATACCGGCTGCTTATTGCAGGTGAGCCAGACCAGGTATCAGCATTCTCAACCTGGTTGAAACCCAGGCTCCGCAATGGAGAGACGATTCAGGATCTGGAGAATGCCCGACCCGAGATGCGGCGAGCACTGGAGCGCACACGGCAGTTTTTCGCCTTGTCGATAGTGTTAACACTGGTCATCGCGATGGTAGCAATTGCTATTACCGCGCGCTATACGGCTAGTCGTGAGGCGCCGAAGGTGGCCATGCTAAGAGCGTTTGGCATATCCCAGTTCAGGCTATTCCGATTTTATGCCTGGCAGCTGGGCAAAGTCTGGTTAATCGCGACACTAATAGGTGTTGGTGTCGGATGGATTTCGCAATTCCCGTTGCAGTGGGCCCTGGATGGCTGGTTTGGAAAGGAACTGCCACCGGTAACCGCGCTAAGGCCATACCTGGTTGCCGCGGTGGTAGGATTAATCAGTCTGGCTGGTTTTAGTTTTCCATATCTCGTCAGTGTCATAGCGACACCACCGATGCAGGTGTTTCGCCATATCAATAGCCCGAAATCCACGCGGCGCAACCTGCTGGTATCTGGCTCGGCGATAGTGACAGTCTTCCTGGTGCTGATAATATTAATGCAAAGCTCAAAACTTGCCATTGCGACGCTTGTTCTGGTACTGGTCACCGCATTGTTACTACCGGCTATTTTTAAATTGATCATCAACCTGCTTTTGTATTCCGGTACCCGGGGTTTCTGGATACGACAGTACTTGCTTAGCCGACTGAAAACGAGTACCCGCGGCGCCGTGTTTGTGATGTCTGGATTTTGCCTGGCGCTATTGGCGATATTGCTGATTTCAGTGGTAAAAGGCGAATTAATATCATCCTGGCAGACACAACTTGCGGATGATATTCCCAACTATTTTCTGATCAATATTCCCACCGCCGATGTACCCGGTATCAGGCAATTTCTGAAAGCACGCCAAGTGCCATCATCGGTTGCTTATCCACTGGTGCGAGCCCGTCTTACCCATATAAACGACCGGTCGATAAAAGAAATCGAAAGTTCGAGCCCTGATACAGAGCATTTGCTACACCATACCTTTAATATTAGCTTTGCCGAACAACTGCCCGATGACAATGATGTTGTCGAGGGTAAATGGATTGATTCGAATAGTGAATCGGCCCAGATGTCTGTTGAGAAAGGTATGGCAGAATCCCTGCATATAGGGATTGGTGATACCCTCTCATTCAACATCGGAAGCGAAGTGATTAAAGCACCCGTTACAAGTATTCGATCGGTGCTGTGGGAAAACTTTAAGCCGAATTTCTACCTGATCACAAATCGTCAGTTGATCGAAGACCTGCCCCAGACCTGGTTGTTGAGCGCTCTCATTAAAGACTCTCAAAAATCTGAGCTCAAGCAATTGTTAGCACAATATCCATCGGTGACATTGCTCGACATCAGCGTATTGATGGCGCGCGTGCGAGGTATTATGGAGCGGGCTTCGATCGCGCTCGAATTTTTCTTTATGTTTGCCCTGGCTTCCGCCTTTATCGTACTGTTTGCAGCGGTACAGACCGGCAAGCATGAACGCCAGGCTGAAACCGCACTGCTGCGGGCCCTGTCGGCCAGGACCAGTGATTTATATCAGATTAACGTGTTTGAGTTTACCCTGATGGGTACCCTGATCGGACTGTTTTCAGCCCTGTTCGCCAGTATTTCTGGCTGGATTATCAGTGTTTATTTTTTTCAAATCGATTATCATTTTTCTCCCGCACTTTGGGCCTACAGTCTGCTTTCAGCGACCATCGTGTTGACAATTGCAGGCACCCTGGTAGGTCGAAAGGTCTATAATATATCACCCATGAGAATTCTCAGGTCCTGATTCTGACTGTCACCAAATGCCTACCGAAAGAGAACAGCTAGTTCAACTCATCAGTGATAAAACAGACTGGGATAACGACCTGTCAAGTGCCCTCGATTACGCACTCAATCTCGAACATACAGATAAAAGCAGACCACGTAGTATCGACGTGGTCAGGCGCGTGCTCGAGATGGGAACCGATCGAAATACCCTGATAGCAACCCTGCTGAGCGACCCGGAACTTCGAGGTTTGCTCGACACGAAACAAATCGAGCAACAATTCGGAAAAAAGGTAGCGCTATTAACACGGGACGTGAATCGATTGAATACCTTGCAGGATTGCGATCAAGCACGCATTAAATCACCTGAGCAGGCCGAGAAACTACGCCGGCTGTTGATGGCAATCATCTCGGATGTACGCGTTATGCTGATTAAATTGTGTTACCGCGTCGAGCGCCTGAAGCTGCTTAAACACAACAGTTACGAGGAGCGCCGCTGTATCGCGCAGGAAACCCTCGATATCTTCGCACCCCTGGCCAATCGACTGGGAATGGGCCTGATCAAGTGGGAAATGGAAGATCTCGCGTTCAGGGCGTTGGAACCGTTGACGTTTAAAAAAATAGCCACCTTGCTGGAACAAAAACGCAGCGAACGTGAAGCCTTTATCCGGCAGTTTAGTACTCAGCTTGAACAGCTGTTAGTGGCTCAGGATATCAAGCCCCATGTGAGTGGACGGGTCAAACATATCGTCAGTATCTGGCGCAAAATGCAAAAGAAAAACCTGGAGTTCCACGAGCTATTTGATGTACGTGCTGTACGAATTCTGGTTGATTCGGTAGCAGATTGTTATGTCGTACTCGGTATTGTGCATACCACCTGGCAGCATATCCCGAACGAATTCGATGACTATATTGCCAATCCCAAGGACAACGGCTACCAGTCTCTGCATACCGCTGTGGTGTCAGACAGCGGGCAAATAGTCGAGGTGCAAATCCGCAGCTTCGAAATGCATGAAAAATCCGAGTTCGGTGTTGCCTCGCATTGGCGCTACAAGGAAGGGGTCAGTCTGGACCAGCGGATGGAAAATGGCATTTCGGCGATGCGCGATATGCTTGAAGGCTCAGCCGAAGAGGTATCGGAAGTCATTTCAGAGATTTCCACTGAAATTTCCAGTGACCGGGTATATGTATTTACTCCGCAGGGCCAGGTTGTCGATATACCGCGTGGAGGTACACCACTGGATTTCGCCTATTCAGTTCATTCAGAAGTTGGACACCGCTGTCGTGGTGCGAAGGTCAATCGACGCATTGTCAACTTGACCACCAAACTGGAGACCGGTGATGAGGTAGAAATACTGACCACTAAGGAAGCCAAACCAAGTCGTGACTGGATGAATAAAAACCTCGGATTTATCAAGTCCGCGGGAACCCGTTCGAAGGTTAGAAACTGGTTTAACCACCAGGATTTCGAACACAATTTACTCGATGGTAAAGTCCTGTACGATCGGGCGTTGAGCAAGTATGCGATTCACAATGCAAATTTGAAGGACCTCTGCAAACATTTTAAACGCAAGGACAGCGATCAATTTTATGCCGACATCGGGCGAGGACTGATTACCCCGGCACAGATAATCGGCTATCTTCAGGCCGAGCCTGAGCCTGTCGATCCGTTTAAGAAAATCAAGAAACCCGGGGAAAAGACCGCCAGGTCGAAAAACGAGATCAGTATCCATGGTGTTGGCAATCTGTTGACACAAATTGGGCGATGCTGCAAACCCGTACCCGGCGATTCAATTATCGGATTTATTACGATTAATTCGGGCATCACGATTCACAAGCACAACTGCCCCAATATGCTGGCCTTGCCGGATCAAAAACGCCAACGACTGATCGAGGTAGAATGGGGGCAGGAAGCACAATCGGTTTATCCGGTCGAGATCTCGCTCACCGCTTTCCAGCGTACCGGATTGATGCAGGATGTCAGCACCGTATTGGCGAATCAGAAAATAAACCTGCTGAATATAAATTCGAACACTAACAAGGCCGAGCAAATGGTCTATACCAAACTCACCATAGAAATTCAAAAGGTCGACCAACTGGTAGTAATAATAGATAAATTAAGCCAGTTACCGAACGTGCAAGACGTCAAGCGAATCGCCTGACCGATGGCCAGACTCAATCGAAGATTTTGTATCGCCCCAATGATGGATCGCTCTGACCGGCATAGTCGGTATTTTTTACGCCTGTTTTCTAAAAACATCCTGCTCTATACCGAAATGGTAACCACCGCGGCAATTTTACACGGTGATCGTGGCTATCTGCTTGGTTTTAGCGAAGAAGAGCATCCAATAGCAGTTCAGCTCGGTGGATCAGACCCCGAGCAACTGTATCAGGTTGCAAAAATTTGCGCCGATTATGGCTACGATGAAATTAATTTAAACTGTGGCTGTCCCAGTGACAGGGTACAGTCGGGTAGCTTTGGCGCCTGTTTGATGGCCGATCCGGGGTTGGTTCGCGAATGCGTCCAGGCACTGAGGGCTGGATGCGCGCTACCCGTTACGGTAAAACACCGTACCGGTATTGACCAGCAGGATAATTACGACCTGTTCCGTGACTTTATCGACATACAGGTTGATGCCGGTGCGGCTGCCCTGATTGTACATGCGCGAAACGCCTGGTTAAAAGGTATCAGTCCGAAACAAAATCGAGATATTCCACCGTTAAAATACGACTGGGTATACCGATTGAAGCAGGATTTCAACGATACTGAAATTATTATTAACGGCGGAATCAAAACGCTCGACGCGTCACTGGAACATTTACAGCGGGTAGATGGCGTTATGCTGGGTCGCGAGCCGTATCAAAATCCCTATCTATTGGCTAATGTCGACTGCGTTATATTCGGCGAGCCCGAATCACCAGTAAAATCACGTCAGGCCCTGTTACAGGAGATATACCCTTATATAGAACGCCATCTGGCAGAGGATTTGCCGCTTACCAAAATGGTGCGTCATATACTCGGCTTGTTCCATGGCGAGCCTAATGCCAGGCGATGGCGGCGTTACCTGAGCGAAAATGTTTTCCAGAAATCGGCCGGTATGCACACCCTGTACGAGGCGGAGCGTTTGCTCGGCTGACCCGTCTGTCGGGTCAATGATAGTTCTCGGCGTTACACCATCACCTGATGCTACCTATACTTGTCGCCTGAGAGCACCTAATGCTGATGTTCTACTACAATACATACTGGGTATTTCGATACGAATAACCGGATTCAACTGGGTCCTGGATAACTGTTTAATAGATGAGTAAGAAACCACGCTACTTCCGTTACCTGATTTTATTGCTAATTCTTTTTGCAGTGGCTGCACATGAGGTCATAGTCAAAGCGAAAATTTCGGGCTGGGAGAAGACCCTGCAAGTTCGCCTGTTTGCGATCAACGGTGATGGGCGGCGGGTTACCAGTAAGTATATCGATTCTTTACAACTTGAAAATTTCAGATCTGTCGAACGTTTTGTCAATCGCGGGGCGGAAGACTACGGCATTACGATAAAAGCAATCACCGTCAGTTACGCCGGTGAACTGCAATCAATCCCCCCACAAGTTCCGCTGGAAAATAGCCCATTGCGAAATATGTTATGGAGCCTACATTTTCGCGGCTGGGCTTTGTATCAATCTTATCGAGCCAGGACAGGATCAGCGGATATCAATTTGTTTATTAATTATTTTGATCCTGCTAACGTACAGGCGCTACGTCATTCAGTAGGTCTAAAGGGTGGTTTGATTGCCTTGATTAACGGTTTTGCTGATAAAGAATATCAGGGTTCGAACAATTTCGTCGTCGCCCACGAGTTAATGCACACACTCGGTGCCACGGACAAGTACAACGAGTCTGACCAGCCTGCCCACCCCGGGGGATTTGCGGCACCGTTTCAGGAGCCCCTGTTTCCACAGCGACAGGCCGAAATTATGGGGGGCAGGATTCCACTATCCGCCACGCAGGCTATTATTCCCGATAACCTCAGCCAGGCCGTTGTCGGTGCGTTTACTGCCGCAGAACTAAACTGGTACAGGCAATAGTAACCCTTCTAGCCCGCATATTGCATCTGCATGCTTCAGGCCTCGCAGAGACCCCATAGGACTTGCTCAGAGGTTCCTTAATCAAGGGGGATCGATCAAGATTGGCAGCCAGATTTTTCCTGACTTTGTTCAGGTACGAACTGTATTTTACGTTTTTCATGATATTCGTGCCTAAATACCTGAAATTATTGATTAAAATCATAAGTCGTCACCGCCTTCGTGCAATATACGGGCTTGAGTCGCTGAGATCGCGAAGCGCAGGCTTATCGATGAGTGCGCAAATAAACATAGCTGGCGCCATCCCCACCGTGCGCTGGTTGTGCGGGGCACCAGCCAAGTACCGAAGCCTGTTGTGATAGCCAGTATCGTACCAATGGTCTGAGTACAGCCTCGCTTCCTGAGCGATTTCCCCTGCCGTGAACAATCACAACTAATCTTGATTTCGCCGTAACCGCCCGATGAAGAAAATCATCGAGCGCGGCGAAGGCTTCTTTTTGCCTATAGCCGTGCAGGTCAATTTGATCCTCGATGGCTAGTTGTCCGCGGCGTATTTTGCGCTCCAGTTTTTTTTGAATTCCGGCATCGAACTGGGATTCCTTGATATTAGTTTGCTGATCGAAGTTGATATTGACGAAATCCGGAATCGACTCTGGAGCTTGAGTCCTTGATTTAGGCTGAGTTGTCTTTTTTACCCGATCTCGATATATATTGATGCGGTCATCGGTTATTTTCTTCACACCCGCCATCAACTCGGCGAAGCTTGCATCCTCACTGGAATCATCGTTGGTCATGGATTTAAGTATTCACTTTCGATTGGGGTGCAAATAAGTCGCAGGTGCCTATTAATTTGGTTTATTATTCCGCATATTTTCATTACAAATCAAGCGATGTATATTCTTATTACCAACGACGATGGATACCTTGCACCCGGAATACGGGTTCTGGCTGAGTATTTATCGTCAATCGCGAAAATCACGATAGTCGCGCCTGATAGGAATAAAAGTGGTGCGAGCAACTCACTGACCTTAACGCGCCCACTAAGAGCACTCCAGTCTGACGAGGGCTATTACTATGTAGACGGTACGCCGACCGATTGTGTGCACCTGGCAATATCGGGATTATTGGACCCGAGTCCAGACATGGTGGTATCCGGTATTAACGCGGGTGCAAACCTGGGGGACGATGTTTTATATTCTGGCACCGTGGCTGCAGCAATTGAAGGCAGGTTTCTCGGACTGCCCGCCATTGCGGTTTCTCTGGCCGGTAGTAACAACCAGCATTATGAAACTGCCGCTGAGATTACACGGCGGATCATTGAAAACCTGGTCAGAAACACGCTACCGGTCGATACCATTTTAAATATTAACGTGCCTGGTTTGGAGCTGGCTAAAATTGACTCGATTCAGGCCACACGCCTGGGATTTCGTCACAAGGCCGAAGCGATGGTGACACAGTGCGATCCACAGGGCAGGCCGGTTTACTGGGTGGGTCCGCCCGGACCGGCACAGGATGCAGGGCCGGGCACCGATTTTTATGCAGTAGAACACAATCAGGTGTCGGTAACGCCGTTGCACATTGACCTCACGCGACACCAGGGCATTGATCCGTTACAACAATGGCTTACGGCCCTGGCATGAATTCAAATACCAGGAATCACCAGGGTATTGGCATGACCTCGCAGCGAACCCGGGATCGATTAATTCAGCGTTTGATAGACCAGGGTATCGATAATGAGCTAGTGCTAGACGTTATGCGCCGAACCCCGCGCCACCTGTTCGTCGATGAAGCGCTGGCGCACCGGGCCTACGAAGATACTGCGCTGCCGATAGGTTTTGGCCAGACCATTTCTCAACCCTATATTGTGGCGCTGATGACGCAACGCCTGCTCGATACGGGTACACCATACTCGGTGCTCGAAATCGGCACAGGGTGCGGCTACCAGACCGCCATACTGGCCAGTATTTTTCCACAGGTATACACCGTCGAACGCATAGAATCGCTGCATAAAATAGCAAAACAAAGGCTAGCCGAACTAGAGCTATCTAATGTCCAGTTTCGTCATACTGATGGTAATGGCGGCTGGCCTAATCTTAACTATCATTTTGATCGGATAATGATGACGGCCGCCTGCACCGAATTGCCTGAAGCCTTGACCCAGCAACTATCTGACCAGGGCGTGATGATCTTCCCGTTTGATGATGGAATCGATCAGACGCTGACACTAATCACCAGAACATCGCAGGGTATGGAAAGCGAAGCCCTGGAAAAAGTGTCCTTTGTGCCGCTGTTGCCGGGACTGGTTTGATTTCGCATTGAAGGAATACTAAGTTAATGCAATTATTCGAAAACCTTTATCATGGCGTCATTCGAGCAGCGAAGCACAAACGTGCACCGCTATACCTGTCATTATTGAGTTTCTTCGAATCTTTCATCCTGCCTTTTCCTCCTCCCGATGTCATGCTGGCACCAATGTCACTGGCTACTCCTGCAAAAGCTATATTTCTCGCGAGCCTGACTTTAATAGCCTCGGTAGCTGGCGGGGTAGTCGGCTACCTGATTGGCGCTTTCATGTTCGAGCAGGTGCATCCATTTATTCTAGAGTGGGGATATCAGGACGAGTTTGAAACTGTGACCCTCTGGTTTGATCGCTGGGGCTTCTGGTCGGTACTGATCGCTGGATTCTCCCCGGTGCCATACAAGATTTTTACCCTGTCTGCTGGTGCGTTGGGGTTGAGTTTTATTCCCTTCATCATCGCGTCAATGATCGGTCGGGGCGCGCGCTTTTATCTGGTGGCCTGGTGCCTGGCAAAGTTCGGTGCCGCGATAGAATATAAAATGATGCGCTATATCGAACGTATCGGTTGGAGTATCGTAATAGTCTTAATCATTGTAATTGCTTTTTACTACGGTTCACTATGAAACCCAGTCGCCGTGCACTTTATTCCCTGATTATCGTCGTTGGCTTATCGTCCTGTGCAGGCTTGAGTGATTACGTACCAGGAAAATCCGATACTAGTTGGTATACGGTTAAAAAGAGCGACACCCTTTACGCAATTGCCTGGCACTATGGGCTGGACTACCAGGAATTGGCACGCTGGAATCAAATCGCACCGGATTTTATTATTCACCCGGGGCAACGCCTTAGACTGGACAAGCCTGAAAATCTCACCTTGCTGGCAGCGAATTCGAATCAGGGCGGGTCGGCTAATAAGGCAACTTCGACGGGCCAGAAGAAATCCAGCGTAGCGATTAAGACCGAAAAAATGAAAATTAAATGGCGCTGGCCCACCAGTGGTAAAATAATGAATACCTTTGCTGCCAATGAACTCGATCGCAAAGGTATTGATATAGCCGGTAAGCTCGGGCAAGCTGTTCGCGCTGTGGCAAATGGCAAGGTAGTATATAGTGGTAATGGTTTGGTCGGTTATGGTAATCTGATCATCATTAAACACAATGACACCTATCTAAGTGCCTACGCTTATAACCAGCAGAGACTTGTAAAAGAGGGGATGACGGTCAAGGGTGGGACGGTAATCTCAAAAATGGGACGGCACCCTGACGGGACAACCAGATTGCATTTTGAGATTAGAAAAAATGGTAATCCGGTTGATCCTCTAAAGTATATGCCCAGGTTGTAAGCCTGATGACTGAATTATGGGAATTCTAAATGACAAAATCGACTGACAAGGTCCTCATCGAGGATACAGAAATACCAGCGCAAGAACTGGTAGAAGACCTGGTCGAAGATCAGGAATCAACTGACATTACTAACGGCAAAAAGTCAGGGGATCACGCTACTATCGTAGAGTCCGGCGATGACGACGAAGAAGAAGTCACGGAAGTGGGTGGCACCGAAGCGGCAGCGCAGGTCGACCGTCGTAAAACCGAGAATCGTCGCAAGTCCACGTCCCGCCGCGCTTCAGATTCTGACCCGACGCGGCTGTATCTGAAAGAAATCGAAGTATCACCGCTGCTGACTGCCGAGGAAGAAGTTTATTATTCGCGTCTTTCCCTGAAAGGCGATACGAAAGCCCGTGACAAGATGATCGAGTGCAATTTACGCCTTGTCGTCAAGATCGCCAGGCGCTATATGAACAGGGGTCTGGCCTTACTCGACCTGATCGAGGAAGGCAATCTCGGCCTGATTCGCGCGGTTGAAAAGTTCGACCCTGAACGAGGTTTTCGCTTCTCGACCTATGCAACCTGGTGGATCAGACAAACCATCGAACGCGGACTGATGAACCAGACGCGAACGATTCGTCTGCCCATTCACGTCATTAAGGAGCTCAATACCTATCTCCGCGCCGCACGCAAACTAACCCAGCAACTCAATCGTGAAGCAACCGCTGAAGACGTAGCAGAACTGTTGCAAAAACCGGTGAAGAGTGTCCAAAAAATGTTTCGCCTGGCAGACCGGGTATCTTCCTTCGATATACCCATGGGTGGTGAGGGAGACAGGCCGTTACTGGATATCATTCCAGATGATAATAATCCCGATCCATCCAGTATTTTGCAGGATGAGTCGGTGATCCAGCACCTCGATAAATGGTTGGATGAACTCGATGAAAAGCAACGAGATGTAGTGGTGCGGCGATTCGGCTTACGAAATCACCCACGCGGTACACTCGAAGAGGTAGGACTGGAGCTGGGCGTTACACGCGAGCGAGTGCGCCAGATTCAAATGGATGCCTTACGTAAATTACGGCGAATTCTGGAGCACAGTGGTTACTCGAAGGATAATACCATCGGTTAGCCTTCCGTCATTCCTGGTCGATACACTACTGAATAATCGCTGCGACGACCTCTCGGTCCTCTGCAACAAGAATATTAAAAGTACGGCAGAGCGCACCATTATTCATCACTTCAAGACCTATACCCCTTTGGCCAAATAAGGCGACAATCTTGCTATCAGGGAATATTTGTTGTTCCCCGGTGCCGAGCAGTACCACGTGCGGATTCATATCCAGTACCATTTGCAGGTTCGACTCATTGAGTTCATCGACAGATAACACCGGCCACGGGCAATGTATCGTTTGCGGTGACAGGATCAGGCTGTCGCGGTAAGCGGTCTGGTTGACTATAATTTCACCGGGGTTATAGGCCGATATACTGTATCGGCTGGTAATTTTGTCTTCGGCAAGTGGCATCCAACTAGAGTAATTGAAATGCCTGGGCCGATCAATCGGGGGTGTCGAGCGAGGCATTTTTTCGGGTAGTTCCGATTGACACTCGCGAGCGC
>Ga0164320_10000203_pt1 | contig 17890 bp, 17 predicted proteins | sample GuaBasSediGuay11_FD_113736 | JGI IMG/M metagenome (GOLD analysis project Ga0164320, IMG submission 113736) | Subseafloor sediment microbial communities from Guaymas Basin, Gulf of California, Mexico - Guay11, Core 4567-28, 0-3 cm | ecosystem: Environmental > Aquatic > Marine > Hydrothermal...
GTTTAAGGTCATCAAGCTGGACCAGCGTCGCAACAACGTAGTCGTATCACGTCGTGCTGTTGTCGAGAAAGAATACTCCGCAGAGCGTGAGGCACTCCTGAAAGAGCTTCAGGAAGGCAACACCGTCAAGGGTATTATCAAGAACCTCACCGATTACGGTGCATTCGTCGACCTCGGTGGAATCGATGGTCTCTTGCACATCACTGATATGGCCTGGAAGCGCGTCAAGCATCCTTCCGAGATTGTGGAAGTGGGTCAGGAAATCGACGTTAAGATCCTCAAGTTCGACCGCGAACGCCAGCGTGTATCGCTTGGCATGAAGCAGCTTGGTGATGATCCATGGCAAGATCTTGCGCGCCGTTATCCGCCGCAGACTCGCATGTTCGGCAAGGTTACGAACATTGCAGACTACGGTTGCTTCGTTGAAATCGAAGATGGCGTTGAAGGTCTCGTGCACGTTTCCGAGATGGACTGGACCAACAAGAACGTTAATCCGGCACGTGTTGTCCAGGTTGGCGAAGAAGTTGAAGTCATGGTTATCGAAATCGACGAAGAGCGTCGTCGCATCTCGCTTGGTGTCAAGCAGTGCAAATCGAATCCATGGGCTGAGTTCGCCGCTACGTTCAACCGCTCCGACAAGGTATCCGGTCAGATCAAATCGATCACAGACTTCGGTATCTTCATCGGTCTGGATGGTGGCATCGACGGTCTCGTACACCTCTCTGATATTTCCTGGGATTACCCTGGCGAAGAAGCCGTGCGTAACTACAAGAAGGGTCAGGAGATCGAGGCAGCAGTTCTCGCTATTGACGCGGAACGTGAGCGCATCTCTTTGGGTATCAAACAGCTTGAGAAAGATCCGTTCTCAGGTTGGCTTGCCGCTCATCCGAAGAACACGATCGTTACCGGAACAGTTACCGAGGTTGATGCGCGTGGCGCAATCGTAGATCTCGGCGACGGTGTGTTTGGTTCATTGCGTGCATCTGAACTGGCTCGAGGCCGGGTTGAAGACGCGCGTACGATGATCAAGGTGGGTGAAGAGGTTGAGGCCAAATTCACCAATGTTGACCGCAAGAACCGCACTATTGCGCTATCGATCAAGGCCAAAGAGGTTCACGAGGAGCAAGAGGCAGTCAGCAGCTACAAGTCTGATTCGTCTGCAGCCCCTGTAGGAACCACGCTTGGCGAGCTTCTGAAGGCCAAGATGTCCGGTGGAAGTAAATAAGAAGTAAATATTTAGTAAATAATAAGTAAAAAAGGTAGCCCGGACGCCTCTGTCCGGGCTATTATTACCTTTACTATCCGTAGGTTACGATAATCAAACGGTACGGCGATAGGTAAAATGACAAAATCAGAACTTATTGAAGCAATCTCTCGCAAGCAAAAACACCTGCCTGCAAAAGACGTCGAACTAGCAGTTAAGCATTTGCTGGATATCATGAGTGATTCCCTGGCCAGGGGAGAGCGCATCGAAATCAGGGGCTTTGGAAGTTTTTCCTTGCACTACCGTCCGCCTCGTATTGGGCGCAATCCCAAGACGGGTGAGGCTGTTGCTCTGTCCGGCAAGTATGTGCCGCACTTCAAACCCGGCAAAGACCTGCGTGAACGCGTGGACGCTAGTCGGCACTTTCCTATTAAGAATTGATTATTCTCAAACGTATCGGCCTGGCACTGCTGATCATCCTGATATTTTCGGCGATGGTCGTATTTACAGCTGGTAACCCCGGTGAGGTGAGCATCAAATTGCTGCACTGGGAAATCAGTTCCCCGGTTTCCCTCGCATTCACGGTCGCCTTCGCAGTGGGTTGGCTGTTCGGTGTTATTTGCATGGGTTTATACGCATTTAAGGTCTCCAACGAACGCCGTATGTTACGTCGTTCCCTGCGCATGTCTGAAAACGAAGTAAGCAGTTTGAGAAGCCTGCCGTTAAGTGATGCCGACTGAATCAACATTTCTTCTTGCTGGATTGTTCCTGTTATTGGCCGCCGCTGGGTGGGCAATGGGACGATTTGGCGAACGTGACGATGAAGATGCCGCGCCGCCGCTCAATATCGATTACCTGAAGGGCCTTAACTTTCTGCTAAACGAGCAGACCGACCAGGCGCTCGAGCATTTCCTGGCGATGGTTCGGGTCGATGACAAAACGATCGAAACTCACTTCGCACTCGGTAGCCTGTTTCGCCGCCGCGGGGAAGTGGACCGGGCGATTCGCATCCATCAAAACATTATCGCAAGACCGGATCTGGCAGCGGAACAACGCGATCAGGCATTGTATTCACTGGCCAAAGATTATCTCGGTGCCGGGCTACTCGACCGTGCGGAGAAGTTGTTCGTGCGGCTGGCACAGGGCTCCCGGTTTCAGGTGCAAGCGCTGGAAGCGCTGTGTGGCATTTACGAGCAGGAGCGCGACTGGGAGAAAGCCATCGATGCGGGACAGCGTCTCGAGGTACTCGGAGGCCGTTCCCTGGCTTTACAAATTGCGCATTATCATTGTGAGCTCGCAGAAGCGGCAGTTGCAAAAAACGACTACGCATCCGCACGCAAGTACGTGAAGAAAGCGCAGGCCGGACGACCAAGAACAATGCGTGGTGCACTGACACGGGCACACATTGCCAGAGACACCAACGACAACAAGACTGCGCTGAAGCTCTACAATCGAATTATTGACGAGAATACTTACCTGATCGCCGAAGCACTCCCGGAGATCGTTGCCATCTACGAACGTGAGAATGCGACGGCGGAACTGGAATCTGCGTTGCAGAAGTTGTTGAAGAAGTATCCGGAGAGGAGTTCCCTTGTCGCGTATACCGCTATTGTGAATGACCTCGGTGGTATTCCGGTGATCGATGATTGCGTTGAGCAGTACATGCTGAATGAACCGACACTCGGCGAATTCGTAGAATTGCAGCAGTTATCGGAAGGCGATAAAGGTTCGCGTGAATCTGCTCTGGCCAAGGTGCGTGGAGCGCTATGCAAGCTTGCCAGCACGACCCCGCGTTACCAATGCCAGGAATGCGGGTTTTCGAGCCAGCGCTTGCTCTGGCAGTGTCCCAGTTGCCGAAATTGGGAGACTCAGCGCCCTGCGTCACGGGTGCAATTCGACACTGTCCTGCAGCATAGCATCACAGATCACTAAATCATCGCTGCTCCATTTCTGCGTAAACACAGCTATTTAGCGAGCGGCTGAAATCACTCTACGTGCATAAGCTTCGGTGTTCCATGACACCTGAAGGAGCTTATGATGAAATTTCTAACCACGGCGGCTGCGATCGCCATGCTATCCCTGCCAATGCTGGCATTCGCCGGCCAGGTCAACATCAATACCGCCGATGCCGAGACTATCGCGGCTGAGTTGAATGGCGTGGGCCTTTCCAAGGCCAAGGCTATCGTTGAATACCGAACCAAGCACGGCCCATTCCGCAGCGTTGATGATCTGTCGCTAGTGAAGGGGATCGGCGAACGAACGGTCGACAAGAACCGCTCTGACATCCAGGTGTCGACACCCAAAAAGAAATAGCAGACGCTGATTTCTGGCGATTGCTGTTTCCGGGGTCGCGCTGGTTCGCTCCTTGCGCGACCCCATTCTCAACTGGCAACGTGACGCTGGTCATGACGTTGCTACCCATATTTGGCTATGATGCGTGCTCGCGATGAATGGAGCAGTTGAGTGGCACAGAAAGTCAGAGCAGCAGTATTTCCGGTAGCGGGGCGTGGAACGCGGTTTCTACCCGCAACGAAGGCGAGCCCGAAGGAAATGCTACCGATCGTTGATAAGCCGTTAATTCAATATGCGGTTGAGGAAGCTATCGATGCGGGAGCGACAAAACTCGTATTCGTGACAGGCAGTTCCAAGCGTGCAATTGAAGATCATTTCGATACCGATCCTGAGCTTGAACAAGCACTGACTGATTCCGGGAAAGATGATCTGTTGCGCTCCATTCGGGACATTGTTCCGGCTGGCGTTTCATGCATCTACATACGACAGGGTAAGCCTTTAGGCCTCGGGCACGCTGTGCTTTGTGCACGTCCGGCGGTCGGTAACGAACCGTTCTTCGTACATCTGGCAGATGATTTGATCGCGGGGGCACCAGGCTGTCTCACGCAGATGGCGACTGAATATTCCGATCATGGTGGCAGCGTCGTAGCCGTCGAGACCGTGCCACGCGAAAACACGTCCAGTTACGGCATCGTTGCTGTAAATGAAAAGGACAGAAATCGCATCACGCATATAGTTGAGAAGCCCGCACCCGAAGACGCACCGTCGAATTCGGCGGTAGTTGGCCGCTATTTACTCGCACCTGAAATCTTCGACAAGCTGGAAAACATAGGCAAGGGCGCCGGTGGTGAAATTCAGCTCACCGATGGAATTGCGGCATTGCTGGATCGGTCGCCGGTGTATGCGTATTCATTTTCTGGCGTGCGCTATGACTGCGGCAGCAAGCTTGGCTATTTGCAAGCGACGGTTGCCTACGGACTGAGCCACCCGGATACCGGGGAGAGATTCCGAAAGCACCTCGAGGGAGTTCTCTCCGACTGACTATCGAACGCAAGAAATGCGCTAGTATCTCTGTTCGCAACCCATAGGGTCCGAAGAGAGAATATCTATGCGTTCGATTTTCCTGTTTTTTTCGATGCTTGGCTTGGCGAGTGCGAATGCCCAGCAAACCTATTTGATCGACTGGGATAAGGTCGGTGCCGAATCGATCGACCATCTGGTTGAACTGATTCAGATCGATTCGTCAAATCCGCCAGGCAATGAAACAGATGTTGCCAACTACCTGCAGGCCGTACTTGCAGCTGAAGGCCTGCAATCGGAGTTGTATGCGTTAGAGGATTCTCGCGCCAATCTTGTGTCCCGAATCAAAGGAAATGGATCGAAGCGACCAATACTCCTTATGGGGCACACGGACGTGGTGGGAGTACAAGCCGACAAATGGTATGCAGATCCCTTCAGCGGTATGCGACAGGATGGTTTTATTTATGGCCGCGGTACGCTGGATGACAAAGACAACGTCGCGGCAGCATTAATGGTGATGAAACTGCTAAAGCGTTATGACGTTGCACTGGATCGAGACGTGATTTTCCTGGCGGAGTCGGGTGAAGAGGGCACACCCGAGGTCGGAATCAACTTCATGGTTGAAAAGCACTTCGACGTAATTGATGCTGAATACTGCCTCGCGGAAGGCGGACAAAACGTCATCGAGAATGACGCGGTCAAGACGGTTGGAATTGAGACAACGGAAAAAATGCCGCGTCGGGTCACGCTGGTCGCGCGTGGTACACCCAGTCATGGGTCGAAGCCGACCTTGCAGAACGCGGTTCTGATTCTGGCGAATGCGGTGGCGAAAGCAGGAACCTGGCAAACGGAAGTACGATTTAATGAAACCACGCGCGCTTACTTCCAGCGCATGGCGGAAATCTCAGGTCCCGAAGATGCGTACCGCTATAACAACGTGGAAAACTCGGAGGAGAGCGAGGCCATTCAGCAGTATTTCCTCGAGAACTTCCCGTATCACTATTCGATCTCACGGACCTCTGTTGCTCCGACCGTTATCGACGCGGGTTTCAGGAAAAATGTTATCCCGTCTGAAGCCAGCGCAATTCTCGACATTCGAATGTTGCCGGATGAGAGCGTCGACGAGTTCTACGCAAAACTCGCGGCGGTAATCGATGACCCGCGGGTGGAAATTGTTCCGGAACGTATTTATCGACCTGCCGCGCCGCCATCCGAAATTGATAATGAAATGTTTCAAACACTGGAGCGTGTCGCCAAACATATGTACCCGTCGGCAACAGTTCTGCCCGTCATGTCGACAGGTGCAACCGATATGGCGCAGGTCCGCGCAAGGGGTATGCAGTCTTATGGAATCGGCCCGTCGAGAACCGTTGAAGAGATCAATAGTGGTTACGGTGCGCACGGGGATAACGAGCGCATATCGGAGCAGGCATTTGTTGAACTCGTGCAGTTCATGTGGAACGTGGTGATTGAGATAGCAGCGACGCCGCAATAATTATAAGAAAAGGATAAGTCATGTTTCGTAGCTTTTTGATTGTTGTTCTCACTTGCCTGTCCGTTTCAACATGGGCGGACAGTATCCTTATTGAGAACGTCCGTATTTTCAACGGTGTTGATGCAACCCTGACTCCTGGCCATGTACTGGTGGAGGACGGGGTGATATCGAGGGTGTCGGGCAAAGTAATCGTGGCAGGCGACGATACTGTTGTTATTGATGGAAACAATCGAGTTTTGTCTCCTGGGTTTATCGATCTTCACGTCCATTTGACGATGCATGTTCCGTTCGCTCAGGGTGATGTCGACGCGACAGTTACCGGGGCTGTTGCGAACGATGTGGCACGGCATTTTCTGGATAACGGCTTTACGACCGTTCGCGATGCTGGCGGAACACATCCGGATCTTGCCAGGGCGATAGAACTGGGCACGGTGTATGGACCCAGAGTGTATCCGTCAGGCGCAATACTTTCTCAGACGGCCGGTCATGGAGACTGGCGGCATTCATCCGTACCAAGCCCAACACTGGGCGGCAGCGATCCTTACATCTACGGTGGGCAGGCCGTCATTGTAGACGGTGTTGACCAGCACCTCGTAGCAGTCCGCGAAAATCTCCGCGCCGGTGCAACACAAATCAAAATCATGGGCGGTGGCGGAGTAATGTCCGACTATGATCCCATTCACTCCTTGCAGCCTTCGCCGGCAGAAATTCGGGCAGCAGTGCAGGCGGCAAGTGATTTTGGTACTTATGTTCTTGCGCATGCATACACGAGTGAGGCGATCCGACGCCTGGTCGACAATGGCGTTCGCTGCATTGAGCACGGGTTGTTGATTGATGATGCCACCGCCAGGTTTGTGAAACAAAATGACGTTGTAATCAGTACTCAGCTGGTTGTGTACAGGGCCCTCGAAGACATGGCCGGTATTTCAGATGTCCAACTTGAGAAGTTGGCCGTTGTATTACGTGGTCAGGAAAACCTCATTAGGCTGATTAAGAAATACGACATCACTACCGGCTTCTCAACTGACCTGATCGGTGGCATGTATCCAATGCTGACACGCGAGTTTACAGAGCGCGCGATGTACTGGACGCCAGCAGAAGTCCTCGCTCAGGCAACCTCAGAGAGCGCCAAGGTTATCCGTATGGCGGGGAAGCTGAACCGGCACGGAAACTTTGGCGAAATCAGAGAAGGCTGGGTGGCCGACATTCTGTTGATTAACGGCGAGCCGCTGGAGGACATCTCAGTATTGCGTGATCCGGAGAACAATCTTGCCCTGATCATGAAAGGCGGCGAAATCATCAAGAACCGGATATCCAATTAGTTTAGCGACACGACAGGGAGAACAACGTGGGCATACTTCGAATCAGCTTCATATTGGTTTTATTTTTGGTAACTCGCGCTTCAGCGGGTGTGGTTCTCGAATTCGAATCACAGGACCATCGTTTGAACGAGTCTGGAACGGTAGTGGCTCTTGTCGACGGGAAAAACCTGAAAATGACGATCACATCTGTCGGTGATCAGGAAGATAGCGAGATGATTTTTCGCGGTGAAAGGCGCGAGATGATCGTTGTGGACCACGACGACAAGAGCTACATGGTCATCGATGAAGCCATGATAGATTCAATCAGCGAGCAATTGAGCGGCTACGAGGCGCAAATGCGCGAGGCGCTTAAGGATGTTCCCCCGGAGCAACGGGCGATGGTCGAGCAGATGATGAAGGGCCGGATGCCGGCTCCAGCGAAGGCGCCTGCGAGGCCAAAAACTGAGTTGCGGAACACCGGTGAGCGTGACACCAAGAATGGCTACCCGAGCGTCAAATATGAAGCCACGGTGGATGGTCGGAAAACGCAGGAATTTTGGGTGACCGACTGGGACAATGTTGAAGGCGGGAACAATGCTGTCGAGGCGTTTCAGGCAATGACCGACTTCCTCATACAGATGCGGGATTCGATGCCGACGTTCGGCGTCGATGAAGGCGCTGGTGACAACCCGTTTGAACACATGCAGGAGATGGATGGCTTTCCTGTGCTGACATACGAATACGCAAGCGACGGGTCAATTGCGAGCGAAAGTTCACTGCGCTCCTCGGCACAAAGGTCAGTGGACCCTGCAGAGTTCGAGCCGCCATCTGCTTACAAACGACAAGAAATGATGCCGCGCTAGCGGAATATGAAGAAATAAACGGAGCAGCAGATGCGCTAGTCGTGCCCCGTTAATGGGGCAGGGGCAGCATCGTAGCCAACCATTCTTGAGTCCGGGTCACCGGCAAAAGCGGACCAGCCGAGCAGGCGACCAACGTCGCTGATTTCTATCGTTAGCTCCGCGTCGCGGTCCGTACCGTTAAACCGACCGACGAAGCGAGCATTGTTTTTCGACAACTCTGTAAGGCGAAACCGGGTGACTACAGGAATGGCAAAGTCATCACGGCTGTCGTAGAGATCGAAACGATATTCGATGCCACGACGGTCAGTGCGCATTGTCAGTATTTCGTAGTATAGAAGATCACCGTCCTTGAATTTTCGGTATGTCCCAACCATTGTGTCAGCGCGTGGAGGACTCCACATTACTTCGGTCATAGTATCGCCCTGTTGCTGCACCCATAATCCGGTCATCCATGACAGATCGTCGATTTTGTCAGCTGCCGTCGCAGCGACAGGCATTGCCATTGTGTAGATAAGAAATAGCATCGTACGCATAGCTTGTTTCCTAATTATGTCGCGGTGTTGATCCGAGATTTTCGTCCAGCTGCCACAGATGACCGTTGTAATTCGCTTATTATTTCTTCCCCGCGGGTTTATGGTTTGGCCACACGGGCAGAACGAAAAAAGGCCTTCATCTGAAGGCCTTTCGATTTAGTTTGTTTGATGGGATGTTACAGAACCACAAAGCCAACACTGATTAAAACCAGATACAAAGCGATAATGATCCACCAGGTTTCGTGCAGGAATTCCTTATGGACCCTGGTCCTGTGCTTCAAGCGCGACTCGTATACGCCCGCGGAAGACTCGTAGTCCTGAACGTCAGACTCATTGACCTTATCGTTTGCTGCCTCGTCTGAAAACTGACAAGCAGCCTCTTCATTAGAGGATTTCCTGAGCTGATCGCGTTTCATGCCATACCGCCTGGATGAGTGTCCTTGAGTCCAGGATGAACATTGCCAAGAGTTCGAGTGTGACAAGGGTCACTAAATGATTACTTCAGGATTTTGTTACATGGCTTGAGATGCAAGCTCTTGCACTAGAAACAAGGCACAAAAAAGCCCGCTCAAAGCGGGCTTTCCTGAATATGGCTCCCCGACGCGGACTCGAACCACGGACCCATTGATTAACAGTCAATTGCTCTACCAACTGAGCTATCGGGGAACAGCTCCGCACTCAAGCTTATTGCTCTAGGTGCGGGCCGGGATTTTGGTTCAGAGGGGATGTGAAGTCAAGCCATAAGCACCCGTTTTATGCGATTGATCGCCTCTTCGAGCATTTCCATCGAACAGGCGAATGACAAGCGTATATAACCCGGTGCCCCAAACGCTGTGCCCGGTACACAGGCCACGTCAGCTTCATTGACCAGGAGTTCGACGAGATCGGTGTCGCTAGCCAGGCCCATGCGTTGCAGTACACCGTCAATGCGCGGGAATGCATAGAAGGTGCCTTCTCCACGACGGCATTCGAATCCTTCAATATCATTCAACGCAGCAATGACGAAATCATGACGTTGCTTGTATGCCACGGTCATTTCGATGACGACTGACTGGTCGCCCTCCAAGGCCGCAATAGCAGCCATTTGAGACACGCTACAGGGGTTCGATGTGCTCTGACTCTGGATCGTCTTCATGGCCGTGATGAGTTCTGTGGGACCTGCCGCGTAACCGATGCGCCAACCCGTCATGGCATAAGCCTTTGATACGCCGTTGGTCGTGACTGTGCGACCGTAAAGTTCAGGGCAAGCCGTCGCAAAACTACAGAAGGGCTCCGAATCCCAATGGATATGCTCGTAGATATCGTCAGCGGCGATGACGATCTTCGGGTGCTCAGCAAGAATGGCACCCAGAGCCTGCAATTCTGACTTCGAGTAACTGGCGCCGGTCGGATTGCTTGGACTGTTCAGAAACAATAATCGGGTGTCGTTCGTTATCGCAGCTTTGAGCTGCGCGGGGGATATCTTGAAATTGTCTTCGATACCTGATGTAACGATAACCGGCTGAGCGCCCGCCAGACGAACCATGTCAGGGTACGAAACCCAGTAGGGCGCCGGGATGATCGCTTCGTCCCCAGGTCCCAACAGCCCCATACAGAGGTTGAATAAGCACTGCTTCGCGCCACTGGACACGATGATCTGTGAAAGCTCGTAATCGAGCTGGTTTTCTAGGCTAAATTTCGCCTGAATAGCCGCTTTGAGCTCTGCTGTGCCGTCTATCGGCGTGTACTTCGTTTTGCCATTGACGATGGCTTGCTGTGCCGCATCCTTAATGTGTTGCGGCGTATCAAAATCAGGTTCCCCTGTGCCAAGACTGATGATGTCTCTGCCTGCTGCGCGCAACTCGGCGGCCAGCGCCAGTACTGCACCGGTTGGTGATGGCTTTATGGCTGCCATTCGTTTGGAAACTGATAAACTCACTCGATTGCCTCAAAGAAATGCACGCACATGGTACGTCAATCCACAGACCTTCCCAACAAACTCAGCGATGACCGAGATCGGTTGACGCTGGTATCCGATTTTGAGCCTGCGGGTGATCAGGGGAAAGCGATAGCCGGGCTGCTGGAAGGTCTTGATGATGGGCTCGCAAGGCAGACGCTACTGGGCGTCACAGGGTCGGGAAAGACCTTCACCGTTGCCAGTATCATCGAGCGTTCGCAACGCCCGGCGATTATTTTGGCACCCAACAAGACCCTGGCCGCACAGCTCTACGGAGAGATGCGTGATTTCTTCCCGAAGAATGCCGTCGAATATTTCGTTTCGTATTACGACTACTACCAGCCGGAAGCTTACGTACCGAGTTCTGATACGTACATCGAAAAAGACGCGTCAATTAATCAGCACATCGAACAGATGCGGTTGTCCGCTACCAAGGCACTGATCGAACGGCCCGATGTGATTATTGTCGCCACGGTGTCAGCGATATACGGACTGGGTGATCCCGAAGCTTACTTCAGTATGGTATTGCATCTGGTTCGCGGCGATCGCATCGATCAGCGTGCTCTGCTGCGTCGACTCGCCGAATTGCAATACAAGCGCAATGAGCTGGATTTTTCGCAGGGCACCTATCGGGTAAGAGGTGACGTAATCGATGTGTTTCCGGCCGAATCAGAGCGGGATGCGGTGCGCATCGAATTGTTCGATGATGAGATTGAATCGCTGTCGTACTTCGATCCGCTGACGGGTGAGGTGGTACGTCGTGTGCCGCGGCTGACGGTGTTCCCGAAGAGCCACTATGTGACGCCCAGAGAGCGATTACTCGGAGCCTGTGAGCTCATCAAGATAGAGCTGAAAGAGCGCCTGAAGTACTTAAGAGACCACAAAAAACTACTGGAAGCTCAACGACTTGAACAGAGAACCTTATTTGATTTAGAGATGATAAGAGAGCTCGGTTACTGCTCCGGCATCGAAAACTACTCGCGCTATTTATCCGGTCGTGGAATCGGTGAACCACCACCGTGCTTATTCGATTACATTCCCGAAAATGCCATCCTGGTCATCGATGAGAGCCATGTGACAGTGCCGCAGTTAGGCGCAATGTATAAAGGCGACCGTTCACGCAAGGAAACTCTGGTCGAACACGGTTTCCGCCTGCCGTCGGCGCTCGACAACAGACCACTGCGGTTCGATGAATTTGAGGGTCTGTCCCCGCAAACGATCTATGTTTCAGCGACCCCCGGTAAATACGAGAATGAGTTCACCGACAACGTTGTAGAGCAACTGGTGCGGCCGACCGGGCTCATCGATCCCGAAGTCGAAGTCCGTCCCGCAAGAACCCAGGTTGACGATGTGCTCTCTGAAATTTCGAAGCGAGTTGCGCACGGTGAGCGAGTACTGATAACCACGCTTACCAAGCGCATGGCGGAAGACCTGACTGACTACCTGCAGGAACATGGTGCACGTGTCCGCTACCTGCATTCGGATATTGGAACCGTCGAGCGAACCGAGATCATTCGTGACCTGCGTTTGGGCGCGTTCGATGTGCTGGTCGGTATCAACCTGCTACGCGAAGGGCTGGACATGCCGGAGGTATCGCTGGTGGCTATCCTGGATGCGGACAAAGAAGGCTTCCTGCGCTCTGACCGCTCGTTGATTCAAACGATGGGCCGGGCGGCTCGCAACATTAACGGCAAAGCGATCCTGTACGCCGACAAAATGACTGGCTCCATGGAACGTGCCATGGAGGAGACCGACCGGCGGCGAGAGCATCAGAAAGCACATAACAAGAAACACGGTATCAAACCCGAATCGATCATTAAGAAAGTGGCGGATATCATGGAGGTGGCTTATCCGGATCCGAAGACTGAAAGGAGAATGGTCGGCGACGACAAGGTGCCGTACGACGTACTAAGTCCTGAGCAACTCATGAAAAAGGCGGCAAAGCTCGAAAAACAGATGCTGAAAGCCGCCAGGGACCTCGAATTTGAAGAGGCTGCCCGGTTGCGGGATGAGGTGCAACGGATACGTGATTTCTCGCTGGGCGTAATTGATCAAAAAGGTCGCTAGAAACCTTGCAGTTCATCATATGCTTCAGTATCTTACGCATCCCCATAAAGGGGTCAGAGCCCTTTGGGCTCTATCAAAGGGCTCTGACCCCTTTGAGAAACGAGAGTCGGGCGATTAGCTCAGGGGTAGAGCGCCACGTTGACATCGTGGAGGTCGGCAGTTCGAAACTGCCATTGCCCACCAATTCTCCGCTTGTACCTGATTTTTTTACGAAAATTAGCGTTTCCGAGGTTGTATCCTGCTTGGCGGCTATATAGAATCGCGTTCCCGCATTGGCTGCGGCGTTCTTATGTGGCCTGAAGTGTGGGAATTGTTGAGTTTCTGGAGGATTTGGGTATCGCAGTTACAAAGCGCGTAAGGCGCAATGACGAAATCGACGCCACTGAGGTTCGAGTGATCGACTCGAAAGGTGAGCAAGCAGGAGTCATGTCGCTTAGGGAAGGCATCGAACTGGCGAAAGAAGAGGGTTTGGACCTCGTTGAAGTATCACCAAACGCTGAGCCACCCGTGTGTCGGATTATGGATTTTGGCAAGTACTTGTTCGAACAGAACAAGAAGGCCCAATCTGCGAAACGCAAACAGAAGCAAGTACACGTAAAAGAGATTAAGTTTCGTCCGGGAACGGACGAAGGTGACTACCAGATCAAGCTCGGGAAGCTGGTGCATTTTCTGGAAATTGGCGACAAAACCAAAGTCACATTGAGATTCAGAGGTCGTGAGATGGCGCACAAGGAACTGGGTGCGCAGCTCTTGACCAGGGTCAGAGATGACCTGGAAGAATATGGCACAGTTGAGCAAATGCCGCAGATGGAAGGACGGCAGATGGTCATGGTAATTGCGCCGAAGAAGCACTAAGCACGAGATTAATCACAGCAGCAAAAGTGAGTAACAGCCGAGGGTGTGACAACCCGGAAGGCTCTACCCGCCTGCAGCGGCCGGAATAATCCGGTACGTAGCAAGGCTTAAGGAAAGAAAATGTCCAAGATGAAAACCAACCGAGGCGCGGCCAAGCGCTTCAAGAAGACGGGTAAAGGTGGCTTCAAACGCGCCCAGTCCCATCTCAATCACATCCTTACCAAAAAGAAGTCAAAGCGGAAACGCCATTTGGGTAAGACCCTGCAGGTGCATGAAGCTGACGTAAAGAGCGTGCGCCGCATGCTCCCTTATAGTTAAGAGGAGATTGAGAAATGGCCAGAGTTAAGAGTGGCGTTACCGCCAAAGCCCGCCATAAGAAAGTCCTCGGTAAAGCGAAGGGCTATTACGGCGCACGTAGTAAATTATTCAAGACAGCCAAGCAGGCTGTCATCAAAGCCGGTCAATACGCATACCGTGACCGTCGCCAGCGCAAGCGTCAGTTCCGCGCTTTGTGGATCACACGCATCAATGCTGCAGCCCGTTTGCACGGTCTGTCGTACAGCCGTCTTATCAACGGACTGAACAAAGCGGAGATCGAGGTTGATCGCAAGGTACTGGCGGATATCGCTGTGCACGATCCTGAGGCATTTGGTGCGATCGCTGCTGCTGCCAAGGCTGGTCTCGAACTTAAGACCGCTGCCTAGTTGAATCTTGAGTTGGGAGCGGTAACGCGCCCGACTCGAGAAATCTCTCATGCAGGCACTCAGCGAGCTAATCGACCGGGCAACCTCTGAAATTGATGCTGCCGCCGATCTTGCCGCACTGGATGCGGTCCGGGTTTCCTATTTGGGCAAGAAAGGTGAGTTAACCGCTCGCCTGAAATCGCTTGGCCAGCTGCCGCCGGAAGAACGCTCCGCTGCCGGGCAGGAAATCAACAAAGCCAAGCAGGAAGTCCAGGCGAGCCTGAACGCACGTCGCGAATCGCTGGAAAGCGCAGCGCTGGAAGCGAAACTCGCTGCAGATGCAGTCGATGTTTCGTTACCGGGCCGTGGGTCTTCTATCGGTGGTCGGCATCCGGTATCGCGTGCTCAATCGCGTATCGAAAGGATTTTTTCGAACGCCGGATTCGGCATTCGTTCGGGCCCGGAAATCGAAGATGATTTCCACAATTTCACGGCACTGAATATTCCTGAAAACCACCCGGCACGAGCGATGCATGACACGTTCTATTTTCCGGGCGGTAATCTGCTGCGCACTCACACATCACCGGTACAGATTCGTTCGATAGTCGAAGAAGGCGTGCCGATCCGGATCATTGCACCGGGTCGCGTGTATCGATGTGATTCCGATCAGACGCATACACCGATGTTCCATCAGGTTGAAGGTCTGGTCGTCGATGAAAATATCAGCTTCGCGAACCTGAAGGCCGTATTGCACCAGTTTGTTGAAGCATTTTTCGAACGCAAGGCAGAATTGCGCTTTCGCCCGTCCTACTTCCCGTTCACGGAGCCATCAGCTGAAGTTGATGTACGCTGGGGCGAAGACAAATGGCTCGAGATTCTGGGTTGCGGCATGGTGCATCCAAACGTTCTGGAAAGTGCCGGCATCGACTCTGAAAAATACACCGGCTATGCCTTCGGCATGGGTATCGAGCGGCTCGCTATGCTGCGTTACAACGTTACGGACCTCAGGACGTTCTTCGAGAATGACCTGCGCTTCCTTCGGCAGTTCAGGTAATCACGATGAAGATTGCAGAATCCTGGTTACGTGAATGGGTGAAACCCGATCTTGATACTGAAGCGTTAGGCCATCAGTTGACGATGCTCGGTCATGAAGTTGACGGCATTGAATACGAAGGTGCCGATATTGCCGATATCGTCATTGCTGAAGTTGCAGAAGTGAGCAAGCATCCAGACGCTGACAAACTCAGCTTGTGCAAAGTTAACGACGGCAGCGGTAAGCTTGTGGATGTTGTTTGCGGCGCGCCGAATGTTGTTAAAGGCATGAAAACGCCGTTCGCCAAACCTGGCGTGACGCTGCCCAACGGTATGCAATTACGCAAGGCGAAAATTCGCGGCGTCGTTTCAAATGGCATGCTTTGCTCAGCCGTTGAGTTGGGGCTTGGCGACGAGTCGGACGGCATCATGTCATTGCCGCAGGATGCCGAGGTTGGATCGTCTTTGGTCGATTTACTTGAACTTCCCGATGCCATCATCGATCTGGATTTAACACCGAATCGCGGTGACTGTTTCAGCGTGCTCGGTATTGCTCGCGATGTATCGGCATTGACTGGAGCGGACCTTAAAGACGCATCTGTTGCAGCAGTTGCCGCCACGATCGAAGATAGCCATCCGGTCGAATTGGTCGAACCAGCGGGTTGCCCGAGATTTGCCGGGCGCGTCATTCGCGGAATCGATACAAGTGCCAGGTCACCTGTCTGGATGACTGAGCGTCTGCGGCGTGCTGGATTGCGGGCGATATCACCCGTTGTCGATATCACCAACTTCGTCATGCTTGAGCTCGGGCAACCCTTGCACGCCTACGATTTCGGCTTGTTGCAGGGAACAATCAAGCCACGACTGGCCAAATCCGGCGAAAAACTCACTCTGCTGGATGAAAAAGAAGTCGAATTAAACGACGACACGCTGATCATTACCGATGACAGCGGTCCGATTGGCATCGCGGGCATCATGGGCGGGCTCAGTACCGCTGTCACTGACAAGACCACAGACGTTTTCTTCGAGGCCGCATTTTGGCCGCAGGATTTCATGGCGGGGCGTGCTCGTACATATGGCATGCACACCGATGCGTCGATGCGTTTCGAACGCGGTGTTGACCCGGCCGGACAGGGCAGAGCGATCGAACGCGCGACACAATTATTGCTCGAAATTGCTGGTGGTGATGCCGGGCCACTGGTTGATGAAATCGCCAGTGAACACTTGCCTGCTCGCGCTGAAATCAGGTTACGGAAAGATCGTCTGACACGGCTCCTGGGGCTTGAAGTTGATGCCGCAGAAGTTGCACAGATTCTGACAAGATTGACGATGAAAGTGGAATCGGTAGAGGACGGTTGGCTCGTCACGACCCCAAGTCATCGATTCGATATCGCGATAGAAGCCGACCTCATCGAGGAAGTCGCACGCATTCATGGCTACGATTCGATTCCTGAGACGACATCTTTCTCCCAGGCGCAGCTGGAAACCGTAACTGAGTCCAAAGTCGATATGGAACTGGCTGCCGCCACACTGATCGCTCGTGATTATCAGGAAGTGGTGACCTACAGCTTCATCGATGCAGCGGCCGACACGGCTTTCGCAGGATCTGAATCAGAGCTTGTTTTAAGCAATCCGATCTCGTCGGAAATGTCAGTCATGCGCGCGTCGTTGTGGCCCGGGCTGGTCGCAGCCGCTGCTGCAAACAATGCACGACAGCAGGACAGGGTTCGCTTATATGAAGCGAGTAAAACATTTCACGGCGCACTCGGTGCGCATACAGAAGTGGTTCGAATTGCCGGACTTGCCTCTGGACCGGTACGACCCGAACAATGGGGAAGCACATCAGAAGCTGTTGATTTCTTTGATGTAAAATCAGATATCGAGGCGCTGTTGTCGCTTACGGGCAGTATGGATGAGTGCCATTTTGTTGTCGCAGAACATCCAGCATTGCAGCCAGGACAGACGGCAGAAATTATTCGTAATAATGAAGTGATTGGCGTTATCGGCAAACTTCATCCGAAACTTGCGAAGAACTACGATTTGAAACGAGCGGTATTTTTGTTCGAACTTGATGCCGCGAAATCGCTTGCGTCAACAGCTCCACTGGCTGCATCGATATCAAAATTTCCAGCGATCCGTCGTGACATTGCGGTCATTGTCGATGACAAAATTTCTGCCGACGAACTTGTAAATGCGGTCGCGGCGACCTCTCCGCAGCTGATTCAAGGTGTCAGGATTTTTGACATTTACACAGGCTCAGGGATAGAAGCAGGGCGAAAAAGCGTCGCAATAGGCTTGATTTTGCAGGAAACTTCGCGCACCCTTACTGACGATGATGCGGACGAAGTAATGGCCGCAGCAGTCAAAAAATTAGAAGATCAATTCGCGGCGGTTCTAAGAGACTAAACCAGATGGCACTGACAAAAGCAGACATGGCCGAGTCGTTGTTTAATGAGCTTGGTTTGAACAAAAGAGAAGCCCGCGAGTTAGTCGATATGTTTTATGAGGAGCTGCGTGCATCACTCGCAGTTGGGGAGCAGGTCAAACTTTCCGGATTTGGAAACTTTGACCTTCGGGATAAAAAAGAACGGCCTGGAAGAAACCCGAAA
>Ga0164320_10000204_pt1 | contig 17828 bp, 15 predicted proteins | sample GuaBasSediGuay11_FD_113736 | JGI IMG/M metagenome (GOLD analysis project Ga0164320, IMG submission 113736) | Subseafloor sediment microbial communities from Guaymas Basin, Gulf of California, Mexico - Guay11, Core 4567-28, 0-3 cm | ecosystem: Environmental > Aquatic > Marine > Hydrothermal...
GCCGAAGTAACGTCCGATGGCGAGAAACTCATCGTCAAGGGTGAAGATACGCTGGTCAAACGCCCGATCACGATTCCTTTCGACATGGTCGTACACGCAATCGGCATGGATCCGAATGTCGACAATCCGGATATTGCCTCGACCTTTGGTATCGACCTTGAGACTCACGGATTCATTAGCAGCGAGAATAAGTACGGTGCCATGGCAGCGACGTCGCGGCCGGGCGTATTTGTCGCCGGTGCGGCAACCGGACCAGAGACGATAGACGACTCGATCGCCCAGGGGCACGCGGCCGCTATGGCCGTACTGTCTGGGTTGCACCAACCCGTCGATAAGTCCGCTTAAGGCTTCTTCATGTTTCGACGTTCTGCATTGCAAGCTGTTGAGATCGAGCGCCCTGTGCTCGATCTTTCCGGTGAAGGTTTGCGGGCGATACTGAGGATTATGATTGCAGGCAGCGAAGATCACGGCGGTATTGAGCGCTATGTTGACGCGGTCAAACTCAAGAGTGCGATGTTTCAACAAGCGCTGGCCGGTGACGCGATCAACAATCTGGAACTGGAAACGTTCAAAGGTCTGTGTACGTTCATGGCGACCGTACGGCGCAGAATCGGCAACTGGTTAAACGAAGACGCATTCGCCGACTTGCATGCAGGGATCATTGATCTGCTGGCGGACGACAATAATGTCGACGCACGCATTAATGCGTTCTGTGCCCGATTTCCCCAGGACAAAGAGCATCGTTGGGTCAGGGATCTTGCGACAGAGATACTGCACAACACCGACCCGGAACGCATCCCGCTAATGAATCGCTGGGTCTGGGATGCACAGTCCAATTCCGGAGTGATCCGCGAAATCTGGCATGCGGATGATGTCGATCACATCAAGATCCCGATCGGCGATGGTTATGGCACCTACCTGATGTTGCGCGAGGAGCTGAGCGAGTTTCTGAGTGACGAGGGCTTCTTCCGCGATGTGCTGCAGTACGTCGACATCCTCAGTGCGCAAATCTATGCGCAATATATTTGCGAACAGGGCGGCAGCTATCTGCGTGCTGATTTCTCCGCGCCCGAGGATCCCATGCAGCATACACGTCGTTTGCTGGGCCTCGACGGTGTGCGCGCCGGTAGTGGTAAGACGCGCCTTAAATCAATTGATGGCGAGGCGTTTGTCCTCGATGACTCCAACCTACTGGACCAGGCCAGGAATTAAATGCCTATTCATGAGAAATCACTGATCCGTCCCGAGGACATCACGACGCACGAAAACCTGGTGATTGACGGTGTCGACGTATCGGGCCACTGGAGTACGTTCATCGAAACGCGCGTTGTCAGCGACTACAACGAGGCACTCGAAGAGGAAATCGCAGCGTTGCCGGGCGGCGAGTATATTCATCGCTGCTGGCAATGTGGCTCCTGCACGAATTCGTGCACGGTCAATGCAATCAATACAGATTTCAATCCACGCTACTGGATCTACCTGATTCGCATGGGTATGGAGTCGGAGTTGCTGCGCGACAAGGACATCATCTGGCAATGCGTGTCCTGCAACAAATGCACCTACGCGTGTCCGCGCGATGTGTTTCCCGAAGGCGTCATGAAAGCAACATCACACTGGCTGGAGCGTAAAGGCCATACGCCAAAATCACCGTCGATGCATTTTGACGAAGTATTTACCGAGCAAATTATCAAGACCGGCAAGATCGAAGAGAGCCGCACGATCAGGCGCTTCTTCAAGCGGACGAAACAAGGCCTGGCGCAGCCGTGGATGATCGAAATGGTCAAACGCATGGTTAAGCACTTGCCCATCGGGATGCTGACACGTATGGGGCTGGCGACGCTGGTCGCGCCAAAAACGAGTGATTGGGCGCGTGCGTCTGCAGCAATGCAGGAGTACATACACGAACAGCATGAGAAGCAGGAAGAGGCACTTACACTTGCGCAACTGGTCGAGGTTGCCCGGGAAGACGCGGCGGCGTAGGGATAGCGATGACAACGAAAGACAAATACGAGAAAGTGGCTTATTACCCGGGCTGTGCGCTCGAAGGTACGGGGCATGCCTACAATCGCTCCACCAAGGCAATTGGCAAAGAACTGGGGCTCGACCTGGTTGAGGTCAAAAACTGGAATTGCTGCGGCGCGATGGAGGTCAAGAACGTCGATCCCAAGCTGCAAACCTACCTGTCATCGCGTGTGATGTCGGTCGCTGCGAACGAAATGGACATGGACGTTGTCATGGCACCCTGCAACGGCTGTTATCATAACCTCAAGAAAGCCGAGTACGACCTGAAGAATGATCCCGAGTCGGTTGAAGTTGTCGACAAACTATCGAAAAAAGCGGGCCACAAGACCTACGAGTCGGGCCAGGTCGAAACGATTCACGCACTCGATTGGATCAAGGACTCTATTGGCGAGGATGGGCTGGCCGAACGTGTTAAGAATTCTCTGAGCGGCATCAAGGTAGCTAACTATTACGGCTGCATGTACACGCGTCCGCGTCACATCTTCCCGGAGAAAGATGCGGGTCCGGGTAGCGAGTCAACGTCGAAACCGCATTTCATGGATGACCTGCTGGCGGCGGCCGGGGCAGAGAACGTTGAATTTCCGCTCAAGACCGCTTGCTGCGGTGGAGCACACACTTTGTCCGACAGCGATATGTCGACGAAGCTCGTGCTCAATATTCTCAAAGCAGCCAAGCTGGCTGGGGCCGACGTTATTGCAACCGAATGCCCGACCTGTCACACCGGGCTCGAAATGCACCAGATCCGTGCGGAAAAAACGCTCGGCGAGACGGTTGAGATCAAGGTCCTGTATTTCACGCAGCTGCTCGGCATGGCGATGGGGCTCAAGCCAAAGCAGGTGGGTGTGCACGAGAACATTTCGGACTCCATGAAGTTTCTTAAGCAAAAAGGCCTGGCATGAGGCCGCTCGCCGACATCGAAGTAGCGATCGCTGAGGCCGATGCGGATGGGCTGCTGCGCCTGAGCGAGGAAGTTATTGAACACTGGGTGACGGCGCGAGATGAAGTGCCGACCGAGGACGAACGTGAGGGATTTCGGCTGCTGGCCCTGCATCGCCAGGGCGCAAAAGGCGACCCGAGCTTCAATGCCTGCCGCGAGACTTGCCGCGAAATTGTCTATCACTACAACCTGATCAATATGCAGCCGGAGCATGCGGAAACTACGAATCGCCTGGAAATGATGAAACTGATATCCAGTCACCTGTATTTGTTCGTCAGCGGCAAGATGCAAGTTGCCGCACTGGGGGAGTTTTGCTGTTCCGCAAAACCGATCCGGACATCGACCGAATTTGACGCTGGAACCACAAAGGAGGCATAGCAATGCCAGTTGTACGCGGATGTAATTTGCCTGACGAACTACTCTACGACGTTGACAACCACATCTGGTTCCAGGACCAGGGCGATGGCACCGTCAAAATCGGCATGACTGCCGTTGCTACCGCAATGGCCGGAAAACTGGTTGCCTATACGCCGAAGCGCGTTGGCCGCTCGGTCAGGGCTGGCAAGTCCTGCGGCACACTCGAATCCGGCAAATGGGTAGGCCCGGCAAAGTCCGCCGCCGGCGGCGAAGTGGTCGCGGTCAATGACGACCTGGTGAACAACCCGAGCCTCGCAAATGACGATCCTTATGCGGCATGGCTTGCCGTGCTGAAACCGGAAGACTGGGACAGCGTTGTGGGCACGCTGGTTGTTGGATCAGATGTCACTGCAGCCTACGAAGCCAAAATGGACTCAGAAGGATTTGGCGGCTGCGCGTAGTCGCGGCTGGAGAAACACGCATGAATGAATCAAACGCGGTACCCAGCGAGGAATTTGCCGAGCTACACAATATGGCAGCAAATGCCTGCGAGCTGCTAAAGGCAATGGCGAATGAATGGCGCCTGATGATTCTCTGTCAGTTGGCGGAGGGCGAAAAGACAGTTAGCGAATTGCAGAGCCTGCTCGGCTTGAGCCAGTCGGCCCTGTCTCAGCACCTGGCCATTTTGCGCCGCGAGAAGATCGTCCGATCAAGAAAACACGCCCAGTCAGTGAGTTATTCACTGACCGGTGATGAAGCAACAAAAGTGATGGAATCGCTGCACGACGTTTTTTGCGGTCCAGCGTCCACAAAGGAGTAATGAAATGAAATCTAAATTCACAAGTGCCATAGCTTTAGCCTCGGCGTTGGGCCTGGTGCTGCTTAGCAATGCTGCGATGGCCACCAACGGCTATTTCACGCACGGCGTAGGCACTGAGTCAAAAGGCATGGCCGGAACGGGTATCGGCTCTGATGCAGCCAACGGGCCGATTATTATCGCGTCGAATCCTGCGCTTGGCGTCTTCGCCAGCGATAGCTGGCAAGTCGGTTTGAGTGCGTTCAGTCCGATGCGCAGTTACAGGGCGGGCCCCAGTTTTGTCAACGGCAGCTTTGGTGCGTTTACGATCGGCGAAGGCAAGTTTGACAGCAGCAGCGAGTGGTTCCCTATTCCGTATGTTGCCAAGAGTTGGCGCATGGGCAATGGCAATGCGATTTCGGCAGCATTCTATGGCCGCGGTGGCATGAACACAGACTGGGACGCAGGGAATCCCACAGCATGGTTCGATCCGACCGGTCAGGGCGGCGCTGGTGTGGAATTTCCAGGCACTTTCGGCGCTGGCGATGCGGGCGTCGATCTGTCGCAGGCCTTTCTCGCACTTAATTATGCCGGCAAAGCGGGCGATAACTTCGCCTGGGGTATTGGCCCGGTGTTCGCAATCCAGCTTTTCGAAGCCACTGGAGTTGGATCCTTCGCACCATTTACCAAGACTTTTGCGGAGTGTGCATTGGCGGGTTTTCAAGGCTGTGATCCGAATCCGACGTCGCTCACCGACAATGGCCACGACACGTCGACAGGTTTTGGCGCTGCAGCTGGCATCTGGTGGGCAATGGGCGACGCAGTCAGCGCGGGCTTTTCATACAACTCGAAGATGTCGATGAGTGAGCTCAAGGACTATTCGGATCTCTTTGCGGATGATGGTGGATTCGACATTCCGGCGAGCACGAAATTCGGCATTTCATTCAACGGTAGCAACAACGTTCGCCTCAACTTCGACATCGAATTTATTGAGTACAGTGACATAGGGTCGGTCGGCAATCCGATGACCAACCTTTTTGCCTGCCCGACCGCGGGCGCTGGCGGCACGGACCTCGAATCCTGCCTCGGTGGCAAGAACGGCGGTGGATTTGGTTGGGAAGACATGACCATCTACAAGCTTGGCGTCGAGTGGACGGCGAGTGACACAATGACCTGGCGGGCCGGCTACAGCTATGGCGAGCAGCCGATTCAGGCTGCCAGCGCCACGTTCAACATCCTCGCGCCTGGTGTCATGGAACAGCATCTGACGTTTGGCCTGAGCAAGAGCAAGCCGAACGGTGGCACGTGGAACTTCTCCTTGATGTACGCACCAGAGAATACCGTGAAGGGTTATAACGCGTTCGACGGACCCAATGAAACCGGACAGTTGATTGAGTTGACGATGAGCCAGTTCGAATTCGAGGTTTCCTATCTTTGGTAATCACTAGTGACTGAGTCATGAAAAAAAATGTTGTAGTTGCACTGGTGGCGCTCGTAGTCTGGGCGTCACCAACGCTTGCCGATGACAAGATCGGTATCTTTGAGACTGTCCTGGAATCGTCGGTCTCGTTTTCTGAAACCAATGAAGCACTTGAGCAGGCAATCGGCGGATCGAAGCTGCAATTGCATGGCACGCATGTCGTAACAGTTCCGGGTGGCAAGCATCAGGCCACGGTGTACGTCCTGACATCGCCAGCCTTGGTTGATGCTGCCGCTGGCGAGTCGCCCCGCACGGTGTCTGCGCAGCTATTGCGGATTGCAGTGTTCACGTCAGGAGACGAGCAGAAAACGTTCGTGAATATGGCAAACCCTGTTCCTCACGCAATGATCTATTTCGGCGAGTCGGAAAATTATGATGCGCTGGTAGGTGCAGCAGGTAACGCGGCGCAGGAAATTCGAGCGCTCGTACAGGCCATTCCCGGCGATGCGGTCAGCGTGCAAACTTCGCCCATGCGCATGGAAAAGAAATATCGCAAGTTCAACGGCGACGGTCCCGCCAAGATGATGGCCAAGTTCAGAACCTGGGACGAAAGTCAGCTTACTATCCTTGAAGACTCCGCCGACAATTTCGACGCAGTCGTCGAGCAGGTTGTGATGAAACTGGGCGAACGCGCGGTGGCCAACGCGGATGAGGCCGACGGCTGGGAGATCGTGTCAAATATCCGCCTACGCGATGATGTTGTGCATATTGGCCTGACGAACCCCTACATCGAAGACAAGATGATCGGCATCAATTCGCGCTACCGCAAAGAGGGCAAGAGTGACCTGTCACCGTACCCCGGTGTCGATCATGTTGCGGCCCTGCCGACTGAACTACTGATCGTCAAGGAGGGCGACAAAACGCTGGTGCTGCAGTACGGGCAAATGTGGCGTATGCAGTTATACTTCTGGGATTCCGGTTACCGGGCTTTCACGGTCAATGTGGGCGTGCCCGGGAACATTGTGGAATCCATAGAAGAGGCAGTGCTTGAGTAACGAGAAACTGAGTCCGGCTTACCTCCGGCAACAGATTGTTGGTGTTGATTCGACGTTCAGGACCCCGTTCGGCGAACGGCTAATGGTGTATTGCGACTATACGGCGTCGGGCCGCTGCCTGCGCTTTGTCGAGTCGTATCTGCAGAGTCTGCAGCGCGTCTATGCGAATACGCATACCGAGGACGACATCACTGGTCGCAGCATGTCACAGCTGCTGCACGAAGCCGAAGAAGCGATCAAGAAGTCGGTCAATGCCGGGCCATCGGGGCGCATCATCGCCTGCGGTACCGGTGCGACAGGTGCCATCGACAAGTTGCAGCAAATCGTCGGTGTTGCACTGGCTCCGGCCACGCGCCAGAACATCGAACTCATGCTGGATGATACGGGTGAGGCATTCGGGCGGGATGCGTTCGAACAAATGCTGGGACAGCGCCAACCGATCGTGTTTGTTGGGCCTTACGAACACCACTCAAACGAAATTTCCTGGCGCCAGTCGCTGGCTACAACAGTCGAAGTGCGACTGACGCCCGACGGCAATATCGATCTCGCGCATCTTGAGGAGCTGCTCCAGGCGCCTGAGTACCAGGATCGAATGCGCATAGGCTCATTCTCCGCTGCCTCCAACGTAACAGGCATACGCAGCAATGTTCGTGAGATTTCGAGCCTGCTGCATAAATACGACGCCATGGCCTGTTTCGACTATGCCGCCTGTGCACCCTATGTCGATGTCGACATGAACCCGAAACCACAAGGCGATGAGGACCCGTCGATCGACGCGATTTTCATTTCGCCGCACAAGTTTCTGGGCGGTCCGGGATCGAGCGGTGTTCTCGTGTTCAACGAACGTATCTACCACCGCGATTTGCCACCAAGTATGAGTGCCGGCGGCACGGTAGATTACGTGGGGCCCGAGGACCAGGATTTCATTAGTCGCATCGAAGAGCGTGAGAAAGCCGGTACGCCGGGCGTGCTGCAGACGCTCAAGGCGGGTCTGGTATTTGAAATCAAGGATCGAGTCGGTGTTGACGTTATCGAGAAGCGTGAGCACGAGCTGACGAGCAGGGCGCTGGCCAGCTGGGGCGACAATGACAACATTGAGATTCTTGGCAACCCTGATGCTGCGCGCCGGGTCGGAATCATGTCGTTCAATATCCGCGATGACCGCGGTCACTATCTGCATCACAAGTTCGCGACAGCACTGCTCAACGATCTGTTCGGTATCCAGTCACGGGCAGGATGTTCGTGCGCGGGTCCGTACGGGCACCGGCTGCTGAATATCGACCTCGACACGTCAGAGCGCTATCGTAATGTCGTGCAGCAAGGACATTGCGGCATGAAGCCAGGATGGTGTCGTGTTGGCCTGCACTGGGTCATGGATGATGCCGAGGGAAATTACGTTATCGATGCTGTCAATTTCATAGCGAATCACGGCCATCGCTTCCTCGCCCTGTATGAATTTGATCTCGCAACAGGTACCTGGTCGCACAAGCAGGATTGCTGCGAGCTGCCACAGTTTTCGCTGGACCAGGCGCTTGGCCGCGAAGAAGGTGAGCCCGCGACGTTGACGCTGTCGCTGCGCACGCAGCTTTACGATCATTACATGACCGAGGCGAATCGCTGGGTACAGAGTCTCACCGAAGAAGGTACACCACCACTGGAATCCCTCGAGGGTGAACTCGGGGAGCTTCAGTTCTTCGCGCTACCCGGCGGCTCTACGCAGAAGCATTAGACCCATCGCGGCTGAAGCCGCTCCTACGGTAGAAGCGGCTTCAGCCGCGATTGTCTATCTGCGCGATGGTTTACCTGTAGGAGCGGCTTCAGCCGCGACAGCTTATTCGACGAGATTCTCGGCAACCAGTTCCAGCAGGCTTTCCATATCCTTGTCCCACTGGAAGTGCTCTTTGGCGTCGTTGTAGCTCTGCCGGCAGTTCGAGCAGGTTGAGAGCACGGTGTCTGCACCGCTTGCCTCGACCTGTTCCATCTTCAGCTCGAAGACCTTGTAGCGCAGCTTGTCGGCGCGGTGAATCGTCACGACACCGCCACCACCGCCGCAGCACCAATTAAAGTCGCCAGTTGGCGCCATCTCCTTGAGGTTCACTCCGAGGGCGTCCATAACAACGCGTGGAGCTTCTGTAGCGCCACCGCGCCGCGCCACCTGGCAAGGGTCGTGGAAGGTCACCGTCTGATCGACCTTCTTGACCTTCAGGCGCCCGGAGCTGATGACATCAGCGAGGAACTCTGAAATATGCTGGACCTTGAAGGGTAGTGGTTTGCCGTACATGGCCGCTCCCTGCCAGCGCAATGCGCCGTAGGCATGCCCGCACTCGGGCAGTACGACGAGCTTTGCGCCACAGTTGATGGCGGCGTTGATCAGCTTCATCGTGGCTGCCTTCTGCCATTCAGTGTTGCCGGCCATCATGCCAAAGTTGGTTGCCTCGTAGCCTTCGGTCCGGAACGTCCACTTCTCTCCCAGTGCATTCAGGACTTTCGCCGTTGCCCCGATAGCATTCGGGTACTTCATGATCTCGATGGACGACATCGCGACAAGAATGTCCGCCTCGGGTTCGTCGACATGGACTTCGGTATCGTACTCATCGGCCATCCATTCGGCCCTGTCCTCGAATACCGAGGCAGTAGCGCCAAGTGGGCTGCCTTCATCTTTCGCGCGCTGGGCGACTTCGTGTAGTTCGTCGGGAATGAGCCCGGCTTTAAACATGCCATGACGTGCCTGGCCGACAAGGGTCGCAATATCGATGCCCATAGGGCAGATCAGTGAGCAACGCCCACACATCGTGCAGGAGTCGTATATGAGTTCCTGCCACTCGCCGAGCTGTTCGATCGAAAGATCACGCTTGAGGCCAAATAGCCGGTAAAAGAAACCAAACGGGCTTGTCTCGCGCTTGTAGGCTTGCTTGAAGATCTCCAGCTTCCAGATCGGTGTGTACTTCGGATCCTCGGTACTCACATAGTAGTGACAGGCTTCAGCGCATTCACCGCAGTGGACGCAGGCTTCCATGTAGGTCGCCGTCGTACGGTTCATGTTCTTGGCGAAGTTCGCCATGGCGCGTCGCAGGCGCTCATGTTCGTCCATGTCGCCTTGCGTATCGTGACGTGGATGCGGGTCCTTGACCGTCAGGCGTTGTTCGCTGGTATCCAGGGGATATTTTTCTGTGCCGCTGCTCATACCTTGGCCCCCCTGCGCGTGAACGTAACACCCGTCGTGTAGCGTGAGCCGATGGCGATGAATGAGTGCATCAGTTTGCCGAACGGAAACCAGATCAGGAACACATTGAAGCTGAGAATGTGGATCGCCAGCAGGAGTTCGTAACGAGCACCGACATGCGCGACCGCAAGTAATCCGGTCACAACCGGCAAAGTCGTCACGAGCCACGTGAAGTAGTCGTCGAAGTTCGACAACATCTTGAGGACCGGGTGGCTCATGCGACGTCCCAGCGATGCCAGGAGTGCGGCCAGGGTCAATGCCGCAGCAATGTGGACAACGATCGTCGGCACCGGAGACCACGACAATCCCGAGAAACTCTCGATGAACAGGATGTGAGGAGCGCCGCCAAGGAAGACGGTCGCGAGACCGATGTGAATCGTGTAGGACAGAACTGTACTGTTACGCGTTCTCTGCCGAAATGGCTTGTGGTGCAGGGAGCGGGAGAAAATCGTCCGCAATCCACCAGCGACTTCACCGCCGCATCGCGCCTCGGAGATGTCGGTCTTTTTCTGTGTCAGGAAGAGATGAAGGAGGCGCCAGATCAGGCCGGCAACAAAAATCAGTGCTGCGACCTGGAGCGCGGGTCCACGCGCAAAGTCGAGGAGATCCATAGTCAGTATCCTCAGGTTCGGAAAGTTGTAAAACCCCATCAGGATCGGGGCTCCCGAATATTAGTATTAGCTAATGGAGGCTGATTTTGGATAAGGGAATCTGCTTACCTCATCTGCAGTAGAATTGCCGCATGACACGAATTCAGAATTGTCTATCGATATTCGTCGCCCTCATTATTTTCTCAGCTTGCGAGGCGGACGAGCCGGAGCAACAAGCAACAGAGCCCGTCGTCGAGGAGGTGGCCGAGGCGCCGGTAGTGGAGGAAACCGAGTCCACCGAAGAGGCGCCAGTCAACCCATCCACGGGCGAGCTCCTGCCGATGCCGTTTGCCGTGCTTTGGACGCCGTGGATCGGTGACTATGAGGGCATGGTTGAACGCCGTGCCATTCGCGTACTCGTCCCCTACGGTGGCTACCAGTTCTACTATGATCAAGGATCGCCGCGAGGCGCAGTGTACGAACTCGTGCAGCGATTCGAGACCTACATCAACGAGCAGCTCGATCGCCGCAATATCAAGGTCTACGTCGTGGTCGTACCGGTCAGTCGTGACGAGTTGCTACCGGCGCTGCTTAAAGGCCACGCGGATTTTGTCGCGGCGGATCTGACGCCGACGGAAGCACGGTCTAATGATTTCAATTTCAGCCGGCCACTTCTGACGGGCATCAACGAGGTCATCGTAACCGGACCTGCCGCTCCCGAGATTGCGACGCTTGAAGATCTCGCGGGGCAGGAAATCTCCGTCAGGCAATCCAGCAGCTATTTCGAGCACTTGCAGCGGCTGTCTGCAACCATGGAGGCTTCGGGACTCGAATCACCGCAGGTCAAACCTGCCGATGAGGTGCTCGAGGCCGAAGATTTGCTTGAGGTCGTCAATGCCGGAATGATCGGCATGACCGTGCTGGACGACTACAAGGCGCGCTTCTGGGCCGGCGTCTTTCCCGAGATCACGGTCCGTGAAGACCTGGTTATCAACGAAGGAGGCACTATCGCCTGGGCCACCCGCAAGGACACGCCCGAATTGTCGAATGTCATCAACCAGTTCCTTCGCAAGTACGGCAAGGGCAGCATGATCGGTAACGATACGTTCAATCGCTACCTGGAGGACGCGTCACACGTGAGGTGCGCGCACTCCGGGCAAAGCACGCAAAGAGTAGATGAGCTGGCCGGTATGTTTCGGACCTATGGCGAGCGATTCAATTTCGACTGGCTGATGCTGGCGGCACAGGGATTCCAGGAATCGGGATTGCGACAGGACCGGCGCAGTCCCGCCGGCGCGATTGGTGTCATGCAAATCAAACCTTCAACCGCAGCCGATCGCAACGTCGGCATTGACGACATCAGTACGGCTGACAACAACATTCATGCGGGCGCCAAGTACATGCGCTTTCTTGCTGACCGCTATTTCGACGATGAGGGTATTGACGACCTGCATCAGTGGCTTTTGACCCTGGCCGCCTATAACGCGGGCCCGGCATGAGGCGCACGTTTGCGGCGCGAGGCGAGGGAGAATGGTTATGACCCGAACGTCTGGTTCAATCATGTCGAGATCATCGCGGCACGTCGAATCGGTCGCGAAACCGTCACCTACGTCAGCAATATCTTCAAATACTACGTGGGTTACCAGGTCATCAGTGAGCGCAGCGATATTCGCTCGCAGCGCCACGGTGAGATACTGACAGAATGCTTATAACCTCAGAGAATAACGACATAGCTATATAACCTTTGTGAATCATTGCTTATAACCGCGTCGTCCATAGACTGTGGTGCATGGGCGTAGCACTTGAATATTTCTCTCGCAAATCTGTCTCTGATCCGGCAGATCAGGTCTACGACAGCATCGTCGACCTGGCGCCGAGTCTCTACAATCCAACACCGATGGTTCGACTGAGCCGGCGGATGAACCCTCATGAAGACTACGAGGTCTTGCTGAAGCTTGAGGGTATGAACCCGTTCGGTTCGATCAAGGACCGCACCGCGCTGTACATGCTGCGTGGCCTGCAACTCAACTCCGGCCAAGCTCTCGTCGAGCCCTCCGCCGGCAACACCGGAATCGCGCTCGCGGCCATGGCGAACGCGCAGGGCACACCGATCGAAATCGCGGTGCCAAGTGGCACGCCCGAAGAAAAGAAAGCCATGTTGCGTTTCCTCGGTGCCGAACTGATTGAGGTTGAGGACGAGTTGTGCCCGTTGTTCCCGTCCGAAGGTGCACGTGGCGTGGTCAAGAGCATGGTCGAGAGCGCAGCCTACAACGGCAAATACGTCAGCCCGAACCAGTACGAAAGCGAACTCAACGTCGAGGCGCATTACCGTACAACGGGACCCGAGATCTGGAAACAGACCAATGGTGAAGTCGATGTGTTCTTCGCGGGTATTGGAACCGGTGGCACGATCAGTGGTGTGGGTCGTTTCCTCAAGGAACAGAATCCGAACATCAGGATTATCGGCGTTGAACCCGCCACGCGTCACCACAACCTGTCGGGCCTGAAACGTATTACGGGGCTTCCCGATGAGCACTTCCCGACCATTCTCGATCGCGACCTGCTCGATGACCTGATTTCGGTGACCGACGAAGAGGCCTACAAGGCGGGTATCGAGGTCGCACGTAAGGACGGCGTCATGGTCGGACCGACGACAGGCGCCGTATTGCATGCCGCATTGCATTCGCACTTGCCGAAGAACGGCAAGGCCGTACTCATTTCGGCTGACAACTCGGCCAAGTACATCAGCACCTACGCCAAATACCTCTGACTCCGGCTGCCGCCGTCGAGTAGGTGGAATCCATAAGTGCCTCCGCTCCAAAAATGTTCTACAACGGGGTTTGCGGGAGGCCGACTATGGTCGATATCGAGCGTCAAAAGAGTCAACTCGCGGCCGTTCGCGAGCGTGCTGCCGAGTTTGAGTCACGGTATGCAGAAAACCTGTCGGCGGTACATCCCGACCTGCAGGAGAGTGCCAGGACCCTGATCCGTTACCTGGCAGTGCGTCAAGAGGATACTGCCGGACTTAGTCCGGCAAGTCCTGTAGCCGACAGGCACAAGACAGCCATTCTGGGAGAGCGTCCAAAGGGCCGCGACGTCAGCATCATGGTCACGATGCCGGCTGAAAGCGCTTCAAACAAACTGCTGGTATCGGAGATGCTCGACGCGGGCATGAATGTCGCCCGCATCAATTGTGCCCGTGATACAGAAGAAGTGTGGGACGCGATCATCAGAAACGTCCGCCAGGCCAGCCAGATTTCCCACAAGCCCTGCAAGATCGTCATGGACCTTGCGGGACCAAAACTCCGCACGGGTGAGCTGCGCCCCGGTCCTCGTGTGACACGCATCAGGCCGCGACGAGACCCGATGGGACGCATCATCGCGCCACGACGCATCCGCCTGATCCCGGACGACGTCGTCTGGCAGGGTACAAAGGTAGCAATCGTACCGGTGCCTCGTGACTGCATCGAGTACGCCCACCCAGGCGATGAGATTCGTTTCAAAGATACACGCGGCAAGAAGCGTCGGCTGATTGTCGTTGACAAGGACGACAAGGGTCTCGTTGTCGAGCTGTACAAGGGTGCCTACATCGCGACTGGCACGAAGCTGCGCCTGTGCCGCAGGGAAGAGGGCGAGAAGCTGAGCTATCGGGTCGGCGAATTGCCGATGATCGAACAGCCATTGTTGTTGCGGCCGGGTGATACGTTGATTCTGCATCGAGACTCTATTCCTGGCGCACCGGCCGTCGAAGATGATGATGGGGAAATCATCGAGTCTGCCCACATCTCCTGCCGCCAGCCGGAGGCGTTCGAGTTTGTGTCAGCTGGTGATCGCGTATCGATAAACGACGGCAAGATCTCAGGCATCGTACAAACAATTGAAGATGAACATCTCGAGATCGAGATTACAAAGGCCAAACCCACAGGCAGCAGGCTGCGAGCCGACCGGGGCATTAATTTCCCGGACAGTGACATTCGCCTGCCAGGGCTGACAATTGCCGACAAGAACAATCTCAAATTCGTTGTCCGGCATGCTGATGCAGTTAGCTTGTCCTTTGTGCGTCGCCCCATCGATATCGTCGCATTACAAGACGAATTGGACAGGCTGGGCGCAGGTGAAATTGGCCTCATCGTCAAGATTGAAACCAAGAAGGGTTTCAAGAACCTGCCGAAACTGCTGCTGACGGCGATGCGGCGTTACCCGATTGCCGTAATGATCGCGCGGGGTGACCTTGCCATTGAGTGCGGTTGGGAACGGCTCGCCGAGTTACAGGAGGAGATTCTCTGGTATTGCGAAGCTGCCGAGGTGCCCGTTATCTGGGCGACGCAGGTGCTTGAACATAAAGCCAAGAAAGGCCTGGCGTCCCGGGCAGAGGTATCGGACGCCGCGATGTCGCAACGCGCGGATTGCGTAATGTTAAACAAAGGACCACATATCCTGGCTGCCATTCGCATGCTGGACGATATTCTGCGACGCATGCAGGCCCTTCAGTACAAGAAATCCGCGCCAAATCCCTGATACACTTCGATAAAATAACATAAGCCTTCAAAAGGGCCTGGGGTTGGTAATGGAGTCGAGACCGTTCAATCCGTTCAAATCAGCAAGCAGCGTCGTTGCGGCGGTACTTGCGTCCTTCTTGTGTTTTTCTTCTACGACCGTCTTTGCCCAGGCTGAGGCTGCCGACGGTGCGGACGTAGATGAAGAAACCGGCTACGTAGAAGAAGTCATCGTCACGGGTTCGCGTCTCAGGCGTCGCGACTTCAGTGCACCGAGCCCGATAACCTCGGTTGATAAAGACCAGCTGCTAAACTCCGGCCAGCCGACACTCGAGTCGGCGCTCAATCAGATGCCACAGATCATGCCCGGCATCAACCGCTCCACGAACAATGGCAGCAACGGCACAGCAGAGATCAACCTGCGAGGGCTTGGCTCGCAGCGTACGCTGGTCATGCTCAATGGGCGGCGTCTGTCTCCGTCAGGCATCGGAACTGCGGTCGACATCAATAATCTGCCGCAGGCCCTGATCGATCGTGTCGAGATAATCACGGGCGGGGCGACTACTGTGTACGGTTCCGACGCCGTGTCGGGCGTTGTCAATTTCATCACGCGCAACGACTTCGATGGTTTCGGTCTCGATGCCAGCGCCTACATGACAGAGCGGGGCGACTCGAGCACCTACGACATCAGCCTGACTTACGGCCATAATTTCTCGAACGGCCGCGGCAACATCACCGTATATGCGAGTTATCTCGATCGCGAGGAGCTTCTGGCCGACGCGCGCAAGGTAACGTCTGTGCCGTGGTTTGACGACTGGGATACCGGGGAACTGTATCAGGGCGGCAGTAGTCGCGTCCCGGAGGGTGCGGTGTATTTCCCGGAGGTCGACTTCGGTAACGGTCCGGCAGCCGTAATATTTGATACCGACGGCAACCCGCGGGAACTTATCGACCCGGACGACCGCTATAATTGGGCACCGTGGAATTATATTCAGACACCTCTTGAGCGCCACTCGGCGGGCCTGTTCCTGAACTACGATTTGACGGATCGTACCGAGCTGTACGTGGAAGGTGCTTTCACGCGTAACCAGCACCGGGCTGTGCTCGCGCCGACGCCGGCGGGCGGTTTTTTCGTATTCAATACCGATAACCCGATCATGACGCCGGCGACCCAGCAGTTGTTCGCGGACAATTACATTCCAGTCGGCCCGAACATGGTTACGGCATGGATTGCGAGGCGTCTCGAGGAATTCGGGCCGAGAATCATTGAAAACAAAAAGGACTACCTGCGCATCGTCACGGGCTTGAAAGGCGATCTCGGCTCTTCGTCTTGGGAGTACGACGCCTGGGTGACCTACACTGAGGGTGACGAGCCAGAGATTTTGCACAACGACGGCTCGGCATCACGGCTTCAGCAAGGCATGCTTGTCGATCCAGTAACCGGGCAGTGTTTCGATCCGTCGAATGGTTGTGTCCCGGTAAACTGGTTCGGTGCCGGCAACCTGTCGCCCGAGGCGATCGATTTCGTTCGAATTGATCCGTTTCAAAACGAGACGTCTCGCGAACAGATGCTGGCGAGCGCGTTTGTGCGTGGCAAACTGTTCGACACCTGGGACGGGCCGGTCGAATCTGCGTTTGGCGTCGAGTGGCGTCGCGACAATGGCTCTTATGAGGCCGATGAGACGCTATTCTCGGGTGACACGCTGGCCTTTAACCCTGACGCATCGGTCGTCGGTTCCGAAGATGTATTCGAGGTCTATGGCGAGGTGCTGATTCCATTAGCCGACACTCGACCCTTCGCCGACTACCTGGCACTCGAGATTGGCGGGCGATTGTCCGATTATGAACATGCCGGCGAGGTGAGTACCTGGAAGGCCGGCATAGACTGGCGGCCTGTATCCGGGCTACGTATCCGTGGCATGTACCAGCGCAGTGTCCGGGCCCCCAACCTGCTTGAGGCATTCCAGGAGGAGGGCCTCAACAGGTGGGTCTTTGCGCAGAATCCGGAGAACGATCCGTGCTCGGCCGTGTCGAATCCCGTCGCCGCCGGTAATGTCGACAAGTGCATCGCGACAGGTTTGCCGCAAAACCAGATCGGCATCTTCAATGCCAGTCCGATCGACGCGGATTTTTTGTTTGGTGGCAATCCGGAACTCGAACCCGAGGACGCGGAGACGCTCACAATCGGATTCGTTATTGCGCCTGATGCCTGGCCCAATCTGCAGTTCTCTGTCGACTACTTCGACCTTCAGGTCGAGGGCGGTATCGGGGATCTGGATGCGAGAGGCGCCTGCTTCGATTCGGCCAACACCGGAGGCCTGTTCTGCGATCGCATCAAGCGCGATCAAGTTTCGTTCAACGTATCTGAGGTGGGCGAAACTAATATCAACCGCGGGCTCTTGAAGACAGTCGGCGTCGATACGCAGATTAATTATTCATTCGAGCTACCGGGCGGGCTCGCAATCGCCGATTCCTATGCCGATCTCGATATCAGTGTTGTCTGGACGCATGTCCGCGAAAATTCGACCCAGGGCACGCCATTCAGCACAGTGCTGGATTGTGTGGGGCACTTCGGTTGGCCATGCTGGGATCAAGGTCCAGGCTTGACGTACCCGACAGACCGGGTTACGACCAACCTGAGTTATTCTTCCGGCAACATGACGGCGCGCCTGACCTGGCGTTGGATCGACAAGACTGACAATGCAGCGCCGCTTCAGTCTGCCGACTTTGGCTATCCCGACCCGAATCTGGCAGTTCCTTCTGTTAAAGCAAGAAACTATCTGGATCTGGGAGTCGGTTATCGCTTCAGCGACAACATCGAGGCGCGCCTGATGATCGCCAATCTGACCGATACCAAGGTACCGAACATGGCCGACGCAACGTTTGATCAGAACACAGATACGGGCATGTACGACATTTATGGTCGCGCCTA